>Ga0209208_10001501_pt1 | contig 33058 bp, 20 predicted proteins | sample S1TSphfallax_3_FD_187694 | JGI IMG/M metagenome (GOLD analysis project Ga0209208, IMG submission 187694) | Host-associated microbial communities from peat moss isolated from Minnesota, USA - S1T2_Fd - Sphagnum fallax MG (SPAdes) (version 2) | ecosystem: Host-associated > Plants > Peat moss >...
AATTTGGAAGAACATATAGGAGCCTAGATCAACGTGAGACCGGGTCTGAGTAAGTCAGAACCGACCAACAAGGTTGAACTGCTCAAACAGCCTATCTTTGGGAACCCTCTCATCACCAACCTGGAAAGCAAATCGTTGGGTTTTAGCGGTAAGAAAGAGGGCAATGCCTTTGCAAGCTCGGGCTGCTCCAGAGTCAGGGACCTCTTGGACCCGGAAGAGCAAGATTGGAAAAATTTATCTACCTTCGAACTGAACTACCACCCTTCCAACAGGTAGAACAAAGAAATCATAATTTCCAACATTCCTTGGAACCCAACTGTCTTCAACAACCGCCCACAGGCATGGGACTGGGTAAGCAAGAGAGCGCCCCACCCGAATGGGTTTACTAGGTGATCGAAACTGCTCAAAACACAGCCAGCGTCAAGGAATTCTGAAGGATCTTCCCCGACAGCCACATTCAAACCACTGGCGCCCAGACGATCACCATCCCATTGGAGGACTATCTCCCAGTCAGAGTCCTCGCCCAGGAGGGGCACGGGACAACCCCTCAGGGTGGCCAAAAACCCCCTAACTCCTGGTAAGCAAACCCCCCACTACTGGATCTTTGAAACATGTTTCATTGTTGACCTCCCCTGGGACCAGGGGAGTGGCACTGGCAAGAGACGCCCACTATGGGGGGCGCCCCCTTCTTCGGCTACTCCGCCAAAAGAGGCTATTAGAATGCTAGGGGAGCCCACCACACCCCCAACTTCTTGTCCTTCGTCTAGCACCTCAACCTCCGCAACTCCACAGCCTCCCAAGTCATAGCGAAACTGTGGCACAACTCCCGCCCACACAAAGTCGGCACGCTCATTTGGTTAACGCTCAATCGGGGCCTGCCAGTGGGCACCTGGCTCCAAATAATGGGAATCCAGGCCACCTACAAAGGTTGCAACACTGGACTCTCGAAATCCACCTAGCACTGCCTCATGGACTATGCGCCTGCTCAACAAGCTTAGAAAGCCTTCACCAGAGTATGGGAAGAGTGGAAGGCGCCTGACCGCCTCACCATCTCTTGGCCCTTCATCCTCTTAGGTGAGGCCGTCATCGAACAAGAAGAGGATCCCCCCAACCTCCACGTATACCACATTGGGGGTTACTCCTATGTCAGGCAACCCCTCGACATTCTTAGAAGCTTTCTGTTGTACTACCTTTGGTCGGAGAGGTGCCGCAGGCACTTTAACGACCAGTACTCTCTAAAAAGAATCTTGCTCCAAGCTTGGGTGGCCACGGTCGAAGTCGGCATGGCCACTTGGAAAGCCATTAGGGCCCCTAGTCGGAGTAAAGACCTAAATATCTAGATTAGTATTGAGAAGGCCTTCAAGGCCGAGTGGCTCCATCATCACATCTTTGGGAAGGGCGAGACTGCCATCACTTGGCACTTGCTCCCCCCTTTGTATTTCTCCTTTTTTTCTAATGATTGAAGGGGCCGATGCCCCCCTCCCCCTCTCCGGGGTTCACTCTGACACTGTGAGGGGTTTTGTTCAGTTGTTCTTGTGGATCACAGGTAAGGGACCTTGCTCTCGAGTTTTTTGGTATTCAATGTGATTTGTCAATCTCCTACACATTTTTCCTTCAAAACCTAGATGGAAGTAGGGCCACCATGTTGTCATTCAGCCTAAGCATGCACATATGAATGAAGTGAAGAGAGTTGTTAGGTTGAGCAGGTGTACAATTCTAGAGGGCATCAATTCTTGCAAGACACAACCAAGAGACAATGTGTGCAATACTTGGCTGCATACGGGCCTATCCGAGTGAATTCAATTTTCCCCAACTCTTAGAGAATTGTACTAACTGATTACACATTCAATTATTAGCTTGGTCCTTGTTGTTTCCATGTGAACCGAATTTCTGTGGCCTGATAGGTTACAAGTAATGGTCTCTGGATCTGCCAAGTCCTTTGATCAAGGCAAGGTGTTTGGGTCTGGTTTGAGTGCTTCTTCTGTGAAAACAAAGGTGTCAGCCAGTTTCCCCTGCATCAAAATCATTCTTGTGAACTGCTATGCTGGTCAAAGGTTCAGCCTGGCCAGCCATACCTCTCTTGTATAACAAGTTCAAGTCATTGAGTTTTATCACCACAAAATGCAGATTGCTGAGACAGTATGCAAACATGGAATCACTGATGCTGAATGCTAAATCCAAGACAACTTCCAAGGACACGAGCCTGCAGCTGCACTGGAAGCCTCACCTTCTCAAAGGGTTTACAAACTTCAATAGACAGTGCAAAGTCTCTTCCAGGCTTGAAGGGTATGCTTTCAAATGGTGCATGCACATTCAATAGCAGAGACATTTGCAAAGGCAATAGATGATTTCAAGAAATGTCAGAGCCTCAGTCTTCTCAGGAAGTCATGGGCATTTGCCATGGATGTGGCAATAGCTGAAGATAATAAGGGAGAAGACATAAACCTTGCTGCCATATTGAGAAATCTCAGTAGCTTGCACTATTCATATCTTTTGAAGGTGATTGGTGGGTACAAGGGGGAACCAAGACCATCTTGCGTTCATTGCAATTGCCAGTTGGCAATGCCTGTGCAGCAGCATCTTCCCTGGTTTTATAGCTATTAATTCCTTGACAATCAGACTTGAACTTGTTGTTTATGTTGTCAAGGGCCTTGAATACCCTCACAAGGATGCAGTCCAATTGTATATAAGTATATCAAGAGCAGCAGCATTGTTCTTATTAGTGAACGTTCATGCCCAGATTACTAAAGTTGGAGTTGTCAAAATTAGTGGAGAATGTTGAAGCCTCTGGTAGAAGCCTGCTCACCTTGGTCAAGAAGGATATATGAGAATGGAGATGGAGCAAGCTCCAGGTGAGAATTATCTGGGGTGGTCACAACTGCATTGGGCATTCATGCAGCATTTGCACCAATGGCATGATAGGATATTTGATGGCCAGGAGTACATGGCAAAAGTTTCATGTCTGCTAGAAGATAGATTTTTTAGTTTGGGTCTCATTTGCACTAGTGAGACTGTCTAGTCAGGAACAGGAAGTTGTCCAAGTTCAACAAGACCTAACTGAGAACTCTTTGAAGAAAGCCATTCCTGCCTGATGATACAGCATTTTTTGCAGATAAGAAACTAGGATAATAGCTTGGGTAGATTCCTTGCTCTGGGCTGTTTTCCCACTGAACTGGACATGTAATGCTGTGCAGGTGACCAAGAGGTGCGTAAACCAGATCTACAGGAGATATCCTAAATGTGCATTTTTACCCTAAACCTTGGAACACAATTTCATGGGCTCTAAAGCATGGCAAGAGAGCAAAACTTTGTTCACACATGCAATAACTTCTCAAAGTCCATTGCTTGCAAGCACAAACAATTCCAAGTTCACATGTTTCTCATGCCTAGTTTTTGTATTTAGTGCAAGATGTTTACCATTCATTGCTTATCATAACTTTCTTATTCAATATCTCCAATTTTGAGTTACAATTGACATTTGTGGTAGAAAAACCTTCATATTTCCTGTGATGCTCCTTTTCAGATTCTTCCCTAGAAACAGAGCCACCACCCCAGGGCCTCTCATCACCTAGAAGGATTGTGATCAAATTGGTAGAACAGGACATTAGCAGTATGAAAAGATCAGGCAGTGACATTGAAGCTTTGAGCTCCCCTGATATCTACAACCTCCAAAAACACAAGTATCACCACAAGTGTAACTCCAGCTTTACACAAAAGAGGAAACATCCTGTCTACAACTGAACAGGAAGAAACACAATTGCATCCTATAACCTCTAAAACCTATCTCTGGCAAGAACTCAACCAAAAGATTCATGATAACAAGGAGTCATCTCTCTTGCATGGCCACACTATGTGATGGGTAAATTCTCTAATCCAAACCAGTCACTTAGATTTCTGGTGCTTTGACAATGATGACACCCTCACTGACAAGAAAAAGAGTTTACAAGCTGCCATTTCTTGAAGATGTAAATCTCAGAAATTGATGCAGGTGCTAAGTGCTAACCCTAAGGTTTATATAATCTTGACAACTGCATGATCAAAAGCTATCTAGTGAAGTTGGAGGGAAAAGCGGCTGCGTCTCAGCAAGCTTCTTCCATAAGTCGGGATCTGAAAAATATTTTCTTGAGATGCTCAGGAGAAAGGAAGATACAAGGGATAGTGCCGATAAAGCTGGAGCGCCTCCAACAACACCACTTGCTCCAATCCTCAATTTCTAGTTCCACTGTACAAGAACACGCCTAGGCTACACATCATTTGACAAGATCTTCGCGGCAGCCGTAGTTCAACTCGCGAGAAAACCAAGCAAGATTCCAAGGCTGCTCTTGATGAGTTCTTCAATTGATTTGGCTAAAAGCTGTGATATGATAACAATCAATAGACGCACAAACAACCTGACTCCTGGGTACTATCCCCTCCTCGCTTGGAAGTGCATGATTCACACTTGCACCACTAGTACTTACAACAACCGAAGTTGGAAAATTCACTTTGCGTCTCAGGATCTAGAACCTGCCCTTTTGGCGGGCGGGGGGGGAGGGGGGGGCGTTGCTAAAGATCATTCTTGTTTGGACGGAGCGGTGGAGTCCTCGCGCACCTCCGACTCCTCAGGTTTGCTCGTCTCCACGCCTTCGTCGTCAGGCGCGCCTTGTTTGAGGTCCAGAGAGCGGTCCACAGCGCCACGGCTTGGCCTCAGAATGGGCAAGAAAGCAATCTCGTACGCAGCCCAACTGAGCAAAATAGCACCGGCAGTCACCAGCAGCGTGCCCCATAACCCCAGCTCAACGTCCTTCTTCACCATCGTTGCCGCATGCGGTGAATTCCTAGTACCAAGCGCTTGTTCTGTCTCTCGCAAAGATCAATAGCAACAGTAAATTGACAGAAGCACCAAGTCAAAGAGAGGAAAGGCTTCGGAATATGCGCATCAACCTATCTATTCCTTGGCAAAAATGACTTGCAACCTCCTCCCTGTAAATCACGACTCATGATTGCAACCCCATCCACAAGGTATCAAAGGCGGAGGTGCCTTATAAACTACAAGTCCCAACCCCGAAACGTGGAACCCTAGAAGGTCTTATCTTTGTGAGACCAGCCTTGTTCCACTGAGGCATCATTCACACTTGGTCTTAGGAGGACTCGTGGTAAAGTCCAATAACGTCAGGCTCCTTAGAGGATCTCCAGCTCCCTGGATTTGCCCGGCCACCGGTGTATCTCATATCCAAGAGCTTTTAGTTTCCCATAGTTCCAATTTCCCAAGCCTCACCTATACCCTGAATAACTTGAATTGGAAAAGCTGAAGGCTACTAATAACAAACCACGTGGACCAATCACTATGATTGGCCCATAAAAAAAACAGCAACAATAACTACGTTGACCTAGGGGTTGTCTTTTAAGGAGTGCACTTTCGTAGAGTGCATAGGGGTCAACATGCAAGCATCCAATGTTACAATGAAAAAAAATGCAAGAATGATTATAACTTATGTTCAAAATGTGTATGAACATATTATGTATACTCGTCGTGTATGTATTGCATATGTATATGGACATGGATGAATGTGGATGAATGAAATACATCCATGATTGTCACTACCATTCATTTTTTTAAAATGGCATGTAGCCTTGGTAGATAGATCTCATTTATGTAGGGGTGTTCATAAGGATTCATTCATCCATTTTGAAATATGGCTAAATCCAATCTAAATTATTTTACTACTCACATTAACAAATTGATGATATCATAGTAGATTTGTAAAGATCTTATATATATGCAAAATGAAAACCATGGACTTATTGGGAAAATAAATTATCAATTTTGTCAATGTGGAATTTAAGCCTAGACTAATATATATCAACATTATTAACCAACAAATTACCATAGCATGTAAATCCATAGTCAATTTATTTGAAGTTTAAATAATTTAGTTGAAATTTGACATGTAAAATGTGGCTAACACATTACCCATAAAATGACATGGACAAAATTTGCCATGTGCATGGTACATTAATTAAATACATTATCTACATGAAATCAAACATATATATTTAGTTCGCCATATTCATGAACTTGACGACATGAATGAAATTGAAGAAACCATAAATGTTTTAAAGAAATTTGTACCATTATTCACTTTTTGTGAATTGTATGATGTGAAAAAAATTGGCCAAAACAAGTGCAAACATATTTCCACATCATAATATAACTTGAATTTTTATTCGAAAGGATGATAATCTATTAAAAAAACTTCATAACCAAAATCAAATTTGGGATAATGTGATATGAACTTGTAATTAATGTGTAATATTACCATCACACAAATCCAAGTCATTTTAATTTGATAGAAGGAAAAACTAGCATGGATATATGTAATTTTCCTTCAAATCATCACCCATTAAATTTATCTAGCTTCATTGCATAAAATTGAATCCAACTATATGATGGATGAAAAACTTGGAATAAAACCAAGGACCTACTCCATTGGTTGACAACATTTAATCATTCAATTTACAAGATGGTCATCAATTTGTGTTCTAATGAATATGTATGAAATATAACAAAAAATGTCAACAACCATTTTTTTGGGGCAAATATTGGGAATGAAAATGATCAACAAACATGAATGAAAAAACACCAATGAATCAATACATAATCAAAATGATAATGAAGGCAAACACAAGGAAATTTCTATGAAACGTCTGGAATGTAGGCACTAGAGACATTATAATACAATGTTCCAAACTTTGTCTTGATTATGGACTCGGAAACCTTGCCATCTATGCAACAATACATTTACTTTTATGTGATGTTGATGGTGTTGCAAATTTTGAAGTTGATTGGGCAGATACACAACATCAAAAAAGGAAGCATAGATTGGTAGCTATGGACTTTGGGAAGGACTTCAAAAAATGCATCTTGTGCATTAAATGATATAAACCTCCATGCAAAAAGACTCACAATGTTGAACACCCAAGGCACCATAATCTATTAGGGTTGAACAACACATTATGGGTTTTTTAACTAGTCAAATAAACAACTATTGTCCTTTTCGACTACAATTGTAACTATTTAATCACAAAAATCATTATGTAGTTGCAAAGCCATTGAAATGTCATGTAATGTCATAGTTTTGCAACTATAGTTAGTATGATGATTAGTGGGTTTTTTTGGATAGATATATTATTATTCTTGAAATTGTAATGATATGTTTTAAAGAAATTAAAATTAGTTAATTAAAAATACTTTGACTTTTGTGACTAAAATAACAACTTTTAGCTTCACAACATGATGATGTGGCATTCCATGTGTGCACAATGCTAAAATATATCTTTTATGACTTGTCTTATTGAACTACAACGGGAGAAACAACTAGAAAATGGCATAAGCAACTTTTATAACGATTAAAAAAATGACTATAGTCAAATAAGACTAGTTGTAAAATATATGTTTTGGTGTTGTGTTGGTAATAAATACTTGACTATTAGTCAACATGATGATTCATACACTACTTTGGATAAAATGAGGCATTTATTGGTCATTCACTATGTTAGAAATGATGTCTAATCCCTCAATGTAGCTCTTTGCATCAAGATGCAAATCTAAATTTTTTACCCTCATTACAACAAATCATGTCCCTTGAATGAACCGGACACAAAAATGACTATTGTTTTTTTCAACTACATTTATTATTATTTAGTCATAACAATCACTAAGTAATGGCAAAAGACATCAACATGCCACATGGCATCATGGTTTTGCAACTATAATCAATATGACAACTTGTTGGTTTTTTTTGGTAAATTATCATATTATTTTTCAATTTTTGTTCATTAGTTAGTTAGTTACAAAAACCATCCACCTTTGCGACTAATAATGACTCAATCTCCCATTGATGACATGGAATGTTATATGCCAATAAGATGATGTTCAATCCTATTTGTCAACATCATGATTCATGTCATTGATTTGACAAATTAATCTCATTTATTAGCTAGTTGAAAATATTGTTGTTCTTTGCAATTAATAAGAATTCGATCTTCCATGTGAAAATGACATGGCATGCCATTTGATAATATCATGTCACAAATTTTCATGGCAATCCATGATTTTTTGTGACACCATAAGTTTTCGAGTGTCTTGAATTTATGGCACCAATATTTGTCATGGCAACACATAATTTTTTGTGTGACATGAGGTTTTTGAAGTCATGAATTCACATGCATGTGTACTAAACAATTTATTAGTAACTTGTAATTATGACTACAATATTAATAGTCATTTTCAAAAAGCTGACAATTCCTTGACTTTTTTATTCTCATTACAAGATATTTTATCAAGTTTGTAACCACCTCAAGTTTGTGTGATTAGATGCGACTAGATGCAACATAATTATCTTAGGTTAATTTATTTTTTAGCCTAATAATGCCTAAGTTAAGTTAGGTTAAGATAATAAATTATATAAGTTGACAAACTAATTCATCTTAAGTCTACCTAAGGAGATCTAGGTCTAAGCTAGGTTGGTAGGTATTGGGTAGGTTGACCTAGGTTAACCTAGGATGGCCAAGGTTAATTCAAGGCTAAAAATTTTGAGCTTTATAATTTTGTGTTAAATATAACTAGTATAAAAAAATGTGGTAATGCAATGGATGAAGACTTGAACCCCAAAATGAAGGTGAAGGGTTCAAGTTTTCACTCTTGCAACATATGATACCTAAGCCACTTAACTTAGGTTGGGTAGCCTAGTTTAAGCTTCTTGGGTTCGAAGTTCAACATTTGTTTTTAATCTAGACCACCTAGTCTAGGTTGCCTAACATAAGTGGCTAGCCTATCTAGGTTAAACTAGGTTGATTTTTGGCTAAACAAGTTAGGTTTGTGACGCACCCGAAAGTTCCTTAATGGACTCAAATGCGAGTCCAAGGTGAAAATAGCAGAAGGAGAAGGAGTTGGGGCGTGCTCCCTGGCTCGCAGCACTTCGAGGGTAGAGGGCGTGCTAGAGCTCCAAGATGGGGACTAGGAAAATTGACAAGCAATTCAATCATTCACACAAACCTACACAAACCAAACAACAAGTTGGTTAGTGCATAGTTGGAGCATTTTGGTGCACGGACAAACCACGGGCAAACACGGACTCGTAAGATTCACCACAGCTCGGACTTGGGGAAACCACCACCTTCCCCCTTATAATACACTCTGTGCCTAGCCACAGGGCCAACACCCAAATGTCATTTTGTCTCAATACTCCAAATGGGGGTCTTGAAATTCCCAAAATTGGGATTCCTGCAACTTTGGGGGCCCATAACTTTGTGTGCAAACCTCCGATTGAAATGAATTTTGAAGCAAAGTTGTAGCCTTTGTTTTGATATTTTTTCAATGGTATGTTGCACGCCACCTAAACGCAAGGAAATCGAAGTGATTCCTGACTTTTAGTGGTCGAAAGTCAAATTGCCAATTTCCAATTTGACTCTCGACACTTCTTTTGGTCATAACTTATGTCTTAAGTGTCCAAATTGGTCATACGAGCCCATTTTAAACATTTAAATTCCAAAAAAATTCCAATGATATAAGGAATTTTTCAATCCAATGGGTTTTGACCCCTATAATTGCTCTTTGAAGATTTGGAAGTCTATTGAGACTCCAACTCCTAAAGTGGGAGCTCCCTTGGGAGTGTGAGGGTTCATTCCCTCACACTCTATTACATTCCTAAGAGCATGAGATGTGACTCCCAGGCTTCCTTCTTGGCCCGCACCCTTGCAAACCCTTGCCTTGATTGCGAGCCCAAGGTTAGGGTTGTGATAGTTAGGTTACTTAGCCTAGCTAGGTTAAGCTAGGTTGACTTTTGGTCATGTGTAATGACTCATAACATGTTTATAGATTTTTGACACATCTCATTCATCAATGCGTGTTTTATAACATTTAGTTGAATAAAATGATTAAGTTGAAATGACATGCACTTTACACATCAAACCAAGGTTAATGGTGAGATGGAATTTCATTATTATAAGAAAATTTTAAAATCCTAGTCATTAAAATGACTAGGTTTTGCAATTGAATGTCCTTTATAACTAAATGGGTGAAATGACATGGGTTTAACAACTCACTAGTCATTAATCACATATGCCCTTCCTAATTAATATGTAATTGTAAAGGCCAATCGCAAAACGCAAAATGTTTTGTGACATAATCCACCAACAATTGGTTCAAATACTTAATGCCTTTATCAAATGATAAAAATGATAGGACAATAATATTAGTCCTACTAGATTTTCAATTTGCTAGACCTTTGTTGAAAGTTAATGAACTAGATGTAAGGTTGTTTAAGGTGATCATCCAATAATTATAATACTAATGTAAAATCATCAAACCATATATTCAAGCTGGCCTTCTAACCTAAAACAACTAGATTTTTCTACCTTTTGCGACAATATGTAACCTATTTTAAGTCAATGGAATGTTCATATCACCTATAATAGATCATATCTTCCCAAGCAAGCTGCACTAGCTAGTACACATGGGTAAAGGTTTGAACCTATAAAACACAAACATGCAAATAAATGCTCTGATTCCCAAGAAATAACAATGCTCGAAATGGGGCTTTTAAGCTTCAAGCGTTCACTTGCAAAGAATGCAAGTTGGACATTCTTATTCTATCAACACCTCGTGCAAAAGGCTGCATAATAAATATGATAACAACCAAATCCAATGTGCCCTAGTAGACTCTACATAAGTTGGAAACGTATGGTTATAGTTTTAAGAGGCAAATTTTTATTGAGGTTGTAAAAAACACAAAACTCATTAATTACATAATGATTATGATGGATTGCCAAGAATGAAACCAAGGCGCAACTCCTAGTGGGCAAATCAACAATGACTACAAGTTGGAAACCTTTCCATTGACACATATGGTTAGAAGTAGTATAAAAAGAACAAATTGTCCCTAGAGGGCATACCAAGGCATTTAGATCTACTTTTTGATCCTACCTAGAAGATTTTGATCCTACCTAAGCTAATGAAGTTGAAGATAGCTAGTCATCCTTGAAGATGAAATGCAATGATTCTAAAGTTCTTTTTGTTGATTGAAAAGGTATCACCTGGGGTTACTTCAATCACATGGCTTTGGTAGTCTATATCATTCAACATTTATTAATTTGTGGGTGTTGTTTAATTGCAAAAGTTATGAAATAAATTTCATTAAATTTGAATTGTTGATGTTTTCCCAACAGTATAAAAAACACAACCCAATTTTTTTGAATTTTTTTAATGTAATTAATTTTATTTCTTTCTTTCTATTATAAAATGTTTAGTGTTTTAGGATTGAATGTATGTATTTAGCTAATTTTTGGACTAAATTGTCAATTCTAGGGTTTTTTTTAACATAGTGGTTGGGATTAAGTTTGAGACAAAACATCATTAACATTTATTTGTTGGATCATTTCGTGAGAAACATTATTAATATTTTTTGTTGCATCATTTGGTTGCCCCCACGTGAAAGTTTCTCTTTAATCTTCCAACCTCCAAATGGTCAATTGTTGGTTTTGGACTTTTGAAAAATCCAAAATTAACTAAATACATGACATTGATAATGTACCTACATAGTAACACAATCATTTAGGCAGATAGTTTATTAAAATTTTGAAAGTTTAATATAAGGCACATGATACCTAGCTTCAATATAATCAATTAGTAGGCTAGTAGAAGGTTTGGTATTATTAAACTAAACATAGGTGCCATAGCCTAAGTTGGATGTACCATAGCCTAAGCTAGATGTATCATAGCCTAAGTTTAGGTGTTTCATGGCTTAACCTTAAATATACCTTAGGTGCCACATTAGACACTACCTTAAGTGGTTAATCCTTATTTAGCGAAACCTAAACAACATGTATGCCAAATTAATCAATAGGCTAGCTACTAATTATTCACCTAAGTTAGGATCATATTATATTATTATCAATTATTATAATTATAAAAATGTAAATAGCCTAACCTAAAATTAATTATAACAACATGTGAAAATTAAATAGTTAATATTATTAAAATTTTATTATTCTTATTGATTTCATTACTATACATTAAATATTTGTATGAATATTATTCCCTATTACCTCATATTAGTTACAATAATTAGTAGGTATATTAAGCTAATTAATTCTTATAGATAGTTGTTTTAGTCTAAGTAGTAATTGGGTAGTAGGTACCTAGAACCACCCAACATTGAACACAAGCCTATGTACCATTGAAAATTTTAATGTTTTCTTCATTCTTTGATCAAATCAATGAGCAATCTTTATATCATTGAAAATGAAAAATGAAGGATTACAAATTATCTTTAAACACCAAAAGCAAAGGAGAAAGGAAGAAAACATGAATAGGGGGAAGAAGACAAATGATATTTTGTTTCAAAAAAATTTAAAAAAAAACTCTAAACCCTTTTTGGTGTTAAACCCCGTATCTTTTTCATTTCAAATTTGTTTTAAGTGATCTAAAAACCTATGGGTGTGCCAACTAAGGATCTAGAAGATCTTTTTTCCCTCCAAATGAAACAAATCAATGACAAAAGAATGTAATCTCAAAATCTGAAATTGTGATATTTTGTTTCAAGTGTTTTGAAAAAAAAGCTTTAAACCTTTTTTAATTTCAAACCCCATATCTTTTTCATTTTGAATCCTTTTGAGTGATTTAAAAACCTATGGGTGTGCCAACTAGGGATCTAGAGACTTTTTTGAACTCCAAATGAAATAAAATAAAATAAAGAAAGAGTTTAATATTAAAATCCAATTTTTTTTAACAAGTCTATCACCAAACATGGACCCCCTTACACAAAACAATCGATATCTTCCTCATTCCTTGACCAAATTGAACGTTTTTTTGTAGCATTGGAAATGTTAAATGGGGGGGGCTACAAATGTTCTTTTGTCAACAAAAATAAAGGAGAAATGTGTAAGGAGTCGACCTCCTTTGAAATCCTAAATGTATGATGGTAGGTTTGTTGAAATTAAATCACAACCCAAGATGGAACTAAAGTGTAATTACAATTTTTATCCCATATTGTTTGTCATAGTTTCAAAGTTTGTAAACTACATAATGAAGTTGGTGTACAAGTCATTTTCAAAAGGTGAAGTTGACACATAGGACAAACCAATAAAAAAGGTGTGACCTTAAAGGCCACATGGCAAAAAAAAGGATTATCCTAAGGCTATTTATCTACCCTAAACCTAAATAGTATTATGATCTACTTATTTACCTAAACCTACCTACCTATTTAAGCTTAGGTTAGATTGGTATATAAAAATAGGTAAGCCTAGTAGGAAGGTAACATAACTTCTTACTTACGTACATACTTCTAGGTGGACCTACATACATACCTAAGCTCAAACATAACTCTAAGTAGGGCCATGTGTCAACAAACTTTTTTTTTTTGCCTAGCTTGATTACAACATATTTGAAATTATAATTTGATGGCCTAGTTGGAATATAGTTGAAATTTCAACTCATTGTTTGATGATGTCATGATTTGTTAGTGGATGAAGTTCATCCAATGGGAAGTTATAGTAAAAAACAACTTTGACTATAATGGTGAAATCATTTCTAACTAAAATGGTAAAAAATGGCTATTGTTGTCACGTGAACACACAACGTCATTTCAATTGTAATTTCATTTTCAACTTGTACTTATGGTTAGTAGTTGGAAAAAATAAATTGTAGTTGAAAAGGTGATTTTCAACTATAATTGTGATGAAGCCCAAGTTGTAAACATAGTTGGAAAAAAGGGGTTTTTTTACTAGTGTTCCAAATGCATAGTTTGTTACCAATTTATTTACGTGAAATAATTACTTGCGTAGTGAAAGCACTCTACAAGGGGGACCAATTGTAATTTTTTTGGGGTCCCATGTTTGAACCTCAACCACGTCATTATTATGAAAATATTTCACAATGTTTTTACATATTATGGTAAATCAAAACCTAAAGAAATCAAATGTCAAAAAAACTACATTTTTTTGTTTCATATGATGTGATGTTAGAGTATATTTGTATATAAAAAAAACATCACATCATACTAAAAAATGCAAATATACTCAATAAATTATTGAAATGATTTTTTATATTTATAATTTATTACATTTATTAATTATTGTGATTCCATATTATTTGAAATAAGTTTGTAAACCATGTGAAGAATTTGATAATTATCATATCACATATGGGTTTTTTTTAAAGCAATGACCATAATTATGTGGTAAATTGTGATTTTGACTAGCAATTGTTTCCAAATGGAAGTGAACAAGAAATGTGAGGTGGAACATTTTTTAAAAATTCATTCAATTTTTTATTTATAATTCAAACCAAAACCTAGTGCAATTTAAAACAAGAAATAAATTATATTAAACTACAAATACCATGAATATATCCATTATTCCTTGGATTTTTTTTTTCCAAATAATATTAAATAACATTAACTTTGTGAAAGTCAAAACATAAGGCCCAAATAACAAAGTGAAACCCAAAATTAAATGCGACATGTTTTGGAAACATATATTACACACATGTCATGAAACTATCCAAGTTGGCCCTTCAATAGTGTGTTTTCACCTTAACACAACTCATTTTAAAACTTACAAAAAGTTAGATTATTTATCCCATTCACAGTATTTCAAGATACCAACTAGTTTAATCAAACCATTGAACTCCCTAAAAAAATAGGTCTCCCACACCTCAACCCTCATTACTAGAAAAACGACATTCTATGACTATGCCATTTAGCGACTATGGTCCAAATTTAGTCATGAAGTCATATAAGTATCTTAATCACAAATACTTATACAACTATAGTCATGTAGATCGTTGCATGACTTTAGTCATGACTAGAGGTTTAAGGTTTGGGGTTGATGGATGACACATGTCCCCTCTTCTTCAATTTTTTATGGCGAAAGAAAATATCGCCACTTGTGAATGCATTGTTGTTGTTTCTCCTTGCTTCATGGTGGAGGATCAAGAGAGAGTTCTACAACTTTCAGTTCTCGAAGTTCATCTCAAATTTATTATTGACATGGAAGGCATTGTTGTTATTGGCTTTTGGAGACTTGATCTAGGGACCTTTTGGTGCACCATTGCTACTAGGCCTCAAAAGACAATTATGGTGCAATTCGACAACTTGCTTGGTGGTGGATGCCTCCCCCCCAAGTCATGTTACGCCCGCCTCTTGGCCTGTTTTTGGTGCTCATTTTCTCTAACCAAGTGATGCAAGTTTGCTATGAAATGAGGAATGCTCTTTGATGGCATTATGAATGTTATAGAATTTCTAGGGCTTAATGGTTATTGTTCTTCAAATGCGTGAAAAATCAACATGGAGCTAGACATAAGCCTAAATTTCAATTGCCTCTTCCAATTGTTGTTCATTTCTTCTTATTATTGGGTTCTTTGTAGGTCCTTGGAGAAGGATAAACATGGTTTGGGCATGATAATTTTCTAGTTTTGGAAAAGGTGCAAAGCTTTTGTAGTAAACGTCAAGTACTCGTTCAAGTTCAAGAAAGTGAAGTCTGCTTGGAATGTCTTGGCCTAAATCTTATGTACTTTGTTGTCTCTCAATCCACAAACTCTTTTGCAACCTGTGTTGTGCACACACATGCAAGAAATCGAGTTGAAGGTTTTAGTGTCTTAGGGAGGATATATGTTTTTTTTCTTGTGTTTAGTAGGAAAGTTCAATGGTAATTGATTTGGGTTTTCACCTTTTGCTTTTGTTTCATAGACTACTACCCCTATTACTAAACTCTATCAGTTGAAGAATAGCAATTTTATAAATCTAAATGATGGTAACCAATTTTTTTTCATTGCCATTGAATGCCTCTTGACAATGGACATTAAGTAGCATGATGAACCTCCCCACAACCAACTTCAATCGATGATTTTGTAACTCCAAGAAATAGCTAGCAATTTGGCAAGCTCTAAAACTTTCGTTAATAGATGATGTTTTGCATTGGACAAGTTTTGTTTAGGGAATAAAGTTTTACATTTTCTTAGCTCAATGCCTGCCCAAATACAACTCATTAAGAACAACTTGGCAAATTCTAAAGAGGCTACTACAATTTCAAGAAGTTACCCGTCCACAATCATCAACACTTTGGAATTCAATAACAAAAACCAACACCATGAGTTGATCATGGCAAAGAGAGAGATAAGGGAACTCAGGACTAGGATATTTGTGAATGAGAGCCTTCTTGAAGATATAAAACTTGAGAAAATGGAGCTAGAAAGGAAACTGTCACAAACCCGCAAAGGGTTGAATGAAGACATGGTCATGTCAATGAAAGTACAAGATTCTTGTCCATGGGATTAGTCAGTTAGAAATTAGGACCCAAACCTAGCCGTTGCTAATGATTATCAAATGGGAATTAGAAACAAACACCTTTATTCCTTTTAGTAACAAAAATGCATCCACTCCATGTGGATTTAATATATATTTTATGTTTCAAGATTTGCTATCTGTCATGCACCTTGAAGCTTTTTAGTTGCCAAGTTACCTTTTTTTAATACACATTTGCATCAATGTGGGACATGTTCTGTTTAATAGTTGATCTTCCATTGGCATTCAAGGTAGTGCTACATTAAACATGGAAGTGTTTAGTGCAAAATTGCATGCTTTCAACATTAGCACATACTAGAGTTCACTCAACATCTGCCACATCACAAATGAATTCGATTATTTCTAGAAGTCTTTATGGGAAAGGTTGGATGTGGACTTTTATTTGCTAATTCAAATATTGTAATTTGGTTGTAGGTTTTTGCAGCAGCATCAGTCACATCCATAGTTGATGGATTGAAAAAGTTATACCTTGAAAAGTTGAAACCCTTGGAAATTACATATCACTTTCATGGCTTTGCCTTGATAGTGTTGGTTTGCAACTACTACCCTTCTCCCTAGTCATGGATGTATTTATTGTTGATGGCGGTGCAAGCTTTCTACATATTGAGTTGGTAACATTCAAAAACTTGTTACATTTTTGTGGTTTGTGCTAAGAGCGACTTTGATGCAAAGCCCTCGGTGATGTTGTTAGGTTAGTGTTCAATAAACAAGACAACCTTCATCAAACACCTTATGGGCACAAGCTACCTTGGAAAGAGTTTAATCCCCTTGGTTCCTTTTCTTGATAGTTGATATTTTTGAAATTTGTGTCTTCATAATGGATTCACATGTCATAATGTTGACAATTTGTGCTAATTTGCAAAGAGCCCATGTTAGACCAAAACCTACAACAACTTGATTTGTTTAAGGTTATGGTGGGTGTACAATCTGTTATAATAATATGTTTTTTTAATATTTGGGGGGAAGTAATCATGATGAGATGTTAACTCCTTAGAAGTTTGAAAACCATTAGAGATATTTAGTCTCTCATTAGAGCTACCTTTTCCATCCTTCTTGCATCCCTATTTGTAGTTGTGGTGCAAAACACTTAGGTAATGTTGTTGAAATTTTTGGTGGGGGACTCAAGAAGGTGGAGATGAATGCAATATACTAAGCAACACAATACAATACAAGGAAATGTGCCATATCTTGGTCTAACTAAGTTTGGTGAAGTGTTCTTCTCTAAGTTTGAATGCCCTTAAATGGCACATGTTGTAAGTTGTTGACAACTCTCTTGAAATTTTGTTATGGTATATGTAAAAGCTTTTGGCAAATCCATTTATGTGTAAGCAAAGGTGGGTTAATGGAAGTTAGGGTTGTAATAATTATTGGAGCATTTTATTTTTGTTGACACACCTAGGGTACTATTTGGTGAGAAGCAGCACACAAAAAGGAACTATGAGTTTATAGGTTTGCAAAGAAATGTGACATGGTTATTATGTTGTTTGATCCACACAAGTTGGACATTAGTGATGAATTCAAAAGGATTATCATGTCTAACCAAATGTTGCTAGAATGCATGGTTTCATGGAAGGCTTTGAAAGTTTTTTATTTTTTCTCTACCTACATACAAATGGTTTGTGTCGTCAACAAAGGACTCCTCACTGGTGCATTGGTTGCAAATGAAAATGCCACGTGCATATGCATTGCATGGAGTCAATGTTGCAACCCTAACCTTGGGTTTGCAGCCAAGGCAAGGGCTTGCAAGGTGTGGGCCAAGAGTGAAGCCCAAAAGTCACATTTCATGTTCCTAGGAATGTAGGAGAGTGTGAAGGAATGAACCCACACACTCCCACGTGGGCTCCCTCTTTAGGAGTTGGAGTTCTGATGGACTCCCAAATTTTCATAGAGTAATTTCAAGGGTCAAAGCTTATTATATTGAAAATTTCCTTATACCACTGGAAAGCTTTTGAAACTTATATGTCTAAAATGGGCTTGCATGACCCATTTGAGTACTTAGAACACAAGTTATGGCCAAAGAAGGGTCAAAAGTCAAAATGTCAATTTAAGTCATGACCATTAAAAGTTAGGAATCACCTTGATTTACTTGCATGTAAGTTGCATGTCATATATTGTTGGAAAAATTTCAATGAGGGATACAACTTTGCTTTAAACCTCGTTTCAATCAAAAATTTGCACAAAAAGTTATAAAATACCCAATTTTGGGAATTTCAAGATTCCCGATTTGGGAGTCCCAGGGCAAAATGACATTTGGGTGCAACCCTTGTGGCTAAACATAAAAAACAGTATAAGGGGGAAGGTGGTGGATTCCCCCAAGTCCAAACCATGGTGAGTCTTATGAATTCGTGTATACTTGTGGCTTGTCCATGCACTAAAACTGCTCCAACTACACTAACCAACTTATTGTTTGGTTTATGCAATTCCATGTAAATAATTGACCTATTTGTCATTTGTCCTAGTCCCCATCTCAAAGCTCCAGCACACCCTTCTACCTTCGAAGTGCTACGAACTAAGGAGTGTACCCTAATTATTTCTTCTTTTGTTGTTTTACCTTTGGACTCGCAATTGTGTTTATCAAGGAGTTTGGGGGTGCATCAATCAATGGATTATGGTTGTCTTCCTTGTCCTATTTACTGATCAAAACAATTTTTAGTTTTCACCATTCACATGACACAATTATGAGTGCTAAAATATTTTTATCATAAAGTCTTTTATTCGGAGCTAAAAGAGTTTGATATTTAGGGATGTGTATCTACTATAGTCGGTGATGCTTCAACTTCTCCAATAAAGAATTTCTCTTATTAATTGTTTTATTGGCCCTTATAATGCTTCTTGATGTATTTACAGACCATGGGAAAGCCGTAGAATCAAAGATATCATAATCATGATCAACAATTGTTAATATTATAGTTGTCAAGCCCTTGGAAACCCCATCTATTAATGAAATAAGGAAGTTGATTATGGATATAAAATCTCAATATCACTTCGGCAAAGATGGTTTTGTTATTAAAGTTCCTCTGAAGTTTCAAGACATTATTGATATGGATGTATATGATGCTTTCAATCTCATCATTAAATAAATGATTGATTTTAGTCTCTTTGGGGTTTACTTTGTTTATTTGTTCTTTTCCTATTTGGAATAAATCATCAATTACAAATCTGGTTATTAGTATTTCCTTGTAGGAGTTCATGAGCTTTGTATCATGTCACCAAGGTTTAATCTAATGGTTTAATGGCATTACTTGAGAATATGTTTAGCTTGCAAGATATCTCACATGTTCAACATTTGGTCTGGTGGAAAACATTAAATAAAAATACATGTAGGGGCTAAACTCTAACTTGAAAGTTTTGTGAAACATTTGTGTCGATGTATGGAAATGACGTAGGATAGGGTGAAAAATAGGGATGTGTTAGGATTGATGTTAGTTACTTAGTTTCTTGAACCTTATATAAACAAAACCTAGATGGAATGCATTGGTGTTCCAATGAGCATGGTTAGTATGGCCATTAGAACTACAATAGGCAAGTTAATTGAACAAAAGGATCACCATCCAACAACACTTTCAACCAATCAACCCAATACATGATAAATGTCTGTAGAAAGCAAGTTAGCCCAACACATTGATCTCACAATGATCAATTCAACAATAGTTGATGTGGTTGGCTTTTGGAGATTGTACAAAATTGTGAACAATATCATCATTAGAAGCACTTAGTTTCAACTAAAGAGTGACCAATGCATGCTAAATCCATTTTTCTTCATTTGATGTTAAACTAATCTCATGTTATCACTACCATACCTCAAAAAGTCATGCATTTAAAACAACAACAATTACAAGTGCTATATTTTGCAAAACTTTTGTTGTTGGCTTTGTTTTTATAAACAACTATTGGAATGTTAATAGAGGGTAGATTCTTGGGATACAACAAAAAATACATAATTAAGGAACATAAAGAAGAAAATGATGAACCTTTGTTATTTTTTGGGTTCGAAGACAAGACCCATTGTGTTTCTTACAACTTTGTACATGGCAACACACAAACAAAATTAGTTAAAATTAAAAAAATAGCCCTGCATTGGCCTTGTTCTTGACATTGGGAAGGAGTTCAAGAAAATAACCCACAAGCTAGCTAAAAACCAAGACCTTTGCTTCTAATTTCCTTACATATGTTGTGGATGCATGTGGTGCAAGTGGATAAAAGATCATTAGTAGTCACAATGAAACAATAAACAAGATTGTTTACAAATTTAGTAAAAGACAAATGGTGCAACCAACAAAAAACCCAACCGTATAGATGATTCAATGATCATATTAGCATGATACAGTTCCAAGGAGGGTGTTAACGCAAGAGCCTTAATACTACAACCTTCATTAAACATGACAATAAAAAATGCTTATAGAGAGTTTCAAGTGTTTAAGTAACAAAACTTAAAGGAAACTGCAACTACTTTGCCATTTTCCTCTTCAAACTTGCACACTTAGAGGACATCAAATCGTTGCCATCCCACTCACTACAGCATTACACAAGTGTGAGGTATCCCTCTCTGATGTTTTGCAAACTGTGCAAGGATAGATGGCTACCAAAAGTTCCATCAAGCTGTTAGATTAAATATAGAACGACAAAGGAAAATTGGAATGCACACAATTCTCATGCTTCTTGGATGACCAGTATCGAAAGCAATAAACAATTGTAAATTTTCCATAGGGGATTCTTTTTTTTATTTTAAATATAATCCTACTTTCACCAATGGAGATCTTCTTGCAATACATACTCACTTGGTTGTATCTAAAGCTGTGGTGGAGTTTTCATCTTCTTGCTAATTTTGACATTTTAGGAAAGGGTCCAAGAAGCTAGCACCGATTCAATGATTAGGGCATTAATCCTTCAGAAAGGCAACTCCGAATTCCAAACTACGTACACTTTACTTGATAGCCAACAAGTAATGTAGCAAGCAAGCAAGCATGTAATCAATCACCCTTTTCATTGCACATAAAACATGAGTCTCATGAAAGAAAAACCGCAAGGAATACATAGGTTATAAGGTGCTTCCATATAGGATATAGGTTATTGGCTTGTAAAGGCGGGTTTTGACAATGGCTAATGGTCAATGGTTGTTAAAGCCATGGAAGCGTTGGATTTCACTTGTAAACTATAGACATGGGTTATATTGGCTAGCTTGCAAATCTCAACTTGCCATCTCGTCTTCCAACCAGTGTTTTTTCTTCATTTTCCATACGATCTACCAAACTCCAACAAGTTAGAATCTTTTTTAAATCCTCATTCCTTTGACCAATGGTCAAGTTCTTTGTAGTGCTATGATTAAATATACTACACTATGTTAGCATGCGCCATGTTTAAGTGTTGGATTTCCAATTCTCCAACATTTATTGCTTGAAATGTATGCATGCTGATGAAAATGATGAGCAAGAGAAAGGGATTACTACAAGCAGAGCCACATTTTTCAAGGATGTTAGAGTGATCCATTTAAAACTTCCATGTTCATTGAGTCTTGTGTTTTTGCTCATTTCAGCTTCTAGAATGTTATGGCTTCTAGTGTCACATTTTTTATTCCCTTGTATTACTTGAAAATCACATACTAAGATTACATGTTATTTTTCATCATAAGATGACAAATGTGTTTTGCCTTCTTTTATGCCTAAATGACTTTGTTCAACTTCTCATTATTTGTTTATATGTTTTGGCATAGAGGATTCAAAATGAGGAAGAAATGTTGGAAGGTGAAGAAAAAAGTAATCATATTTAACCCTTACAAGTTATTGGAGAGTTAGCTATTATTGGTGTTGATATCAGATTATGTGCTGAATATACTACACATGGTTTCTCCTATTGAATGTAATCTACATGTTTGTTAGGTTTGTCCCTAGTGTGTACATGCACTTGATGGCTTACTCCTCACATTGTTGTCCATTCATGAATGTTTAGACGGTTCCTTGATGTCCCCCTTAGATCAAACATACGCATGTGTTGTTGTGTGTTATTGTAGAGATGTTGTTAGGCTTCAATTCCTTTGGTTTTGATGGGTAGGTTGAAATTCCAAACAACCACAACAATTTGCCCAAATGAATTTGGGAGTGCATAATGACTAATTACAGGCTCAGTTGCCATTTTTGTACATTTAAAGTTCCTTTTCAACTTCCATGAACCTCCTTAGGGTGCGCAAATATTGAATGGGTAGTCCCTTGAACATTGAAGTTCATTTGTGTGTTAAAGATGAAAAGCTTTGGCAAAGAGAGGAGCATTATGCCATCTTGAAAGGGCCTTCAAAAGTGGTCTATAATTGCAACTTTTGCCATGGAGGTAGGTCGTACTCAAGGTGGTCTGAAAGCATTTGTGGGAATTTGGTTGGGATCCATTCCTACGATATGTCAACACTAACTTTGTAAGTCCGCTCTCTCCCAATCTTTTGTCATGCTTTTAACTGTAGTCTATGTGTTTTGAACCATATTACACAATTTAGGGTTTAAGGTCAAGTTGTTCTATGAACATGCTGATTGAAAATGGGCTCCAAATCACATAATGGGCAGCACTCAAGGGACCCTTGGATATAGATGTAGGCGGGCTTCATGTGGTTTTTGTTCCAAGGTCATGTACATTATTGCAACTATTGTTACATACATGTTTGAATCATGGCATTTGCATGGAATGCATATTGAAGAACAATTATGCTTGTTGGCTAGTTAGTCAAAGGACACTGAACTCCACCTGGCCCCTGTAGCCCTTTTATAACAGAAGTCAATCTTTAAATATAATTGTTGTTGATGTGGTTATTATTATTGTAGAGCTTGATTATATATTAGTGCCTAACACTACACTACTTGCGGAAAAATATAAAAACTGCATAGTTTTACCATGAATTGAAGAACAATAGGATAGTCACATCTTCATGACATATGTTAGTTCTGTGGTCCTCAAACATTTGCTACTCTTCCCATGCATGCCAATTGACCCTTGGAATTTTGTGCATTGTACTGCATTATGCACATTTAAAGACATGGATAATCTGTTGAAGTGAGAACTAAACATGGGCATGGTGTAGGAATGTTTGGTTACCATTAAAAACATTGGGTTGATATTTGTGCATAGCCATTTAACTTCACATGCCTTTCTTTTGCAGGGCACACCATCTTATTCTTCAAATGATGAGGGGGCTATAGGTGGGGGTGAACCCAATGCAAGCCCACCCCTTAAACCCAACATGCCCATTAATGCACCAGACTGCAACAATGATGAGGTCGAACTAGGAATCCAAATGGAAAGGTACTTTGCAATGCTTGGGGGGCATGTGATGGAATTCATAATGAATCCATGAGGCAAACGAACAATGAAGACGTGGATCAGCCATTCAATATGGTAGATCATATGGAGTAAGACATTGGCTTGGATGTTATTAAGGCAAACATAGGAGCCCAACTAGAGTTTGGAGATGATGGGCTTTAATACTCGAGGTTAACAAAAAAGTCTAGAGTACCTTTATACATTAGGAGTGATCTAAACAAATTGACAAACACATTGATGTTATTGCATACATGTGTTACTCATCAAGTTAGTAATGGTCTTGTTGATGAGTTGTTTTCCTTGCTTTACAACTTCATTTTTCCTAGACCAAACCACATGCCTGGGTCAAATTATGAAGCCACAAAAACACTACTACAAAAGTGGGGTGCAGTTCATTAGCCTAAATCACTATGGGACCTTAAAAATAAATAAGTTCATGGCATTTTCATGATTTCACCCTGGTTAAAGTTATTTCACTATAATATCATAATGTAAACATCGTGTTTCATTATTAATTGATATAATTCACTGTTATCTATTGTGGTAAATATGTTTATTTTTATGTTGTTTTAAATACCTTATATATGTTACTTTATGATACACCCTATATTATTTAATGCCATTTTAATTATTTTAACTTATACCCTATGTTATTATAAATTATTATAGGTTCTGTTCCCTTCCACGGTGAATGACACTTTCATCATTAACCCCATTTTCAAAAAAATTGAAGCCTTTGATCAGTTTTTCTTTTAGTTGTTTTGGTGAATTTAACAATCCAACTCCACACTTGCATAGGTTGGTCTCCTTGTTTGCCTTTTTAAGTTATTTTAAATTAAATTATTCAACTAAGCTTAGGTTATAACTTAGGTTATTTTATTTTAAATTAATATATGTTATTTCAAGTTATACTTAAAATTATTCAAGGTCATTATACTTTATTATAAAATAAACTATAATGATCTAAGGTAAAATAACTTACAATAGCCAATAATAGCCTATGAGAAATAATCTAGAATAACTACAAATAACCTATGATAATATAACATAGAATAACCAACGATAACTTATAATAAAATAGTCACTAATAGCCACCAATAGAATAACGAGCAATAACCATTAATAAAAATAGTTATTAATAGCCACCAATATAATAACGAGCAATAACCATTGATAAAATAGTCACTAATAACCACCAATAAAATAACAAGCAATAACCATTAATAAAATAGTCATTAATAACCACCAATAAAATAACGAGCAATAACCATTAATAAAATAGTCACTAATAGCCACCAATAAAATAACAAGCAATAATCATTAATAAAATAGTCACTAATAGCCACCAATAAAATAACGAGCAATAACCATTAATAAAATAGTCACTAATAGCCACTAATAAAATAACTAGCAATAACCATTAATAAAATAGTCATTAATAGCCACCAATAGAATAACCACCAATAACCATATATTAAAATTATTTAAATTGAAAAAAATAATATAGGGTGAAATAATTTACAATAGGAAAAAATAATTCAAGGTGAAATAACCTTCAATAACAAGAAATAACCAATAATAACCTCACATAGTTGAAAATAACTTCAAATGAAATAACTTATAATAGCCAAAAGTAATTGAGAATAACCACAAATAATTTTAAATAATGTAGGGTGAAATAATTTAAATTAATGAAAAGTAACCTTATAATAACTGAAAGTAACTTAATTAAGTAATATTATTACATTAACAAAAAAATTATCCATTTATTAAACATTTATTTTCCAAAAGAATGGTCATTGAAATGTTATTGAATGGTGATATTAAAAAAAAATTGTTCAAATGATTTTACACTTTCAAAAGAAAATAAATGTAATTATGTACATGATTAAATTTTGAAAAAAATAATTGAATTATTTCATTTGGACAAAATTTCAATAAAATATGAAAATTTAAAATTTATGTTTTTGTAATGTTTAAAATTAAGTATTTGATAAATATAGTGCAATGTAACATATTATTACAACAAGTGGGGTGGTTTGATGGTAGGGGTGTTTGTTTACATTCTAAAGGTTAAGGGATCAAACCTCACAAGTTGTGTGTGAGTGAGAATGGTAAATTGATCAAATATTTTCCTATTTAATTCCTTAGGGTAGGTGCATAGGTTGATTATGTGGTTTACATACTTAAGTTGGGTTTTTAACCTAACTTAGGTAGTGACATGTGTCAATAATTCATATTTTTAAAATAATGAAATTATCAATAATATTATATATTAAATAGTTTAAATTTAATTTATTTCCATGATGTCTAGTTAATTAACTAGCAAATGAATAGTTTAGTAAATTTGTATTTCATTTGAAAGTAACCTTGTTTCATTAGGTATTAGTGAACCAATTTACTGTCCTTAGCAATTGGTCCCCATTCACTAGAGGGTTGACTAATTTACCATGGTAAAATTGTCCAAATTCATTCAAAATCTAGTGAAATTTAAAGTGAATCAAAATGCATTTTAGTTCACTCTGGAGTGAAAATGATGTAAAATTTTGGTCTATGGTAGACCATGATACATGCTTGTGAAAATGGCTATGTTATGTTTTGCAATAATGATTTCAATGACGCATAAGTTTGCCCAACATGTGGTCGATCAAGGTATGTGGTTGGGTGTAACAAGGTGCCAAAAAAGATTTTGAAGCACTTCCCTTTGATCCCCATGTTGAAAATAATGTTTTAGGTCCCAAAATTTTCAAAATTGATGAGATGGCATCATGTTAACACAAATCATAATGGGTTGGTTAGGCATGCACATAATTCCAATGCATGGGCTCACATTGATGAAATTTGGCCTGATTTTGTAACAGACCCTAGCGGTTGCACTAGATGGGGTAAATCCTTTCAACAACCAATCCAACAATTGGTCTACATGGCAAATATTTATTTTCAACTACAACTTACCTCTAGGACTCACCACAAATGAATTCTTTCTCATGATGGTCATGTTGATTCTAAGCAAGGAATTTGTCAAAAACAACAATGTAGATGTCTACCTAGTTCCATTGGTTAAAAAGCTGCAGGAATTATGGAGAGGGGATCTTGTAATGAGGCTACCTAGGTTGACTTGGCAAAAAACCTAAAGCTAGGAACCTAAGCAAGCCTACCTAAGTTAACCTATTAGTGATGTAACCTAATTTAGGTATATTTAAACATACTAAATGTAATAAATTTATTATGTATAGTTAAGTAACTTACAAGGTAGCTTATATTACAAAACAAATTTTTACTAGGTAACCTACATACATAGGTTAAATTAATAGGTATGTTAACTTACGCTAATGTGTTAAGTAGTTAAAAAATCAAGGAGTTATGTGTCACCTTTTTCAAAACAACTATTAATATTGCAGTCATAATTACAATTAATAATAGATTATTTAGTACACATACACATGCATGTGAGTTCATGATTTCAAAAACCTCATGGCACACAAAAAAATATTGCATGCCATGACAAATATTTGTGCCATAAATTCAAAACACACAAAAACTTATGGTGTCAGAAAAAATCATCAATTGCCATGAAAATTTGTGACACTTTAGTACTAAATGACATGCCATGTCATCGTCACATGGAAGATTAAATCAATATTGATTACAAAGGACAACAATATTTTCAACTAGGTAATAAGTTAAATTAATTCATCAAAATCAATGACATGACACATGATGTGAAGTTAATGTCACAAGTCATGAGGTGTTACAACTATTAGTCAACCTTGTTGCCATGTGGCATGCCACATCAACATTACATGACCATAAATTTTTATTATTCACCAAAAGTTGCAAGAATGAATGGAATTTTTTTATTATCTAATTTTAAATGATTACAAATACATTTTTGAAAAATAAATATTTATGTAAAAACCATCAAGTCGTGATATCAACTATAATCATAAAATAGTAATGCCATGTGGCACCACAATGTCATTTACAACTATGTAATCATTGATATGAACTTGTAATTACAATTGTAGTAAAAAAAAAAAAAAACATTTTATTAATTGGTTGAAAAACCTAAGATGTGTTGTTGTGGTAGGAGACTAGAGGCTAGGCGATTGATCATGAATTACAAATATATCAAATGTTGGAAGGTTAGTCCTTATAAACTCCATCACACCAAGTATTAGCGAGTCAATGTTTGGAGATTCATCATCCCCAACAACGTCCACATCTAATACAAATTGGCATTTGGATTCCTTCTCACGAATTGATGTCCTAAAGTACATTGATGCCATTGTGATGGAATTTGGAAGCTCTTGATTCTTTCTAGGTGTATCCTCATGGTGGCTATAATAGGAGAATCAACATGATTATAATCATTGTCATCCCCAACATCATTGACCACCATAGATCTTGATACAAACTCCTCTAAGCTTGATGCCCTAGCTTCTTTGAAAACCATTTATTAGGATTTTAAGAGGTTAGTATGCTTCTTAGTGATATCCTTAGTGTTGACTGTGGCATTTTGATAGCATGTTTGGAAAATCATCATTTAGTGATCCGTATGGGGAAAATTAGGAGGATGCAAATCACAGTGACTCCAAAAATGGGTCTCAATACCTTGCTATGATAGAAATTTTTAGCTTCATTTGAGACTTAAGTGAACTAGGCAACACCAACAAATTCAAGTCTATGTTTGATGAATAAAATGGGTCCTTCAAACTCGATGTCTAAGTGGATAGTGAATTGCCCCTTGTATGAACCCAATAGCTATCAATAATCTTTCATAAAGAAGTAGATTAATCAAATTGATCACCATACTAATCATGGAGCAACAAAAATACAATAAATGACAAAATTGTTGTTTCATTTCAATTGTAATGCATTGACCCCTATGTAGGGAAAACCATTATAGCTACCATGCGTGTTGTGGTCATCTCTTCCTCTATTATAACTTGTTGTTGCCAAGAAACTCCACCATACTACAATGCCCTATTATGGTTTCTTGACCTTATGGGCCATCATCCCCAAATTTTGTTTTACTCCATAGGCATTACAAACACTAGATGTTGACAAACAACATATGATAACCTTGACCCAAGAATTATTTTGAGCAAAGATATCCATGTATCTGTTGAGACTTGAATGTTTACTAAACCTAAACCTCATCACACATATATGAGGCCTATAGGCATTAAGGAAGGTGTGCTAAAATCATCCCCACCTTAAACTGATATGCTTAATTTATGTTTACACCTAGATGTCATCATCCTCGAGGCTCCACCCATAATCATCACTTTCATTTTGCGATTCCTCCTCACCATCTATCTTATCGCCCAAGCTATCTTCACCCCCATCCCTTGCCACTAAACAACAATTCCCATAGATAACCAACAGTTAAAGTTATGTCCTTCATGTGCATATTTAACAAGGACTATAAGGGCACAAACCAAAATTTAAGGCAAACCAATAGCTATAAGGATCACACCACCAACCATCTTCCAGGCCTAGTTGTCATGCCACATATGGCGTAGTGAATTTTTCACCTAGATTAGTTTCAACATCATTAGCTTCTAAATTTGCTAGCACCTCTATGGAGTTGTTTGGCTCAATGTCAACATGTTGAACTTGGTGTACACATCAAGATATTGATTCTTTCATTAGTACAACCTTCCAACCAAAATCCTACACACGTTCACTAAAAAAACCCTTGTTCAACTTGTGCAAGGAAGATAAATGGTTGTTCACGCACTAACAATAACCTTCCAAAGTGGATGAAGGTGAAACCAAACTCATCCTTTTTTGTGCCAACTTGAATGCCACAGGTTGTGGCCCAAACCCATGAATAGAGTAGAATAAGGACCTTTGTCACCCCATAATCTAATTCCAAAATCTCTTTGCACTCCCTTACATAGTTCACCCAAATAGTTACATGATTGTGGGTAGCCCTATTGACACATGGTGTGTGTTCAAATTCACCTACGACCCTTGAGTCGTATGTTGCCATATTACTTGCTTTAGGCCATAGGGCAACCCTAAAATGATTGCTATATGTTGACATGTTCCTATACAACTTTGCCACAGGTGCCGGTGGGATTGAAAAATCATACACTTATGGCTTTTCAAGACCTCTTGAAACCCTACTTTGCATACACATTGTCAAATGCAACCACTTGTTGAATGGTGTGAATGTTTCAACAACATCACTTGTGGAAGTTGCCTTTGCCTTTGCATATTTCCTACATAGCGAGCAGTAAAAAGTGGATTGAATTCAAACACACCTTTTATGTAGGAATCACACCACCATGTTCTATGCCCATTATCCCTTGGCTATTGATAGGGGAAATGGACACACTTACTCTTGCAAATTTAACAAAACCTTGTGGTCATTGCAGACTTACACATGGTAGTATCACGTAAGCCTTCTGTCAAAGTATGTGGTATGATCATGGCTTTTAATACCTCTCTAGGCACCCCTTCCTCTTCATCAGCATCCCAAATACACTATCAAGTTGCCCTAAAACCGTGTATGTATTCGTTGTACAAACCTAGGGCTTCATCAACAATGTACCCCTTTGCCATAAAACCTTTGGGTTTAGCCATGTTGTGGACATAGCCTTTCAAATCCTTCATTGCATGTTCAATCGGATACATCCATCGAGTGTGCATAGGCCCACATAACTCCAACTCATCAATTAGGTGAATAACACATGTCATTAAATCAAAGAAATTTGGGGGAAATACCTTCTCAAATTGCTTGATGGAAGAGCTGCACATAACAATCCAAAGTTGGAAAAGAACATGTTTGCAAATCTATTGTTGAGATTGCAAAAAAACCTTACAAAACCAATATGGTCTACACAAAAAAAATATGGATGCATTTCAAGCATCACTAATAATTGGGTGTTTCACACACCTTGATGCATCCATCTTCCTTATCAGTGAAGATCTCATAAGCTCGTGGTCCTTCTAAAAGTGGAAGCGGATATGTTATTAGCGATGTTGAATATTCAATTTTTCTTGATTACATCAATGGCACCAAGGTTGGCTTGGATAAAACAAGCAAACATCTAGTTAGAGAAAACTTGATCATGAAAATGTGATGTTATAAAACTCTTTCAACACACACTATTAACCAACAAGATAATTCATGAGGTACCCATGTACCAGTCTACTTAAACTTCTTCAAGTGACTTAGCTGCTTGGATAATTGTTGTGAGCTCACCAACATTTTTGCACAAGTGTCTATCTTGTAGCAATGTTCAATCCCTTTTCCATCATGGCACCAACATTGAAATGGTTGGTAGGTGAAAACACACATCACCAAAAGGAGTCATAGATCTTGAAAACACACAACACAAGTACAACACATAACCATGCACTCAAGATTTGCTAGACCCAAGGTAGTGGAAATGAATGATGTTAAGACAACTACCAAACCCACATGTACATGTGTGGGATAAATGTCCAAACATAGATTAATGCATATTCTTGAAACATGACTAGCATACATTTTTCACTTACAAATGCAAGAAGACTTGGACATGGTTAAATTTACCTCCAATTTTTACTCATGTGTTAACCAATAGATAAGTTCATAAATGAAATGGGACATTTGATATCCAAATCCAAAACGTAAACATTGCCACATGCATTAAACCCTAAATTATCAAAAGACAACAATATAAGTTGCAAGGAATAATGAAATTCGATCTAATATAAAAGATTCATAGTGTTTTCAATTGACACACCCCCAAACTCCTTGATAGACACAACTGTGAGTCCAAAGGTAAAACAGTGGAAGAAAAAGGAATTCAAGTATGTTCCCTAACTTGCAGCACTTTGGGGGTACAGGGCATGTTGGAGCTTCAAGATGGGGACTAGGATGAATGACATGTGAGTCAATTATTCACACGGACTTACACAAACTAAATAATAATTTTTAATGTGTAATTGGGGCATTTTTGATGCATGAAGAAGCCACGAGCATACATGGATTCATAAGACTCATCACGGCCTGGACTTCGGGGAAGCCACCACCTTATAATATTATATGTGTTTGGCCACAGGGGTTGCACCCAAATGTCATTTTGTTTCGGGACTCCCAAGTTGGGAGTCCTGAAATTCTCAAAATTGGGACTATTGCAATTTTGGAAGCCTATAACATTTTGTGCAAACCTTCAATTAAGGTGAGGTCTAAAGCAAAGTTGTAGCTCTTGTCGAGATCTTTCCAAAGATATGTGACATGCCACTTGCATGTAAGTAAATTAAGGCGATTCTTAATTTTTAGTGGTCAAGAGTCAATTTGGCACTTTGATTCTCGACTTTTCTTTTGGCCATAACTTGTGTTTTAAATACTCAAATAGGTCATGCAAGCCCATTTGAAACATGTAAGTTTCAAGATATTTTCAATGGTAATATTATTTTTTTCAATCCAATGAATTTTAACCCCTAAAATTTCTTTTTTGAAATTTGGGAGTCCATCGAGATTCCAACTCCCAAAATGAAAGCCCATTTGGGAGTGTGTGGGTTCGTTCCTTCACACTCTTTTACATTCCTAGGGGCTTCACTCTCGGCCCGCACCTTTGTAAGCCCTTGTTTTGGTCGTAAGCTCAAAACTAGGGTTAATAAGATGTTGACACATGGTGTAGTATGTAGGTAGTTATTACATCCTATTAAGTAAATATGTTTACATAGGTATGTAAGTAGGTTGAAAGGTAGGCTTAGATTATATAGGTATGTTTAGAGTAATTCGATTTTATTTTTAGGTTTAACCATTTAATTAAAGTCAAACATTTTTTAATTAATCATCCCCAATGGCACTTGGCATTTAGTTAATACATGGCTATTGCACTTACTTATATACTATGCAAAATTGGATTAGAAGCCAAAAGATATGGGATAAAAAATTCCATTGTAAACCCCATGAAACTATTATATTAAGGTAGACATGCCTAGGGAGGGTTCCATTGCTTCTGGTGTCCAACAAAACTAGAAACCTTTTTCTTGGCGCATTTGACACACTAATTCATTAAAAATGGATTAGAAATGAGAAAGTTATGACCCCCCAAAATAAAGGCGGTCAATTTTTTAAAAAAAAACCATTGAACCTTACAAAGGCCAGTTTTTAAACACCAAAAAATTACCTTGTATGTTGTTTTATTGCTATTAGAGTTCTAAAATGATTTTTAGAACTTCAAGTGGGTATCCTATAACATTTAAAATCATTTAAAATGAATATGAAATAAGAAAGTTATGAGGTTTGAAAGTTGGATGAATTTAAAGAGAGGACAAAAGAAAAAAAAAGTTTTGTAACTTGGAAAGTTTTTTTTTTTTTTTTTTTTTTTTTTTTTTTTTTTTTTTTTTTTTTTTTTTTTTTTTTTTTTTTTTTTTTTTTTTTTTTTTTTTTTTTTTTTTTTCTT
>Ga0209208_10001502_pt1 | contig 33023 bp, 27 predicted proteins | sample S1TSphfallax_3_FD_187694 | JGI IMG/M metagenome (GOLD analysis project Ga0209208, IMG submission 187694) | Host-associated microbial communities from peat moss isolated from Minnesota, USA - S1T2_Fd - Sphagnum fallax MG (SPAdes) (version 2) | ecosystem: Host-associated > Plants > Peat moss >...
TTTATATCAAGAAAAGTGCGCTTGTTTAATCTTTTAGGTTCCTTCTTCTTTTATTGCTTTGATTCAACTCTCCATCTGCTCTTGATTCTTAACTCTTTGTAGAATAATTTCGTTAGGTTGCAATTTTACAAATTTTGAGTTTAGCTATACTCCACATGTTCCTTGTTCCTTCTTTGGCTTCAAAGATTCCAATGGACACAATGAAGTTCTCTTTATCCTTAAAATAATCCTGGCTTTGGGCTATATTCCACTCTAACATTCTTTTTTCACTCATAAATATTAGTTATTCACAAAGTGAGCAAATTTCATTGAAAGTGGGTCCATTTCTTTATATGTGTTGAAAACAATTCACCAAACATCAACTTCCTATGCACTAAAGATAAGTGACGTCAACCAGATTCCAACCTTAAACAAAGCATCCTAAACAATAGCAAGTTTGGTGCTTTTAATGGAGTCCGGCTCAGCTATGGTATATCTCATCCTTTCAGACTGTAGTTGAAGGCATGTATTGAAGGTGAAAAGGGTTTTGCATTGGACTCATTCTAAGTGAATAAGAAAATGTGTTCTTCAGATTAGTGTGACTATGTGGAATGATATGGCTAGGAGTCAATAGATTATTTGGTAGAAAAATCTCTCATTGAGATCATGCTTTCACTAGCACCTCCATGCCATAGGTCTTCTGATTATTATTTTGGTAAGTTAACTGCAGCACAAAGATGCTTCTATGATCTCATTGTTCGCTATTTTGTGTCACGAACTTGTCTACCCTAAGAATTAATGTGCTAGGTTTTGTACAAAGGTGGGCATTACTTGGGCACTATTGCTTTATGGCAGCAACTAGAGAAATTTCCTAAGTGTATTTGGAGGGCACTTACATCCCTAACTATCCCTCCTATCCCAACTCCTTTATAGTGTAAATTATGTCTACTTAGTAAGTGTAAGATCCCTTGAGCACACTCTTAAGAAGTAGGTGTAATGGCCCTTCCCCTCCTACAACTTGTGATCTATTTATGTTTAAGTTCATGATAGTACTGTCACTCTTAAAAAGTGCCTCCCCCCTGTGATCTAGAATTGTGTAGGTTCATGTAAAACTTTTGCCTCATGCTCTCTGCAATGGTTGAAGCTCTGAGTGGGGGATGTTCTCAAAATGCAAGCAAGCTACCACCTTGTCCTGAACCAGTATTGGGAACACCGGCACTGTGGGACTTCACATTTCCCATTAAACATAGTTTTACCTTTGTCAATATTTTCTCCTTAGAACGCTGAATAGCCGGCCTGGGCCACAGTGAACAAGCACCCACCAGCACACCATGAACGATGGATGATAAGTGGTTAAGGAAACAGTTTTCTGTTGGATTTCAGTTCCGTAGTTAACTATGGTAGTTAGCTCAGTTGCTTTTTTTAACTACTTGTTTACTAACAACTCACAAGCAGGTTGTCAGTAGGTAAGCAGTAAAAGCAGCCCCTTACCTATGTATAAAGCATCTACTTACTTAGTAGTTACCTATTTTCCTACCTATCTACCTATGTATGAGACTTATTTCCTACAGAATTGGTTACCAAGGTGAAACCAAATATTAACTCTGTTGAGGTTCATCCACAACTGAGTAATTACGGGCATCCAGTGGATGGTGCACTGGTGGGTGATGGTTCACTGTGACAGTAGGCGTGCTGCCTGGAATACTACTGCACAAGTGTAGTGCAAAATGAAATCCAAGTTTATTCAGCCACAGTGAACCAGCACTCCACAAACGCACCACCATGGATGGATGCTGCATGGACAGTAAACTTTTTTTCATTGTGTTCTTGTTCCCTAGCTAACCTCCCCATAGCTGAAGGGGTGTAAAAGTGTGTCCGAAGCTCTAAAATTGGGGTTCATCCAACTGGATGGCCTCAAAACAGGAAAAGAGGGTGGTGAGTTCATGGGTGCTGGGTCACACCAGCCAGTTTATTCTACTCATAAAATGGCAATTTCTAAAGTAAAACATAAGTAATATGTTACTACTTCTCACTGCATAGCAAATATGAGAAGTAGTAGTGTTTCATCTATAAAACTGGCCCAGTTGGATTTTTGCTTACTCTACAAGTCACTTTTGGTTTTTTCACTGTGGTTTAATCCCAGTTAAATTTTGCTTCATCATTTTGAGACCTTTTGTTGTCACTCTCAGTTCAGATTATCCCTTTCAGATTTGCACCATACCTATTTTCACTTGGTAAATATCTTGTGCAAAAATGCATACCTTTTTAGGGTGGGATGGAGTTGGGTCCAGAATCTAATTCTTTCACACTGAACCTTGAAACACCACCAAAAGTTTGTAAACAAAATGATGAGGGAAAAAGATGCCAACTAATTCATCCACAGGTAAAGCCCTTAAAGGGCTATCAATCAATTCTGGAAGTAGGGTTTGAAACCCTAGGAAGTTGAAAAGACCGCACTTTTACTTGGACTTCCAAAATTCACAGATACAAACAACAAAAACAAAATCAATAAAGCACAAGTAAAGTATAAATTTGTTCACCTGGCCACAGTGCGCCCTTGCATGCACCTCTTGGGAATGGTGTCAAGAAATGAAAAAATCCCCTTGGGGGAGAGGGGTGGCTCACTGGTATAGCCCATTCTGGGACCTTGGGACCTCAAAAAGGCCCCTGGGTTCAAACCCAGTGGTGTGTAGGTGAAACTCCTGCTGACCCTCTGCCAATGAACTTGACTTGGGGTGCAAATGGCTTGTCAGGTTGGGTCTGTTGTTGTGCTTTACAAAAAAGGAATGGGGCTGGGAAAAACCATGTTGTACTTTAACATAGCTAGGGCCAAAAAGACACTCAACTTTTGTCCAGGCATTTAAGTAAGTGGTTTATCTAAGGCAAAGTGAAAAGAACCGGAGAATATGAAAAACAACAAGGGCTGTGTCACACTGTGGCCTTGCCATTTACATTAGGAAGTATCTTAAGGCAAAAGAAGAAGTATGGAACTTCAAATATTTCACCATCCAAAAATATAATCTTCAAAAAAATCCTATAAAAGAAACCAAAATCCTTCAAGATATCATAACTCTATAACTAATCTCAAGTTTCAACACAAGCCAAAATATCAGCTTTCAAAAATCCTCATATAAAAATAGACCCTAATTCTTCTTCTTTTGCCTTAAGATACTTCTTAATGTAAATGGCAAGGCCACACTGTGACATACTCTTCATTTACTAATGATGCCCTATTTTCCAGACTCCTCCTGAGTTTAATGATATTCATCATCCTTCTTTACCCATTCAATTGATGGTGGCACACACCTAGGGGCCAAAATCCCTTAAGCTACTATACTCTATAATGAATCTGAACACAATATCCTCGCCTTGGTAGGCAAGACCAATAAACTAACCTTCAGGAATAACTGGTACATAGACTCTGCATGCAAATCCGCCAGGCTCTCAGCACCACTTCCTCTTCAGTTGACTATCCTTCCTTCACCCGTGCACATGATGTCATGTGCATGTCCTTCAAATGTAGGAATAGTCCACAGGGGGAGGGTGTAAGGAGGCTGGGTTGACTATCCCATACACTCAAGCCAAAGCAAAAGATTTATTTCTTCCCCGTGGATCCCAACCGAGCCTTCAGCTTTCCTGCAATGCAACTACAACCAATTCTTCTACGCCATCCCTGACTTGCATAGCTTCCAATCTTTGATTCAACATGAGGTTTATGGTGCCAGGTTGCATCCAATCACAAGAGTAACTTCCACCAGATTTCTGCTGTTTAGAGCAGTTTTTCTGCTAGTTTTCTACTGTTTGGACAGTTTTCTCAAAACTTGTCATCATTAAAGCTTAAATCATTTGTGGGATCATTGCCGCTCATGCTAAATCTCTTCTGGGACAATCACCAACCATGCTCTGTCACAAACATGAAAAAAAAAACGCCTATACCCGTACATTAGATCCACTGTTCATTCCTTAACTTGCAAAGTTGCACAAGTGAGTTGCCCAATTAGTGGCAATAGTTGGGATAGCTGTCACAATGTATGAGAACACAAGGGAAGCAAAGCAGTTACATGTGCAATTCATAAGGGAACAGCAATGAAAGCCACTATGGCAGTTAGAAATTGTCAATCTATTTTCGCTGTCTATTCCATGTAGCCAAATTTGGCTAACTCTTCATGTGAATCATCCCCACTTTGGCTACAACACAAAATTGACCAAAAAAAACACTGATGACTATCAAGAAGGAAAGGCTTCTGTCAAGACAAAAACAGATGGAAATGGCAGCATTGATGGTAGCAAGCAAGCTGAGTACACTGCAGCATATGTTGTGGACACACTAGATCACAAAGCTTAATCAAATTTTCTGAATTGGGACATCCACATTGATTCCACTTTTGGAGTATCATGACATGAAGCTTGTTATTGCTGCCAAGGTTTTATCAACCCATAATCCACCACATGTCAAGAAGGTAAGCATCCTTTGCAACTGTATCTTCACATATATATCACATTGCAAAGAAATCTCCACAACACTTTGAAGGCCACAGTGAGTGTGGTCATAACCATATGAGAGTCATTCACAACTCCTCAGACCATCACCATCATTGCAAATAACCGTGATGAGCTGCCATGACTACCCACTGACTTCAGCAGCTCCCAATGGTGGCCATAGAAAGCATCTAATAAATCATCCCAAAATCTCCTGCAAACCAGCATTCCAACATCTTCATCCTGAGTTTCTGTCACATTTTCAGAAGCAGCAGCAAGACCAAGTCATGATTCTGGCTTGCACTCAAGAGATATTGCTAGTATCCTCACCCAATCTGCAATTACCTTGTGGGGTTAAGCTTTCATTTTGTTTTAACTTGTCTGGTTACAAGCAAGAATCTAAGCCTAAAGCAAAGAGTGGCCCAGATAGAGGGTAGTAGTTGGGGCCTCCTGCACCTTGAACATATGCTTCAAGCACACCACTGGTGACTAATTGGATGCCAAACATCTGCATTTTCACCACATATTATCTTCAGAATAAAACAATGTACCACAAAGCTACTTCACAAACAATGAGAAGCAGGTTGGGGAATACCTCACAACATCTACAAGTCATTCCTCCATAAGATACTGCACTTTTCTTCTCACTAATATCCAAGCACCAGACATTAGATACAGACAGACTGGAAAGCACATGAAGATTCATATTAAAATCCCTCATTTTTATTCACCAATCCGAAAATCTTGTCATAGCTTCAAAACTAATTCTATTTCAGGTAAGTATGCTCCAACATCTTCAGCATTGTACAGGCACAGAGTGAACCCTGAATGCCTAGGTTGTCTTTTCCTTCTTCAGCCTCCGCTTGATCTTGGGCTTTACTCACTGAATATCTGGAGCTATTACTTCACAGTTTCAAAACTGGTAGTTCTATTTGATGCACAGTTCAGGTTTTGACACACTACTCACCTGGAATTGATAATGTCTGACTATGTTATGCTCTTTTCATTATCTTCTTGACTTATTTCAAGCAACAGAATTAGAAGTATTTCTTTGTCAGCTTGGCATCAGCACCCTCACAGAGCATTGTCTCTGCATATAGCAGAATAATTGTCTATTATTGGAAGTTCCTGGGCAAGGACGACCGCTCCAGATGCCAACCCATGATTCAGAACAATATGTGCTCACAGGGATGCTTGGATTGGAACACTTATCCATTCATATGATGCCTCATAAGTCTCCTTGTAAGCATGTCAAAATCCTTCATAGTTTACCAATTAGAATAAACACCAAAACCATCATAATAAGTCACATATCTTTGAAAATGCAATCTAACTCAATTGCACCCTATGTCTGCTTGGTCAAACCCCAAAGCAAGATCAGCTAAGTAAAAGAGCTCCATCAGATGGGATCCATAGATGGTCTCATCTCACCTTCATATTGCATGGTTTATTTTCAGCCTGGTGACGCTTTTGGGCATAGCAGCAATTGCATTCAAAAACTCAATGATTCACGGAATTCGGCAATTCCCACTATCTCATTTCGCCGCTTTCTATATTCAGAGTTTGGTGAAAATGCTAAAATTTCCAGCTACCAACTGTCTTAGATATCTATTACAGAACAGCAGAACCCACTGACCTCAGTCTCTTATGGTCCTACTAGAAGCAGCCAAGAGAGTTGATGAGAAATCAATAATACCTGGTCCCTCCCATTTGATGGAGTGTGATTCCCTTAACAGTTTTCTTTTCAACCACAGCATCCCATGAATTTGAAAATTGAAAATCTGGAGCTATGCACTTCACTTTGGATCCAGTGGAACCAGTTCCATCCCTTTCCTCTTCTAATCTGTTCAGAAGATTGCCAAGAGACAACAACTTTGAAATCAAGCAGTATATGCAAGTGGAAATCCACCTGGATAAAATCTGCCCACAAATACAAACTAAAAACATATCAGTAGACCAGTTTGTCCAATCATGCTGCCAAAACCTTTCCATGCATCTTTATATATCAAAAAACATGGAAGATACAAAATAAAACCACAAGCTTGGGTCATCGCCTCAGACTCACATCTGCACATCCATCATCAGCATCTATAACATCACTGGAGGAGCATGCATGCAAAAGCTGTCTTGACTCATATTCACAGCTTCATCTTCACTTCCAGTTCTCCTAGACTTCCCAAACCATCACTCCAACTTAAATGCTGCACCATAAGAGTAACATTCTCAACCATAAACCATGCAGCAACAAAAGAGTGTAAACGAACATTCCAAGCAACTCCAAATTCATGCCTTTCTCTGGTCTTTTGGAAGCACTACACTCAATAATTCACTACGCAGGTCAATTTACAGTTGGTTCAATTGCACTTGCATCCCAGATTGAAACCCTGCTGGACATTCATATTTACTGTGCTTTACCAGTATCAACAGAACTCCATCATTTACTTGGATGGAACCGGGCTAGGTTGTTCAGCTGCTGAGCAAAAAGCCTGAATTCTGTAGATATATACAACTCCTAGAGTACTCTTGATTTTAATGTATGCAGTGAGCCCTTAAAGATTAGTGGTGGAAATATGTACACCAGAGTCCATGCATTCAGCCTTGACAGTGAAATTTTGATTCCACACGACAATTTCTAAACCTGGATATGTACCTATCTTCCTCAAGCAAGGATTGACTCATTTGGTCACAGATGAGTCAAAAGCTCAGCATGTCCTCACATTGCACCAACTGAAGTTGACAATCAGTTTATTCACTCACATGCGCTGTTCTTTTCAGGTTGAGAGTGCAGATGGAGACAACTGGTACCCGAACATACTCAAGGTCCTCCTTAAGCTGGGTGAGCTGTTCAGTAAGGTCAGCAAGCCATTGTGGATTGTCATCAGATGCTCTTTTCTGCTCCTTAAGCCACCATATATTGTGCTCAATCTTCCATCTCTCTGTACCATAAAAGAGGGTGAAGACAACCGACAACCATAACCATGCATGATGCAAACTTACTGCAGTAAAAAGCCATTTAAGTATGTACATACCAAAAGATTTGACTTTGCAGTACTGCAGCACCACCTTGTGTTCAAGCTCACTCCTTGAATGAATACATGACTGCTGCTTCAACTCTTCTAGCTTGTCTGTTATGCATCCTTTGCCCCTGCTGGTATTACCTGCAGACACCATGTTCCAGAAGAAAGGGACTTGTGAAAAGAAACTGAAGGAGCTCCAGATTGTAATTCATCATAACTGGAGTGGATTCCTGGAGGAGCTTCTATAGAAGAACTTTGATCAAGGATAACTTAAAATTGCAGAAACAATGTAAATGGGCCAATTTTTGGTGGCCTCAGACAACCTCAAAATGAAACAGCTGGACTGGAGCTCTTCCAATAAGGGTAATCATTTCAAACAGTATACAGTATAGGGCTGCGCACATGCAGAATCTCCTTTCAGGGTGTGGAACACAATGAGGATACTCATGCCCTGTCAAACCCTTGGACACAAACCTTCAATAAAGACCCAAAATACCCTCCCCTCCCCCACTTTCACAAGACATTAGTAACAATGGTTTTCTCAAACACCCAAGCCTGCCAGCAAACACACAAAAACAAACATCATGAGATGCAGGAATATGAGAGGCATTCTCATTTACCTCCTACAGTAAGTGTGTGATGACACACATCTAAGTTGTTTGATACCATTCTTATTCAATTTGTCCACAGCTTTGTATCAAACAACTTATATCGCTCTCAGAAAACTCTCATGATTGTTGCAATTCTTCACATTAAGGATGGATTTATATTTTGGCAGCTTGTCACAAAGGGGGCACAACACAAGCACTGGATGACAGGGTCAGAAACAAAAAAATTCAATTGCATGTGTCCTTCAGAAGAAGACCACGACCATTCTTTTAGGTGAGGCAACTGAGTGCCCTTAATCAAGCCAACTCTGATTCGATCATACAAAATTCACTCAATCATAGCATGGCATGGGGATGCACAACAATCTCTCAAGCATCCAGAACATGGACATAATCTCTGACATAAAAGGTGAGAGATGACACTATCTGTGTCATAAAGATATCAGAGGTGACAGTTTCAGGATCTAAATGGTGCACTTGCTCCAACCACAACACAGCTAAAAATCTAGAATTATTATGCACATGGAATCTGCAACAAAAATAGCAAGCAACATCAAGCACTAACTACATCACATCCTGAAAAAATATCAACATTTTTTTGTCAATTTCGACATCCTGCTTCCTGCTAGCATTTCAGATTGGTACCAAATGAGACAAATATTGGGTGTTATTGAAGCTACAAACACATTTATCTGCACCTACATCCTGTATAATTTATGGACACAGACTTACAATTCAGAAAAAACACACAGCCCCTTTTGCATCCTCAAATTCAGCACCATCCAGAATGGACAATGAAAGACATGTCACACAGTCCAGAATATAGAAAGAAAAGATGATTGAATCTGAGTTCCACCTATGAATGTGGCAGGACATTAGGGCAGACAGGCACCAAGTGTGTCATCTTCTCCTTCATACGTGCACAGAGAGCATGTAAAAACAACAAAATGCATTTTTGTGAGGGCCATGAACCAGAAGTAGGCTTGAGAGCGATTCTTCAGAATCTCATACACCATGCAATTCAGTAAGCAGTTGTGCTTCTGCATAAAGCTGAAAAACAGCAAGACCTTGCTAAGTCTCTTTCCAGCAAGCACCTGCATGCTCCCTCTTACATCTTCAAAATTGACCATCCACTTGCAACTCGCAAGGTTACTTTAGTGCCATCAATGTAAACTTAGGTATTGCAAGAGATGTGCATTGTGATGTACAACATATAGCCTCATTCTATGATATTACCTGTGAGGTACAACACATGAGTGATTCTGTCCTGCCCTTCACCACATGCTGCAATCTCCCTCAACTGCTCGAAGCAATGAATATACTGCAACCTGCAAACAAACACAAACAATGCAACAGTTAACAACCTAACTACAAATTGCATGCTTGAAACTCGTGGAAGAAGCTCAATGCAGACCTGCATAAAGCTTGGAACACCCAAGTGATGCTCAGATGTCCTTGAATCAATCTTCTGGACTTGACAAAATGATGACCTTGGGAACAAAGACATCACATTCAGAGCTGCTATTACAAGCACTTCATATTACAGGTTCAAGCATACTCTCCAGAATTCTTTTGCTTCTGGTCAGAATTCTGTGTCTTATGAAGTTGCACTCTAGGGTTTTGCCCCAACCATAAACAGCTATTCCATAACCATCAACTTCTAAGCTTTCAAATCAATTCAAAGCTCTAGGACACTTCAAGTTTGGAAAGAGTTTGAATGATGATCTGAACCTGGATCACAGTCCTGTTGCCAATGAGAATTTACAGTTCAGGAGGGCAAAATGGCCTGTACACTGAGCAGGTATTTCTCACAAATTGAAGTGAAATCACTGAAGTATAAACAACCAAGAACTCAAAAGTCACAGAAAGTTTACCTGTTTTTGGGTTGTCCTTTGAGCTGAGAAGTGGATTCCAATGTGTACAGGGGACACACACTTGCTGCTTGAATCAGGGACCCTGACCAGCAGAAATGTTCATCGTGCTGTCTTCAGATGATCCATGGGTGTCAAACATGCCAACATATGTGGAACAAAACATTTCATATCTTAGAAATGCTGCAAGATGTCAAATACTGAAAATGTATGCTAACTGTGAACCAAAAAACGCTTGTCACAAGAGCATAACAGCCATGTCGACAAATGTTTTGACAGTCTTTTAAGTCTCATCTCCATCAGAATGAGATGTAGAAAGTTGAATCCTTCTCAGGGTTCAGCAGTTGCAATCTGAGGATTGAAACTCACAGAAGGGCCTCAGTATCTGAGTGTCATTCCTAATTCTCTACCAGCATGTGCATTGGACAAATTTTCAAGGATGGTACAGCCAATTTCTAATGGACGTGACATGCATGGCACATGAATTTCATGGGATTTACCTGGGCAGCCATGCTCTATTCAAACAGTGAACACAAACTCAGCAACCAGGATGAAGCACAATTGAGGAGGATAACACACATCACCACAACAAACCATTGAGATCTGTTTCTCAATTCTTGTGAGCCAATTTCCAAAGATCTCCTACAGATTCTGCACAATAACTGAATCAGAGTTCAACAATGCCAACAATATATGGTGCATTAACCTCTGCAATGAGAATCTTTAATGATAACCCCAGTCTTGTGTAGTAGATCCACTCTGCAAGCTCTCCAAATGGCATCTCCTTTTGCATGCAAGATTGTTGCATGTGATACAACTGCTACCTATTGCTGAGCTTGTTGGAAAGGCTTTCGAAATCCTACGCACAAAATCCTAGTTCCACGAAACTTTCTGCATCATCATACAGTAAATCTAGAACTCTTCAATTCTTCGTGAGCTGCGTTTGATGATGAACAACTGCAGCACAACAATCAGTACCTACTTACTATTAGACTTCAAGATCTGCTTCTGCATCAACTGGTGAATTGTAGTGAAACACCAAAGGAGAAACGCAATTTCTTAGTGTTTCCAAAGTCGGATTGCCTTCGTGGTAACCGTAATGGAGTTTTTGAAAATTGAATCAAGGGAAAGCAACAGGTACTAGTTAACGACTCTCTCTCTTAAGCATGCAATGACGCGCGCGCCCGATGCGCCGAGGACCCCAAACCCGCTCGCTTCCGGCCCCTCGCTGGCTCGCCAACCAAGAAATTTGTCATAGTAGTGAGAGTAACTTGGCAAGGTACTGCTCCTGTCTTGGCACTGTCTGCGCAAAACCCCCCCACCCTCAAACACAGACAAGCTTGGCCAAAGGCTGAGAGAGAGCACGCGGATGCACTACAAAAATTGCCTTCGATGCGCTCTGCTGCTCCAGGTGCTGCTGCTCCCCGGACATTTCCATTAAGAATTTGTTTCTTGCTCCGTGCATGCAATTCAGTAAAGTCCCACCTTCTTGCAATTATGTCCCAAGAGCTTAGAAATGAGATCAATCTGAAATCTTAGGTACCCAATGTGCTGGTATGTGGATGATCCGTTGATCGACCGAGCGAGAGAGAGAACCAGTATACTTTTGAAGGAACTCTGTTTGTGCGGGTACACAATTTGAATCGGTAGCTGAGGATTTTTCAACATGTTCGAGTCTTGTAATTAGGGAAGCGCTGCAAAGCGGCAGCTGCAACCGGCTGCATCGATGAAATTGGTGTTTTTTTGAGGGTTGGGGAATTTATTGCAGACGTTTGGTTGCTACCCAAAGTTTGATCGGACATGAAAATACTGGCCACCAAACTTACGACTAAGCAAATTGCCGCAGATCTATCGCATACGTCGAGGCCACAGGGTGGCAAAGAGAACATCATCATCATGACAGCGGGATTAAGGTCGAGTTTGTTGAGATCAGGGTTGACGACGTCTGAGATCTTGTGTCCTGTTTCTACAAGCACTGCTGTTGCTATTGCAGAACAACCTGAATTGAGGTAGGGGAATTCGACTCGCATTGCTGTTTCTTCGTATGTTGAACCTAATTCATTGTTGCAGCTTTTCTCTAATTTCTAGGATCGTGCAGTTTACGTGAAGATTTCCAACAGCGGAAACTTGTGATCATCTGTGTACCAGTTTGCGAATCGCAATCACGATCCAGGTTCTTTTGCCAAATTTTTTTTCTGAAAGAAAGAATTCCAAGCCTTATCTTGGCAGGAAGCTTTTTGGCTCGAGTGACAGTCCCGATCCAGGCAAGCGTATGAATGCAGACAGATGTCTGCACTGATCATTTGCGGCTCATCTGCATCTAGTTCTTGGCATCTGGTTGCTGCAGAATCTGAGGGCCCAGTCTAGGATTCTATAATCTTCTGTTGCTGGACACAGGATTGTATATACCTAGGGAAATTCCTGAGCCCTGTACAAAGTTCTGAATACAAATCTCGGGCTCTATTCATATAATTTGACAAGATTTCTAATTTAACGCAAGTTGTTCAATGTAATCTGAGATGGTGTCAAACATAAATTGCAGGGCTTACAAGCTCGGAAAGCAAAAGTGCTCCTACAACCAAGTGGAGCTTGTAATAAAAGACATCGGCAGTGGAAGGATGTCGGAGCTGAAAGTGTCGGAAGCCATAGAGACTTGTGTGGGAACGGAGGTAAACGAGAAACTGCGAGAAAGCTGTCTCAAGTTCAACGTCCGTTTTGTGAACAACAATCGAATGCACATGTACATATACATAGTGTACGCAAGTCCTTATGGCACGACCAGATCTGATAAGAACACGCTGATGTATCACTGGATGCCTGTCACACGATCTAAATGCCGCAAAAATTGCAAGGGTCCCGTCATCAGAGGCCTACAGCGTTTTGGCAGAATGCCGCGAAGAGGAGCAAGTGCAGTTGAAGGCGAGGATTCATGGAAGGAACCGCGGCATTTGTACATTGCCATCGATGAAGCCAGCACTCACGTTTGCCCACGCCATGAAACTTCAAAGTTTAGGCTGCTTGTTGCTGCCTACGATGACAAGGATCATTTATTAGGGACCACGGTCTCTAGCAGCATTCGTGTTCTAGCAAATAACGATGCGCCGCTAGGCGCTGCGTCTTTCAAGCTCCACTGCAACATAAGAGGTAAGGAGTTCCCGGACGTCCTACAATGTTCTCACAAGAAAAATTCTTGACAGGTCCTCGATCAAGAAAGCAATCTTTTCAGCGGAATGCGAAATTGTGTACCTTTTTCCCTTGTTTCAGGTCATGCTGATTTCTGAATCAAGCAAAGTGTTCAATAGATACAGCATGTACCTACAATACCTATCGTCTGTTTGTCGTCGACATGATATGACCCCCTGGGATCTGGACTTTTACAGGTGGTTGGGGTGGACCTGGTTCAACTACATCACCCCTGCAAAGTAGCAGAGTCCAGTTACTAGGAGCTGCTGTGGAAAAGCCCGTTCTAAGCTGTCGCGCACCTCTTCAAGGTGAAAAGTCCGATGCCATAGTTTAGAGTCGAGTCTGACAATAGATCGATCTGAGTCATCTGAAGTCTGAGTTTCGTACTTGTAGCTGGCCTTCTTCACTCCTCCTTCCCGCCTGGGTTTCTTCCCTGCTCTGTACGTATCAATGCAAGAATACTAAGCGAGGTTCAAGAAAAACTAAACTTTGTGAGAAACTTTGTGAGAACCAGATCAATTGAGCACATGAACATTTTTGAACTCTTATGTTTGCAAAATCCACAAATGAGACACTGATCTCCGTATGTTTTTGCCTTTGTGGTGCAACTATTACTGCAATAGCTCTGATTCAAAACACAAGTCCTTCAAGATCTAAACCAGCTACAACAGACAATGCACTGAAGGGTGATGCATCTCCATCCATGGAAACCACCACCTCTGTACCGGATCTCACAGTTGAGCATTGCCAAGCCAGAGAATTTGAGGTGGATAATACTTGCACATATGCACTAGATGTTATTGAAAGCGAGTCAATTTGTCTTTGAGCTTTGGTAATGATCCTTTGGTAGTGATCAATGTGGTGATCTTCTCCTGTTCATATGTTGCAGGCAAAAATGCTCTGCACAAAAATTGCAAGTTCATGTATAAAACAGTTTCGGAGGGTTGTGCTCAATAAAAAGATGAGCTTCTTTCTTCATCAAAATCTTAGAACGATAGAAGTATTGAATGGGTGAAACTGATGTTATCTTGCTCTATATTGGACCAGGTTGCCAACCATATCAGCACAAAGCTTCCTTTGAGCAGCAGACCCACAATTTTAGAGGACCTTGACAACCAGAAGGAGCACTCTCTAACTCAGCTTTGTGAAAGGTAGGACTTGCATTGTTGTTATTCTAGTAAGTAAAAACTGTGAGAACAATTGGTCAACATGATGAGCATACAAGGCCAACAATTGCTGTCCAATCATTTTCTGAACTTAATGAACTCCCTTGCCAAGCTTTCAATGTTGCAGAAGTCATCAAATCTTCACTGAAATTGTTCTGTGTGTTTCTTGTGGTTCTTCTGAGGCTTCCATAAGTCTAGCTGCAGAAATAAAAATCTCAAGATTTCTTTCTGTAATATCCCTTAAAAGTGAATTCATTTTGCAGGATTTTGGTAGAGTGTGCTCCCAAAGCAGATCATGCGGTGATATCTTTGCGATCTCTGGCAACTGTCCTGGGTGATTACTTTGCCAATTGACTCTCAGTACATTTCTTCCAACCATTTTGCTGATGCTACTGTATAACAGAGGCTTACAAGGCAGCACCAAGAGATGCTGCTGAAGTGAACAAGTTTGGCTTCAGATCAACATGGCTGAAACAAATTTTGTCAATTTTACATCAACTTTTATATATCTGGCAGAATCACGTTTGGACTGAAGGACACTTGAATTGTTTAATTGCCAGTCTATCCAGAGAAGAAATGCACAACTGGCATCACATAGTTCTTCACCTTGGGAGTCAATTTTAAGACTAATCATGGAGCTGATTACTTTCAGGCACAAGGAGGAGGCGGATATTCGAAATCTTGAGTGTGCTTGAAAGTGTTCAAGTCGTCCAGCAACAGGGAAATGAAAAGTTCATCTGGCTTGGTGGTTCTGGTGTCTCCCTTGCACTTATCAACCTCTCATGTAAGGTAAATATCCACCAGAGACCTTATGAAGTATAGAAGTCCACATGATCAATTACACACCTTCACTATGAAAACTCCATACGTACCCAATGTCTGGTTTGATATTGAGGCTATGGTGCATGTAGTAGATGGAATCATTCCACAGTTTCTGAAGTGACTTGTACATTATTAACAAGTGCACATTACAGAATCCCATGTCAGAATAACTGCACAGTTCTTCATTATATCAAAAGACATTTTTTTGCAACAAATGTCTTTCACCATGTACCCTTTTCAGGACACAAGCACAAGAAGACAAGAATCAACAGTGCACTGGGCTCCATCTAAATCTCATGACAGCACTTTGTCTTCTCATGGTAAGCTACAAAATCATTTGCTGCTTTTGTCAAGTTTCTTAGGATGAATTCTTGAAAAGGATCAGCCTACATCCAATCCACACCAAGGATTTTGAGCAAAGAGATCTTCTTCCCTGAGGACTGGAGATGGATGAGGCGTGCAGAGTGTAAAACTTTTGACTTGGATTTGTGACATATTAAACAGGTGATCAGATATCTGACAGCTCCCTGTGCACCCTCAGCAAGAGCTTCATACAGCTCTTTGTGGTTGATATGGTGCGAAAACTTCTGACCATGACTATGACATGAGAAGAAAGAGTGAATTAGGTCATATAAAACATAAGGTTTCTGATCCAGGCTCATGAAAACATCTCATCAGGTGATCATTGATTGTATTTGAACAACCACCCCAGAAATGGAACACAACCTGAACAAAACAAAGAACCACAAACACTCAGTCATGCATCTGTCAGCTCATATTCAGCTTTCTGTGAGGGTGCAGAGATCATCTGTTTCTTGGGATCTAATTGTGAAGTCAATCCTCAACTGCCACCAGAATGACCCTCAAGCATTTCGATGTAAGTAAAACGACTTCAACATCACCGTCTAGTGCATGTTACCACAACATTACCATGTTTGTTTGTTGATGGACTCAGCTGAGAATGATTTTGAGCTTTGTCCATGAAGGCACCAATTATTACCAAATGTGACTAGATTCTTGGCAGCAAAAGGAAGGCGGCTATGTGAGATCACAAGGATTCTTGCCTGTCTCAACCTGGTCAAGAGAGTCACATCTGCTTCACCTGCATCCACCATCTACGAATGGCTTGGATCTCAGGGTGTTGTGGAGCATCTCAAGTGCTTGGCAGGCAAGTTCAAATTGAAATCACTACCCATAAATCAATTGTGGCCCAATCTTTCCTTCCTATGGTAATGTTGGCACAACCCTCCTAAGAGCTACTGAATGTTCTGTGTTCAATGAAAGCCACTTGGATATCAAAACCTCTACAAATGCTCCTGGTTCTCTTTCTGGTTGTTTACCGTTGTAAGAACTGAAATCTAGAACATCGCCATGACTCAAGATTGATGGAAGGTCAGGAAAGGAAAAAATTTGGCTAACAATTTCATATTTGATTGCATCATCTGTGTGGCAGCTTCGCCAAAGAAGAATGGAGCTCACCTTAGAACTCACATCTTGAACACAACAGGAACTCCAACTCCTAACCAACAGAGAAGTTTGGTTCTCGGGTCAGACCTTGATTCTGTCATGGCACAATGTTCACAGCAACTAGGAACTGTCCTGTGCCCCTCCAGTCAGCTTGAAGGCCATAATCAGCTTTTGAGGCGATCCAGAAGGAAGTTTCCAGACCTGGAGGGAGAGGATTCTTTGCCTTGTTACTCAAAATCAGGTGGCAATCATCACCAAATGGTGAATCATTTTGCTAACAGGTCTCCTCCCTCTGTGCCAAAGCGGGCCCGATTGGCTACTCCAGCCAGCTCTCAGGCCAAAGATCTTTCCAGTAGATTTCAAGAGTCTTGTGGTGGCAGCACTGCAGTGATTGATGATGCCCATGCAATGTATCATTCATCATTGTCCAATCACATACAGGAGCACATCTCTTGCCAGTTGGAAGTGTCCATCACCCACCTCTCTCAAACTCCGAACTCACAAGCAAAGAAGAGGTCAGTGGAAAATGCTGGTAACTTGAAGACCTTCTCTGATGGTTCATCTCCTGAAACTGGGAGCTTGGATGTCTTGCAAGAAGATGGTATTTTATCAAGCAACCCTACCATGGTGAACCAACAAAAATTGGCTTCAATAGATCCTCCAGCTCCAGGTGCTTATTCTGAGGCTGCTGAGGCTTCAAGGAACAGAAATTTGAAGGCCTCCAGGTCACTGGCGAATACCACAGGAGAGCTTCCAAGCACTGAGTTTTGCCTGAACAATACTGATCGCCAAGCTGCTGCAGGGTCAAGTGTGTTCGAATTTCAGTACAAGAAAAGACCTCATCATGACTGGGAGTCGTTTCTTGCGCTCCATGCTCCTGGATATGACAAAGAACAGGACCCCTGCGAGCTACAATTTGCTGAAAGGGACTACCTTGTCGATGGGAACCTCGATCCTCCGCCACACTTCAATCCTCTATATTACCTTCAGCAGCTCTTCACGCCACAGCAAGTAGCACAATTCAAATCTCAAAATCCAGGTAAAATCTCTGGAAACGCACCCAAACAACAACTTTGGCAACGATTGCAAAAGTTTCGAATATGTTCTCTTCTTGCCTTTAGGAAGAATTTCGAGTTCGAGTAGCGTTGATGATCCCGATTGTAGGAGCAAGATGACTCGTGTTATTATTGTCTCTTTGACAAGAACGAAGAATTGTTTCTTCTGCGATGCAGCATTCCTGTTTCATTACATACACTATTCCCGAGTGCTTTACCACAAGCTGCGCGCACAAGCTACACGCAGCGGCTGCTCTGTCGGCGCCAAGCACCAAGCAATAGTGTGTCCTGTGGCTGAACACGGCTGCATAGATGTGACGTCTGACTTCTGCTCTCCTCCCACTGATCAACAAGGCCCCTCGCCTTCTTCAGCACTCCTCCCAGATGCTCCAGCAGCACTTCACCAATTCCTCAGCCCTTTCTCATCGGGAGGCCTTTGGCTGAGAAAAGACCAGTCGAAGACGACGACACAGGCGCCATCGACTCTTGTGGGACGACGCCCGGTGGTACACATTGGGGGCAGCGGCAACAACACCAAAGCATGAGACCCATGCAAGAAAGCATCGAAACCCAAATTTACGTACGAGCGCCGCTCCTGATGAAGAAGCTCTCAGAGCAACAAATCCACAGAAAGGAATTCAAGAACGCTGTCTCTCACCAGCAGTAGACATGTACCTCGACTGCACCCCTTTCTATAATAATTTCTTAGGAAGCTCCTCCTCGTTTGCAGCTAGTAATAAAAAAGTGTAGTGTGTAGGCTTGAAAACGTCAGTTGTTTCCGGAGTTGATGCAAGACAGAGTACCAATTCTTTGGTTTTTATAATTTAAGATCGTATGATGATGATCATGATGATTCTTCTTCTTCTACTTCAGCTTCAAAGAGTTGCGAATCTAGTGTTTACCACTTTGCAGTCTTGTTTGTAACTTTCCATTCTCTTTGGTGTAGCGAATTGTTTTTTTGGTTGTTTTCGTGGGTTTGGATCCAAAGTTATTTGGTTTCAAATGCAAAATATTGTGTTTGGGTTCGAATTCTCTCTCTCTCTCCTCCCTGCTTCCTGCTGGAACTCTTTACCAAGGGGCGGCCACTCCTGCACAGTAAGCTGTGGAGGAACCGGGAGGAAAGAGGATGAAGGTGCCTATATTGGCGGCGAATGACATACGAACGGACATTGTGTATCTGATTGGGAAAAGACTGCCGCCAACGGAGTTTGATCTGGCAGATGCCTGAGCCTTTTGCAGTCGGCTGGCGTCAAATGTGCAATCTGCGAATGACTGCAGAGCTTTAGTAGATGAGCGCGACCATCTATATTCTGCAGTCGGCAGTAGTAATGATTACAAGATCCGGTCTTCTGTGATAGCTCTGGAGTGCTGTGTCTTCTTTGGCCTTGGAGGTATTCTTGCCATCGGAATGATGTCTTACTCGAGTGTGCAATGGGCTTTGTGCCATGCAAACTATCTTTAAGCGCCTTCTCAAGAATTTGCTTTTGGTTTTCACTCTCTTGGAACAGGAACAGGGAGCTGGCTAGGAGGCCTCGTCCACTAGTCAAAATGCCGTCTCCTAGCTGAGCAATTTACTTGGATGTCACTCCAAAATCCAAGTAAATTGCACAGAGATGATGGCCAGATCCATCATTCTCAGGTGATAGTCCTATATTCCTATACTAGTATATTACTCTAGCTCTGATTATACTTTGCACATCAACAACGGCTGTTCTTGCTCTGCAGATTGATGTCTTGAGAGCTTCTTCACATATAATCAATATCAGTGTTTCAAACCTCATTTTGAATAGAGTTATAAGGCTCTGGATTGAATTATCAGTATATCTCCATCCATTGTCAGGAGCTGATGAATTCAGTTGGTAGTCATGGCAGCTTGTCATACCATTTGTGTTGTGAGGGCAATGGGAGTGAAGAGCATTTGTGGGAGTGGAGGTGGTCATATGGTAGTGAGCATGTCCAAGCTAGAGTGGAACAAAACCATGTGCCAAAATCAAAGAGGAAAGGAAAGGAACATTCACCAAATACCCTGATTGTACTGTAGAGTAATAGAGGAAGCTTATTTTAAATTAATCTTTCGATGTTAGATAAGGAAGTAGAAGAACAAATCATGTGCATTGAGAATTCACCTTTGCCAATGTGATATGGGTCTGTGAAGAGATCACTCAAAACATTGAATCAATTCTTTACCACTCATGGTGCAAGCAAGCCTGGTAGCAAAAAAAGCCAAGGAGAAGTTGTCTTCAATTGAGGACCAGTCAGAGGTCGTATGGTGCAAGCTACTTGAGGTTCAGGGTTGTGACAAATTTTTGGATCAGAAGCTGGAGTGGAAATTCAGTGGACAGCATATTACACTGAGGTAATCATCTTCTCTTGCCATCTCTAACACATCTTCAAGTCTTGCTCATTGGCTAGCAAACTAGCCATCTTTTTACTACCTTTAAATCCCCATGATTTCCAGTAATGCCACCTTCTTACCCTCTTTCTCATTCATCTAAACTTTTCCATAAAAACTGAAACCTTTGTTGTCAGTTTTCCAACCAGTGCAGATTCTCTTTATTGTGATATCCTGCCCAAACCTTCATCCAAAATACTCCACACTCTGTAGATTTCATTTTGTGCCACTGAGAAAGGTAAGATCAACTACTGTCTCAACAATCTTCTGTGTACACACTCTTTTACCAGCATGAGAGATTATCCTCTTGGAGAAATCTCAGTTTTCTACAGGTTAATAATCCTCTAATATGAATTCAAGTTGTTCTCATCTGGAGAAATGGTATGGATTGGATACTTTTCAAACATAGTTCATTCAGGGTCCACAGTTTTTGCAACTGGAGAAATAGGATGAATGAATGGATTCATTGCTAACAGGATTCATGTTGGGTCCAAGGATTTCTCATTTGGAGAAATGGTACAGTTTGGAGGAGGAATGGATTCATTGCTGACATAATTCATTTTGTAAATTACAAGCTTTTGCAAAGATACGAGAGAGAGAGCAAAACAGGACTTCGAGCGCCAGCAAGATCATGTAATGCAGCAGTAAGTATTATCCAGTGCTTTCGGCAAGTTAGGCTACCATGGCCGAATGGTTCCACAAAGATCTAACTGCAACTTTGCAAAGCATTTAATCTTGTCCTCACCAACACAAGGTCACATTGAATCAACACTCCCTATTTCAATCCAGAATAAAATGATGTACAATTACATCAAAATCCACATTTTTGTAAACTGTAGTAAGAAGCTCCATTGAAACAAAATCTTCTTTTACATGTATACAAAATGTTGAAACTCAAAGGTCTTTTTCATCAAAAGCTGGAGAAACTGGAATTACAGGAGCATAAAGCTTTCCCCCTTCTTTACACCTACAACCAATTGTAAAGCTCCTGACTTTACACTTGAAAATAATAAAGTCAGCTGCTGCCAGATGTAACCTATTTCACAGATTTCCAAAAGTTCCAAGGATTCACAAATCCAAGAATTTTTTTCAAAACATTCAGAAGTGAGAACTGATGCAAACTGCTGCTGCTCATTTGGTGATATGTTTGCTTCAGCTCATAGACTAGGTAGTAGAAAAGGGACTTAGTCTGAATCATGATGAACATAAACCTCATCCATGATGACAATGAGTGCAAAGATTAATGCAATGTCAACTCCTGGGAAAATTGTAACTCCAAAATTGTCTTTGTCCACAACAACACTTGCAAATGTGATCTGCCTTGTTACCTGGAGGAAGGAAGAAACAAAAAAAGGAAAGAAAACTCTTTAAAGGAATTATATAAAATGGTGAAAAATCACAAAAGAGAGTTGTTCAAAAATCTTCTAAAGGAACTATACTCAAAACCACATGTGTCAAGATAGTAGTTTCAAAGGCAGAAATGTTGAGAAAAGATTTGAGGCACAAGCAGAAATGTTAAAATAAAAATGAGAAAAAATCAAGTGTAAAAGTATGTAGTTTGAAAAGCAAGAATGTACTGGAAAAGAAAGTAAGTTTAACAAGCAAGAATGTTGAGAAGAAGATGTAGGCAAAGACACTGAAATAGCAAGAGAAAGATTGTTTGCTTTGGGTTGCTTTGGGTAGGAGAGAGAGAGAGAGGCACACACACATACAGAATTTGTTTTCTGGTAGGAACAGCAAGAGGGAGAATTGTTTGGTTTTTGGGTAGGGTTGAGAGAGAACATACCAGGGCAGCTTGTTGAGCTCCTTGGAAGATGGTGAGATTTCTGTCAAGGAAATCACCCTGCATGACATAATCTGCGTTCTTGGAGCTGGAGCTGGAACCCAAGAAGACATCCATGGCTGTCTTGAACTGAACCAGGGAAGATTTCTTCACCGTTGCAAGCAATGTATCAGCAGCTGAATAGATTTGCCATGTATCATGCATGGTGACAATCTGCAATTCCCAGAAAACACACAACCCACAAATTCAATCAACCAAAGACACACAGATCCCAGGAGACGATGTGTCTGCAAAAGGAAGAAGGCGAAGGAGGAGAGAAAACAATTCAGAGAGAATTTGGGGAAGAATGGACATTGAGAGACCTTTTTTTGCATCCGCAGCACTGTCTTGTTTGAAGGATCACGAAGGAACCTCTTGTCACGAACACTAGCGACTCTGCCACTAACTTTAAAGACTATACGTCCTGTAGCATCAGTGATCTTCCAGTCGCCTCCGCTCATGGATACCACCTTCTTTGACACTGCATAGGCAGAGACTTGCGGCAAGCAGTACTGAGGTCCCGCCACTGCATTCGTTCCACTATCAAATCCTCCTCCTCCTCCTTGACTATATCCCTGCCCAGCTCCAACACCTTGGCCATATCCCTGACTTGAGCCGACGACGCCTTGAGGTCCGACTCCTTGTCCACCACCATATCCCTGGGGTGCTCCTCCACCTGCGGGGCCATAGGATCCGGTACCTTGCATGCCTGAAGGATAGCTTCCCTGGTTCTGAGCTCGGATATCATTTGGAGATTGGACGTAGCCTTGGCCAGGGCCTTGCTGCATCCCGGTGTAATTTGCTTGCATTCCCTGGTTGTTGTTGGGTGGGTAGCTCATAGCTGCTGCTGATGTGTACCAAAGAAGAACAATCTCGGATCAGGTGTCTTGCTAAAAACTGGATATCCTTTCTCACTGCTTGACAAGTTCCAAATGCTTAGTAATCAATCGACGAAGCTCTTTACAATTTATGATGAGTTTTAGTAGCAGCTACTCTAAGGGCTTCAAGCACAGATCGCTAGCTGCAGCTAACAAAACAACAACAGTACAGGAAAAATCGCGCTTTAACCAGAAACACGTACAGAGAAGCACAGAACAGAATTCAGCTGAAAGGAAGAAAGCGACAGTTCATAGGGCGGTAGTACTCTCTTTGCACGCATAAGAACACAAATGTCGAAAGCTTTTTTTATACTGAATCCCTGATGTCAGGGAGAAGAGAAACAAGAACTTCGACGTCGCATTGCATCACCTGTGATCAGCTGTCGCTACATCAGACTTCCAGCGTCAAGAGTTCAGGTTGAGTTTTTATTTTCGATCCTGCAATGACTTCCATCTGTTGCTACCTGCTATCATGTGTTGGGTCCCACAATCTATTGAGCAACAGACACATGGCAATCACAAAATCCAAAAGCGTCAGATTGATCTCTGTTGTGTTAGTTGCAATTGTTGCCAGGTGAAAGAAAAAAAAATCTTCATTTTTTTCGGGATTTGATGAAATCAAAAATCGAAATCCAGCTGCTGTCACGAAATGGCGGCTTCATCTTCTGCTGTGGCGAAATGGCACTTGTTCAGTGGACCATGTGGAGATCATGCAGATCCTCCTCTCTCCATTCCTTCTCTCTTTTTTGCTGTCTATGTTTTCCTTCACTGCCATTGCCTCAATTGCTCTCCTGGAGGTGTGACCTACCTGCAATAACTTCCTGCGCGATTTACACAACCCAAACCGTTTGTTGCACGATTGAAAACTATGGAGCTCTGCACAATTTCTGTTAGATCATGCAGATTTCCCACTGCCAAGAAAAAGTCAATCAAATCCAACGACCTTGAAACATATTCTCTGCATTCTCCTGCACATCTTGCAAAATCCTTGCAACGAACGACCTTGTGTGGAAACAAACAACAAACAGGCTCATTGGGAAGTTGAAGCTGGCCATGTCAGATAGTCAATTTTGCCATGTTATATAAACTGGAAGTTCACTGATGCTACACGCTAGTCAGTTTCTCTGCTACATTTCTTATGAAGAAATTGTGGTTTTTCAGAGTACCAGAGAAGAATTGGATACCAAAAAATGTCATGAAACACAATTGAAATTCTGAAACACTTGAATCTCCTCTTATCATCAATACATAAGATCACAGCTCAAATCATAGCTCAAGTGCCAACACTGAATACCGGGTCAAAAGTATTCATTTACCAATAGCAAGTGAGTAGCAAGGCAAAAGTGAGAATGTGAGGTGGATCCATAGGCCTGAAAGTGAGAATCTGAGGTTGGTCCATTAAGGGTGGAAATCAAAAAACACCCAAAATAATGCAGAGAATGGGAGGTGATGAAAACTGTGGTGAATTAGTAAAGGGGTTGGTATGATACTTGTAAGTCCTTGATGTGGCAGCAAGAGCTTCATTATCACCAATTGTCTTAACTAACTTGTGTGGGCCTCAAGAGCATATGCATCCCACCAAGAACTTTGGGCTAAATATCTGTTTCTCTCCCTGCTGGTGCATCAAAGCATGATAACCATACTTTTAGACTATGTTGGGGTCGAGGGAGACCTTTTGTAAGTCAAGTTCATAGAAGAACAAAAAAACAAAGCTCCGGTTGCACAGAGGCTGGCTACATGTTGCGCATGTTTAGAAATATCTTCAAGCTCACTAGATGAGTACACTTTTTTGAAAAACCTGGATCCAGAAGTTGCTTCAAGGTATTTTGGGGCAACCCTTCTTATTAATCCTAAGATCCAATATTGTGTTTTCCTCCACTCTCCCACTTTGACTGTAATTGGTTTTTGCTGTTTTGCTGTTTCAAACACTTGCAACTATAGCCATAGTAGAAATTTGTCAGTAGGTGAGAATCTAATTTGTTTGCAAACTTTGAACTTCCTTTAACCAGAGTTTCACAAAAAGACCTGCCAAGATCCTGAATGCAAAAGATGGATGGCTGAATCCTGGTTTCACACCAGTCTGCACTGTGATGAGCAAACAAATACCTGAGGTCAAGTCCTGATTATTTTGGCAGTGAACACTGACACAATCAATGATGGCTGCATGCCTGAAAGTCTTAGGACCTTCGATAAGGTCTAAAATACTTTCTGTGAGGACTAAAATTTGGGTATCCAATCAACTGCAGAAAGGATATTTCCAGTACAAGTGCATGTGCCAATCCCTAGTCTCTAATAAGCAAAAATGTTGCATACCCATTGAACCATATTGAAGATGGCTTCTGATTCTTTGGCAGGAACCGGCTGCAGTTCAATGTCTTTGAATGCTAACAGAATCACTGGTCTGCATGGGCCATGTATGGACTCAGTAGTTTGTATTCTGGTTGACAGTGATGTGGCATATCACTGGTGACTAATCTATGAAAAAGCAGCAGAAGTCTGTCCAGAAAATCAGCTCTATAGCTCTTCATATTTTTCACAACACTGATTTCCAGACCTAACTGAAGATACTCTGAGGTGCTACAAGAAACTCCAAGTGAGGAATCTGCCCTCCAAGATGTAAGTCTATGTACAGTTCAACATAAGGCTCAAAGTTGGCATGAAATTCAAGAGCAGTTTATTCTTCTTCCAGATCTCTGGATATCAAAACCACCTCTTGGAGTTGGCCATACATATTACACCTCCCCACACCAAGTCTATTGAGGCATTTGGACACCCAAGATATGAAGTGTGGGACATGGATAAGCCACTCAAACACGCAAGATTTGGAGTGTGCTGGAGAAAGCAATTGCAACCCAGTCAGGCTGCATTGATGACCACTGCAACTGGTTGATCTCTGCACCTGCTGTGTATGCTAGAATTGGATCTAAGTTGCCTTCAACAGGTTGGCTTATTGATGACAAATCCCAAATCAAAGCCTGCAAAATACAATGATAATGTTGTGCCCCAACAAGGGCACACCAATATCAGTATGCTCTGGTGTCAGAGCCATAGAATCACTACACAGGGTAAGCATAACATATGAGTGATCTATAAATTGAAGAGATCACTGCTTTATGCACTACGCCTCATGCACACCTTCCATGAACTGGGATGGAAAAAACCACATACCTGGGAGTCATCCCCAGCCGTGCAAATGTGGCAAGGGCTGTGAGGGGCCCATGCAACAGAATTAACACATGCTTGGTGCCGTTGAAGCTCCGCAACAGGAACTGTTGGAACCCGGATGTCTAGCACCACCACTTTGGAGCTGTCCATCAAAATAGTTGCCATGTATCGGGGGTCCTGCTTATTCCAGCCCAAGCGCAAGAGGGGAGTATCAGGTTGTGCACTCTCATAAATGATTGTTGAGTGCTCCTTGTCTCGCAGATCAAACACACGCACAGAACCATCTGCAGAGACAGAGGCGAAAACCCCAGCACCTCCCCATGCAATATCATAAACTTCCTTGTCATGAGCAATGAGTTGTGTGTCAACCATTTCCTTCTCAATATCCCAGATTGTACATGTTGTGTCAATGCTGGAAGTTCCTAAACGTTTAGGCTCCACCTCATTCCAGTCAAAAGATGTCAAAGGAGCACAAAATTCACTGTGCCTGTTATTATTCAGAAGGCTCTTCAGCTCCACCCGGTCATCATGCACCTGCAAAAACCCCTCTTGTATCACTTGCCAACCCATTTTACAAAGACTTAAACAAAACAAACAAATGGAGACAAAACTTCCTACAACATGTCCAACTTTGGCAGACAGTGATGGTAGATGTCAGAATAGCAACAAATCTTAGTGAACAATATTAAATAAGGTGTTGGAAAATACTCTAATTGGGAGTACAAAGAACTGCCTAATTTTGATCATATGTTGTTCATAGAAAAGAAGTTCTGTAAAAGTTTAGTCTGCTTAAAGGCCCAGCACTAAAATCACATGGAAAAAGCCAGTGCAATATGCAGCTGCTTGCTGGGGCTACCATGTTGAAGCAGAATAATCATTGGGGTCATATCTCTTTCCTTCAAAAAGGTTTGCCCACTTCACTCTATGTTCAAAAAGTCGTTATTAGGATGACAATAATACTGGAAGAATTGAGGCATACATGACACTTAAGATAGGTACATTCCAGGGAAAAGAAGAAAGCACTCTAAGAACCCCAGTTCAGTCACTGTTTCACTTTGAAAAGCACCATGCAGTTGCATGCCTTGCAGGTACAAGCCTAAGACACCATAAATTGGTTGAGAACCATATGTCAGTTGCTTGAACCTGTGATGGTTATACATGAAAACGAGAGTTGGAAGTGTAAGGCTACCCCTTACTTGCCATATCCGCAAGAAATCTCCTGTTGTAGCCAACAAATCAGGTTTCTGGCAGTCTTTGTCTGGGATGAACATGATCTTTGTTGTTGGATAGGGATGATCAAATGAAAGCTTTGGATCTGCCTTGAAATCACAGGTCTCATCATCAAGCTGCACAATTTCAACTTTGTTCCTGAAATCCTCGATGAAAGAACCAATAGCAAGACGCATGAGCTTGTCTTTGCGCACACTCCAGTTCATCCCATAGATGAGCCAAGGAGCCTCATAGGTATAAATCTCAGACCGCCGCTGCTGATCGGGGCCATAAATGTCCATGCCTTGTTCATGGGCCATGAGGACAAAAGCCCCCCCACAAAAGCAAACTTACTGAAAAAGCTCCTAGTGCTTCTTCAGCTTCTTCAGCTTACATTTACAACTACAATTGTGCATCATCCATTGTATCTGTATCTGTATAACCACAAAACTCACAAAAAATGACCTCAAATTTACACATAAAGGAAATCGGTTCAAGACTATGAGCACAATTCCCATTCTGCAGTTAGTAAGCAGTCAATCTACAGTAGTGCTATCATCCTGCACATGGTATTTCCATATCTGCAATTTTGCACAGCCATGAAGGTCAAGAGCTCCATGAAATTTAGCAATGTGTAAGGCACATATAATTGCTTGACTGATCAATCAGAGTTCAAATTTAGGTCATGGTATGAGACATACATAGGGAGCTGGTTTGATGACAATTTCACATTGAAATTTTCAAGGTCCCATATACACAGCAATTTAACTGACCACTTGCTTGTATGGCAGTGCCTTCCCATGAGTTCTTTATCTTGAATGTGTTGTTCTTTATTTGAACCAAAAGTTTCAGAACTCTGGATCACCTCCCCCATATTTGGAACTAAACTTTAAAACAAACTTCATTTGGTATGTTGTTCTTCATTTTGAATCGAAACTTTCAGGACTCTGATTCAAACTTCCTTCAATATGTTATTCTTCATTTGAACCAAAACTTTCAGGACTCTGGATCGTATCCCTCATATTTGGAACTAAACTTCAAAACAAACTTTCATTCCTCACAGACAAATATTCCAGGAAGAAGATTGAAAACCATCATTCTCTGTGAGACTTTTTTTTTTTTTAAATTTTTTAAACTTGAGATTTTCCTGATAGAAACTGACCACGTGGTGAGACAGTAAACAAAGTGTCAGTTCTGAGTTCCAGCAGTAGAAGACTAGAAGAACTGCCACAAAAATAAAAACAGAGAAGTATCACCGATAGGATGCGAATAGATACAGTGTAACAAAATGAAAACTTCTTGGATTGAGCTTCTTCGTTTTATCAAACACGAAACGAGAAAAAAGACCAAAAAAACACAAAAAAGTAGCAAGTGATGTCGTTCCAGACCTGTCTGTGCAACCAAGAAGTGCAAAAGAATATTTGACTCTCCGATGCTCCAGCAACACACAGTAGTAATATTACTACAAGAAAATCACAAATGCCTGTCTTCTTCTCGAAAACCCTGTGATTGCCGTTACGACGCTATGCAATAAGCTCGCTTGCAGCTTATATCCTTCTCCAAGAACAAAAGAAGAATAAGGAAATAAACACACACAGAGACGCAAGGAGTGACAATAGGTACCTCACATAATTTCCTGGCTCCGTCACCGCCTCTTTGCTTATTGCCTGAAAACTCCTTCCGGCAAAATGCTTCCCGATGCATCACCAAGAAGCTCCTGAATCTTCTGCAAAACACGAATTGAGCGAGAAACACTTCCACCACCAAACGCTCTGGTCAAGAGTGCACACGGGATTTCTTTACACAAAGCGGTGAAGAGGACCCGGTGGGGAGGATTTCTTTACAGGTCTAGGTTGAGGAGGGGGCAAAAGAAGGCAAAAGAAAAAAGGGACGTGACAGTAAACGATAAAAGAAAAAAGTTTTTCTTTGCAAGTGTAGGTTCACCCAAGTCTAGGGTTCAGGAGGGGGTCAAAAGAAAGCGGAAATGAGAGTGGTAAACGATAAGAAAAAAAAGGCTTTCTTTCCAGGTTTAGGTTCACAAAAGGCTAGGTTTAGGGGGGCGGGGGGGGGAGCCTGGAAAAATGGAAGTGACGGTAAAACGATAAGAGAAAAAGGTTTACTTACAGGTTTAGGTTAAGCTAATAAGCAGCGGGGTTTCTTTACAGGTCTAGGTTCAGGAGGGGGAAAAAGTAAAAGGGAAATAACAGTAACTGAGAAGTTTTTCCTCTTGGCTGTCTAGGTTTTACGTTCAGGAGGGGGAAAAGAAAAAGGGGAATGACAATACCTTAACAGTAAGAGAAAAAGATTTAGTTACACGTTTAGGTTAAGGTAATAAGCAGGGGGAGTTTTTTACCGGTTTAGGTTAACAAGGGGGAAAAGAACAAAGGAAACGACAGTAAATGATAAGAGAAACAGGTTCTCTTTACAGGTTTGGATTCAGCAGGGGGAAAAGAAAAAAGGAAATCTACGGAAGAAGAGAAAAAGGTTTCTTTCTAAGTTTGGCTTCAAGAGAGAGCAAAAGTACATGGAAAATGATTGTAAATTTTAGAAAGAGAAAAAGATTTCTACACCAAACCCGAAAAGAAATGATAGTAAATCGCTAGAGGAAATGAGGTTACACTAGCCTCCGTCTGAAAAGAAATGATAGTATAACATATCCACACAAAAAATGTTGCAACCAAATGTTTAGAAGAAGAATTTAGTGTAAAAAGCACTAGAACAAATTAGCATCGCATCTAAAACAGAAATGGTAAAACGTGAGAGAGGTAAAAACTAGTGTTGTGCAGGTACGGGGATTCAAGTGTCAGAACCGGCAGTTCTGGATCCGGGTTTTCAGAACCTGACCTGATTGAATGTGTTTTTAAACTCAACGTAGGACCCTTACTTGCAAACTGTCGCTCACATCAGAATCAATGTAGGACCGTTACTCCTGAACCACTCACATTAGAACCGGGGTAGAACATGAAACTTATTACCTGCATATTTTCAATAAACATTAAACCTTTGGGACCTCCTCGAGTTTCAAAGTCTAAGATGGGTCTAGTTTTAGCTTTTATGTTTTTATGTATTATTAGGGTTTAGGGGTTTTTTGTTTTTCATCCCATCACTTTTCTTTCAAGAGCTTTGCTCTTTTTGCATTTTGCAACATCTTTTTCCAATAGCTTGATATTTCTTTATTTTCTTTTAAGAACTTCACTCAAGTTGTAGCTTTGTAGCAATTCATTACTTTTGTCTTAGTGGTGATGTTTTAAGAGCTTTGCTCTAGTTGTAGCTTTGCAGTAGCTCACAATTCCACTGCTTTGACGTTGTTCATTGCCTTTACTTTGGCAACAAGACCTTTGGAACTTCACTCTAATTGTAGCTTTGCAACAATTCATTACAATTACGTTGGCCATAGCATCATTGTATATGCAATTTGTGAAAAAAGTTTCATAGTTTCAACTTCATCAAGTATTTTTTCTCAATTTCATCTTCTTTTTATCTTGTAGAGATTAATTCAAGTTTTCAAAATAATCACCAAGATGGTTATGTGTTAGTTTTGAATTTTGACATTTGGATCTTGTCAAGTTAAAACTTTACAATAGTTTGTAGTTATGTTTCCTCATTTCCTCTTGAAAGTTTTGTTCTAGTTGTAGCTTGTCGACAATCCAATGCGATTGCCTTGATGATGACATCATTATATATGTGGTTTGCAACAAGAGTTTCACAACTTTAGTTTCATCAAGTATGTTTTTTTCATTCCTTGCTTTTTTCCTTTTTTTAAAAGATCAACTCAAGTTTTTGTACACATCATTTCTTTCTTTCTTTTATCTTTTTTTTACAGAGTCCAACTCAATTTTTAATTGTACAAAGATGATAACAACATAAAACCAATTCTTATTATCTTTGCAATGTAGAATAGAAATTAAATTTATAGTTTGTTGTTATTACTTTGATTGCTATTATTGTTGCTTTTACTATTATTACTACTTTTATTGTTGCTTTTGCTACTACGAGTGCTTCTATTGCTTTTGCTACTATTACTACTATTATTCTCCTATTGTTTCTACTACTACAAGTGTTTCTGCTACTTTTACTATTGATGCTACTACATTTGATGTTGTTTTTATTGATGTTATTGTTGCTTCTATTATTATTGTTGTTACTTCTACTATTATTGTTACTTCTATTATTGTTAATGTTTTTGCTATTAGGGTCCTTCTACTACTCTTGCTTTTACTATTGCTACTATTTCTATTGTTGCAAATGTTTCTACTACTACTAAATTTATACAATTGTTATTACAGGTGCTTTTGCTACAACTAATATTTTTATTACTATTGTTTTTAGTGTTACTTCTATTATTTCTACTACTACTGCAAATGTTTCTATTGTTGTTACTTTCAATGTTGTTACAAATGATTTTGTTACTTCTACTATTGCTACAAGTTATTCTAACATTACTACTTCTATTGTTATTGTTATAGTTGCTACTGTTTCAACTTTTGCTACTACTACTTTCACTTCAACTATTATTATTTTTGTTGTTATTGTTACTACTATTCTAGTTGTTGTTAAAGTTGTTGTTCCTACTATTGCAATTGTTGTTGCAATTACAATAGCAACTACTATTATTGCTATTGTTGTTATTATTGCAATTACTATTGGAGTTGTTATTACTATTAATGTTGCAATTTATGTAGGGTTGTTACTACAACTATAGTTACAATTATTGTTCTTTGTTATTCTTTGTTGGTTATATTTCATATTCTTTTGTGGACCATTATGTATGTGGCTATGAGGATGGCATCACCAAATGTGATAGCTGAAATGTGTAATAAATATGATGAGTTTATGTCATCACGTAATGTCGCCCCAATTGGATCACCCCCTACTAGATCAAAAAAGGCATTTAAGCTTAATATGGAAGCAATTTGGCAACTTTTCATTCCACAAGTCCAAGCAAATCAAAAGTTATTAAACCCTTTTCATTACACCTTTAATTACTAGGGTTTTTTTTGTTGTTAATGGGCTTGTTGCAATAAATTCTTACAATCCACAATTATTACGATGTGTTTTATGTCACCTTTCTATAGTGCAAATTGATGTTGGGAAGCTGTCCCAAGGGGAGCATAAAAGGGCTTCTAAACTATAATAAAAACCATGGTACAAGATTATTGAAAAAACATGTTTTTAATGAACATCTCGAAATGGATAGGTGGGGGTTATTTTTGCTACAAACAATGGCAAAAATTGTCAATGAGAGACAAGTTACAAATAAAAAGAATTTTTTTCTTCCTTCTTAGATTATAGATTATTTTGGCAATCAAAAACCTTATGTAAAATTAAACCCAACACAAGCAGATTTTTTTTAAAGACTTGATGTTATACATTGCTAAAAGATATTATCCTTTGTCATTTTTGGAAAATCTATGGTTGTGGCATTTAGTTTTTTGTGAATGTGGGCAAGTTCAATTTCCATCTCAAAGGCAAATGGTGAATGAAGTCCTTCCAAATATTATGACAAAAACTAGGGAAAAGTGACATGTTCTCCCAACTTTTACTTCTTGTATTACATGCACAACCTTTTTTGATCTTTGGATGTCACACAATGGGTATGACACATTTGCTATGATTGTCAACTTTATCAATAGTTCATTAGAACTCACCCATGTTAATGTTGGGGTTTTTGAAATGCAAAATACAACTAGTGCAACCATGGCAAACTAGGTAAAAAATCTACCAAATTCATTTGGTTTGTTTGACAAAGTCATCATTTATGACGCGCTCCCAAGTCATGGGGGTGAAACCCACTTGAGGGTCTCACAAAGTCAAGTTGCGGAATTGAGACTTGGTAGCACGCTCCCGGCTTCCAACTCTAGAAAGGGGTAGAGGGTCGAGTTGGGAGCCCCGAGATTAGACTAGGAAGAG
>Ga0209208_10001504_pt1 | contig 32977 bp, 22 predicted proteins | sample S1TSphfallax_3_FD_187694 | JGI IMG/M metagenome (GOLD analysis project Ga0209208, IMG submission 187694) | Host-associated microbial communities from peat moss isolated from Minnesota, USA - S1T2_Fd - Sphagnum fallax MG (SPAdes) (version 2) | ecosystem: Host-associated > Plants > Peat moss >...
ACATCCCAGTATGATCCCTATAGCCTGCCGCAAGAGCGCCAAAGTATCGCGTCTGTACGTGCGGGTACCAAGATTGACAACTGGGGGGTCAATCTGTTCGTCGACAATCTGACTGATAGTAATACAACTCTAAACTACAACCATCAGACGCCCACTCCCCCTGCGAGTCAGCTGTACCGATACATTACCTACCGCCCGCGGACGTTCGGCATCAGTGTGACCTTCCACTACTGAGGATCGGCGCCCCGATCTCGGGATGAGCTGTCGGCCAGCAATGTTTGGCCGACAGCTCGCCGGGGATACGAACACTCATCAGGTATGGGATCATGGCGGCCATGACGAACCCAGCCGACCGGCCGCGCGCCAAATCCATCAATCCCCTGCGCTCATTGATTCCCTTTCTGCGCCCCTATCGCGCAGTGCTCGCGGCTGCGATCGCGGCGCTGCTCGCGGCGTCGGCGGCTTTGTTGGCCTTGCCCGTGGCGTTGCGGCAGTTGATCGACCATGGCCTCGCCGCGAAGGACGCGAGCACGATCAATCAATATTTCCTGGGGTTTCTCGCCGCTGCGGTCATCTACGGGCTCTTTGCGGCACTGAGATTCTACCTCGTGACCTGGCTCGGGGAGCGCGTGGTTGCGGATTTGCGCGAGGCCGTCTACCGGCGTGTCGTGCGCATGGATCCCTTGTTCTATGAGACGACGCGCACGGGCGAGGTGTTGTCACGCTTGAGCGCCGACACGACGCTAGTGCAGGCGATCTCGGGCGTCAATCTGTCGATCATCTTGCGCTCGAGCTTGAGCCTGATCGGCGGCCTCGTGATGCTCGCTCTCACGAGCGGCAAGTTGACGGGGGTGATTCTCGTGATGATCCCGCTCGTGGTCGCGCCCTTGATATTCGTCGGTCGACGCGTGCGTGGCCTGTCGCGCGCTTCCCAGGATCGGCTCGCCGATACCAGCGGTCTCGCCGATGAGACCTTGAACGCGATTCAAACGGTGCAGGCCTTCACGCTCGAAGACTTGCAAAGCCAACGTTACCGCGATGCCGTCGAGGAGAGTTTCATCACCGCGGTCAAGCGCACGCGCATCCGCGCGGTGTTGACGGCGGTCGGCTTCACACTGGTCTTCGGCGGGATTACCTTCGTGCTGTGGATGGGCGCACACGCCGTGCTTGCCGGCGAGTTGACGGGGGGGCAGCTCGGCCAGTTTCTGCTCTACGCGGGCCTCGTCGGCACGTCCGCGGCGGCGCTCACCGAGATGTGGGGTGATGTACAACGTGCCGCGGGCGCCATGGAGCGCCTGTCGGAGTTGCTCGAGGCGCGGCCGAAGATCGCGGCGCCCCTGCACCCCGTCGAATTGCCTGCGCGCGTGCAGGGCGCGATTCACTTCGACAATGTCACGTTCCGCTATCCGTCCCGTCCTGAGACGCCGGCACTAGAGAATTTCAGCCTCGATGTCGTGCCCGGCGAGACGATCGCCTTCGTCGGCCCATCAGGGGCCGGCAAGAGTACGACCTTCCAGCTGTTGCTGCGTTTCTACGATCCGGAGGCCGGGCGCGTGCTGCTGGATGACTGCAGTCTTGCGGACCTGCGGCCCGAAGACCTGCGCCGGCAAATCGGCCTCGTGCCGCAAGAGACGGTGCTGTTCGGTGCCAGTGCGCGCGACAATATTCGTTATGGGCGCCCAGGGGCGAGCGATGCGGAAATCGAGGCGGCGGCCAAGGCCGCCGCGGCCGATGAGTTCCTGCGGCGACTGCCGCAAGGCTACGACACCTTTCTCGGCGAGCGTGGTACCAGGCTTTCGGGCGGTCAGCGGCAACGCATTGCGCTGGCGCGTGCGATTCTCAAGGATCCGCCCGTATTGCTGCTCGACGAGGCGACCAGCAGTCTGGACGCGGAGTCCGAGCGTCTCGTTCAGGAAGCGCTCGAGAGGCTCATGCAGGGGCGTACGACCATCATCATCGCGCATCGTCTCGCGACGGTCCTGAAGGCGGACCGGATCGTCGTCATGGATCACGGTCATAAGGTCGCGGTCGGGACGCATGCGGAATTGCTGACCACGAGTCCGCTGTACGCGCGACTCGCAGCCCTGCAGTTTGCGGTGTTTCCGAGCGTCGAGCCGGCCGACCTCGCCGTCAGCTGACCGCCGCCTCGGCTTGCATCGCAGCCTGCACTTTCGGGCGCGCGGCAACACGCGCTTGATAAGCGGTCAACACGGGCCACTTCGAGAGGTCGATGCCGACCCTGCCGCTCCAGTTGAGCACCGTGAACAGATAGCCATCGGCGATCGTGAAATGCTCGCCGAGCAAATAGTGTTTGCCATCGAGCTGTTTGCTGAGCCAGTCGAATTTCGTGCCGAGTGCCGCAACGGCGCTGGCTTTCCAGTCGCTGGAGGCCTTGGGGTTGAACAGCGGACCGAATCCCTTGTGCACTTCAGAAGCGATGTAATTCAAGATCTCGATGAGGCGATAGCGTTCGATCGTGCCGGCGCGCGGCGCCAAACCCGACTCCGGTTTCTGGTCCGCGATGTATTGCGTGATCGCCGCGCCCTCGGTGAGCACCGAGCCGTCGTCAAGCTCGAGTGCCGGTACCGAGCCTTTGGAATTGATCGCGAGGTAGTCGCCGCCGGAGGCGGTTTTCTTGCCGCGAATATCGACGCGCTCCGCGGTGAACGGCAGGCCGGCTTCGAGCAGGGCGATGTGTGGTGACAAGGAGCAAGCGCCGGGGGAGTAATACAGTTTCATGACAGTGGATTCCTAGGGATGGAAAGTTTCGCTATGGTAGCGCGCGGGCTTCAGGGCGGCGTGACTATCGGCGCCGGAGTGATGCGGCGGGCCGCCTGATAGCCGTGGCTGTAGGGTGTCGCGTCCAGCGAGTCGATGCGCACGCGACCACCGCGCGAGGGCGCGTGGATGAAGTGCGTCGCGTCGACGGCGATGCCGACATGCAGTTGCCGGTGCTTGAGGCGCATGAAGACGAGATCTCCGGCCAATAATTGATCGCGCGCGACCGGAATGCCTCTTTTCATTTGTTCACGCGCGGTGCGCGGCAGACTGATGCCGACGGAGTTCGCGGCATAGACGACGAGTCCGCTGCAATCGAATCCGTCGGGCTCGGTACCGCCGAACGAGTAGGGCACGCCCAGCATGCCGCGCGCGGTTTGGACCATGAGCTCATTCGCGGCCAGCGGTGCGAGCGCCGTCTCGGTTGCGCCCGGTGTGCCTGCCGAGTTCCCGGGGGCGCCCTCAGCGCCCGAACCGGTCGTGCCCGGTCGCTGAGCGCCGCCGAGCGAGGGCTCGGTCGCTTGCGGTTCGGTTGGTGGTCGGCTCGCGCAGGCCGTCACGACGAGTGTGACGAGGCTGACGACCAGCAACCTGCCCATGGCTGACCGCAAGCAACGCTTACAAGAGCTGAGTGGCCAGGGCTGCGCCGACGATGCCCGCGGTCGAACGCAGTGAGCCCACGCGCAGCGGCGCAAGACAGCGCAGCTTGTCCATGAAGTTTTCCGGTTCCTCGGTGATGCCGCCGCACAGCACGATGAGGTCAGGCCACAACAGCGCATGCATTTCCTCAAGGACCAGATTCAATTCCGCGGTCCAGACGTCCCAGCTCAAGTTGTCCTCGGTGCGGATGCGCGCGGCCGCGCGCAGTTCGGCTTCGCGACCGCGAACCTCGAGATGTCCGAGTTCCGTGTTCGGCACGAGGTTGCCGTCGATGAACAAGGCGCTGCCGATACCGGTGCCGAGCGTCAGCAACAGCACCGTGCCGGGGACATCCTTGGCCGCGCCGTAATGAAGCTCGGCGAGTCCCGCGGCGTCCGCATCGTTGATCGCCGTGACCGGGCGGCCGATGAATGTGGTCGCCATGGCGGCGAGCGGTTGCCCGATCCAGCTCTTGTTCAAATGAGCCGCTGTGCGCAAGGTGCCGCGCGTGATCACGCTCGGAAATGCGAGTCCGATGGGGTGATCTCCGGGAATCCTCGCGACCGCCCCGCCAATCGCGGCCAACAGCATTTCTGGCGCACCCTGCGCCGGCGTCGGAGTGCTGTGACGTTCCCCGAGGATCTCGCCCGTGGCAAGGTCGACCAGACCGCATTTGATCGAGGATCCGCCGACATCCACGCCCACGCCAAGAGAATTTGTTTGCATAACTGGTAAGGTTCCACGACATGGTTCCGTTAACGTCCTTATAGTAACCTGTAAATTAGGGGTCCCCCATAGGACCGTCGGAAGCGAGGGCATTGTCAAGCATGAATTCGGCTGTAAACCAAGTCTCGACACGTCGCCACGTGGCTGTACAAGCCGGAATGCTTCAGGCAGCACTTCTGGACCGTCTGACGCGCGCCCTGGGTCGAAACCGGGAGACTGCGACCGCACAGGATCTCTATGAAGCTTTGTCGCTCGCCGTTCATGAGGAACTGAGTCTGCGCTGGCTCAACACGCAACAGCGGATCGCTCGGGCGCAGGTCAAGCGGGTTTGTTATTTGTCCGTCGAGTATCTGCCGGGTGGCTCGCTCTTGAACGCGCTGTCGAGTCTCGGCGGCGATCTAGTCGAAGAGGCGCGCGAGGTCCTGCGTCAGTTTGGCCATGAACTCGAGGACATCGCCGCGCGTGAAGTCGATCCTGGCCTTGGCAACGGCGGCCTGGGCAGGCTCGCGGCCTGCTTCATGGACTCGCTCGCCACCTTGCAGTATCCGGCAGTCGGCTACGGCATTCGCTACGACTACGGCATCTTCACGCAGGTGATCGACGCCGACGGCTCACAGCGCGAGGTCGCGAGCAGTTGGCTGCGTCTGCGCAACCCATGGGAGACGCCGCGCGGCAACGTACGCTACACGATCAGGTTCGGCGGCCGCAGCGTACCGCTCGAGGGTGCCGACCCGGCGACGCCGCACCAGTGGATCGAGACGAACGACATTTATGCGATCGCGTTCGATCAGCTCGTGCCGGGAAACCGTTCCACGACGGTCAATCATCTGCGCCTTTGGTCGGCGCGCGGCATCACGCCGTTCAATCTGCATGCCTTCAACGAAGGCGATTACGCGGCGGCCGTGCATGAGCAAATCAACGCCAAGAATCTTTCGCGCGTGCTGTATCCCGACGATTCGACGCCGCAAGGCAAGGAACTGCGCTTCAAGCAGCAATACTTCTTCGTAAGCGCGAGTCTGCAGGATATGCTGGCCACGCATTTTGCCGAAGGCAGGGCGCTCGAGACTCTGCCGGATGCGATTGCGATCCAACTTAACGACACGCACCCGACCGTCGCCATCCCGGAACTGATGCGTCTTTTGGTCGACGAGTATCGCCTTCCCTGGTCTGCTGCGTGGCGCATGACCAGCGCCGTTTTCGCCTATACGAATCACACCTTGCTGCCGGAGGCGCTCGAGACCTGGCCCGTCGCGCTCTATGAACGGCTGCTGCCGCGCCATTTGGAAATCATCTACGTGATCAATCGGGATTTCCTCGCCGCCGTGCGCGCGCGCTATCCAGGGGACCTCGATCGCGCGCGTGCGCTGTCGATCATCACCGAGGAGGGCGCGCGACGCGTTCGCATGGCGCATCTGGCCGTGATCGGCAGCCATCGCGTCAACGGCGTTGCGAAATTGCACTCGGAGTTGATGCGCAAGCATGTCTTCGCGGCGTTTGCGCAGGTTTTCCCGGAACGCTTCACGAATGTGACGAACGGAATTGCCGTACGCCGCTGGCTCAAGCAATCCAATCCGGGCTTGTCGGCGCTGCTCACCGAACGCCTGGGCTTTGCCTGGGAGAACGATTTGGAGGAGATCGGCCGGCTGATCGGCAGCGCCGAGGATCCGGATTTCAGGCGCCAGTTCCGAGCCATCAAGGCCGCGAACAAACTGCGGCTCGCGGCCGAAATCAAGCGGCGCATGGGCGTCGAAGTCAATGTCGATTCGCTGTTCGACGTGCACGTCAAGCGCATTCACGAGTACAAGCGGCAAATGTTGAACCTGCTGTATGTGATCGTCCGTTACAACCGGATTCGCGCCAATCCAGGTTCCGCCTTCGTACCGCGTACGGTGATGTTCGCCGGCAAGTCGGCGCCGGGCTACGTGACGGCCAAGGCGATCATCAAGCTCATCAATAATGTGGCCCGCACGATCGATGCCGACCACCAAGTCCGCGACACGCTGCGCCTGTTGTTTCTGCCGGATTACGATGTCTCCCTGGCACAAAAGATCATGCCCGCCGCCGACCTCTCGCAACAAATCTCGACGGCCGGCCTCGAGGCGTCCGGAACCGGCAATATGAAGCTGTCACTGAACGGGGCCCTCACGATCGGCACTCTCGACGGCGCCAATATCGAAATTCGAGATCAAGTCGGCGCCGAGAATATCTTCATTTTCGGGCTCACGGCTGAGGAGGTCGCGGCGCGCAGCGCCGAGGGCTATAACCCGCGCAAGGAGCTCGAAACCAACCCGGAGCTGCGCGCTGCGCTCGAGATGATCGATTCGGGTTTCTTCTCGCCCGATGAGCCGATGTCGGGGCAATTGATCGTGAGCCGCTTGCTCGAGGAACGCGAGCCGTATTTCGTGCTCGCGGACTTTGCGGCATACGCGAGGGCTCAAGACGCCGTCGACGAGCTCTATCAGCAGGAGGACGCCTGGAGCAGGAAGGCGGTGATCAACAGTTTGAGCATGGGGTATTTCTCCAGCGATCGTAGCATTCGCGAATATGCCGACCGAATCTGGTCCGTCAAGCCCGTGATCTAGCCGCGTGAATCGAATTTCGTGAGCATTTCAGATTTCGATCTGTATTTGTTCGGCGAAGGCTCGAACCGACGCATCTATGACAAGCTCGGCGCACACCCCGAGACCGTAAACGGCGTCGCCGGCACCCGATTCGCGGTATGGGCGCCAAACGCCGAGCGGGTCAGCGTCGTGGGACCTTTCAATGCGTGGGACGGCGGTCGCGATGTGCTGAAGGCTCGCGGCGTCTCCGGCGTTTGGGAGTTGTTCGTTCCCTCTATCACCGTGGGGGAGCTCTACAAATTCGAGATCCGCACGCGTTGGGGCGGCTTGTTTCTCAAGTCCGATCCCTATGGCTTTCAGATGCAGCTGCGACCCGAGAACTGCTCGATCGTCGCCTCACTCGACGGTTACGTCTGGCGGGATGCCGACTGGCTCGCGCGTCGCGCCGAAGCGAACGCGATCCGTCGGCCGTTCAACGCCTATGAAGTTCATCTTGGATCCTGGCGCCGGCCGTGGTCGCCAAGCACGCCGCCGTTCATGAGCTGGCGGGAGGCGATCGAGCAGCTCATTCCCTACGTCGTCGATCTCGGCTACACGCATATCGAATTGATGGGTGTTGCCGAGCATCCGCTCGACGCTTCCTGGGGCTACCAGGTCACGGGCTATTATGCGGCCACCTCACGATTCGGTTTACCCCAGGATTTCATGGCTTTTGTCGACGCCTGTCATGTCGCCGGGATCGGCGTCATTCTCGATTGGGTTCCGGCGCATTTCCCGCGCGATGATCATGGGCTCAGCTATTTCGACGGCACGGCGCTCTACGAACACGCCGACTCGCGTCTCGGCGAGCATCGCGAGTGGGGCACCAAGATCTTCAACTTCGGGCGGCACGAGGTACGTAATTTTCTCGTCGCCAACGCGCTGTTCTGGTTCGACCGCTTTCATGTCGACGGACTGCGTGTCGACGCCGTCGCTTCGATGCTCTATCTGGATTACAGCCGCAACCCCGGCGAATGGTTGCCGAATCGCTACGGCGGTCGGGAGAACCTCGAGGCCATCGATTTTCTGCGTCAGATGAACTCCGCCGTGCATGGGGAATTCCCCGGCGTATTGACGATCGCAGAGGAATCTACGGCGTTCCCCGGCGTCACGCAGGCGCCGGAGCATGGCGGTCTCGGGTTCACGTTCAAGTGGAACATGGGTTGGATGAACGACACGCTCAGGTACATCGCACTCGATCCGGTGCACCGACGCTATAATCATCAGCTCATCACGTTCTCCTTCATGTATGCCTGGTCGGAGAAGTTCGTGCTGCCGATTTCGCACGACGAAGTCGTGCACGGCAAGCGCTCCTTGCTCAGCAAGATGCCCGGCGACGAATGGCAGCAGCGCGCGAATTTCCGGCTGTTGCTCGCCTACATGATTGCGCATCCCGGCAAGAAGCTGTTGTTCATGGGTTCCGAATTCGGCCAGTGGCAGGAGTGGCGCGACAGCGAGCAACTGGACTGGCAATTGCTTGAACACTCGACTCATGCGCAGCTGCGCGACTTCGTGCGCGATGCGAATCGACTGTACTCGACCAAGCCCCAGTTCTACGGCAGCGACGCGGATCACGACGGGTTTCGATGGGTGGATCTGCATAACGCGGACGAGAGCGTCTGGGCTTTTCAGCGCCGCTGTACGGGCAGCGACACGGGTCCGCCGCTGACCTGCGTGTTCAACGCGACGCCGGTGCCGCGCAACGGGTATTGGATCGGCGTCGCGCGGCAGGGCGATTATCGTAAGCTGCTCGACAGCGATGCCAAGCTCTATGGGGGCTCCGGTTACAACACCCAGACGAGCATGGCGGCGGTGGCGCCGGGCAGTCAGGGCTATCCCTTCGCCGTTCAGGTCGATCTGCCGCCGTTGGGCGCCGTGTTCCTCGAAGGACCCAGCGAGTGAAGCTGCTGCAGCCGGGTTTGCCGCGGCCCCTCGGGGCGACCTGGACCAAGCGCGGCGTCAACTTTGCCCTGTTCTCGAGTCACGCGACGCGCGTCGAGCTCGTACTGTTCGACGCGACGACTGGCAAGGAAGTGGGGCGCTGCGACCTGCCGGCGCGCACCGGCGATGTCTGGCATGGCCTGATTTCCGCGCGTAGTGCAGGTCCCGGTACGCGCTATGCCTATTGCGTCCATGGCCCCAATACTCCCGTTCAGGGTCACCGCTTCGACGCGGCCAATTTGTTGATCGATCCCTACGCACGTGAGCTCACGCGCACGACGCCGCTGCGCGCCTGCGTCGTCGATCCGACTTTCAGCTGGAGCGGCGATCGGCCGCCCGCCATTCCCTGGCGCGACACGATCCTGTATGAAATGCACGTCAAAGGGTTCACGCAGCGGCATGCCGCGGTGCCGGAGCCGTGGCGAGGCAAGTACCTGGGACTCACGGTGCCGGCCGTCACCCAATACATCAGGTCGCTCGGTGTCACGGCGGTCGAGCTCTTGCCCTGTCAGGCGTTCATCAGCGAGCAATTCTTGCTCGATCGCGGCCTCAAGAATTATTGGGGCTACAACTCGGTCGCGTGGTTCGCCCCAGCGACCGAGTACGCGCTCGAGGATCCGGTTGCCGAGTTCAAGACGATGGTCCAGGCGCTGCATGCGGCGGGCCTGGAGGTCATACTCGATGTGGTGTTCAACCACACGGCCGAGGGCAACGAGTTGGGACCCACGTTGAGCCTGCGCGGCATCGACAATTCGGTCTATTACCGCCTGATTCGCCAGGACAAGCGCTACTACGAGAATCTTACGGGTTGCGGCAACACGGTCAACTGCGAGCATCCGGTCGTGCGCACGCTCGTGATCGATTGTCTCAAGTACTGGGTCGAAGAGATGCACGTCGACGGATTTCGTTTCGATCTCGCGACCGTGGTCGCGCGTGACGCCAACGGCTTCAACGAATCGTCCGCGTTCTTCAAAGCGGTGCGCGCCGAGCCCACGCTCGCGTTCGTCAAAATGATTGCCGAACCCTGGGACGTGGGCCTGGGTGGTTATCAAGTCGGTCGTTTTCCGGCGGGCTGGGCCGAGTGGAACGACCGCTATCGGGACGCCGTGCGTTCGTTTTGGCGCGGCGATGCCGGCAAGGCCGGGGAGCTCGCGGCACGCATCGCAGGCTCCAGCGATCTGTTTCATCACAACGGGCGCAAACCCCAGGCCAGCATCAATTATCTGACCGCGCACGACGGCTTCCCGCTGCACGATTTGGTCTCCTACAACGAACGCCACAATGAGGCGAACCTCGAGAACAATACCGACGGGACCAGCAACAACCTCAGCTGGAATTGCGGCGTCGAAGGGCCCACGGACGACCCTGCCGTCGCAGCCTTGCGCCGTCGCCAGTGCCGCAACCTCCTGGCCACCTTGTTGCTCTCGCAGGGCGTGCCGATGCTGCAGGCCGGCGACGAGTTCGGCCGCACACAAGCGGGCAACAACAACGCCTATTGTCAGGACAATGAGATTTCCTGGGTCGATTGGCGGCTGCTCGAGAAGAACTCGGATCTGCACCAGTTCGTGAGCTTTCTTGCGCAGCTGCGCCGCGAGCGACCGGAGTTTCGCCGCGAGACATTCTTCAAGGGTACGGTGTCGCGCGCCGGCGCCAAGGATGTCACCTGGCTCGCGCCGGACGGCAGCGAAATGACCCATACGGCTTGGTTGGATGGCGAGCGGCGCTGCCTCGGCGTTTGGCTCGCGCGTGGCAATCAATCGGTCGGGCGCCTGTTGTTGCTGTTCAACGCAAGTCATCTCGCGCAGGACTTCAAGTTGCCGACGGCGGTCGCGAACGGCCACTGGCTGTGTCGCTTCGACACCACGAGCGAACTCCCGGAGCAAAGCAAAATCGTCGAAGATCATTATTCGCTCGCTCCGCGCAGCCTCGTCTTCCTGGAGTGCTGAGATGGACCCAGGTCGGATCGAGGGGCTGATCGAGCGGCTGGCGAGTTTACGCGGCTTGGGCGACGCCTATTACGACTATCGGGGAGAGCTGCGCCGCTTCACGCTCGAGACCAAGCGCAGCCTTCTCGAGGCGATGGGCTGCCCGCTCGACGACCCGGAGGCGATCGCCGAGGAAATACGCCGCATCGAGCGACTGCGCTGGGGAGGCTTGCTGCCGACCGTCGCGGCGGCAGCCGGCGCGCGCATCGGCTTCGACTGCAATATGAGCGCCGCCGAGTTCGGCGGCATGCTGACTTGGACGCTGCGTCTCGAGAACGGGGCGGCGCGCAGCGGTTCCGTCGCGAGCATGCAGTGTCCCGAAGTTTGGCGCGGTGACGTTGCCGGTCGGTGGATGACCAGACGACGCTTGGAACTGCCGACCGATTTACCACAGGGCTACCACACGCTCGAGGCGAAAATCGGCAATGGCGCCGCCTCGGTCTGCCGAGTCGTGATCTCGCCGTCGGTTTGCGATGAGCCGCCCGCGATCCGCGCCGGCGGCCGCTTATGGGGCGTCGCCGTGCAACTCTACACGGTGCGCTCGCAACGCAATTGGGGGATCGGCGATTTCGCCGATCTCGAGACCCTGATTCGTTGGTTGGCGCCGCTGGGCGCGGGTTTTATCGGCTTGAATCCTCTGCATGCGCTGACGCCCGCGGAGCCGGAGCGGGCGAGCCCCTATAGTGCGTCGAATCGTCATTTTCTCAACGTGCTCTATATTGCGGTGCCCGAGATACCGGAGTTTGGGGGTTGCGCCGCCGCGGTCGCGCGACTTGCAGAGCCCGCGTTCGCGGCCCGCCTGCGCGCGGCGCGCGCGCCGGCGCTGGTCGATTACGCGGCGGTTGCCGACCTCAAATTTGAAATGCTGTGGATTCTCTACGAGGACTTTTGCGCACGCGAACTCGGGGCGGATGGCCCACAGGCGGGCGGTGGCGTGCGCGGCGCCGCCTTTCGCGCCTTCGTGACCGCGGGCGGGGAAAGCCTGCGGCGCCACGCGCTGTTCGATGCGCTCGATCGACATTGTCGCAGGACCCTGGGAACCGCGTCCGGATGGATGAATTGGCCCGAGCAGTTCCATGATCCGGCGGGGCCGGCCGCCGTGGAGTTCGCGGCCGGGCACGTGGCAGATGTGCAGTTCTTCTTGTATTTGCAATGGCTCGCCGATACGCAACTGACCCAGGCACAGACACTGGCCCGTGCGCTCGGCATGCCGATTGGTCTGTACGGCGATTACGCGGTCGGAGCAAATGCGTCCGGGTCCGAGTGCTGGTCGGACCGGGAGACCTACCGTCTGGGCGCCGAGATCGGTGCGCCGCCGGATCCGCTCGCCCTGAAAGGGCAGGGCTGGGGCATCCCGCCGCCCGACCCACAGGTCATGGAACGCGACCGACTGCAGGGTTTCGTACGTTTGATTCGCGCCAACATGCGCTATTACGGCGCCCTACGCCTCGATCATGTGATGTCGCTGTTTCGCTTGTGGTGGGTGGCTGCGCATCGTTCGCCGCTGGCGGGCGCTTATGTTCACTACCCAGTCGATCAACTATTGACGATCGTCGCTCTCGAAAGCGCGCGTGCGCATTGCCTCGTCGTCGGCGAGGACCTTGGTGTCGTGCCCGATGAGATTCGCAGGGCGATGCCTCAATATGGCGTCTATCACTACAAGGTCGTGCTCTTCGAGAAGAACGACGGCCAGTTTCGTCGCCCCGCGGACTATGTGCGCCAGGCACTCGCCACGGTCACGACGCACGATATGCCGACCTTGCGCGCTTATTGGCAGGGACTGGACATCGATTTACGCGCGCGCCTGAACCTCTACCCGAGCGCGGAATCGCTGCTGGGGGTCCGGCGGGAGCGCGACTTGGACCGCATCGCCCTGGTGGCCGCGCTGCGAGAGCAGGGGCTCCTGCCGCCGGTCCCCACAGGGGCGGCCCAGGGCGTCGTTCAGTCCCTGCCGTTCACGCCGCAACTTGCCCAGGCGCTGCACCTGTACCTCGCGCGCAGCAACGCGGCCCTTGCAGCCGTCCAAATCGACGATCTCTTGGGATTGTCCGACCCGGTCAACGTGCCGGGCACCAGTCATGAATATCCGAACTGGCAGCGAAAACTCGACGCGGATCTCGAGGCGATCGTTACTCGCGCGGATCTTGCCGACGAGCTGCGCGCGATCGACCGCACGCGCGCGAGCGCCGCCGGCACGGCGCGCGTTCAGTCGACGTAACGTTGCAGGAAGACGAGGTCGAGCCAGCGATCGAATTTCCGGCCGACCTCGCGAAAATGCGCAACTCTTTCGAAGCCGAGACGCTCGTGCATGCGCAGCGATCCCAGGTTGGCGGCATCGACGCCGGCGATCATGACGTGCTTCCCCAGGGCGGCGGCGTGCGGGAACAAGGCTTGGACCAGCGTAGCGCCGATGCCGCGTCCGCGCGCGGTCGCGAGCACGTGCACGCTATGCTCGACCGTGTGCCGGTAACCGGGCCAGCTGCGAAAATCGCCGAACGACGCAAAGCCTAGGATTCCGTTGCCCTCGCCCGAGCTGTCGGCAGCGGCGGTCGTGCCCACGGCGACCAGCACGGGATAGCCCGCGGCGAGGCGCTCTTGCCACCATGTTTGCCGATTCTCGAGCGTCACGGGCAGTTCGCTGAAGACTGCTGTGGTCGTCGCGATGACCTCGTTGTAGATGCCGAGTATCCCGGGTAGATCGGCCTGTGTGGCGGGACGGATCAGCATGGGCGCGGCATCATTTGTGGCTCGCCAACAGTGCTTCGGCCGTGGTGTAGCTGTCCAGGAGTTGCTGTTCGGTGTCCTCGAGCGTGTCGGCAAAGCTAGAGGCGATATGCAGGTCGCCGAGTCCTTGGCGCACGGTCGCGTCGCTGGCATTTGGCCAATCCGATGGTTCGCCATAGCTCGCAAGACTGACCCATTGGTCGCGGGCGCGGATGCTCAGTTCATTGAGCGACGTCTCGAGTGCATACACCTTGGAGAGCGCGCGCACCTCGGCAAAACTCAGATGTTCGATCGCTTGCGTGGCGAGCGCCGTGTCCCAGGCCGTCGTCGGCAAGCGCATGAAAGTGCGCGCCTGGATTTCGCTCGGCAGTTGATAGGGCTGGTGGTGCAAGCGCGCAGTGGCGGACTCGCTGAGCCCATGCAGCCATTGCAAGTCCTTCTGCAACTCGGCGAGATTGCTGCCGACACTCGCGCGGTTCTCGGCGATTTCGACGCTGAACTCCTCGCGAGCCTTGTCGGCGAGCCGCATTTCGTGGTGCCGCTGCACGAGGCTCTCGAGACCGAGCGCGATGACGATGCCGCAGGTGATCGTGAAAATGTGAATGCCGAAGTCACGCAGGGATCGAATCGGGTGCTCGGGTGCATGAATGTCCATGAATCCTTCGTGGGCGCTGGGAAGCTCGGGCGAGTGTCGCGACAAATCGCGCGTGAATCAAGCGGCCTGCTGGGCTGTCGCCGACCCATGCGCCTGGGATGCGGCCTGGGCACGCGCCGCGAAATACCAGATCACGCCCGACACCAGCACGGCAACGGGCACGATTTTGACGGCCTGCGCAAGCGACGTCGCATCCGACACGAAGCCGATCAAGGTCGGCGAGATCACGTCGCCAAGTATATGGATCGTGAACACACCGAGCGCGACAGCCGAGGCGCGCTCGGTCGGCGCGACCAAATTGACGATCGCGGCATTCACGGGCCCGGTCGATAAAAACATCAACAGCTGAGCGACGACCAAGTAGACGATATACAGGTCGGTTGACGCGGTCGTGAGCGCGCCCCAGACGAAGGGTGCGGCGAGCAACGTCGAGATCGCACAGAGCCAGAGAAACGACTGACGCGAAAATTTCAGGCAATAATCGCCGAGCCAACCGCCCAGGAAGGTGCCGATGAGTCCCGTGATCACGACGATCTTACCGAAACTGATCGCCGCCTCGCTGCTCGGGATTCCACGCACCCGTTCGAGAAATGTCGGCATCCAGGCGGCCAGACCGCCGAGCGCAAACGTATACGCGGCGTAGCCGAGCACCGTCAGCAAATAGGGGACGTTGGCCAAGAGTCGCCCATAGGTGGCCCAGGTGCTGCGCGTGAGCGAGGCCTGCGCCCCGGCCTTTGTTTCAGCCAATCCGGCCGGTCCGTCCTGGATCCCGCGCGGCGGATCTTTGAGCAGTAGACACAGCGCCGCGAGCACGAGTCCCGGGCCACCGGCGACGAAGAACGTCGTGCGCCAGCCGTAACGCGCATTGACGAGTCCGCCGACCACGTAGCCGAGCGCGGATCCCACCGGTATTGCACAGAAGAACACGGCCATCACGCGTGCGCGCTGCCGTGACGGAAAGTAGTCGGCGAGCAAGCTCGGCGCGATCGTGCCGTAAGCCGCTTCGCCGATGCCGACCGAGGCGCGCGCGGCCAGCAGCCCGAGGTAGCTCGTAGCGAGGCCCGAGAGAGCCGTGGCGACACTCCAGCACAGCACGCCAAACGCGATCAAGCGCGGCCGACCGCGCCGATCGCCGAGCGCACCAAATACCGGTGCCGCAAACGTGTAGACGATCAGAAAGGCGCTGATCAGCGTGCCCAGTTCCGCGTCCGTGAGCGCCATCGCCGAGTGTTTCAGGCTTTCGAACAGGGTCGTCACGACGTAACGGTCGAGATAATTGAACAGGTTGATGAAGGCGAGGATGCCGAGGCCCAGGCCCGCGGAGAAGCGCCAAGAGGTCTCGGCGGCGGGCTGCTGAACCGACTGGTTTTGCACAGGGGCGGTCATGGCTGACGGTATAGTAGCAATGCCGTGTTGCGAGAGGTTTAAAGAGTTGGCCATTCATGATTGCTGATCGTTCTCGGAAGTGGGCCGCGCTCGGCATCGCCGCCTTTACGCTTCTGTGGTTCGCGATGCTGGTGGGCCGGCCGCTTTACGATCCGGACGAGGGGCGCTACGCGGAGATTCCGCGCGAGATGCTGAGCGGCGGCGATTGGCTCATTCCGCATCTGAATGGACTCGTCTACCTCGAGAAGCCGCCCCTGCAGTACTGGACGACCGCCTTGGTCTACGCGGGTTTCGGTATGACCGAGTGGACGGCCCGGCTCGTCACAGGGATCGCCGGCTATTTGTCGTTGATCTTGGTCTATGCGGTGGCCATGCGGCTTTGGGGTCGGCGTGCGGCGCTGGTCGCAACGCTGCTGACGGGCGGCTCGGTGTTGTTCATCTTGCTGGGTCATCAACTGACCCTGGACATGAGCCTCTGCTTTTTTCTGCTGACAAGCCTGAGCTGCTTTCTATTCGCCCAGTCGAGTCGCGCCGAGGCGCGCACCAGCGAGGCCTGGATGCTGGGTTGTTGGGCCGCCATGGCCCTCGCCGTGCTCACCAAAGGCTTGATCGGCGCTCTCGTTCCGGGCTTTACCCTGGTCGCCTACCTGCTATGGCAACGCGACCTTGTCTGCCTAAAGTCTCTGAACATTCGCTGGGGCCTGCCGCTGTTTCTGGTGTTGACTGCCCCCTGGTTCGTGCTCGCCGCGCGCGCCAATCGCGAGTTTCTCTGGTTCTTCTTCGTCCGCGAACATTTTCAGCGCTACCTCACGCCCATCGAACAGCGCACCGAGCCCTGGTGGTTTTTCATCGCCGTGCTGGTGGTCGGCGTGCTGCCCTGGCTGATCCCGGCGCTGCGCTCGATCGTGACCGGCTGGCAAACCGACGTGACCCGCGGCAGTTTCAATGCCCGCCGTGTGCTTTGGATCTGGTCGGTTTTCGTGCTCGTCTTCTTTTCCTTGTCGGATTCCAAGTTGATTCCGTATATCCTGCCCGCGATTCCGACGCTCGCGTTGCTGTGTGCGGAGCCACGAGCGGATAGCGTATGTTTCGCGCTCGAACCAAAGAGTCTGCTGGCCGGAGCGGCGTTGACATTCGTGTTCGGATTCGGGGTCTTGGCATATGCAAGCGCAATTTGGAGTTCGCCGCGCGATCTGCCCCTGATCCAGAGCTTGCGTGCGGCCCTGCTCGTGATGAGCGTGATGCTGATCGTCATGTCGGTCATCACGGTTCTGGTCGTACGGCGCGCGCGACCTCTGGCAGCTGTCGCGGTTTTGTGCGCCAGCTGGGTCGCCGCGGTCGCGGTGCTCACGGCTGGCGCGATCGCCGCACAAGCATTCTTCAGCGGCAAGGACGCCGCCGAATTGCTCGCGCGCGTGGCGCCGCCCGATGCGCCCATTTTTTCGGTGCAAACGTACGAACAGTCCGTGCCGTTCTATCTTCGGCGCACCGTGACGCTGGTCGACTATCGCGATGAGTTTGCGCTCGGCCTTGACGAGGATCCCGCGCGCGGCATTGCGACTCTGGACGAATTCGCGCAGCGCTGGAGCGGTTTGGAGCAGGGCTACGCAATATTGCCGATCGCGACGCGGGATCGGCTCGCGAATCAGGGGCTGCCCTTGCGCGAGATCGGCCGCTTTCCCAATCGGATCGTCGTGATCAGTCGACGATAATCGGCTTTGATGCCCCTATCGCCCGACGCCCCGTTATAAACTAGCGGGTGTTGGTGCCGCCGTCGCCGTGACCACCCCCTTTGGACGCACCAATATGGTGCGGGCGGTCCAATCGTCTGGGAGAATCCTGTTGTCGATCCATGTTGCCCTCAATCACGTCACTCATTATCGCTACGACCGACTGGTCGGCTTGAGTCCCCAGATCGTCCGCCTTCGGCCTGCCCCACATTGCCGAACACGTATCCTCGCGTACTCGCTCAAGGTCGCGCCCACCGAGCATTTCATCAACTGGCAGCAGGATCCGGAGGCCAATTATCTCGCACGCTTGGTGTTTCCCGACGAGACCCGTTCCTTGCGGATCGAAGTCGATCTGGTCGCGGAGATGGCGGTCTACAATCCGTTCGATTTCTTTCTCGCGCCATACGCGGAAAAGTTTCCGTTCAAGTATGAGTCGACCGAACGCCGCGAATTGGTGCCTTATCTCGTCAAGGCGCCGATCACACCGCTGATCGCGAGTTATCTCGCCGGAATTTCGCGCGAGCCGCGCCGCACGATCGATTTCATCGTCGAGATCAATCGACGCGTCGCGGCCGATATTCGTTATCTCATCCGGCTCGAGCCCGGCGTCCAAGCGCCTGAAGAGACGCTGCTGAAGCGCTCTGGTTCCTGTCGGGATTCGGCGGCCTTGCTCGTCAATCTATTCCGTCACCTGGGTTTGGCGGCGCGCTTCGTCTCCGGTTACTTGATCCAATTGGTGCCCGACGTCAAGGCGCTCGATGGTCCCTCGGGACCGTCGCAAGACTTCACGGATTTACACGCCTGGTGCGAGGTGTACTTGCCGGGTGCCGGCTGGATCGGTCTCGATGCGACCTCCGGTCTGCTCGCCGGAGAGGGACACATTCCGCTCGCCTGTACGCCGGAGCCGTCCGAGGCGGCGCCGATCTCGGGCGCCGTCGACGAATGCGAGACCGAGTTCGAACATCACATGAGCGTGCGACGTATTTGGGAAGCGCCGCGCGTGACCAAGCCTTACACGGACGCCGAGTGGAGCGCGATCGATGCGTTGGGCAAGGTCGTCGACGCCGACCTCGTGGCTCAGGACGTGCGTCTGACGATGGGCGGTGAGCCGACCTTCGTCGCGATCGACAATCCCGATGGTGACGAGTGGAACACGGCCGCGCTTGGACCGACGAAGCGCCGCTATGCGGCGGATCTGTACCACCGTTTGAGGCAACGCTATGCGCCCTACGGTCTCGCGCACTTCGGTCAGGGCAAGTGGTATCCGGGCGAGCAATTGCCGCGCTGGTCCTTGAATTGCTTTTGGCGCAAGGATGGCGAACCCATCTGGGCGCATCCAAACCTGATCGCCGATGAGAACGTGCACTACGGCGTCACCGACGTCGAGGCCGAACGGTTTCTCGTCCGGGTGGCGATGCATCTTGGTTTCGATCCGAAATTCGTATTCCCGGCGTTCGAGGATGCGTTCTACTACTTGTGGCGTGAGCGGCGCCTGCCCGTCAACGTCGATCCTTTCGACTCCAAGCTCGCCGATCCGCTGGAACGCGCGCGTCTGGTCAAGGTGTTCGAACAAGGACTGGATCAGGTGGTGGGCTACGTGCTGCCGGTCGCCCGTTCCGCCGACGGTTTGCGTTGGCAGACGGGGCCCTGGTTCCTGCGCAGCGAGCGCTGTTACTTGATCCCGGGCGATTCGCCGCTGGGATATCGCTTACCGCTCGACTCGCAGCCCTGGACGACGAGCGGCGACTATCCGTTCATCCATGCGCCCGATCCGACGCGTGTCTTGCCGGCGCTGCCCGGTCACGCCGAGATTCGTCGCCAGATGCAATCGCGCGCTCCGGGACGCGCCCCGCTGATTGCCGCGGAAGCGCCGGCCGCGAAGCAGTCGGCGGCGAGTCTCACGCGGACCTCGATGTGCGCGCAGACGCGCGACGGGGTGCTGTACATCTTCATGCCGCCCGTGCGCGAACTCGAGGACTATCTGGAGCTCGTGAGCGCCGTGGAAGCGGCGGCCGAGGCGCTGGATCAGCCGATCGTGATCGAGGGCTATGAGCCGCCAGGCGATCCGCGGCTCGTGAACTTTCGCGTAACCCCGGATCCGGGCGTCATCGAGGTCAATGTCCAGCCGTCCAGCACTTGGGACGAACTTGCCGATCGCACGAGCTATCTCTACCAGGCCGCGCACGAGTCGCGGCTGCAGTCGGAAAAATTCATGCTCGATGGCCGTCACGTCGGCACGGGCGGCGGCAATCACTTCGTGCTCGGCGGCGCTTCGCCGCAGGACTCGCCGTTTCTGCGCCGCCCCGATCTGTTGCGCAGTCTGCTCAGCTACTGGCACAACCATCCCTCGCTCTCTTACCTATTTTCGGGCTTGTTCATCGGTCCGACCTCGCAGGCGCCGCGTGTCGACGAAGCGCGCAACGACTCCCTGCATGAACTCGAAATCGCGTTCCGGCAATTTCCGCCGCCGGGCACGAGCTCGCCGCCATGGCTCATCGACCGGTTGCTGCGCAACCTGCTCATCGATGTCACCGGCAATACGCATCGCGCGGAATTTTGCATCGACAAGCTCTACTCCCCCGACGGCGTCACCGGCCGCTTAGGGTTGCTGGAATTGCGCGCCTTCGAGATGCCGCCGCATGCACGCATGAGTCTCACGCAGCAGCTGCTGTTGCGCGCCTTGGTGGCACGTTTCTGGCGGACCCCGTATGCACCGTCCGAACTCGTGCGTTGGGGCACGGAGTTGCACGATCGCTTCTTGATGCCGTATTTCGTCGAGCAGGATTTCGCCGACGTGATCGCCGAGACGCAGGCGGCGGGCTATGCGCTGCAGGCGCAATGGTTTGCGCCGCACTTCGAGTTTCGTTTCCCGAAGCATGGCGACTACGCCACGCGTGGTATGGAACTCGAGTTGCGCCACGCGCTCGAACCCTGGCATGTCATGGGCGAACAGGGCGCGCCGGGCGGCACGGTCCGTTACGTCGATTCCTCGGTCGAGCGGCTGCAGGTCAAAGTGACGGGTCTCGCGCCGGACCGCTATCAGGTGACCTGCAACGGACGCAGTGTGCCGCTGCGCCCGACGGGCCGCGTCGGCGAGTACGTGGGCGCGGTTCGGTATCGAGCCTGGAAGCCGGCCTCCGCGCTGCATCCGACCATCGGTATTCACGCGCCTTTGACCTTCGATTTGTTCGATACCTGGATGAATCGCTCCGAGGGCGGCTGCCAGTATCACGTGACGAACCCCGGCGGCCTCAGTCACGAGGCGTTCCCGATCAATTCCTTCGAGGCCGAGAGCCGGCGTTTGGCGCGCTTTTTCCGCATGGGGCATACGCCCGGGCAGATGACCGTGCCGACCGAGCAGGTCGATCGCGAGTTTCCGTTCACACTGGATTTGCGCAAGTGAACTTGCGCTGACCGATGCCAGAAGCACGCCTCGAGACTTATTTGAGCGATTCGCGTCGTTACGACGAATTGCTCGATCAATCGGGCGCAGTGCGTCCGCATTGGCGGCCGCTGATCGATCGCCTCGCCGGCGAAGGCGCCGAGTCTGTGCGTCGGGGCGTCGATTTGGCGCGCCGGCTGATCGTCGAGAACGGCGTCACCTACAACGTCTATGCCGATCCGCAGGGACGCGATCGGCCGTGGATCCTGGATCCGTTGCCCTTGTTGTTGACGGCGTCGGAGTGGGCCGAAATCGAGTTCGGCGTCATTCAGCGCGCGCGCCTATTGGACGCGTTGCTCGCCGATCTGTATGGGCCCCAGCGGCTGCTGGCCGACGGACTGGTCCCGCCGGAGTTGCCGTTCGGACATCCGAATTTTCTCTGGCCCTGCCACGGCCTGCTCGAAGCCGGGAAGAACTGGCTGCATATCTACGCGGTCGATATTTCGCGCTCGGCCGATGGCCGGTGGTGGGCGCTCGCGGATCGCACTCAGACCCCCTCGGGCACGGGTTATGCGCTCGAGAATCGCCAGATCGTCTCGCGCATTTTCCCGGAACTCGTCAGCGACCTCGGCGTCCGCTCGCTGGGCGGATTTTTCGTGGCGCTGCGCGAACAGCTGCTGCGTAAGACCGGGGACGGGGAACCCCCGCTTGCCGTGGTGCTCACGCCGGGTTCGTTCAACGAGACATATTTCGAACACGCCTATCTCGCGCGGCAGCTCGGTCTGCCGCTCGTCGAGGGCCATGACCTCACCGTGCGCGGCGACCAATTGTTCCTGAAGACGCTGGGCGGCTTGCGTCGCGTGCACGCCATCCTGCGGCGGCTCGACGATGATTTTTGCGATCCGGTCGAACTGCGCGGCGATTCGGCGCTCGGCGTTCCGGGCTTGATCGGCGCCGTGCGCTCAGGGTCGGTCGTGATCGCCAATGCGCTTGGCAGCGGCGTGCTGGAGTCGGCGGCGTGGATGGGTTTCATGCCGGCGGTCGCCGCGCGCTTGCTTGGCGAGAAGCTGCGCTTGCCGTCGGTCGCGACCTGGTGGTGCGGTGAGCAGTTGGCCCTCGACTACGTGACGCGCGATATCGAGCGACTCGTTATCAAGCCGACCTATCCGAATCAACACTTTGAACCCGTCTTCGGCCGCGACCTCGATGCGTCGGCGCGGGCGCGTCTGATCGAGCGCCTGCGCGCGCGACCGCATGCCTATGTCGCGCAGGAGCGGCTGCCGTTCTCGCAAGCGCCTGTTTGGCGTGGTTCCGGCGGATCCGCGCTCGCGGCACGCGCCTTGGGCATTCGCGTGTACGCGATTGCGACGCCGACCGGATACCGGGTCATGCCGGGCGGGCTCGCGCGGATTGCCGGTGACGGCGCCGTCGATATCGTCTCGATGCAGCGCGGTGGCGGCAGCAAAGATGTCTGGGTGCTCCCCCCGGATCGGCTCACCCCGGGCACACAAACTCAGACGAATTCCCAAGCTCAGAGCAGCTCGCAATCGCAGGTCGGCGCGCAGACCCAGGGCGGGGCGCCGAACCCCTACGTGGTGCCGCCTGCCGTCACGCAGCGCGTGCAAGTGCGGCACGACGATCTGCCCTCGCGCTTGGCCGAGAATCTCTATTGGCTCGGTCGCTACAGTGAACGCTGCGATAGCAAGGCGCGCTTATTGCGTGCGAGTCTGGCGGTGCGCGGCAACGCGCCGGTATGGGCCGCGGCCGTGCTGAGTTGCCGCGAGTTCGGTGTCTTGCCGCGCGCCGGCGAAGACATTCTGACCGACTTGAGCGAAGCGAATCCGCTGGGCCTTGCAGCCGACTTGCAGCGTTTGGTTTGGTGCGCCTCGCAGGCGCGCAGCCGGCTGTCCGGCGAGAACTGGCGCGCCGTCGGTGTTTTGCAGCGCGAATTCCAAGAGGCAGTGGCGGCCGGCACGGATCCGGGCGAAGTCTTGGATCGCTTGCTGCTGTCCTTGGCCGCGCTCACCGGTTTCGCGCTCGACGACATGACGCAGGACGACGGTTGGCGATTATTGATCCTCGGTCGGCGCCTAGAGCGCCTGCAGTTCCTGGCCGGATTGCTCGCTTTACGTCTTGATGGCGGCACCTCGCCCAGTCAGAGTGAACTCGAGTGGTTGCTCGATGTCGGCGACAGTACGATCACCTATCGGACGCGTTATCTCGCCTCGCCGCAACTCGGGCCGACGATCGACCTGCTCGTCTACGATCAGAGCAATCCGCGCGCGCTTGCCTTTCAATGGCAGGAGATCGAACATTCCTTGCTGCGCATCGCGGCGTCCCTGGGCGGCGCGCCCGACAACACGCTCAATGAGTCCGTCGCTTTGGTCCAGGAACTGCAGTTGAGTGCGCTCGATGGTGATAGCACGCGCGCCGAGCGCGCGCGGGCCGCGCTCGCCGCCCAGCTCAATGTGTTATCGGGCAGCGCAGCACTGCTGTCGGACCGAATTTCGCTGAAGCACTTTTCCTTGATCGATTCGACTCCGCGCATGGTGGCGGCATGAGCGATTCGCGTCGCTACCATATTCGGCACGAAACGATCTACTATTACGGTGGCGATGTCGCGCACTCGCACCAATTGCTGCATCTGAAGCCGCGCGAGTTCGCGACCCAGGTTTGTCTCGGTCACGCCCTGAGCCTGCAGCCGATGCCGAGTCTGCGCCGTGAGGATGTCGATGCGTTCGGCAACTTCGTGACCCGGCTCGAATACGATCGTCCGCACGATCGGCTCGAGGTGCTAGCCGACGTCGATGTCGAGGTGCGGGTTCCGATCGCCGTGGATGCCGAGGCGAGCCTCGCCTGGGAGGCGGTCGCCAAGTCGCTGAGCTATCCTGACAATCAGCTGTCGAGCGATTGCCTCGAGGCGAGCCGGTTTCGCATGGAATCGGCGTATGTGCGTATCAAGCAGTGTTTCACCGAATACGGGGCCGACTGCTTTTCGCCGGGTACGCCGATCTTGGTCGGGGCGGAAGCCTTGATGCACAAGTTGTATCGAGAATTCAGCTATGCGCCGGGCACGACCGACATCAAGACCTCGGTGCTCGAGGCGTTCGATGCGCGGCGCGGCGTCTGCCAGGACTTTGCGCACATCATGATCGCCTGTTTGCGTTCGCGAGGCCTCGCGGCGCGCTATGTGAGCGGCTATCTGCGCACGGCGCCCTTGGGCGCGGGCGACGTGCGCCTGGTCGGTGCCGATGCCTCGCACGCCTGGGTGTCGGTGTTTTGTCCGCCGCTCGGATGGGTGGATCTCGACCCCACGAACGACGTGCGGGTCGGCATCGACCACATCACGATCGCCTGGGGCCGCGATTTTGGCGATGTCTCGCCCCTGCGCGGCGTGATCGTGGGCGGCGGCCGACATCGTTTATCCGTACGCGTATGGGTGCAGCCGGAGTAAACTGCTCGCGACGCCGGTCATCCGGGGTCTTGTCTCGTCGTATTCGCCCTTTCAGGAGATTCCGTTGGCCAAGCCGAATTACCGACACGCTAAGAAGCAGAAAGAGAGCGCCCGAAAGGCGCGGCAAGAGGCCAAACAACAACGGCGAGCGACCGCTCTGGAGGCGCCGATCGTCGCCGAGACGCCGAGCGAGCCCGCAGTTCCGGCCAAACCGCACGTGGTCTAGCGCGCCGCGTACGCCGCGCGCTGCAAGGCGAATTCCACGACCTGTTGGGCGAGGAGTCGCAGCTGACGCTCCGTGGGGGCATGGGCGGCGATATTGTCCTTGTCGAAGTTTCCCTCGCTGGTGTTGATCGCGACCCCGATCGGAGTCGGCCAACCACGCAGCGCGTGCACGATCGAGCGTAAGGCAAGCAGGGTCGTGCCGGTCGCCTGCCACCCATAGGCGCAGGCGATCAGTCCCACCGCGCGGCCCTCGAAATAAGGTAACGCGTCGTCACGCATGTCTTCGGCATAATCCAGGGCGTTCTTGATCAAGCCGGACAGCGACCCGTGGTAGCCCGGCGACGCGATGAGGATGCCCTGCGCGCGTCGCAAGACGGCGACGAAATGCAGTGCCGCGGCATTGCGCTCGGGTGATTCGGGCGCATAGATCGGCAGCACGAGGTCAGGGCCCGCAAGCAGATGCGTTTCGGCACCGAGTTCCCCGGCCCGGTCCAAGGCATATTGCAAGGCGCGCTCCGAGGACGAGCCCGCGCGCGTCGTGCCGCCGATGCCCACGATCACCGGGCGCGGTAAAATTTCGTTTTTTTCTGTGTTCATGGTCACGAATGCTAACAAATTGCCGCGGCACCGAATGCCGGCTTGCCGGATCATCCATTCTTAACAGATCTTGTCTTGCTTGGCGGCATCTTACGTCCAAGAATCTCGTATGAGTTTTCCATCCCGTTCAATGATTCGCGGTCTGCTCGTCTGCCTCGTCGCACTCGGCGCAGCAGCACTCGCAGCTTGCAATGGGTCGGCGCTCGTGACCTTGACGGCGACCCCTGCGCAAACTCCGTTCTTGACCTACCGTGTTCAGCTCACATCGGTCACGCTGCAGAACTCGAGCGGCTCGACGACCATCAAGCTGCTGCCCGCGACGACGACCGTCGATTTGGCCAAGCTCGTCGATGTCAGCGAGATCTTCGGTATCGCCGCCGCCGACAAGGGTAATTTCACGACCGCGGTCGTGACGATCGATTTCACCAATGCATTGATCGTCGCCGACGACGGCAGCGCCGCGGGCGTGACCTTGAAGCCCGTGACTGCGGCAGGACAAGCGCTGGGTGCGGTCACCATGACGCTCGACCTCGACGGCAGCTATCCGCTCACGGTCGCGAAGAATCAAGTCTCGCAACTTTCCTTGAATTTCAATTTGGCGGCATCGAACGTCGTCGATCTCAGCGCTGCCACCGTGACCGTGACGCCGTTCCTGGCCGCGAGCGCGGTGCCGATCGATGCGAAACCCGTGCGTGTGCGCGGACCGCTCGTCGCCACGACGACCTCGACCAACAGCAGCAGCAATACGACCAGTCTCAGCTATACCACCGGCATCACGCCGTTCGATCAGCTGACCACGGGGGCCGGGCAGCTGCAGGTCTCGACCAGCACGCTGACTACCTATGAAATCAACGGCACGGCCTCGAGCGGTGTGACGGGTCAGACGCCGTTCGCGGGTCTGGCGACGGGCACTTGGACGGTCGCCTACGGCGCGCTCACCGGCGGCACGACCAGCAGCTCCACGGGCGTAACGGGTACCTCGAGTGGTCAGAACGTCTCGTTTGCCGCAACCGAGGTGCTTGCGGGCAGCAGTGTGCAGGGTGGCGGTTCGGATCGGGTCACGGGCGTCGTGACCGCGATCAACGGCTCGAAGCTGACGTTGTCGTCGGCCAGCCTCGTCACGAACGCCGGCGTCTCGAGCTATTTGCCCGGTAACACGACCGTGAGCGTCAGTGCCAATACCGCGGTGACCTTGCCGCAGCAGAGCAGCGCCTCGGTCGCGAATACGATTGCGCAAATCTCGATCGGTTCGATCATCAATGCGTTCGGGACCGCGACCACCTCGGCCTCCGGCATCGTGTCTTTGGATGCAACCTCCGGCCGTGTGCGGCTGGTCACGACAAGCGCATCGGGAACTGTGACGGTGCAGGGTACGGGGCAGGTCACCGTCGATTTGGGCCTCTTGGGCGGCCGCGATGTGGCGCCGTTCAATTTCTCGGGGACTGGTGGCAGCTCGGGCAAGGATTCGCAAGCGGCCTCCTATGTGCTTGCGACGGGTGCCTTGGATTTGACCAATGCGATCGCCGGCGCGCCCGTGGTCGTGACCGGCCTAGTGACGCCGTACGGCTCGGCCGGTACGACCGTATCGGGAACCACGACCCCGGATTTCATTGCGTCGACGCTGTTGGACTCGACCACGATCCAAGCGGAATTGGTGGTCGATTGGGGCGCCGGTACGACAACCCCTTTCAATGCCTACAGCAGCTCAGAGATCGACTTGTTGAGTCGCAACAGCAGTATCGGGTTGCAGCACACGATTCAATATGGCTCCCAGTCGATCGATTTCACGACGCTGCCGTCGGATGTCTTGATCGTGCCGAGCACCGCGACCAGCGCCTTGGTGTATTCGATCGCGCATGCATCGACGTCGACGATCGACAACTACAACACGTTCGCGGACTTCATCACGGCGCTGCAATCCGACTTGAACGGGACGACGGTTGCCACCGGTATGACCGTGCAAGGCGTTTACACGACGACCAGCTACACGCTCACCGCGACGAATGTGACGATCGATCTCAATATCTAGCTGCCTGCACTGCCGCATCCGGCAGCTTGTCCGCCCCGCCGAAACGTTACTGAGCGGTGGCGAACACTCGTATACTGGGACGATTGCCTAATTATTCACTTCTCAATCCTTTTGCAGGAGCCTCTATGGAACTTGCCATGATCGGCTTGGGGCGCATGGGCGCCAACATGGCCTTACGGCTGATGCGCGGTGGTCACAAAATCGTTGGATTCGATCCGGCCGAAGCGGCGCGCAAGGCGCTCGAGGCTCAAGGTGCCGATTCGGCGCCGTCGCTCGAGGTCTTGGTGCAGAAGCTCAAAGTGCCCCGCGTGTTGTGGTTGATGGTACCGGCCGGGCAGGTCACCGATGAGACGGTGACGAAGCTCGCCCCTTTGCTGAGCGCCGGTGACACGATCGTCGATGGCGGCAATTCGAATTATCGCGATACTCAGCGCCATGCGGCCGCGCTCGCGGCCCGCGGGATTCACTATGTCGATTCCGGAACGAGCGGCGGGGTCTGGGGTCTCGCTGAGGGCTACAGTTTGATGATCGGCGGGGAGAAGGAGGTCGTCGAACGATTGCGGCCGCTGTTCGAGACCCTTGCGCCCGCCAAGGATCAGGGGTGGGGCCACGTCGGCGGGGTCGGCGCTGGACACTTTACCAAGATGATCCACAACGGCATCGAATACGGGCTCATGCAGGCGTATGCCGAAGGCTTTTCTATCCTGCAGCATAAGAGCGAATTCAAGCTCGATCTGCACCAAATCGCCGAGATCTGGCGCTATGGCAGCGTCGTGCGCTCCTGGCTCTTGGACCTGACCTCCGATGCGCTTGGCAAGAATCCGACATTGCATGGCATCGCACCCTACGTGGCCGATTCCGGCGAGGGCCGCTGGACGGTCGCCGAGGCCATCGAATTGGGCGTGCCCGCGGTCGTGATCACGAGTTCCTTGCTGGAGCGTCTGCGGTCTCGCGACGCCGACTCCTTCTCCGACAAATTACTGGCTGCGATGCGCAATCAGTTTGGCGGCCACGCGATCAAGAGCGAATAGTTCAGACCGGGCTCGGCGCCGATTGATGACGACTCACGGCATCGCCGTCGCGGTCCGTCAAGCGCGTGAACACGAGCGTCGAGACCAGCGTCCAGCCGCCGAGCACCAGGAATGCGAGGTGAATGCCGTGAATCATTTCGGCTGACTGCGCATGGGCGTTGTTGGGGATGAACAGCTCCGCCGTCAGTGACGCGATCGCGACGGCGAAGCTCAGCGACATTTGCTGCACCGTGCTTGCGATCGTGCTCGCGGCGCTGGCTTGCTCCTCGTCGATGTCCGAATAGGCCAGAGTGTTCATGCTCGTGTATTGCAGGGACTGCAGGAAGCCGAACGTGAATAGCATGGCGATCACGAGCCAAATCGGCGTGCCGACGCTGAGCGTCATGAGCAGCAGGATCATGCCGCCGAGCGCGAGCGTATTGCAGATGAGTACACGCCGGTAGCCGAAAGTGCGCAGCAGGCGCGGCATCGTGAGCTTCAGGCTCATGGCCGCGAAGGCTTGCGGCATGATCAGCAAGCCCGACTGAATCGGCGTGAAGCCGAAACCCAATTGATACAGCAGCGGCAGCAGGAACGGCATGCCGCCCAATCCCAGACGTGTGAAAAAACTGCCGCTCACCGAGGCGCGGAAGGTGCGGATCCGAAACAGGCCGAGACGCAACAGGGGGTGAATGGCGCGCGCGCTATGCAAGCCGTATGCGGCCAGCAAGGCGGCCGCCATGACGAGCAGTCCCGTGATCTCGCGCGCGCTCAGACTGTGGTTGCCGAAGACCTCGAGGACGTACGATAGCAATGCGATGCCTGAGCCAAACAAGACGAGTCCGACGAAGTCCAGGGGAAAATTCCGTTCGGCGCGAAAGTTGGGCAAATGCCGGTAGACCATCCACAGTCCGACGATGCCGATCGGAATGTTGACGAAGAAAATTACGCTCCAGTGAAAGTAGCCGATGATGAAGCCGCCCGCCACGGGTCCCAACATGGGGCCGACGAGGCCTGGGATGGCGACAAAGCTCATGGCGCGGATCAGTTCGGATTTCGGGAAGGCGCGCACCATCGTGAGCCGGCCGACCGGGAGCATCATCGCGCCGCCCGCGCCTTGCAGCACGCGGCAGGCAACCAGCAAATGGATGTCGTTGGCGAGCCCGCAAAGGAACGAGCCCAGGGTAAACGTACCGATCGCTGCTGCGAATACCCGCCGCGTACCGAATCGATTTGCCATCCAGCCGCTGATCGGAATGAACACGGCGAGGCTCAAGGTGTAGGTCGCGAGCACCGCCTTCATGCTGAGCGGGGGCACCTTGAGCGCCGCGGCGATCGCGGGCACCGCGGTATTGAGAATCGTGGTGTCGAGCGATTCCATGAAGAACGCCACGGCGACGAGCCATGGCAGCAGCCGTTTGGCCGTCTCGCTAAGCGTCGCTTGATCGTCCGAAGGCCGGACGCCGATCATGCGCCGACGAGGGCGGCGTCCACGATCGACTGTGCTTCGCGCGTGATCAGTTGCAGATGGGCCGCGTCACGAAAGCTTTCGGCGTAGATCTTGTAGATCTCCTCCGTGCCTGAGGGGCGCGCCGCAAACCAGCCGCCTGCGGTGGTCACCTTGATGCCGCCGAACGGGGCATCGTTACCCGGCGCACGATCGAGAATCTTGACGATGGGATCGCCGGCGAGTTCCGAGCTCTTCAGCTGCTGGGGCGATAGTTTCGACAAGCGCTGCTTCTGCGGTACCGTGGCAGCGGCTTCGACGCGATCGGCGAGCACCTGACCCAGATCTTGCGTGAGCGCTGTGTAGCGCTCGCCCGGATCGCGACCGGTGCGCGCCGTGATCTCGGCCGACAGTAGAGCGGGTACGAGTCCATCCTTGTCGGTCGTCCAGACACTGCCGTCGATACGGCTGAACGAGGCACCCGCGCTCTCCTCACCGCCGAAGCCCAAGGACCCATCCAGCAGGCCGTCGACGAACCACTTGAAGCCCACGGGTACTTCATACAGGCGCCGCCCGAGTCGAGTCGCGACCCGGTCGATCATGGCCGTGCTGACCATGGTCTTGCCGACACCGGCGGCCGGCCGCCATTGCGTGCGCTGTTGGAACAGATAATCGATGGCGACCGCTAGATAATGATTGGGCGGCAATAGTCCACTCGAAGCCGTGACGATGCCGTGGCGATCGTGGTCGGTATCGCAGGCGAACGCGACGTCGTAGCGGGTCCTCAGGCCGATCAATCGCTGCATCGCGTAGGAAGACGAAGGATCCATGCGAATGCGCCCATCCCAATCGACGGTCATGAAGCGAAAGGTCGGGTCGACTGCGTCGCTGACGATGTCGAGATTGAGTCGATAGGCTTCGGCGATGCGCGGCCAATAGTGTACGCCGGCACCGCCGAGCGGATCGACGCCCATGCGTACTTGTGAAGCGCGAATCACGTCCATGTCGACGATCTTGCCGAGTTCGGCGACATAGGCGCCGAGGTAGTCGTAATTATGCGTGGTGATCGCGCGACGCGCTTTCGCGAGACTCACGCGTTTGACCCCGCGCAGGCCCGCTTGCAGCGCCTGATTCGCATGTGCCTCGATCCAAGCCGTGACGCCGGTGTCGGCGGGGCCGCCGTTGGGTGGATTGTATTTGAAGCCGCCGCTGTCCGGCGGATTATGGGATGGCGTGATCACGATGCCGTCGGCGAGACCGGCCTCACGGTCGCGGTTGTAAGTCAGGATCGCCAAGGAGACGGCCGGCGTCGGCGTATATTCATCACCCGTCGCGATCATGACGTCGACGCCATTCGCGGCCAGCACCTCGAGTGCGCTCGCGAATGCGGGCGCCGATAGCGCATGCGTGTCGAATCCCATGAACAGAGGACCATCGATGTGCTGTTGTTTGCGGTAATCGCAAATTGCCTGCGTGATCGCGAGCACGTGGTCTTCGTTGAAGCTCGCGTCGAACGAGGTGCCGCGGTGGCCCGAAGTGCCGAAGGCCACGCGTTGGGCCGGGACGGCGGGGTCGGGTCGTTCGGTGTAATAGGCCGTGATCAGCCTCGGCACATCGACGAGCAGACTCGCGGGGGCAGGTTTCCCCGCCAAGGGACTGATGATGGTGCTCATTTGGTGGCCAGCGCCTTGCTCTTGGTTGCGATCAGGTCCATCAGCTCCTGCCATGACTTGACGAACGAAGCGGCGCCTTCATGTTGCAGCGTCGTTGCGAGCGCATCGATATCGACGCCTGCTTGCTTGAACTGCTGCAGCGTCGATTCGCAATCGCCGCCGTCGCTAGGGAGGCTGCCCGATAGCTTGCCGCTCGCAGCAAATGCCAGCAAAGTCTTTTCCGGCATCGTGTTGACGGTATCGGGCGCGGCGAGTGCCTCGACGTACAAACTGGGATTCAGTTTCGGATCCTTCGTTCCGGTGCTTGCCCAGAGCAGACGCTGCGGCCGGGCTCCCGCGGCCGCGAGCTTGCGCCAGCGCGGGGAATCGAGCAGCCGGCGGTAGGCGACGTAGGCGCGCGTCGCGACCGCGATGCCGAGCCGGTCCCGCAGCGCCTCGGGCAGGGCTTGCGTGCTCACCGCCCGGTCCCAACGGCTCACGAACAGCGAGGCGACCGACGAGATTGCCGGATCCAGCCCCGCGGCGATGCGCCGCTCGATGCCGCGCAAATAGGCCTCCGCCGCGGCCAGGTATTGCTCACGCGAAAATAGCAGGGTCACATTGATGGGAATGCCGGCAAAGATCGCGGACTCGATGGCCGTGATACCCGCCGGGGTGCCTGGTATTTTGACGTAGAGATTCGGCAACTGTGCCTGTGCGTGGATCGTTGCCGCGGCGGCGAGCGTGGCCGACGCGTCATCGGCGAGCAAGGGCGAGACCTCCATCGACACCCAGCCGTCGCGGCCGCCGGTGGCCTGATGGATCGGCAGGAATAGCGCAGCCGCCCGACGCAGATCCTCGAGCGCCAGATCGACGAACAGCGACTCTCCGTGCGCGCCTGCCTGCGCCTTCGCGCGGATGCCGGCGTCGTAGGCGCCGGTCTTGCCGATCGCCTCGTCGAAAATCGTCGGGTTCGACGTGAGGCCCGTGATCGACAGTTCCTGGATGTATTTCTGCAGCACGCCGTTGTCGAGAATCTCGCGCGTGATGTTGTCGAGCCAGAGACTTTGCTGCATCTTGTGCAGCTCGGCGGTGATGTTCATGATTTCTCCAAAAGAAAGTCGTGGATCTGGAGTTGCCGCAGATCGCCGATGGATTCGATCGTGCGATCCGGCGGCGGTTCGATCGATGTCGAGTCCGGCGCATGCGCATAATGTCCCTGACGCACGAACACCGTCGTGAGTTTTGCCCCCAGGGATTTTTTCATGGCCGCAAGCAAATGCGGTTTGTCATCGACCATGACGTAGTGATCGGCGGGCTGGCGGCGCTGGACGTCGTCGAGGCTGCGTTCCTTGTGCAGATAGATGAGCACCTGACCTGCGACGGCCTCCCAGATCCCAGAACGCTGAATTTTGCGCGGCTGAAACACGATATCGCCGTCCGACAGCACGACCGGTCGACCCATGGTCGCCAAATGCGCGATGGACTCGCGCACAAACGGGAAGAGCAGGGCGCTGAACGGATATTCGAGCAGGAAATCGGACATCCACAACAGGCCGGGATGTTCATCGAGTCCGGCGCGAAACGCCTGCAGACTCTCGAGGTAATCGGCGCGTCCCAACTCGATGCGTAGCGCGGCAAACAAGTTCCAATAACGATTGCGCTCCGCAACACCGAACGCCCCGTCCAGCTGTGCGCTCAAGTCCGCTGCAAACCGGTCGTTGTCGAGCAGCGTATTATCGACATCCAGGAGGAAGACGATCTTCGCGGCACTGTTCACGGGATCGGCGGCTCTGGTGTCGGGTCGTGCCAGCCGTTTGGTCCGGCAACGATCTTGGCGCTCTCGGCGGGTCCCCAGGTCCCGGGTGCGTAGTCTCGCACGGGCAGGTTTGTATTGAGAATCGGATCGACGATTTGCCAAGCCGCTTCGACCGAGTCGTCGCGCGTGAATAGGGAGGTGTCGCCGTCGATGGCATTGCTCAGCAGACGTTCGTACGGCGATTTTTCGATGCGCGAC
>Ga0209208_10001505_pt1 | contig 32910 bp, 21 predicted proteins | sample S1TSphfallax_3_FD_187694 | JGI IMG/M metagenome (GOLD analysis project Ga0209208, IMG submission 187694) | Host-associated microbial communities from peat moss isolated from Minnesota, USA - S1T2_Fd - Sphagnum fallax MG (SPAdes) (version 2) | ecosystem: Host-associated > Plants > Peat moss >...
GTGCAAACATAAATCTTTATTGAAAGGAAACTACAACATAATACTCACAACACAAAACACAACATCAAGAACTCTCCAAGGTTCTTGTCACAAGAAATACACAAACTTGTGTAATGAAGAAAAGAGAGGCAAACCATCAACACCAAGGTATTTAACTAAAAGACCAAACCACAAATAACCAAACTAAAATAAGTAACGAAAGTAATTCAACCTTGTGAAAGTAACCTAGTTACTTTCCTACTCCAATAACTAATGAAACCTAACTAGTTGAGCTTGAATTCTCAACATGTTACATCAACCACCAGATTAGGACAATCACTTTTAAACCTTTTTGTTTTAGGTCTTCCTTGTAGGTCACAATACGATGATTATACATGATCACAATTTATAAAAGAAATAAAAGGCAACCCCATCTGTTGAGTCAAAATCAAGTTTCTTTCATTTGTCCCAAGAAAATTAGAGAAATCAAGGTTTCTCAGATACCATGTTAGACTTTGTGGATTTAGAAGAGTCTGAAATCAACTAGCTTGGTAAGTGATGGCGTTCTATTTTGGTGCCAAATTTCCCCAAAATGTAAAAAATGAAAATGAATAGGTATATTTTATCACAATATTCCCAGTTTTGCTGAAAAAAATTTCCAAATTTCGGGGGAAGAATTAAATTGTCTTCATCACATTAGGACTCTGATTTCAGTTTGGTTGCATTTTCTAAACTAGTTTTTTAAGACAGGCTTTAAAAAACCTGATGTCATTTAATGCTAAATGTCAGCCCTATTGGAATGCTCTTCAATGACACAACATCAAAATTGTTTTTTTTTAAAAATCACTAGTAAGTGAGTGATGCACAATTCAAAAAAAAAGTGCTGGATGGGCTTGTTCACACAAAGGTTTAAACTAGTGTTCAACAGTTCTCTAGTTTGAAGTTCCAGTTCTGAAAGATAAATTGGAATTATCTCAGTTCCAATTCCACACTTAAATCAAATCAAGAAGAATTTGGTTTCAGTAAGTTTCTTATATAAAAAATTCTGATTCTGGTTTTAGTATATCACTTATTGGTTGTGAAGCTTACCAAATATGTTATAAATTCCAGTTTTAGTTCTTTAAGAAGGAAATTCTGGGTTCTGAATCAGGTAGACCAGCCCATCACTGGTTGGCTGCTTATGATCGAACACTTATTTATATCTTCACCACATGTGCTTCATTTTGAGTGATTTAAAAGGTTACGGGAGCGCTACCTCAAGCTCTAGAAATCATCTTGGAAGTGCAAAGGAAAAAGAGCAATGAAAAAATAACAACCAAACAAAAAAAAATCAACTTACAAAACACGTTTTTCTTTTCTTTTTGGACCCCTCCTACTTTCAGACCTCATAACCTTTTTAATCATTATTCATTTTAAACGATTTAAAGTGTTGTAAGATCATCAATTGAAGTTTTACAAATCATCTTTGAACTCTAATATCAACAGAGCAACATACAGGGAATTTAATTTTTTGAATGTTTGGTGGTTTGTCTTTTTGAGTTTTTGACCCCTTTTACTTTGGGGGTCTTAACTTTCTTGTTTTTAATCTGTTTTTGGACAATTGTTAATGTATCAAGTTGTGTTTGGTGTTGAGAGTGGGTTGTCCACTGGTCACTTCCCAGTTGGGCAGTGGACATTCGACTTTGCATGCAAGCTTTTTTTGTTTTTTTTGTGTTTTTTGGTGAAGGGCTTGGGTTAAAGCATAGAGGTCCTCATAGCACTTCACTTTTATCCCATATGTTTGGCAAATGTTCTATACTTCAAAATAGAACCTTCCATTTTGAGTTAGTCTTGTGTTTTTCCCCTAAGTGATGGGGTAATCAAATTGGTTCATTGCAAAAAAAAGAAGCAATTGAAGTTGGGATGAACTTGGGAGGCACCTAATCTAATGAATAGGAGAGGTGAATACTGCATAGTAGTGTGATTCATATTAATTACTTCGTGGGTGTGCTCAGAACTTGTTTTTTTTTTTTTGTCCTTGTGCCATGTTCATTGACCGATCAGCAACCCTTTTGGACCATTGAGCCTTCCCCAATGGAAGGATATGTATGTGAGAGTTGAACTTTGGGCAAACCATATGGGATAAAATGGAGGTGCTATTGGGAACACTTTCAGGAATAACTTGAGAACTTGGGAATCTCAAGGGAACATGATGAAAACATGTTGAGAACACATTGAGAACAAGGAATAATTTTTAAAAAAACTCCCCCCCACCCACCCCTGAAAGGGCAAAAACAAGGTCCATCATGAGTAGATGCTGAGTCTTCCCATTGGTTGCAAGAATTTCTATTTCCAAAACTGTTTGTCACCATTTTGGCCTGGGTTAATGGCAGGTGCAGAATTTTGAGGACGTCTTTTCTTAGATAATCAGAAATGCATTGGAAATGAATACATTAGAGCTAGCAACAATTTGTGGGAAACTTTAGAAAATTCACCCAAGGCTAAAAATGGTGACAAACTCATTTGGCAAGAGAAATTTTCATGCAGCCAAGGGAAGGCCCAAGCATGCACTCGAGGTGCTGTTCTTTTTTTCCTTTTAAGTTTGGGGGAGGAGGATTTTTTTTTCATTTTTCCCTGGTTCCAAATGTGTTCTCACTATGTTGCCTTTAAGTTCCCAATGGGTTCTCATCAAGTTCCCAATGTGTTCCCCAACATGTTCTGCATATCATGTCACTTTGATCCCATATGATTCAGAAGAAGTGCATATGTTGTCCTCATTTCACCCATACAAGTGGGCCAAAGGGAAGGAACTCTATATTTCAAAATAGAACCTTCTACTTTGTGCAGCCTCCATAGTTTCATTTTTTTTTGAGTGATAGGCCAATCAAATTGACTTGTTGCAAAAAAGAAAAAATTGAACTTGAGAGGGCACCTCATCTAATAATTAACAGGAAATCAGACACACAAATAAGAATTAAAATGCCAACTAATTTCCTCTCTTTCAATTTGGGCAGCATAGTGTAGTTGGATTGGTGTTTTGATTCCTTGCGAGTTTACAACTGTAGTCTGTCTAGTGATAGCAACTTGAAGAGAGAGAGAGAGAGAGAGAGATGGATATATTATCCCCCTCTTCTCAGCAGATATACAATTTGTGTACAATATTAGATGTTGAAGTACAACTGCACAAGGACTGCTGTTGTCACAGTTGCACTCTTGCAGTTCAACTGATGAAGATGCAGGGAAGGAGGTCATATATAATAAGTCTTTTACTTTATGTCTGTGCTCCAACTTGTAAACACAATCACTGTTGCAATTTTGGGACAGAGTGGAACATGTGCACTTCTCCTGAATCAGTACCAAATCAAAATGAGAATCCAATTGAGAAGGGTCTTATGCGTGTGTATGTATGTATGTATGTATGTAAATGGTGCCTTAATATTATTACTGAGCAGAATACATATTGACAGTTTGTCATTAGCAAGGATCCATGCACCTTGTCTTCAGAGGCTGGTTTACATTATATACACCAGTGTTGGTCGGTTATTTGCTTTTTCTTTTTTTAATTTATCAATAACCAAATAGTAGGTTATTATTAATCGGCTTGATAATTAGGTCAAAACTCAATAGCCGGCCAACATTGGCATACACCAATGTTGGGCAGGTATTGAATTTGAACATTTCAGCAAGTACTTTTCTGAAAATTTCATACCAGCCTGGTACTGTAATGAAGTCCTTTTTAAAACCTTCATACCAGCTGGTATTCGTGTTCAAGCCTCAGCTCATATCAATCTAGTTGGTTCTTTGATACCATGACCAGTGTCAGTCCATATACTAAGTTTCTAGCCTAGTACCCTCCTTCACCCCATCCTCCCCTCCCCTTCCTCCTCCCACACAATGGTAAACACCAGTGTTGGGTGGTTCTCACATACACAATAACAATTGGTTTTCACATCCAATTTTCACAACTTGATGATTATTATTATTATTATATTTATTAAAATAAAATTTAATAATTAATAATTTTAATTTTAAGTACTTCATCATGCTAAAAAAGCAGCACCATGCTAAAAGAATAGCAACAACAGAAAACGAATAAGAGTAATGGGAGATGAGTAATAGTAGTAAAAGGAGAAAAGCCAACAACTGATACAGCAACTTTGAGAACTGGATCTAAGTTTTACCAGAGAACCTGTTCAGTTTTTCAATTATATATATATATAAAGTTGAACCAGTTCTCATGGCTGGTTCTCATTCATGTGAAAACCTCAGGTTGATTCTTAATCCGATTCTCACATGTAAAAGTGTCAATCGATTCTCAATTTGAGAATTGAGCTAAGAATTGGGTCAAAAACCGAGTGGGCATTTGAGAACTGCCTAACATTGGTATGCGCTAATGTTGGCCAGGTATTGAATAAAAATTCAGAACTGGTCTGGTTTTCAACTCAGTTTTTTCCAAAAGAACCAACTCTAATATCAACTAGGCTAGTTGATATCAACTGAACTGATACCTATTCAGTAGGGTATATATGTTTAGAGAACTGATTTAATAAGCACTAGATTATCTTGAGTTCAATTCAAAACATGAACCTTGGGTAGGTCTAATAGAACCCGAGGTTTAGTTTTTACCTAGTTAATAGATTAATTAGTGTTAGTTAGGTTAGTTTTAGGGTTTGAGGTGGTTCCCACCACATTGTGCAATGGGGAGAGGGATGAGAAATATTTGTATAAAAACCCAACTCCTCACAGCCCACAATGTTCATTGTTTTTTTTATTTTTGTTTGTTTTCTTGTGTTTATTTTTGTTGAGTGTCATCACCTTGCTATTGCTTGTCATCACCTTCCAACACTACCATTGCCTTTTGTTGCTCATTGTTGCCTTACATTACTCATCATTGCCTTGTGCTATATTTGCTTTGTAGTTGTAGATTAATAGTTTAAGTAGTGACACTACCCCTACCTATCACCTTGTTGCTACTTGTTTTACTTCGACCTTTTTGTGGTGATGGTGTAACCAAAAGAAGGGAGTAGAAAAAAGAATCTCTTGTGCATAAGTAACTCATAGTATAAACACAAACTTTTGGAAATTTAAAACACCATTAATTCCAACAACTTACATTGTCGAGATTACAAATCTTGTGCTATCAAAAATTCCACTGGTGCTACTAATCTGTCAGAACAAGGTTCAATGTTCTATGTGTGAATTGCTAATTGGTACATACATGGTGGTCTCTCACTAACTTGTCATAATGGTAGCAAACACTTTGGACCATGTATAAAACCATACATTAAAAATCTAAAATCTATTAAGGTATAGTTTGAGGCCAGAACCCTTAGTGTTTGGTCAATCCATGTGAGTTACTAACCCATCTCCAACAAATGCAACAATGCAAAGAAACATTAAGTTCCCTGATTGATAAACCTTAATTTCATAGACATCTTGATTTCAATGTCCAAACCCAAATATGAATGACATATACCAAGTTGACTTAGAACCACTTAAGATAAACAAATTTTTGTGTAGGTATGGGCTACATATATATCTCTATTAATTTTCCACTTCTATTTTCACTTTTATCATTCTACCCAACCCAAGGATTCCCCAACTAAGCTTCTAATGTTCACTCAAATACCTGACCTACAACATGGATTATTGAGAGACTCAACAAATATCCCCATTCAAAATGCATAATGATCCTCTACATGCCCCTTTCTCTATAGATTGAACTTCCTCCTTTTTGTCATCAATCCTTAACATCAACCCCTTATAGAATTTATTCCTACCAAAGATATATTGTTTGCCATAATGTAATCACTAACACAACAGAAATCAAATACAACAACTAATCACGATATGTCAAACCTACCATATCCCGAAATTGATGATGAAAGAAAAAAAATCTTCTTACATTGCTTCCAAATTCTCTTTCTTATCTTGCCTTCCACTGTCCTATTCTCCAAAACTCCATTCAATGCCACAGCCTCCTCAACCATCCATAGCTCAGTGCCGATCAATTTTACATAATACACAAACAAACAAGATTTTCTACCCATCTTGAAACAATTATTGTTGTGGCTATCTTAGATAAACAAATTGTGCCGGAATAATTTCCACTATTAAAATGCAAAAAGTTGACGGCCATTGAAAACAAAAATTAAAACCCAAAAAACTTGTTATGTTCACATGAAAATATTATCCAATTCTTTTCCTATCAAGTCACAATGGTATTCCTCCTTGCTTTTGATGTGTAGGTTGCAATAATAACAACCTTTGCATGTGAAAAAGGTGAGTTTTTTTTCCTTTGGGTTTGTTTGTTGTGTTTTTTTTTTTCTTCTCATGTATGGTTCTTTTCTTGTTTGCAAGGGTTTGTTTATGTGGTTGTTTAGGTTTTGGATTTTGGATAAATCAAGGTTTGTTGAGTTTTTGTTGTGATTTGTTTATTTAAAATCATTTATTGCAAATTACACTTTAATTTGAAGTGAAAGGGAGTCATTTTCACTTACATTCTTTAAGCCCATGTTTATAAACAAGGACATCATTTAACCTTCATTTGCACTTGCATATCTTTGTCAACATGTTTTTTCTTCATTATGCATCATCTTGAAAAGAGTGAGTGATGAATTTGTAAATGCTTGTAATTGTTTACATTATTTGCATGGCTTTGGTTTATTGAAATAAGTAATTACAAATGACAAAACTAAAAAAAATTAAATGTTTTTGCTTTCTAAACTCTAGTCTATTAACAAATTTTGAAAACACGTGGAGGGGACTTTTGAGATATTTATGAATGAAAATGAAATTGCATTGGTTGAGAAAATTGAAGAAAGGTTTAAAAGATTTGAAACATTGCCAACTTTGTAATAAAAAAATGATGAAACATTGCATTTAACCATGAAAAAATTGTGTGAATAAAGAATTAGTTGAAAACCTCATGGCAATTTTTTTTTATGCTGGTCCTTTTATTATGTTAATGACATTGGGTCAAAAGTGGATGTGAATGTCTCACAATTGGTGCACTATGTGATCTATTATAATAATCCAATGTTTTCTGTAACTCTTAACCAAAGGACAAGCTTGAGAAAAAGTATAATGTTTTATTTTAAAACTAATGGTATAATTCCATTGAAAAAACATGTGGATGCAAACCATTGAAGAAGAAGTGAACAATAACATGAAAATTCCAATGGAAAAAAAGATTGCAAAGAAAAAGCCTCAATAAGTGGGAGTGCAATTTCTAATAATTTTTGGGGCCATGGATCCTTCTTAAAAAATGTGCACCAAAAAGCATTTTTGGAAAACTTGGGATTTTTTTGTCATTAAGAACCATTTCCCCATTCAATTTGTTGAAAATATTTGGATAAAACATTTGGTAATGCAATTATGCTATTGTGTGTTTTCCCTTCCAAAAAAACCTTTAGTCAAAAAGCGTTACCAAATTTAGTTGAAAAGAGAAAATAAACATATGTCTTATTAGTTTTGACAAATTATGTTTTTGTTATGGCAAGTTTTGATCTTTGGATGTCCAAAGGCTTGTGCTTAATGTTTTTGCATTGGTTGTGTTCTTTAAAAAAAAAATTGGGTGCTAAAACATATCACAATTGGTTTGTTTAAAGTTTCTAAAATTTTAGGTCAAACATTGGCAAGAAATCTATAAGATCTTTAAAAAAAGGCTAGATTAACAAAGAACAACATTGCTTATGTGAAGGATGAAAGGTCAAATCTAAATACCATGATAGTTGCTTTCAAGTTTGGTAATCAATTGTGAAACTTTGGGTGTGGATAAAAATTTTCAAGGCACATGTTTTAGACATGCCTGCTTTAAGGCTTGTCAATATGCAACTATTGATTAAGAAAGAATGTGCAAAGGCTTGAAATATGTTTTCATCAAATTTTCCTAGCAAAATTTGCAAAAATGTATAACACTTCTTAAAAGTTCAAAAGAAGGAAAACAAGAATGGATGAAAGCTTACATGGCTACAAGCTTTTAGTCTTAAAAGTTGAACACACTAATCAAAACAAGATGATATGTAAATTGTTTTTTTGAACTATTGTTTTAAGTTTTCTCATTGCAAAAATTTTCTTTATGATTAGATAATTGATTTGTGTGAGTTTACAAGCAAAGTGATCATGTTTCAAAAAGCTCTTTCATTTTGAAAAGCTATTGTCTTTTGTTATAGTAGGCAAATTGGTGTTAAGGTCACTAGTTGCATACCCCCTTCTCCCACATGGCATAAATTACAAATTATTGAAGAGACTTTGTCTCCTATTATTATTGATTACGTCTTAAACCAATCAACGGGTCACTAGTTGTTGAGCGATGCATTGAATGCAACCATATCCATGAACCTCAAACTAAAGGAAGAAATGAATTATCTTCTTGTTTTGGATGATTTAATTGATGATGCTTCAAGTTTTGATATTGAGTTGGTAAGTCTTGCAAGGAACATAAAAAAGGAAATTTGTGGGGGGTGATTGAGTCTTTCCTTTCCTTGTTGACAAGACATGAGAAGAGATCTCACAATATGCTAGACCTAATGTTAAAATTTAGATTCAAGAGTTTGAAGTTTATCTCTTATTTTATTAGACATGAGCAAGGGGTGACCATAGCTAAAGAATTTGATAGGAGATCCTTGTTTTTTATGTTCTTAACGTCTTATCATCATCTCCATCCATTATTTTAAGTTGATTTTTTTTTTAATTGACAATATTAATGAAGATAACATTTTGGATATCTTTGAGATGGTTGTAAGCACTAATGAACTTATGAAAGAACTTGTTATTTGAGAATTGCTAATATTTTGAAGGTATCAAGATGATGTGAAAAACATCAAGTGCCTTTTGGAGTGGTGGAAGAAACATGAATCCATGTTTCCAACTATTGGCATTTTAACTAAATAATTATTGGAGATTATAAGTTCTCAAATTGAAATTGAATTTTTTTTCCCCCTTGTTAGTATACTCATCAATTTGAGAAGATGTCGCTTGCAATTGCCTTGAAATATTGATCTTTGTGAAGAAGAATTGGCTTAATGATGCAAGGGTTGGTTGCAAGGCTCCTTTTAGTGTGGTGGCATTGATAGAATTTGAGGTACACTTCAAAACAAAATTATATGAGTTTGAAAGGCCATTTGAGGGAGATGAATTGAAAGAGGACTATTTTTGTGTTTTTTTTAGTAGATTATATTTCAAAATGTGATCTTATGTTTTTGTTCTAAATTTAGATTTTCTAATGAAGCTTGCTAGTCTTTCTCTGGGCTCATGAAAAAATTGAAAAATTATAAATTGTCTTTATATTAACTCTAAAATCTAAAATTGATGTTAAAGAATTGAATGAAGTAAGAACTGATCTTGCATGAGGAAAAAAATTAAGAACCATGAAGGGTATTGAAATTGAGATTTTTTTGAAAATGAAATTGTCTAGGTTATTTGATTAGAAAATATCCAAAACTGGATCAGCCAGTTATGGGAAAAAATATGATAAGTGGCCAACACTAGTATACACCAGTGTTGGATGGGTTTTTTTTAAAGGATGGTTATTAACAAGCCTTGATGGTTACATGAGTGAATTTTAGGGTTCATAACTTCAGTTTTTAAAAAATCAAAGAGTTGGATCTGATAGATAATAGTTCTCTGATTCTGAAATATTTTAAAATTGAGACTAACGATTATTAACAAAAAGATCAAATACCCAACAAACATGGGTATATAATGTAATGTCCTTCTATACACGTTGTAAGGTGTATGGTACATGAGGGTATCTAGGTCTTCTTCCTCTGTGGAAGACCCTTTTGGCCCACATGCAGTCCCTTGTGCAAGGTGCACATGCCCTTGGGGTAGGAGTTTAGGTTACCACTTTGTTGTTGTTTTTTCAAGAACATGGGTTTTTAGATTTTTGTGAAAAAAGAAACATTTGAAGTTGCAAGAAGAAGTAAGAGGCAAAAAACTGAAACAAGTGTCCAAGTTCATCAGCAAGAGTTGAAAAGCTGGCTAACTGCAAATTGATCACCATGACTTTTTGCATACCTCATTCAAGCATGCAAAGCAACAAAGGATTAGTAGTAAGTAAAAGCATGCAAAAAAGGGTGGAGTTCTGCAATGCTTGACTTTGCTGCATGCTGGTTCATAATAAAGGAGTTTGTGAATCTCCCCTAAAAGCTCCTACTTACACTTTTGAAAGCCCAGTTTGGGATTCTTTTGTCTCAAGTTGAAAAGGGTTTTCAACAAGATCTTGACTAAATGTTGTTGCAAAATGTGTGATCATAAACTCAAAGACAGGACATGCATTGTGAAATCTCTTCTGGAAAGGTGTGAAGTCAAACACATCTGAAAGTGTGTTACGGATTGGAAGTTGAAATGTTAGGAGGAGGCTAGATGTTGTTAGCTGTCACAAATCCTGGAAATTTCTTTCAGTAAGAACAGATCCCACCCAGATTTGGTATGTGAGGCTCTCTACTAGTGTCTACCCGCATCTCAAGTAGGATGTAAATTAATTTTCATCCAGTGTATAGCAAGGAATCTCAGAGTTTTAAAAAAAATTTAAATCATTTTTTCCTCACTTTTTTGGTCTTGAAAGTTTGGCAAAGAAAAATTCATATTTTCAGCAAATTTTCCCAAATGTTTTTGTCACTGTGTCACGACAATGCAAAAATTCAAACAACGCTAGCAAGGATTACTTAAATGACAACTAATTGCAATTGGTCAATCAAAGTCAATCTTATTTTTTTGCAATCTCTTTTGCAGAGCACTAATATATCAAAGAACCTTATGAAAGGTATTTGTGTGTATTCAAAGGTTCAAATTCAATCTTGCACTATTTAAAGTGTGAACTTCATCCAAATTAGTTTACAAGCCAAGGTATTGTTGTTGGTGGAGCTCCTTTTAACATTTCTAGGGGGTGAGGGTAGCACTTATAGCAAAGAGGAGAGGGATTTATGAGCAACTCCAACCATACCCTCTAATTGTGTATGTAGCGATGTTTATCACATCGAACATGGTGTGGAATTGTTTATCAATCCCCACCAATAAACATAGCAAATAAAACAATATAAGATGATTTTCAGTTCAACTACTTGGGCCAATCATTATACCCAACCAAGCAAGACCCGTCATTTATAAGTATTGAATTGTGTGTAGATGTAGTGGCCCAAACAACATTTATTGACCCAAATCAAAATATGAATGTTTACTCCATCCAAAATATATTCTGGAGGGCATTGGTGAAGTTGCTGCAAAAGAGGAACATGTGTAACATTTAAACCCCACTTTGTGTAAATTATTCAACCATGGAGAATGGTGTTGGAAACTTGTTTCTGACTTTTGAGTTTAAATTAACACACTCATTTGGTGAATAATTTCAATCTAGATCTCTATATTCCACAATGACAATTAGATCTACAATCCTCACATGATCTTGTTGGTTATTTCCAGCCATTGCCATGGATATTTACAAAACAATTCAACACTTGTACATTATCCTTTGTATGGTTTTTTGGGAGAAAAAGTTTTCTATCAATTTTGTAGCCATAGATCTAAAAATTGTTGAGGTCATCATATACATAAATTTGACACCATATGTTGGTCTAGCCAAGGAGGGAATGGGGATATAAACAAGATTAGTTTAGTACTGGGGATATGAAGTTAGAACGGAAACAAAAGTCATACAATTGTGTGTCCAATGTCCATGTGGAATTCTGAGTTTCCAGAGAGACTTTCTGGCTTATGCCATTCAAGCAAATCCCCAATGCAATAACTAGTACCAGAAGACCAGAGGAGCCAGAAAATGGACACAGAAATGACTGCATTACTCTCCTCCAACCCTGCCTTGGTTCAAGTGTCAAAGGGAGACTAAAAACTAGACCAAAAACTAGTTGTACAACATAAACTTGGGTCAAAGCTCACAGAGGACTAAGGAGGTTGGTTTCTTTTGGGTTTTGGGCAGGCAGGAGGAGGAGGGAGGAGAGAACTTTGGGGAAACCCAACTGTAGCTGCATCCAGCTTTCATCTCCTGCCAGGTTGTGTACATAAAAGTATATCTGAGAATGGCTGCTAGTCCTGCTGTGTTCAGCAGACATCTAAACAAGGCCCTAAACCCTAAGCCCAATAGGTACCCTTGCTCATTGAGTCACGTACCTATGCAAAACCCTAAACCCTATAGGTACCCGCACTCATGGAGTCAGGTACCTACTAGTGTACACCAAAATGGGGGGACAAACACAGATTAAAAAATTTCCTGGTAGCCAATGAAACAAGGCAGCAGGTACCCCGACAACTAGTTAATAGAAGTAACAATATATAGGACACTTACACTAAACTAGAGCAAATCGAAGTAAGTGGTGGCAGGCAAGTAGGCTTCACAAAGTTGAGGGTGTAGGATAAAAGCCGAGGCCGTGGGCTTTACTGGAATAAGGGCCTTACCAAGTGTCCATACCTGCTCCAATTTTTTTTCTCTTTTTTCATGATACCCAGAGGGTACATGCCAGGTATCACAGGGAAAAATTTATTAAAAAAAATGGGTCCATTTTCAAAAAATTGGGGAGAACTGGAGCAAGCATTATGTTTTTTTGAAGCAAGCACCAAACTGCAGAGGGGAAAATGTGCCCTCCAATCACACCAAAATTTTCAAAGCAGGTCTTTCTGAAGGAGGGAGGGGAGGAACAGGGTTTGTGTAAGAACTAGCAAGAAGGCATCCTTGTAGTGGACAAGCTGATAGACGTTTGCAGTTTGCACACCACGTTCGCAACAACAGCACTGTTAGAGAAAAAGCCTTGCAGATGTGCCAGGAGCGTTTATTAGGATGTTCACAGATATGAGAAACGTCACGGCTCACTGTCCTAGACTCTCTCAAACTGAAAGCTTCTTGTCAAGTGGTAGGAAGAGCCTTTTGGTGAATAGAGATCGTGTGTGATGAACCATCTGTACCATTGTATTGTGACATAGCTATTAGAGCATCTCCAGCAGTGTTCAGTCTGTGATCCTGCAAAAAATATGTATCTCACGGCCAAGTTTAGTTACATACCTTTTTCCAACTCTGCCCATAAAACTGGGACTGTAAAATACTAGGTGAGAGACCACTAATAGCAAAGCACCTCAACCAATCCTTATGATTGGCCAATCAGAAGTAGGGAGTAGTAGTCGGATCATATTTATTACACTCTTGGCTGGCATCTTTGCTGTGCCTTCTTCTATCAGCTTCAGAGAACTGCGCAGAAATGCTAGGCCAAAACCCTGGTGCTGAGCCAAACTGCCATATTGTAACTTTTCTTCATCCAATTGATCAAATCGAGCAAAACTTTTGTGCCCAAATCTTACACCAATGCGTTTATCTGTTCCCTATGGGCAGAGCCAACAAAGATTTACACCAATTAAAAGGATGCAATCTGCATTTTGGGACTCCGATGGACTGAAACACATCATGCCGTCTGGGGGAAGACCAAGAACGACAGGGTTCTTTGATACCCAGAACCAGTGGTTCTTTGATTCTGATTTTTCAAATGCCCAGAATTGACGGTTATTAAAAATCAAAGAACCAGCCCACACTTGTCCAAACCCAGTTACATGGCTATTTGAAACCTTAAATTCATCCACATTAGTGGTTACAGGCCATCATAGTACTGGACTTGCTCTTACAATAACAATAGCTTAAATAGGAATGGGCAACATCACTCTTGTGTTAATGAAGCTGGGCTGGGCACTTTCCTTGTATTGAAGAGAAAGACAACATCAGAAAAGACAATGGGTCACAAGTTACAACAGACAAATGGAATGGTACATCAAAAAAGCCGATGACAAATTTTTTGAAGTGTGACAAAATTCAATGACAATGTCCTGAGGAGCAAAGGAAAACCTCTAAACTCTTATCAACATCAGTAGGAGTACATTAGCAGCTTCGAATACTTAATTCATTTTGAAATTTTCATTCCAATAAGAAGAATATTATTGAATATTCCATATTTGCCCTCACAACTTTTTGATCATTGATTTTTTTGACATTTTTTTATTGAAAATTTCAACATTTCTGAAATATATATATAATTAGTGTTGAAGCTGCCAAGGTAGTGGGGTTGCCAGCCATTCTAATAATTTTGCATTACAAGTGAGTATAGAGATAAGTTAGCAATGAGCATGACCTCAGAATTTGCTACTCTCTTCTCAAGAGACGAAGGAAGGGTTCCATTAAGACACTGGTGGCCCATCACTTTGGATGACAGTCCAATACGCTGCTGAGTGTCAAATTTCCTATTTTTCTAAAGCATCAAACGGGTCCTTCCTTCCGTTGTGTGTCAGACTTGGTGTTGTCCAGCATTTTGTCAAATTTTGTAATTTCTAAAGCAGATTTCATTGTGTCGGAGTGGCATCCAGCCAGCGTTTTGTTCGACTGTCAGTTTCATGGCACCCTGCAGCAGCATCCAGTGTGGCCCTGCTATGGAGACCTTGTTGCCTGTCACCGCCGCCAAGATGACTGCCTTATGTGAAGGTGTAACCCAAGAGGGCTAATTTCTGAACATATAAACCAAAGAGGGCTAAGTAAGAGTATCTCCAATGACAACACACACAAAAATGGCCTGTTTGGCAAAATTTTGGATGAGGGCTAATTTCTGAACATATAAACCAAAGAGGGCTAAGTAAGAGCATCTCCAATGACAATACAAAAATGGCATGTACGGCAAAATTTTGGATGAGATAAGTAATTGTACCCTTGGCGTGAACACCGGATTGTAAGTGGCCTCAGAGCATCTTCAGCGACAACACTAAAATGGCTTGTAAGTGTACCCGTGGCATGAAAACGGGTTTGTAAGTGGCCTCAAAGCATCTTGGGCGAAAACACTAAAATGGCTTTGTAAGCATACCTGTGGCATGAAAATGGGTTTGTAAGAGGCCTCGGAGCATCTCGGGCAACAATGCTAAAATTGCTTTGTATGTATGACAAATTTGGATCATGGTGGGGGTGAAAATCCTCCAAACTTGTGCCTGGATAACAAATGTTTCAAAAGTCCGACAAAAAGAAAATGACTGCTTCTGGTTGGTCAGTGCCAGTGATTGGCCACACCCTGAACCCACCTCAATAGGAGTTGTGAGAATAGGTATTCATGAGTAGGTACCTATTTCCATGCAACCAAAGAGAAGTCGCATCATGGAGTGAGGCGTCCTCCCTTTTTTTTTCTTGTGGGTGGGGGGTCGGGGGTGAGGGGAGGGGGGGGTGTATATACCAGTGTTGGGTGGGTATCAAAAATACCCCTGGGCATCATTTGGGCATCTCAGTCTGATCCTCTTAGGGTATCACCTTTAGTGATGCTCTGACTGAAAACAAGTGAGAACCGGATTAAAAAAACAAAAACTGAAAACCAGGTAAGGTGTAACCCTTTACTTGGGTCTGGGTCTCAGGGTTTAACTGCCATGAAAACTTAAGGTTAGGTTCAAGGCATGACATTCCAATGGCTCCTTCTTGCAAACCCTAAAAAACTGCATAAAACGGTTATGTCTCATGTTCATTGTGCATTTTAGTTCTAATCAGAGTTTTTTTTGTTGTTTTTGCTTTGTTGCTCACCATCATTGCATTGGTGCTCGCTACCTTGCTACTCTTGTTGTCACGCCTTTTTGGTGCACCTTGCTACACTCGTTGTCATGCCTTCTTGTTTTCACATCACACCTTGCTACTTGTGCCTCGTTGCTTTCGTTCTTGCACCCTACTATTTTCACTACTTTGTTGCTCACACCTTGCTACTTACATTGCCTTGCTTTCATTACCGTACTCTTTTCATTGCCTTGCTACTTACGCCTTGTTATTTTGCCTTGCTGGTTGATGGGCCTTGCTACCTTGCCATTGTGCCTTGCTGGTTGCTGGGCCTTGCTACTCACCATTATTTACTCGCCTTTTTCAAGTACCTCCTACCCCCCATTGTTGCTTCATTGCCTTGCTACTCTTGGTACTCTCTCCCCACTCCCCACTTTCTTGTGCAAGTGGAAGAACTTGGAGTAACACCAACAAGCTTCATCCAACAACAAAGGTTTTTTTTTCTAGATTTCTTGAGTTTTTTCTTTCTTTGCTTTGTATTTTGTTTATTTGTCATTTTTTTTGAGTTGAATACATTTTGTTTTAGTGTAGTTTGTGAGTTTTAATATGTTGTTGCTTTGTTTTTTTATGTGCAGGATTAAAATTCATCTTTGATTTAATTGTAAATCTTAAAACCTAAATTTCTTTTTCCATGATGAGAGGAAAGAGAAAAGTGATTGATTTCTTGATAATTTTTCTAAACTTTAAACCCATTTGCATGTAAATGTTTTTTTGGTTTCTTTTGGTTTCTTTCTTTTGATTAGAATTTTTACGTAGTTTGTTGAGGAATAGTTGTTTATTGCATTATCTTTGGACTCAATCTTATGAAAACTATCAATGGAACAATCTTTTGCAAATGAGAATGTGATAAATGGGAATAATGAAACAATTGAAATATGTAAGGATGATGGAGTTTTGGAAGATGGGTTAGAAGAAAATCCAAGTATCCAAACAAAAACAAGTAGGAATCTAGAAAATGGCAATGAAGAAATAATGAAAGGAAACTTGAAAAAATTGCATGCTCAAACAAAAATTTGGAAACCACATGGTAGAACTTCTTTATGTTGGAGTTTTTATGGTGTAAATGACAATGCAAAAGTTGATTTGGTAAACACACAAATAATGCATTGCATACTCTATTATCAAAATCTGATAATTGGAATAAATCCAAGAATTTAAGGGAGGAAAAGATTGATTTCTTATATTACAAAAAGCAATGGAATAACTTCTCTTTAAAAACATGTAGATGTAGATCATTTTTTTATTGCACTAATGTTTGAAAAAGTGAACAGTTTGCTGAGAAGTAATTAGGAAAGACAACCTTTAAAGAAAAAAACAAATCCATCTAGAAGGTCCATCTCTAAATTTCTTTCTATCAAAGATACTGTAAAAAAAAAGGTTGTGTCACAAAAAGAATTTTTAGAAGACCTTGGCTTGTTAATTATCAAGGACAACTTACCTATCTAGTTTATGGAGAGTATGTGGCTCAAACATTTGATTGTCTATCTTTGTCCAAAATTAAACTTCCCTTCCAAAAGGTAGTTTTCACAAGACGTATTGCCACGATTAGTGGAGAAAACAAATGAATTATATTTTGTTCCTACCTTGATAGAATGTCATTCTACAACAACTAACTTCGACCTTTAGATGTTTAAAAGAGCTTATGATGTGTTTACATTGGTGATTAATTTTCTAAGTAATGATTAGCAACCCAAACATGTGATTATTGGCTTATTTGAAGCAATAGAAACAATAGGGCAAGCCTTGGCCAAAAGTTTGACAAAATTGTTAGACAAGTATGGTTTAAAGGGAAAAAATTATTGCTTATGTCAAAGATGAAAGATCTAATCTCAATGCAATGACTAATGCATTGAAATCTATTGTAAATTGTGAATCTTTTGGGTTAGAAGAAAGCTTTAAAGGTACTTGTTTTGGACACGCATTTTCAAAAGCATGTCAATATGGCATTGCAAAAGAAAAAGTCTGCATAAATCTAAAATATGTTTATATCAAGTCTACCCAAACATATTTGCAGAAATGCATCACTTGGCTTAAAAAGTCTAGGAAGGGCAAACAAGAATAGAATAAAGCTTGTCTTGAAACTGGAATTCGACCCAAAAAATTAAATATTCCAATCAAAACAAGGTAGTTTTTTCAAACTTGTTATTGTTTCAACTATTTAAAGTTTTTGTGGTTAAAAAATTTGATAGGATAACTATTAAAGTTTTTTTTTAAAGGCAAGTCTGGTAGTAAAATCATTATGTTTCAAGAGGCTTTACAATTTTGATCTACCATTGTGCTATATTATAAGAAACAGACTTTTGTGGGAGTCACTAGTTAAGTGCTTCCACCTCTAACATGGCAAATTTCTCAAACTATTGTTGATTGCCTTTCCCCAGTTGTTTCTACCTATGTTTTTAATCATTCACATGGACATGGTTTCTTAGTGACATTTTACACTCTACCATTTCCATGAGTTTGAAACTTAGGGGAAAAAATCAAATTCTACCTTCATTTGAAAGCCTAATGGATGATGATTCAATTATTAGTGATGAATTATTTTTGCTAGCTTTTAACATTAAAAGGAAGGTAATCAATGTGCTGGATTCTTTCCTCTCATTCTTAAAGGTTTATGATAATAAAAAAACTCATAATATGATTTCTTTGATGTTAGACCTTAGGTATAAGGGCCTTCGTATAATATCCTCATTTGTTGGAAGGAGCAATGTGTTGCTCTTGTTGAGGAATATGATAGGAAATCCTTATATCTTATATTGGTCAAATGTCATGAACATTTGCATCCTTTGGTGAGATCAAAAAGGAATTCTACTAACCAGAATATTTTTGATGAGGATTGCAATTTGGATATATTTGAGTAGATTGTAAGCACAAGTGAACCAATAGAAGAACTTGTCAAGAGGGAGCTCCTAATTTTCAAGAGGTATCAATTGGATGTTAAGGACATCAAATCTCCTCTTCAATGGTGGCAAAAACATGAGGCAATGTTTCTTACAATTGGATTTTTAGCTTGACAAATTTTGGGGATTGTTGGATTGCAAATAAAAAGAGAAAGGATCTCTTCTTTGACTATAATTTTTATTAAATTTGAGAGATGTCATTTGCAAATAGAAAATTTAGAAAAATTGATTTTTGTCAAAAAAAATTAAAATTGGCCTAATGATTCTAGAATAAGATGTAAATCTCCATCTAATTTATTAGAATTCTTTAAAGGGATATAGACTTAGAAGAGGAGTTTAAAAAGTTTTTAGGGGAATTTGAGAAGGATGAAGTTGTTGAAATGTAAAAGATCAATAAATGAATTGATGGTTATTTTAGATTTTTTTAAAACCATTGCTTAAAATGTTTCCATTATTAAAAAAGAAATTAAATCAATAATTATTTAATCTTTTTTTAAAAAATTAATTTCTAATTAAAAAAAAAAAAAGTAATACCCAGTTTGTGAGAACTGACAAAGGAGAACCAACTGTTCTCAAATTTCTGAAAATCAGCATTGCAAGAATCGGTTTAACTTTTTTTTAATGTTGATACCCTTACCTGGCATAGAAATTTAGATATATTTGGGGGGTTGGGGCGGGAGGGGGTGGAGAACTGTTTCTGACAGGTATCATACTTTGTGAAACCAGACCCAGTGGGTATCATAAAATTATGATACCCGCCCAGCACTGGTATATACCTAGTGCATCACTAGAGTTAGTCTAACACCAAAATTTGTTTCCATTTTTGTTCTCAGATGGTTTGGGTTTTTCCATTCCCGGTGAAAATGATGTGAACCTGCCAAACTTTAATCCAACAAAACAGTGCTTGCAGAGAGGAGATGAAAGTGGATGGAGAGTAGATGAAAGGGAACAAAGTGTGGACATAAGTCCCAACTTTTACACCTAAATGCCTCGTCAATCAAAATAATTGACTTGTTTGGGGTTTTAAATCGATGAGCAATGAAAATGTTTACTTTTCAGAAATTCTTTTGTGGGATATATGTAGCGTGGTAATATGTTCCGAACGGCATGTTGCTGGAGGGAGGAAGTCCATGTCCAAAAATATAAAAGGGTTCGGAGGGGCTGGAGTTTGATGAAAATAAGGCATGCAGTGACCTCTAAAGGGGGCCAGGGTTTCTGTGTAAGGGCACCAGAGGGCCAATCAGGTAAGGGACGGTCTCATCATGGGTTGCAAATTATACTTGAAAGGGGTAGGCGGGCAGCACTTATTATGGTTATGGATGATGCCTGATTATTATTATTTTGTGTAGTGCGTGTCATTGAGGACATTTATGAAATTTTCACAATCTGACCAACTCTGAGTTGACCCCGAACAAGGGCCAGGTGTTAAGGGTTTAAGGGTTACTTACAGAAAAAACTTCAGGAACTGCCCAACCCAATAAGAAAAAAAGCTGGGGGCAGGAGGGGGGAGGGAGAGGGGGGGGTGGGGGGGGTGATATAACGAATGAAAAAATCTGGCAAATTTCTGACGTGAAGTGAAAGTTTTTTTCACTTTTGGTTTTTTACGCTTTCACACTCGCTGCACGGATGCCCGCCCGACTGCCCGCCCTCCTTCCCTCCTGCCCGCCCGCTGACGCTCCTCCCTTGCGCTTCATCTTCTCCTTGCACACGCCGTGGCGATGGTGCAACGCGCGGACAGGACCGGACTGCGGACCGGACTGCCATGCAGAAGCAGCAAAGTGCGGGGTTTGTGAAAACAGAGTGCGAGAGAATAGGGAGACTACTGGATTCGTTGCAACAATTGAAACCAATCTGATTCAAAAATCGGTTTTGTGAGATTGCGAGTTCACTTTTTGAAACAACGTACAGAGGGAGGAGACTCGGGAGGGAGAGGACCGGGGACTCGGGAGGCAGAGAGAGAGAGAGCTCCAACTTTGGATGCGATGGAAATTCGGGTATAATAATTCTAGTACTGTAGTAGTACGTGTTAAGTGTTGTCCCAATATTTGGTGGCGATCATGGGAGGAGGAGGAGTGCAGGGGTGAGACTGTGACTTGGAAAAAAAGTGTTGAAAAACAATAGCTCCCAAGTTCGAAGGAAAACAAGAAGCACGGTTCGACGTCCTCCTCTGGAACTTCAATTCTAGAGCGCAAAAATAATATATCAACTGCGAAAAATTCTCCCTAGTAGTAGTGTTTTTTCTTCCTTTGTTAAAGCCTGTGAGTCCTGACCAAGTGTGCACTAGTGTGTAGGAGCTTGATCTCACGTTCTGCTGCTGCTGATATCAATCAAGGCTTTTGGTTACAATTACTTGTTTGTGCTGCACCACAAGAAGAAGAAGAAGAAGAATCTGATTGTGCAACAAGCGTAATAAGAAAGATGCCTGGAGCTTCTTCTTCTTCTTCATCAGCACATCTGTTGAAGGTGTTGTCTGAAGATCATCCAACTAGTGCATTTGAGAAGGCTCATGACATTGGCTGCATGAAAGGAATTTTCCAAATCTTTCAAGACCACCATCATCATGTTACCTTCAGTGGTCGTCACTATGGCTCCAAACGTCTCACCTCCGAAAATGGTACATTGACATCTTGTCTTGTCCCTGGGTTCACTGTTTTGGGTTTCTTCCAAGTACCCAACTTCTTCTATGTCCAGGAAATAGACTTGTAACCCAAAGAGTTTTGAGACCTGTGATTTTCTTTTCACATTGTGATGGAAGGTTGTTAAATTTGTGTTGTAATTTTTCTGGATTGAAAGCTGGAGGTGGGAAATCATTGCCAGCAGCCACCTCAGATGACACCATCCAGCCTCAACAGCATCGACGACATAGCATTTCCAGTTCTTGTACTATGGTGCGTTGACCCTAATGCCCAAAGAAGTCCTCAGAAAAAATTTCACTAGTCTTTGCTTAACTTGCAGTGGAGATAGACACTGTAGCATCATCATTGAGGCCTCTGTTCTTGTTTGTCCTTCTCACTTCCATGTTCTCCAACTGTAAGAAAGAAGATTTGTGGGCCTGATAATTCCTACTTTCTTTTCATGCGGGAGTGATGAGTTTCAGACTTGATGATGTTGTTGTACTGCAGCAGCAGGCTGCCTCATTCCACAATTCCAAGCAACTGAATCCAGCAAGGGAATATGCAGCTGCAGAAGAAGATCGTCATCATCATCATCACTGGTCATCTGTTGACAGCAATGGGAAGAAGCTTGCAACCAAGTCCTTAGCAGATCCAGCTGCACTGGATTCAAGCAAGCCTCAACAGGACCAGGAGCCCCCTGATGTCAACACCAGACCACACCTCTCCTTTTACTTCAGAAAACCAACAACCCCAACAGTTTTTCAGAACTCAAAGTTACTTCCAAAAGATGAAGATGATGGTTCACAGCATCATGTTGACTCTTTCAGTGGTCGGCAAGAAGGTGCAAACAATTGGGGTGCTGCAACTGCTCATGTGACCACTCCACAAGCTTCTGTTGATGGAAGACAAGTCAAACAGAGCATCCCCACTGTGAAAACTTCTTCCTCCTCTCTGGAAATCAAGGGTCACAATGTTCTGTGCCAGGCCTCATCTTTTTACAGAGATGAGGAGGACCTGCCTAAAGGGTTGACAGATCACAACTCATGCAGCATCAAACAAGCTGCAAGTCGGCAATCACTCAATCTGGAGGAAGTTTCTTCAGCTCTTCCGACTTTGAAGAAGCTGACAAGGTCAGTCAGTGGAAGAGACGAGTTACAAGACTTCCCTTCTTCAAATGAGAAGTTGTCTCCCAGTGTAGGTCATGCAAGGCTGCGCTCACGGTCATATGTTGAGAGATCTACAGCCTGGAGGCAACAACAAGATTCAATGATGATGGAGTTTCCCTCTTCCGGTTCCCTGCAAGAGACAGATATGAAGCCAGATCCAAGGCTCTCAATCATGAACAATCTCAAAAACCTGCAACGATCATTTGATGGGAATGACTCCATCTCAGGGCTCAAACTGTCAGAGTTGCAGCAAGATTGTCATCGTTGGAGTGTTTCCAAAGAGGATCGAAGAATATCTCCTCATGGATGGGGCACTACCTTGCTGCCAGCAGTAGGTCCAGACAACACCAGCCATTTCAAAAAACAAGCAAATTGTGTAGTATTGGGTTCTGATATCAGAGACACAATGAGAAGTGTGGGTTCAAAGAGCAAAGTCTCAATCCAAGCTTCTGAACAGAAAGAAAGAGTCTGGCCTCATTGTTCTGTTGTTGATGGAACCAGAGACTCACCTCAAGTCTTCTTCACTGGTGGTGCTCCTCCTCCTCGCCTATCTGTAGATGGCAGAGATCATGTTATCAACAGAGAGAATTATGCAAAGTTGCAGGAAAACAGCTCTGAAGGGATGCTGCATCGTGGTGGTGGACCAAGTGTGGTAGCCCGCTTAATGGGCCTTGAAGAGCTTCCCAGTTCCAGTCCACCTTCTCTGCAAAAAGTCCTGCACACAAAACCTCCATCACAAGAGGCTAAACTGATTCAAGGACTATTGCGGGACTCTTCTCCACCAAGGTTGTTGACCACCCAAAAACCATCACTGAGACCCAAGTCAGACAATTCTGCTTCCTTGCAAGAAGATCAAGGTGCTCATCAACCCACAAGAAATCAAGTTGAAGGTTTTCAAGAGCCAATGCCAAGACCTAAATCACCTCTGTCTCCAAAGCATCTTCTCATAGATGGAATGCCACCCATCTTCTTCAGACAGAAAGTGGCTCATCAGCAAGACACTTTGAAAACCTGCCACCCACACTTGAAGAAGGCTCACTTCATGGAAGCAGTGGAGAGACCTGGGAGGATGCCACTTGACATGAATCCATCACCCAGCCCTGAACCCCTGCTGCATGGTGGCCTGGCACAGCAATTACAGCAGCTGCAATTAAGGAAGTTGGTCCAGGAACGGAAAAGTCTTAAGCAAATCCTTGAGACTATGCAGCTCAAAGGTTTATTGCATCCATCTCCTAGCAAGCACCCCACAGTCACAAATTTCTTCCCAGATTCCAAACCCGTACTCTTGCCAAAAGTTGCAATTACCAATGGGAGTCATCTTGCTCAGATGGACCTTGCAGGAGAATACCAAGAGTCTCCAGAATTTGGGGAAGCTCAAATCACAATGGACACAAAGAGACAGGAGCATAGACTAGTTGAAGGACTCTTGAATGCTGCAAGAACTGTCAGCCATGAGAAACTTGGTGATACTTGTACCATGATGATCAGACCCATCAGTACAAAGCCAACTGCTATTGGACCACGAGCATCAAATCCCAGTCCTGCATTACCAGTCCAGTCTATGGAACTTGACTGCATGCTGAGTAAATCTGGGAGCTCTGGGAATTTGGTCATGGCTGACACTCCACATGCCCATACTAATGATGGGTATGCAGTTTTCACACTCTTCACTACTATTCTAAAGCCAATCACACCATCAAAGGTGTTTCAGATTTCTTTTGCTGAGATCAGAAAGCTTGCCTTGCACACCTGTCCACACAAACAAACCAAAAATTTTAAAATACCTTGAAACTTGTGAGCTGAAAGAAATTCATCCGATTAACTGATGCATAAGCTGCAGCCAGTTATCTTCAAGTTCTCTGTTGCTGCAATATGTCAGAAAAGAAATTTCCATCTTGGATGACCCTAGTATGTCATCAGCTGGTTGCATTTCAATTTACACAAGAAAACTGATCATTGATGTCTCCCTTGCAGGGGAACTATGAAGAGAGCCTCAGTGAAGACGGGTGGTCAGAGAAGTTGCCAAAGATTGCAGCAGCCAAAAGGAAATGTGGAGATGCCAAAAGGGGCAGCAACTGAATCAAGCCCCAGAACCCCAAGATCACCTCAAGTAGGAAATCTCAAACCAGTAGTAGCCTCTCCAAGACTTACACGAGAACAACAATCACCTCGAGCTAGATCGCCAAGCCAAGCAGTGGCTTTTGGTAGTGGGAGTAAACGGTTGATGATGGAGTCTTCCAGTTCACAAGAACTTCAATCACCTCGACCTGGATCACCAAGTCAAGGAGTGGCTTTTGGTGGTGGGACTAAGCGGATGCTGGAGACTGTGAGAAACCCACAGCCACCAAAATCTGTACCTCAAAGTCAAGCAAGTCAAGAGTTGGTGAAGGGTCCGAGGCAAAATCTATGCATGGGCCCTGAGTCTCCAAGAGTGAAAAGGCCATCATCTGTCCTAGATTCCAAGTCCACAAGTTCTAGAGTTCAGGAGCTGCATCCCCAAAACCAAAGTCTGAAGGATCCAGTTGATGTCTCAACTCTCAAGAGCAAGCAGTCGAATATCAAACTAGCCAAGGGAAGACCTGCAAGAAGAAGCAGTCAACCCATGACTGAAAATCCAACCACAGTGACAGCTTCATCTCAGGCTACTGTAGAAAAGTGTTCAGAATTGAGGAGCAGGAATCTTGTACCAAGAAGATTGTCATTTGGACCTGACCAATCAACTGAAATAGTGAAAGATTTGGTCTCAGAGGAGACCACAACTTATGCACAGAAAAACAATCATCAGAACCTTGATGTCAAAACCCAAAGTAGCACTTTTCTGGTTAAGCAAGCAGGAGCAGACTCCAAGCCTGACTGTGACTTTGATTCAGAAGCAAATCTACAAAAGCAAGTCCAATCTACCGAAGTTGGGAATGTAGATCGAAGTCAAGGTATCAAGCTCCCAATGCTATCCATAAAGTGCAATCTTGGGGGTGATTTAAGCACCAGTGCATCATGTGTTTCATCAAGACCTCAGCATCAAGCATCAGAGGTGAGGGATCCGAATGACTTGACTAACAAAAATGTCTTCGATCAAAACACTTTTGAGTTCCAATTGTGGGTACAAAACAATGATGGTCAAAATAAAAAACAGCCATTTTATTTCTAAGTGGATTAACATTTTTAGCACTAAGTTTGATTCACAAGAAATTTTCAGATCAAGAAGTCCCATGAGAAATATTGAACTGTTGTGGGTGGCTGTAATCTTTTTCTGTCTGCAACTGAACAACAGGAGACTGGTGACATGCTGATGGGATTGGAAGAAAGGAAACTTGTTGTCTGGAGTGAGAAATGCCCATCCAAAGTAGACTTCACCGCACACAAGGACCCGCTATTTGAGAAATGCATGAATTTCAGTGAGAACGATCAAATGGGTGATCCCAGTTCTAAACAGCCAAGCCCCATGTCAGTGCTCGACAATACATTTTTCAGAGATGAGGAAACTTGCACGGTGATCACTCCAAGGGTCGAAGAAGAACACATCCTTCAAGGTAATAATATACTTATGCAAATTCCAAATCCACAACTGTTTGACAATCATATGACTGTACTACATACATAAGCTTATGAAGGAAGAACAAACAAAACGCATATCCTAAATGTCAGAGACAGTAGTTCTCCTCTAGAATTCTAAATTCTGACAGTGGATTGATCTCCTGAAAAGATTCAACATTACACATTGTGTTCAGGCAGACAGGATCCTGTGTGCCCAGGGAATATAACCCTAACCTGAGCTTCTAATCCTGTAAAAGCTTGAAAGACTTTGTGAGAAATCTTAAAGAAAATTTAGGGTTTAGGGTTTATCACTGACGTTTGGTGATGGCTGGCTTGTCTATGATTGCTTTCAGAGGCTTTACTTGCATTGGAGAACATAAGACGCTCCAGGAGCTTTGCAAAAACCCTCACCAACAAGCAGCCTCCTCCTCCTCCTCTCTCGGTGAATTCTATAGAAATCATGTCTGAAGGAGTTTTCGGGACTTCACCAGGCGAAGAAGACAAGCACGAGATTGTCCTTAAAGAAGAAGAAGAAGAACCTCCTCCTGCTGGACCCGACAATTGCTGCAACAGATCGGCCGAGCGAGAATTCGTCCGGGAGCTTCTCGTTGCTTCTGGACTTACAAAATCCTATGATGATGATGATGCTGACATCTTCGAAGATCTTGAGCGGTACAATGAAGATTCAAGGAAGAGGAGTCGGAAATCGGGTCAGCTCCAACACTGCCTTCTGCTTGACACCGTGAACGAAATACTGGCGAGGAAACATGAGCTTGAGAATTCATATTCCAGGGTTTACATGCCGACTTCTCAGAAGAAGAAGAATCTGGTGGAAGAAGTTTGGGAGCAGATGCAAGGAATGATGATGACGAGAGCGACAACCTGTGCTGCAGATGATGTCTGTGACACCGTTCAGAGAATTCTTGAAAGAGACTTATTAGAGTCTAAGAGTACTACTGCTGTTGCACCGCAGGCTGAATCATGGGCACATGACTACAGACTGGAGCTCAGCAAACTGCAGGTTGGGCTGGAGCAAATGATTTTCAAGGATTTGATGGACGAAGCAGTTGAGGAATTGAAGACTTGTTTTGGTAACAGTAGTAGTAGCAGTAGTAAGAACTGTTGTTCTTGCTGTTGCTGCTGCTGCTGCTGTTTTTGTTGTCATCAGCAGCAGCAGCATCCTCCTCGTCTTCGTGGTAGTGCCTCCTGCAGCAGAAAATCTTTGCAGTTTCCAAAGAAGGCAACAGCTCGCAGGCAGCTTCTTCTCATGCATTGAATTGAAGTTGGGACCAAAAAAACTCTAATTGCCAGTTGAATCCAAAGATGGCAGAAAAACCACAGACTTGGGATTTTTCGTTTACATTGACCTTGAAGCACATGCAGACACAGAGATGCGCGCGCGCGAGAGAGAGAGACGACATCCAGAGCGCAACCGCAGAGCAAGCAAGATGATGTATCTGCACAATACAGTCTGGAATGAGAGAGAAGCTGTACATTATACTCTGTAATACGCAGTTCAAGCCGAAGTTCTGGCTGGGAAGTAGAGTGAGTTTTAGGCAAGGGGAATGTTCTGTTAATTGTGCGACCCACATCGAGCCCAATTCCAGATTATTGACAGGTTTAGAAAGTCTCAATTCTACCATGGAATGATGAGATGCTGATTATAGGTGAGCCCATTCCAGAATGTTGTCAGGTGTTTTAAGAGATGCCCAATTCTACTATGGAATGGTGAGATGCTGATTTTGGGTGCCCCTCATTCCAGAATCTTGACAGGTTTAGAGGGACCCAATTCTACAATGGAATGATCAGATGCTGATTAGGGCTGAGCCCATTCTAGAATGTTGACAGGCTTTTAAGAGAGGCCTAATTTCTACCATGGAATGATAAGATGCTGATTTTGGGCGCACCTGATTCCGGAATCTTGACAGGTCTAGAGTGACCCAATTCTACAATGGAATGATCAGATGCTGATTATGGCGAGCCCATTATAGAATGTTGACAGGTTTAAAGAGGTCCAATGGTAGGATAGACCTCCAAAAGCAAGCTCTTAAATGTGCTCAATAAGATCTAGCAATTCAAAAACAAGGAAATTATGAACACGCGCGCGTTGTTCCTTTAATAACTAACTAGTTTGAACCCTATGCCTAATGCACAGGTGTGTGTGCATACAAACTACATTTCCAAAACCTCTTTATATACGACATTCCGCATGTATCCATCGGGACCCTGGCCGTTGAAAATCTTGATGTTTGCACCACTTGTGACCCGTGAAATAGCAACATACAACTAACCATGGGAATAGACCGGAGACGGCAAATATACCCCAACGTTGTTGAATGTTTGACCTTGACTTTTGTTGATTGTGATCGCAAATGCCACTCAAACAAGAAATTGACGACGACGCAGAACAAATGGCCAATCAGTCCCGGAGGGGCACATGATGATGCGGGGTATGAACACACGTTTGCTGACATTGTTCCCTGTGATGATCTCCGCTTCAATGACACACTGACCCAATCTCTTGACAATCAACCTCGTACCATTGCACAATCCTATTGATTCATTGAGGTTGCGTAACAAAAGGATTGGCATGCCCACTTTGAGTTCCAGCTCATGATTTGCGACTACGCTGAATTGCAAAGTGTTTAGGAATTCCACCGGATACAATGAATCCATTGAAACTCCTGTAGCAACACTTACACCTTCTTTTGTTGGAGTCAAAGAATTTGCGCTCAGGTACGTGTGCGATTCTTCAGATAGCGATTCTAAAATTGCATTGTTGACTTCATCAACGTCAGTATTTTTGGGGGCTAGAATGTTGCGTTGCATAAGATACATGGGATCTCTAAAGTGGCACCGGTGATTCGGATAGATGGTTCGGATTAATCCTCTTAAGCTGCAATCTTCTGCTAGCAGCCTCATATGGGATGGAATCTTGATCCAACCTGGATCGACACCTTCTTCTTCTGCAATGGCAGGAAGACTACTGTCTCCAACATTCAACACCCATCTGGCAAACTCTCTCTGCTCTTTAAAATTGGTTGCCATGACTCGCATGTTGACATGAAGACAAAGAATTGTAACATGCTGCCAAAGATGCGATCGAGGCAAGGAAGCACTAACAATGTCTTCTCGTCCCCCCTTGGGAACAACAGGCAAGATCTGTTGAAAATCCCCACCAAGGAGCACGATTTTCCCACCAAAGATTTTCTCGGTTGCCTGTGCGTCATCCAATTGCATCAAATCACGCAGGGCCCGATCAATAGCTTCGAAAGCTCGACGATGCATCATTGGTGCCTCATCCCAAATGATCAGATTAGCTTTACGCACCAACTCGGCCACTTTCATTTGTTGTGTGATGTTGCAAGTTGATTCATCGTGCAAATCAATCGGAATCTTGAATCTTGAATGGGTGGTTCTACCGCCCAAAAGCAACAAAGATGCAATTCCTGATGAGGCAACTGCAAGCATGATTTTTCCTTGCCCTCGTAGATGGGACAGAAGTGTTGTCCAAACAAATGTTTTGCCAGTTCCACCACTGCCATACACAAAAAACAGTCTGCCCTCTTTGTTTGTCACGGCATTTAAAATAATTTCATATGTGCTACGCTGATCATCATTGAGCCTATCTTCTACATTGTCTGCATCTGTGGTCAATGAATGCCGATCATAAGCCAACTCTTCTTCGACTAATCAGTTTCCTCCATGAACGGAAGGGATGTAATTAGACTTTGGAAGTGTTGGAAAATCTTCTAGGCGATGTCCGTTGCGCATGAGAACCTGATTGATCTCATACAATGCACGATCCTTTAGCACATCCTCAGAAAGGGTAACAGTTGGATCCGCACGTTCACAGTGTGTCATTACTTCAATGTCATTGCTCAAAGACTCCCAATGTGCATCCCATAGCTGTTGGGATTCGTGACCTCACAAAACATCAACATGGAGGCAAACATGTCACGCAACTGTCGTCCCGAGGCCCAAACACCGGCTTCTTCCAAGGCTTGATCCCATTCATTGTCGTCTACAAGCAAACCCATTGCAATGCATGCATCTTTGAATGTGTCGTGCTCTCTGCCATCCATTGTCTGCAAATGCTCGTAGGATGTGGCACCTTTGACACAGTTTAGTGGCATTCGCAAATAATAATGTTCACCCGATGTTGGGTGTGCATAATACATGCAACCAATGGCAAAGCCTCTCTTGCGCATTGTCCATCACTGCAACTTTTGATTCCACATCCATTGCTGATGGAATTGATCGAACGTAAAGCTTCGTGCAACTTTCGATTCTCGGTTTGTTTTGAACAATTCTGTGAGCATCATTTTGGAAATGGCTGACCGTGTTGCCACTTCATGCACATCATCGTCATCATCAAACATCACCATTTGCTAATTAGGCAAATGGTATTGCAGACACTTAACAATAGGAAACCGCTCATGCATATCGAACTTGAAGATGCGCCACACTGCTTCCGATGCAGATACATAACGACAGTCGAGATATTTTTTAATTTCATCGGTTTCGACCACATTCCCTTCGGTGGCATTGTCGCTCTGGCGTGAGATCTCAACAGTTGCACGATCATGTCCTTTATATACGTACTTGAATAGATATTTGACTGCACGAATATTGTTGTAGACCTCAACATTGATGTGCGCATCGTATTTGGTCGATAAATAGATGTTGTGCGGTACCACCCAACGATTGTCCAATTCAATGCCATGAACCAAAACTATGTGCCTCGTATCTCTACACCAATAAATAAAGTATCCGTTTACATCCATCACTGTCTCGGATTGGAACTTGCGTGGATATTGTTTTTTGCATTTGCCTTTTTCCATGCAGGGGGCGTTTGGAAATGCAGCTCCACATGGACCATGCATCATGCATCTAGCAACCGTCTCGTGGGCCAACTTGTTTGTTTCTGAATTCGGAAGTTCAACACTAATCATGTGGTCTACGTCCTCGACCGTGTGTGGCTTACAGTCTTCGATAAAGAAAATGAGAATGTGTGCATGCGGCAGCCCACGCTTCTGAAATTCAACGACATAGATTCCCGCAATCGTGCGTCCCAGAATATGCTTCTTGTGAATGTCATTGATAAATTCCTTCAGCTTGATTTTGAACACTTGGGTTACCAAATTGGGTCAATCTTGAGGTTGTTGCCCAAGTGCCAACGCTTTCTTGATTTCAAGCCATTGGGGATTGCAAGTGAATGTAACAAACGCATCCGGATAATTGGCCCATCTATAGATTGCCATGGCATCTTGATAATTTTGAACCATGTTACGTGGACCTACTGTGAAAGAAGATGGCAAAATGATCCTCTGTCCGATGGCAATAGCGTTATTGTCACGTGCAACGATGGTGTCTTGAAGGCCTTGATAAAGATCCGAGCGAAGTTTTTTTTTATTCAGGCATAGATACTTCAAGCAACTTTGTTCGATAGCCGCATAAGCATCCACAATGTATTGATGCCACAATCGGTCACCTCGAAGCAACGCAATGCCATCAATGTCTCGATGTTGAAGTCGATAACCATAAAATTCCGCCATTGTCACATTGCAATGTTTTCTTTGAAGCTCAAATTCTCTCGCATGATCTTCATCCAAATCTACATCAGCAACAACACCATTGAGCGGAATATTCAGATGCCATCCATCCTCACTGTAAAGAAATAGCAACGGATAATGTAAAGCCATGTATCCCACATGTAGTTCGGAAATGCGCTGAAACGGGCCAGCTTGCTAAGCAAGGACGATGTCACGTCTATCTATAGCCTCAGAACCATCTCCTACCATCAATGCAGCAACTTCATTGGCCATCAGCACATTGTATCGGCGAGCATCCTTTGTTCGAAAGGCAATGAGACGCAATTTCAAATCCATGGAAGCACCTTCTGTTGCCATCATATCCCTTGCCATTTTGAACACTTCAACATAGGGATTGATATTGTACATCATGGTCAACAACCGATCCAATGTCATTGGATCAAGCGAAGGCATAATGGCATGGCGGTTTTGATGTTCCCGTTTCGTATCATGAATGTACAGTTGTGCAAACTGTGGCCGTTGTCCTTCAGCAGGACATAGGGATCCGATTTTGTGATAAAGTTCAACTTGAATGCGAAAGGAGTACGGTCTAGGGCCTCTTGTTACCGACTCATCAACTTTGGCACCGAACGAAGTGAATGCCAACGCCGAATTGTACATGCGAATCTAATCTTGAAATTTGCGGCACTGCTCTCTTTGTTGGTTAAAAGAACTTCCAGCTCTTGAGGTGTTGTAGGAAGAGTCGGCAACAGAACTTTGCCATTCTCACAACACAGAGAAAATTGTGGGTTGTTGTTCGTCGACTTTGCCAATCGTTCTTTGATCCACATTTTCGCACTGTAGAATCCACATATTATGTCCATTTCTCCACAATCCCATCGTCCTGGGGCTGACACATCTTCGTCTCCAAACAATTGTAATGCATCATTGCGAAGAGAACGTTGTTCACATTGCTGAACACGCTGTTTTTTCTATAGGCGATTACGACGTTCATCTGCAGATTTTGACGTGCCTTGATTGAATTCAAATGGAACATCAATATGTGGAGGCATGTTGTGAAGACATGTTGACACATCTTCCTGTAGGGAGTCAGTCAGGTAAAAAAGATTCATAGAATCCAGAGAATCAATCAAAGGAAGATGAGCACACAGCACCAGTGGCACAACCATTCCTCATGGCACACCTTTTAGAAAGCACTTTCATGCGACTTAAGGATTCCGGGACTAGCCTACATTCCAAGGTTCTCTTGTTTCCATGACCTTGATAGATGTTGCATGTGCAAGGACCGCCTAGATCAAGACTATCCTATAGGGGTTTAGGGTTTAGAAAAAAAAGAAACTAACTCTCAAACTAACCTTAAACCCTAAACCCTCCAAACCTTCTTCCCAAACAATTTATTCATGTTACATTTTTTACCATTAAAGCTAAAACCCTAAACCCTAAACTTCCATTTTTAAAAACCAAGATTATTTTTTATTTTATTAAAAAATTTCCCATTCTTTTTTGTTACAACTTTGTTTCATTTTATTTATTTATTAATAACTTGTCTTCTTCTTTTATAATTTGAAATTTCTTGTGTTGTTTTAAAAAGATTTCTTCTCTTGTTTCTCAAGCTTT
>Ga0209208_10001506_pt1 | contig 32885 bp, 18 predicted proteins | sample S1TSphfallax_3_FD_187694 | JGI IMG/M metagenome (GOLD analysis project Ga0209208, IMG submission 187694) | Host-associated microbial communities from peat moss isolated from Minnesota, USA - S1T2_Fd - Sphagnum fallax MG (SPAdes) (version 2) | ecosystem: Host-associated > Plants > Peat moss >...
AATGAAATGCTCACTCCTTGTGAACAATTTGTTTTTCAAAACCCCTCTTGTGCGTGAAAATTATGTAATGTAAGTGTGCCTCCAAATACACTAGAAAATATTTCATAGCTCTTTACTAAATAATAAATTCACATGTTGGTCATAATTTAAACTAATTATCCACTCCAAACAATATCCAAAAAGGTCCCTTTCATGGGACCATAACAATTTGATCAACGTACACTCGACATTCTTAAAGCATACAAAGCCAACATTATCAGTAAATTGGCCTTTACAATACATTTCAAGGATGAAGATTTACATAAAAACGTGACTTCAACATTTTATTACTAAGGATGAAAAAGTTTGAGTTTATCATGTTTGGTATGAAATTGTTTAGGAAATTCAAAATTTAACATACATTTTATTTGCAAAATTTATTCAAATGTTACAACTGAAAAGATGAGCTTAAAGTTTATTCACTAATGTATTCAAAAACATTATTACAAATTTTAAATTTAGATTTATAATGTTAAAAAAAAACAACTTAAAATAACATTTCAAATCAACAAATGTCTTTTTGTTTAAATTCACCTAAAATTTTTGTACATTCAACGTGAATTCAACACTACATTTATTCAGTTTTTTATAGAAAATAACAATTACATAAAATATGTCTATTTTTTGAGAATTTGCAAGTTTTATTTTCCCCAGGTTTATTAGTCTTTGGAATGCTAATATTAATAAATTTATAACTTTATTAAAATAATAAATTTAAAGGTTGAAAAAAGAACCTTGAAATAGCATGTCATGAATAAATTTACAATTGTTTTTGTTTTTGTTTTTTTGTTTTTTGTAAATTCAATGTACATTCATTAAGTCTTTCACAATTTTCTTTTCAATACATAAATATGTCCAATTTTTGTAAAATTGCAAGTTTTTATTTTCCCCCATATGATTAGGTACAATAATTTTATTTTATGTTTGCAATGTTGCTAAAATGGTAATTATACATAAATCAATTCCCACATTTGGTTATAGACAAGTTATGTAATTGGAAACTTGTGTAAATCCTTCAATATTATAGTTACTTGCCATATTTTATTGCTAAAAAGGTAAAATATATATTTTTATTTTGACAAAAATATTCTTTCAAAAAAATTTATAATGTTGTTGCCCCTTAAATTGGCAAAAATAACCCATAAGAAGAAACATTAATTAAGCAATCAATATAACCATTTAATTATCAAGACCATATTTGTTTAACAAAATGAATCATACGCTAATACATATAATTAATTACCTAACTTTGAAAAAACATTGCAACATTTTTTTAAAAGATATAATAATATATTTTACTCTTTTTTTAAAGTCTAAAATTTTTAATTTGGTGAAATTATGGGTTTAATAATTTGGAGCGTTTGCATGCTCTATCTTTGAAGTTTGGTTTACTTGATTGTCATTTGTTTGGTTACTTAAGGCTCAAGTGGATTAGGCTTTGATTTTGGCTAAATTGAGAGGCCATAAACCATCATTTCTAAAGGATAGAAAAGTATTGACTCTTGATTGTATGTGTTGCATTCCTTCAAAGGGTTTATGCTCGAATCTTGTCAAATTGGAGAATGAATTGTGATTTCATGATACACATTTCCCTTAGCCTAATGATGTGAGACTGAAAGTTGGGTGACATTAATGAATTCGACTTCATGACAATTGAAGAGACTTCATGACAACAGAAGGCCTTGATGAATATGTAATTGTGAAGCAAAGTGAATACATTACATCTGAATGGAGAGTTTACGGTTGCAAGTATTTGATTGCTGGTAAAAGGGGTGTTGTCAAGCTATTGTTCACCTAGAACAAATTTTTGACCTACTCCTTTGTCACCTTGATCATGTTGTGATAGTAGTCATGTTTTACATACAAGAAGGCACAATAGACTAACTTTCATACCAACGTGGGCAAAGCAGACAATGTTTTATATGTAGGGTTTATGTTTTATGCACCAAGGCATCACTTTGCAGGTGTAATGCCCTGCCAGACCCTAAGGTTTGAGGGTGTAGTGCCATGCTGCCAGGCCTTTACCCAACATAAAACATGATGCAACTCCAGTCTCCCACCTATACAAAGGGAATTACATAATCCATTATACTAGTGGGAAAGCTAACCATACATAGAAACCCAAACATGGGTGCTTTGCAAAATGGAATGGCTACTACATAGTGTTTTATGCACCATACATTTGTGGTACCACTAGTGGTACTTGCTTATGTCCTTTAATTCATCTTGTGTATGAAACCATTAGGACTAGTTGGCCCATTAAGATGGGTGATTAGTATTTGTTTACCAATCACTAGGAGGGGTTTGTGAATGGGTTAGGATAAGGGAGCCTTGTGTGGTCTTTTCAAAGGGGGATTCTCCAGACTAGTGCAAAATTCAGAAATGAGCCCATCCCTGCATCTGACTGTCAAAATGAAACGAATACAAATGAAGCACAGCTGCTCTTCATTCTTTACAGCTACATTTTATCTATGGCTATATAGTTGTCTCCACTCACGATCTGTCTGAATTCATCATTTACCTGCTACGAGAAACCTTGTTAGCATCAATTTGAAACCATAGGATTCCAGTCTTGTTTTCTAGTCTTGACCTTTCATTTCCATGTTTGAGTTGTCAAAAGCTTTGTAATCTCAACTTGGGTATCGAATGGCATTTCTGTGTGCTTCAGTTGCAAATCCAATTGTCGGGCTTCTCTTTCAACCAGCAAGCGTTCTGAGTCTCGATGCATCTCTAATTTGGCCTCTTCTAACTTCAAAATAGAATTTGCAAAAGATTGAAAGCTTGCCACAATGTCAGGGTTGCTCTTATCGGAAGTGCTGAGCTGCTATCTTCTGTCTTTGGTGGAAGTGCTTCGAGGTCTTGGAACTTTTGATATAGGGCCCAACAGGCTATATGCAGGCCTGAGCTTTTGCAAGGGCAGTTCACTTGAGTTGTCATCTTCTTTCTCAATATCAAATTCCTCGTCCTGAACTTGCCATTTCTCTTCTTCTACAGATTCTGGAGGACCAGAAGAAATGTATGTGAACTGCTGCAGTAGAGCAAAAAATGAAATGCAATATGCAGCTTGTAAGGAAAAGTTGCTGGAAATCTTGTAGGCGAAGAAGTCGGGGCTGTTTTGTATCCTCACCTTACACTGGTACACTCACCCTCTTGAGCAAGGCCTCTTAGAGGGCTGTCTTTGTGGATTCAGACACCCTGATTTTATGTAAGAGCATCTCCACCCCCAAAACTGTAAACAACTCCTTTATGTTAAAATACAATACTGTTTAATGATCAGTGTCCTCACACACAAACGTCATGAAAGTCCCTTTAAACACTCAAAGACCATTCATGTCTTTACATCTGGACCATTAATAGTCACTGCATGTCCAAATCCATAGTAGAAAAAAGCTTTTAAAGGGGTTAAAATGACCACTGCAAAATGGATGTCAATAGACGAGCAGTGCACAAGTCACGCTATCCTGCTGCAAGATTTAATGAAAACGGGTGTTTGCAGGTGTGGGGTAAAGATGGTCTAAGGATGATGCTACAGAATATTTTGAAGCTGCCCCCAGAAACTTTGGGATTTTCACTGTGGTTCTACTGTAGGCCAGGTTCACCCGACCAAGGCAAATTGATCCCCACATTGGGATCATTATAAAAATTGCAAAGCCCATTTAAATTGCTCATAAATATTCTAAATATTTAAAATATCATTTCCGTGGACAAAATCACGGTCCCTAACTAGTCCAAATCTATAAATTTTGGGGCCTAACATGGCCATTTGAATGGGTTGTGGGGGCTTTTTACCATGATCCCAATGTGGGGGTCAATTCATTCACCCTGGCTGGTTCGACCAAGGGCCCAATTAATCATGCATTGCCTGCAACATGAGCTCTGGCAGAACGCTTCAATAATTCACTGGGTGAAATCAGCGAACAGCAGGAAACGTGTGGATCAATAATTATTTGGGTCAGTTTTGAGATATAGCCCAAGTGGCTATCATCAGTAGGAAGATTTAGTCACATTTGGCTATGAGCTAAATATGGCATTAGAAATTTTTAAACATATTTCTCTTATTTTTGGCTACCTGCTTGAAAACCATGTATGGAAATCTGAGGATTTTTCCTTGAATTTGGTTGAATTTCGGCTATTGAGAATCTCAATAATCATTTGATTTTAGAACTTTTTAAATTTATGACTTAGCTTTTGGGCTATAGTTTTTTGGTAAAAAGAAAGATCGGTGTGTGGATGTGAACAAAAGTCGTGATGATAATAATGGAGGAGGCCAGAGGGAAAAAGTAAAGCGTGTTTGACAAGTCTCAAGGTGACATTGCATATTCCATCCTCAATTATGAGTAGAAAATACAGAGACGTGTTCCAGAAGGAAACTAAGGAATTGTTCAGTGGCCGACAAATCGGTAAAGCGCATATGCTACAGTCTGAAGAGTGACGACAAAACCCTCCTCGAAGTTTCTGGGGGAGGAGAAAATGAAGAAGAAACATCTGTGAGAAAAGTCGAAAAAGGAGTAAGAGAACAGAGTGGGAATTCCAGGGAGATCGTGAGGAGGAAAGGGCTTGATGTTTTTTGAGAGATCTAGTGGAAAGATCAGCTTAGCTTGCGGGAATCTGTGATGTGACGGACACCCAACATACCCTATGTATGTTATTAGGATGGCAGAGGATGTGGAGCCCGGTTTTATGAGACCTTCTTCTCATGTGAGAAAAGTCGAAAAGGAGTAAGAAGAGAAGAGTGTGAGAATTCCAGGGAGATCGTGAAGAGGAAAGGGGTTGATGTTTTTTGGGGAGATCTAGTGGAAAGATCAGCTTAGCTTGTGGGAATTTGTGATGTGAGGGACACCCATCATACCCTTTGAATGCTATTGGGACGGCAAAGGATTTGTAGCAGGTTTTATGAGAGCAAAAGAGAAAAATATTTGAGAGCAGCGAGCAAAAGAAATTTCAGTAGTGCAAAATATGGGAAATTCATATGGCCTCAAGGGAAAAGGAGTTGATCTTTCACAAGGGCCACCAAAAACAGAGAGAGATGTGCAGATCCATGCTGCGAATGAGACACCTTTGGTCCCAGCTGAAAATGCTCCTTCAAGCTCTGGATGGCACAGCAATGTGGTGGTTCTTCTTAATCTTATGATGAGCTTTCTTTGCACAGTTTTTTCTTGGGCTTTCCCAAGTTACATGTTGAAGCTTGATTTTTCTTTGCTTTTAAAAAAAAATTGGTTTGTGTGCTGACAATTTTCCTTGACCCTTACAACCACGATAGCTTATTGTCCTCACAAAGCATCAGGAGAAGGAGGTCTAGTTCAGATTTAAACTCCCAACCAGCAGCTTCACAACCATACCCTTTAGGCACTAGGGTATCTGAATGTCCTTAATCATTTACAAGCTTCCTTGTGATACATTTTCACTTTGCCTACTTTCCAGTTTGTTTGTTTATATAAAAACAATATGAAACGATGTTGAAAACAATAGGAAATGTAGTCATCATTATAGCTTCTTACATTAGGCCAGTGACTCACTTGCTATAACAACTAGAATTGGTGAAAGGGAAATTTGTCAATTGGCATTGATTAAGAATATGTTGAACTTGTAAGGATTTGAACTTTCATTATAGATTATGAGTTTAAATTCAATGTGTAGTCTTAATCCAACAACCTAAAGCAAATTATTAAAATGTTCTTGGACATTCTTACTAGTTTGTGTCCCAATCCCTTAGGAGTTGGAGGCTTTGGTGACCCAAATGTTGGGGAAAATGTCATGAAATACAAATGAACTGAACTAGATGGCTTAGTTACTCAACCCAAACTTGAAAGAATCCGATTTTTAGCATTAACCTTTATTGATTGGCATTAGTTCCACCTACAATCTAACAATATTTACTTATTGAGCTATGTTTTGAAACTTTGAAGTCTATGACACATGTGAATGATCTTCATTTGTCAGTAAGGCAAGATAGATTTGATATTCTTTAATTCAACTATTATTGTCTTTTTTTTAAACTTAATCTTTTCAAATAATTATTGTCTTTATCTAACTACTATAATTTGTATATTGCATTTCTTTAATTTATTGTATAGTCAAATAATTTTCAAGAGATATTTGAAGAATTGTGTTGACCTTTTTTTCATTTTCTTTGCAGGAATATATAGTGCATGATTTAAATCCCACTTGCAATTCCGATAATCCAAACTTAACCATTATTTTTTTTCATGGGATTGCTTTTGGCATAAATGATGAATGGAAGGAAACATGGACAACATACCCCACCAACAATAAAAAAGAATGCATATGTTGGCCACAAAAGTGGCTACCCGAAGACTTGAACAACAATGTTCGAATTTTATCATTGTCTTATGATTCTAACATTGTGGCAAGTGTTCACAATGATGTGACTGAAATTGGCAAAAATCTCATTCAAAGTTTGGTTACAAATTCAAGGTGTGACAATCTCTTCTATTTATGGACACATTAATTTCTTTTCCTTGTGTACATTAAAGATAATTGTTTACATCTTTAAAATTTGTTACATGTTTTGCATGAGTTAATTATTTATGTGTGCTAGTATTGTGATACACACCAACAAGTTTCAATTTATTTGAATTGTTAGATTCATGAAGGAGAAAAAAAAATGGGGTTTAAATGTAAATGTTGTTGTTTGAAGATAATAGCAATGTCTATATTCGTATTATAAGTTCATGGTACATCTAGTTTGGTTTTGTTGGCAATTTTTAGTTCATGCTTTTTGAAACTTTATCTTTGGTAATGCAATTGAATTGAGTTATATTATATTAATACACGTGTAGAAAATTTGCATCCATTTCATTGCAAAAAAATTATTTAAAAAAAAGTGCATATCTTTTTTTTATTTATCATTTCACAAGTATATCCAAAGTAACACATAAAAGATGAATTGTACATTAACACAAAAATGTAAACACCTACATATTCGTACATAATAATGGTTTTACCAAAACATGGTTGGCACATTTTTTAGGTAGATTAATGGAGTGAGTAAATGAAAAATGACAAGTGACAAGCAAATCAATTATGAACTTATGGCTTAAGTCATGTGTGAATTGGAAAATTGCCCCAACTATAATAGGATGAATTTGTACATGTTAATACAATGTTGCTAATGGAATTTTGGTGCATTGTTGAATATATTGTAGTTATCAATCCCTTTGGGATGGACCGGTGGCATTAGTTGCTTATAGTTTTGGAGGTCTTGTACTCAAAAGCTTGATGGTTGAAGCTCACAAGCATGTACATCAAACGCAAAGAAATGATTTGGATAATGAAGTACAAAAATGTTGTAAGACATTTTTGAACAATGTTAAAGGTGTAATATTTTATGGTGTACCACATTCTGGTGGTACCCAATATTTATCAAATTATTTCAGTTGGCAACATCAACAAATCAACACATTGAGCAAGTATGCAACCCAATCTGGTTTTTTTTTTAATTTAAAATCTTTCAACCTACAAATGGAACGCCTTTCAATGGATTTTAAAAATGCCGCTCGTGAAGACCTCAACATTTATGCATTTGGCGAAGGATTACCACTCGACAAAAAATGGGTAGGACTTTCATTTCATCACATTGAAAGTTATCCAACTAGGTTCATTAATTGAACATTTTTTGTATTGTCAAAACTTGTGTGGGATCATGTGCTTAATACTTCTAAATATATTAATGTGGTGAATGGGTCATGTGTTTTATGAATTTTGTTTCATGAATTATTATTGATGGAAAGGAAATTTGACTCATTTTAAACATCAAAAAATAGGTTTTAATTTTTCCCTTCATCAAATCAATTCAATATAAATATTTGTAAAGAAAATCATTGCATCATTAAAACATGTAAGATTAATGAGATTAAAAACCAATAACGTTGTGATGTATTTATATAATTTGCTTGCTAAAGGGTTGAAGGAATTTATTTTTACATGAAATATTTCATTATTATTCAAACATCAATAGTTATAAAGCTATAATTTCCACCACCATTTGGAATTACTATGTTACTTATAAGTTAAAGCAGAAGTGAACAAACAAGTCAATGAATTCCATTAATTTAATCTTTTGCACATGCAGGGAATTTTAGTGCCATTTACTTCAGCTATTCAATTGTCAAACAATAATTATTGCAAAATTGAGGATGCTAATCACTTGACAATTTGCAAGCCACCAAACAAAAATCATCCAAGTTATTATTTATTGTTAAAATGTTTGAGGATATGTATGAAGGTAAAAACATCAATTCTAAGTCTTTTGATTTCATATATGTTCATGTAATTTGATACACATTAGGTCATAGCACACTTGATGTGTATTGCATGTGCAATGATATATATTGGTTATCAAATTTTTAAAATAACATACAAATGACCTATATTTTGTGAATTTTGACAGAGAAATATATTGCTTCCAATTTTGCCATGTCATGAAGTGGCGTTCACTAACAAAGCAGAAGACATCCACATCTTGTTACAAAAGGAGTCTATTGTTGGTTTGGTTGGAATGGGTGGGATTGGGAAGACCACTTTGAGCAAAAAGTTTTATCATTTGTTCCACAACCAGTATGACAAATCTTGTTTTTTGGAGGATGTGAAATCAAAGGACAATATCAATGATGTTATAAAACAACTCCTACATGATTTGTGTGGCAAAAATTTATGCAAGGATGAAAATGTGAATAAAGAAGACCATGAAAAAATTAAGGAATGTATGATATCGGAGAAAGTGTTAGTGGTGGTGGATGATGTTGGTAAGGGGGAGAACCTTACATCCTTGCAACTTCTCGTTGATAAGGCTACCAAAAATGCAACTTTTAAAAGCAAAGTACTTGTGAATTGTCGAAATCGGCAAAGTTTGAAAGATCATGTAAGTGAAGATGGAATAGTGGTTATGAAATTTTTGGAGGAAGAACAAGCAAGGGAACTTTTTATGTTCCATGCATTTGGTAATGCAAATCATGTTCCAACAAAGGATTTCAAAGATATATGTATGAAGATTATAAAAGCTTGTGGGGGGCTCCCTTTAAGCCTTAAAGTATTGGGCTCTTTTTTGTGTGATAATAAAAAATTGGAAATTTGGGAAGATGTATTAAGCAAATTGAAAAGTGGGCAAAGTTTCACCGGGGGCAATGACAATGAAGAGCTTTGGAGTAAATTGAAGATTTCTTATGACCACTTGGATAAAGAACATCAAAACATGTTTTTGGATATTGCTTGTTTTTTGGGTGGTTTGAAAATAAGTACAATTCGTCGAGTGTGGAGTGGAGATTATTTATGCCCAGAACTTACATTACAAAATTTACAACACAGATCTTTAATCCAATGGGAAGAAGGTGGAATCTTGTACATACATGAACAATTACGAGACATGGGTCAAAATATTGCATTGGAACTTCCAATCATGAATCGCATCATATGGAAATCAAATAAGCAAAATTTATTTTTACAAAGGGATGAGGTTGCCACCATATTCAATCCTATGATTTTATTTTGATTTCCTATGAATTTTTTTTATGTCCAAAACCAAATGTTTTAATTTTGAATATTGATTTTATACATACATGTTTTTCTAATAAATTGGCATTAGGATGAAATCTTCTTTCATATTTATAACCCTTTTGTTTTCATTTCATGTGATAGGTGATGGAAAATTTAGAAGGCATTTCATTGAAAAAATGTGCCAATATATTGTCCCAAATGAGCTCAAAAGGATTTCACAACCTCAGGTTACTAGACCTAACAGAAGCTTCACCAACTATAGTGGAAAATTGCATCCAAAGCCGAAATTTGAATAATGTTAAATGGTTGTGCCTCAAAAAATGCATGATTCCAAAGTTGCCAAATAATTTGTTTAATTGTATACAATTACAAGTACTTGATTTGGCACAATGCCAAAGTTTGAAGGAACTACCTTCATCTATTGGTCAATTGAATGCACTCAAAGAGCTTGATTTGTCAAGTTGTTCCGGCTTGAAAGAACTACCTTCATCTATTGGTCAATTGAATGCACTCAAAGAGCTTAATTTGTCAAGTTGTTCCGGCTTGAAAGAACTACCTTCATCTATTGGCCAATTGAATGCACTCCAAAAGCTCATTCTGTTAAGGTGTTCTAACTTGAAAGAACTACCTTCATCTATTGGCCAATTGAATGCACTCCAAAAGCTCGGTTTGTCACGGTGTTCTAAGTTGAAAGAACTACCTTCATCTATTGGCCAATTGAATGCACTCCAAAAGCTCGGTTTATCACTATGTTCTAAGTTGAAAGAACTACCTTCATCTATTGGCCAATTGAATGCACTCCAATACCTTGATTTGTCAATGTGTTTTGCCTTGGAAGAACTACCTTCATCTATTGGCCAATTGAATGCACTCCAAATACTTGGTTTGTCACATTGTTCCAACTTGAAAGAACTACCTTCATCTATTGGCCAATTGAATGCACTCCAAAAGCTCGATTTGTCATGTTCTAACTTGAAAAAACTACCTTCATCTATTGGCCAATTGAATGCACTCCAAAAGCTCGATCTGTCAAGGTGTTTTAACTTGAAAGAACTACCTTCATGTATTGGCCAATTGAATGCATTCCAAGAGCTCGATTTGTCAGGGTGTTCTGAGTTAATAGAACTACCTTCATCTATTGGCCAATTGAATGCACTCCAAAAGCTCGATTTGTCAGGGTGTTCTAACTTGAAAGAACTACCTTCATGTATTGGCCAATTGAATGCACTCCAAAAGCTTGATTTGTCAAGTTGTTCTGGCTTGAAAGAACTACCTTCATCTATTGGCCAATTGAATGCACTCCAAAAGTTCAATTTGTCAGGGTGTTATGACTTGAAAGAACTACCTTCATGTATTGGCCAATTGAATGCACTCCAAGAACTTGATTTATTACGGTGTTCTGACTTGAAAGAACTACCTTCAACTATTGGTCAATTATATTCAATCCAAAAACTTGATTTATCATGGTGTTCCAAGTTGAAAGAATTACCTTCATCTATTGGCCAATTGAATACACTTCGACAATTGGTTTTGTCAGAGTGTACCAACTTGACAAAATTACCTTCATCTATTGGCCAATTAAATGCACTTGAAAAATTTGTTTTGTCAGGTTGTTGTAGCTTGAAAGAACTACCGTCATCTATTGGCCAATTGAATGCACTTAAAAAGCTTTATTTGTCAGAATGTTGCAACTTGAAAGAATTACCTTCATCTATTGGCCAATTGCATGCACTCCAAGAGTTTTATTTGTTAAGGTGTTCCAACTTGAAAGAACTACCTTCATCTATTGGCCAATTGAATGCACTTCAAAAGCTTGTTTTGTTAGGGTGTTCCAACTTGAAGGAACTACCTTCATCTATTGGCCAATTGAATGCACTCCAAAAAATTTATTTGTCGGAGTGTTCCAACTTTAAAAAACTACCTTCATGTATTGGTCAATTAAATGCACTCCAAGAGCTTGATTTCTCAAGGTGTTCCAACTTGAAAGAACTACCTTCATCTATTGGACAATCGAATGCACTCCAAAAGCTTTATTTGTATGATTGTCCCAACTTGAAAAACAACCTTCATCTATTGACCAATTGAAAGTATTATGAAAGTTCAATTTGTAGAAGTGCATGCCAACTTGAGATAACTACCTTTATGTATTGACCAATTGAAAGTATTATGAAAGTTCCATTTGTAGAAGTGCGTGCCAACTTGAGATAACTACCTTTATGTATTGGCCAATTGAATGCACTCCAAGAGCTTTATTTGTATGAATGTCCCAACTTGAGAAAACTACTTTCATTTATTGGTCAATTGAATGCATTCCAAATCTTTATTTATAAGATTTTTCCAACTTGAAAACATCATGCAAAAAATACATTCATCTATGGGCAAATTGTATGCATTCAAAGTGCTTCATTTGTTAGGGTGTTCCAACTTCAAATAATTACTTTCATCTATTTGACCAATTGAGTACATTCCAAAAGCTTCATTTGTTAGGGTGTTCCAACTTGAAAAAACCACTTTCATCTATTAGTCATTAAGTGCACTTGAAAATCTTGATTTGTGTGAATGTTTCAACTTGCAAGAATTACTTGCATGTACATTGGCCAATTAAATGCACTCCAAAAGTTTTAATTGTGGAGAATGTATGAGCTTGTAGGAATTACTTATGTTTATTGGCCAATTTAATGCATTCAAGGAACTTAATTTGTTAAGGTCTTTCAATTTGAAATAATTACCTTCATCTATTACCAATTGAATCACTAGTAGAAAACCTTTTTTTTTCAACCAACCCACCTTTGACTTGACATCATCTTCGACTACATTTCAATTGTAATTTTTTGAGTATTTAAAGACATTATTCACAATTGCCAAGTAAATCGAACTGCCTACTCTTTTGATGGACAAATGAAGGCACATCCCAACTATTTTGGAAGTGATGGAATATTCTTAGCACCCACATGGTCTACAATTGAATTCTAGTTGAAACATTGACTTGGAAAATTACAAAGTCTTTAATGAAACCTCCCAAGGTGGCGTGTCAACTAAGAAAGTCCCATGTTCAACTACTTTGGTCAATCACTAAACATAATGATGGATGAAAAATCACACGTGGATGGATGACATTGAAATTGGGACTAATGTTTTTGTTGCAAGTCCACAACAAGATTGTTTCTTGACTACAACTATAAATTGAAAGGCAAAAAATGAATGTTGGGCACTTTTACGTATTATGTCAACACCTCAATTGCAAGTGCTACTTAGTAAACATGACAACAATCATTATGCCATGCTCTACAAACATTGGTATGCATTGTTTTGGTTTTTAAAAACAAATATTTTTTGAGGTTATCAAAGCTAACAAAGCCACAATGATCAAAATAAGCTCCTTCTCTTTGAAAGATCCAAACAGTTAGATTTTGAAAACTATTAAATTAATCAATGATTTGTCAAAAACATTCAAATCCTAGGTTCCATATAGATTGTGGGCAAAATTGATTCAACTTTCAAGAAAACATTATTCATTTTAGGATGTGACCTTTCACCCAACTCCTTATTAAAAGAAATTTGGCATTAAGAAAAAATATAAAAACACCAATTTTGTTTATATATCAATGCATGAGAAAATATATATGGACATGGATAGCTTGATGCATAAGAAAAGAAAGGACCTTTTTGTTAGTAGAAACATTGTCAATAAGAGAAATAGACTAAAACATAACCAAATGATTTGTGACTACATGTGACTAATTGTCGTTTACAACTAACATTGGTTACATTTACACTTGAAAATCAAATCTCACATTTATGACTATGGTGCAACTATTTAAGTTTTTCATTCTTCCAATGGGATAATTTTCACATTATTTTAATCTTAAAAGGCCTTGGTATGGCCCATTAATTGTAAAAGTGCCAAAAAATGATAACTAATTATTTATTTATACATTAAGTTATGTATGTTACTAATTTTGTATAGGGTAAGTCACGTGTTTTATGTTATGGTAACTAACAATTATGTATAGTAAGCTTTATGTATACATTATGTACTCCACATTCATAATGGTACATATATGTATTATTCTCGTAGATTAGTTAGGCATGGTTTGAAAAAACTATAATTGTATATTAGCCTCATATTAATGTATATGTAAGGGTGACAATTCTTCAATCATCATTAGAAGAAAATTGTGTATTTTCGACTAGTCTTTGTGACTAAATTTTAGTCGCAAAAGACATTTTGCAACTAAAATCCCTTTAATCGCCTAAAATAAGTCGCATGTGGTAAATTAATTGCAAATGACAAAGGGTATTATATGAAAAAAAAAATCAACAAATACATTTCATCCTTTGACTACATTATATACGTATTGTCACATGGGACTAAGATGCAACTATTTTGGTCACAATTAAGGGCAAATGACATGTTGCCACGTGTTTTAATATTTGATTATTTAAATTATTATTATTATTATTATTATTATTATTATTATTATTTTGAAATAATTTAGGATATTCAATTATAATACTTGGATGATCTTATATTATGACATGTGGCCCAATGTAAATATGTCACATGGCGTTAAGAAAAAAAATCAAATATTAATATTAAGTTGGTAGGTACCTAGGTAGGTACATAAATATGTGCCTACAAACCTAGGCTACATACCAACCTTCCTATTTAGGTAAAAATATAAGTAGGTAGGTTTTACCTTCCTAGGTTAAATACCTACTCATAGAGGTAAATATTTAAGTAGGTAGGTACATAGGTAAACCTAGGTGGGTAGGTCAAACTAAGTACCTACTTAACTAGGTAGACAAGTAGGTTGCGAAGGTAAGCACTTTAGAACTGTGCATAATTTATTTTTTCATTTTGGGTTGACTATTTTGATTAGTTCATCCCATGTGCACAAATTTCTTAATGTGAAATTGGATGACCACACCCCCCCCTCTTTATATAATGTTCCAAATAGGAATGAAGCACAAACAATATGGGATAAATTTTGAAGTTACAACTTCTTCACAAACTAAATTGTAATTCCAAAACTTTCTTCATGCCTTACTTTCTTAGTTTTTAGATTTCTAAACAATTCAAGTGCTAAATAATTAAATAATCATTTAATTAATAATGATTAAATTTACGTATATTTAAATTATAAATTATACACTACAAATATTCATTATTCATTATCAATTACTTAAATAAGCAATAAGTTCTTAATATTTAACAAACTAACCATATAATTACTCACAAGTTTTTAATACATAACTCATAAATAATTAAATATTTTATTACTTTTTAGACTCTGATCGAATTATATATAATTTAATTAACATAAAATTAGTTTAATGACTATAATTTGAAAATTAAATATTTATAATATTTATGTTAAAATTATAAGTAATGAATTAACAATTATTATTAGAAAGTAAATTCTTACATGATTTTTAAAAATTATTATTCAATTAATTACATTATTAATTATATGATTACATTTATTGTTTAAAAAATTATTACAAGTCAAGTTTTTTTTTCTTTTGCTAATTATTAACTATAAATACAATCATTTGTTAAACATAACATTAATTTTCATAATTACTGTAAAATTGGATCCATGATTTAGGATCTTCAATTCTTCATTAAGACATGCAAATCTTGTGTTAGGAATTGGATTCTTGGGTTACAAACTCCACTTTTGTTTTATGAAACCCAATATTGCATATTGAGCTTAATTAGGTCTTATATTTTATTTTTCAATCCTACTTCAAGAGTATGGATCCTATATTAACAATATTATGTCCTATATTGAGGAAAATGCATTCCATTTTTTATCATTGTATTGGTAGCGAAAGTAAGAAACATCATTGGAAATAAAATAGAAAGCTTTGGCATTAAAGATATTTCACCATTTGGCTCCAAGGTTTTGCAAGATTTGACCAACATCTTGCTAAAACAAAGCACAACAATTCATTGCAAATAAAAGGATGGTAGGGCAATGTTTTATGAACTTTTACCACATTCATCAATAGGTGAAACATTCATTCCAATTGGCATAAACACAAGAAATCATGACAAGCTATCCAATGTTGCATGTGAGTATGCTTCAACAAACTAGTGATAATTCTTGAACACTTGCACATGGAGCGATGAACACGCCCATTTCATTTATTAAATCATGTGATCATTTACCAAAACCTAATTTATTGGCCCAAATGCCCTAACAATGCATATATTGGTTATATTTCATTTAAAATTTGGTGTATGATATGTACATGGAATTTCTATAATAAAAGGTTTCGCCCTAAAAAGTGAAGGTGCCAATATATACTACATAGGTGATGGTCATTGTTCCTTTTAAGGAATTTATGTTTGTAATAAAAATGATTATCATCCTTAAGAAGATTTAGCCAAATTTGGTTGGAAACCAAATATGAAGTACAAATCTTTAATCATTTATAAGTATTTTTGACTACACACTAAAAATCAAATATTAAAATGGTGATTTTTATTAAGTTTTTTCTTCACTTATGGTCTTTGAAAACCTCAAATACTTATTTATGAAAGAAAATAATTTATTTGATTTGTTTATCACATTCAAATCTCCCAAACCATGGTGTGTCTTGCCATGCTTTTGGTGTCTTTGGCAAGTTTTCAATGAATAAAAGTGTATAAATTGGTTTCATAATGTTTCAACTTACAGTGAAGAAGTTATTGGATACAATTTTTTCATTGAAAATTCATTTAAGTGAAAATATATAATGAAATTTGGGCACACTTTTGTTATTGCTAAAAAAATTTCATTTCATAAGATTTAATGAACGTGTTTGGATTTGCATAAATTCAATGGCATTTGTGAAAAATATTGAATTTTGAGTTTTTGTTTTTGAAATTCAATTAAGTTACAAAAAATATATTTTGGAAGGAAGAAATCAAGAACCAATTCACATTTAGGCCAATGACATAGGCTACATCAATACATTTGACTTATAGTCTTTCATCAACGGTCATTATGAAAAAAGTAATGGCAAAACTTCTCACAAAATCTAGGTATGAAAAATGAAACTGATCTAAGAAGGGGAATGGAACTTTGGGACTTAAGAATAACATATTTCAATGTTATTAAAACTTTGCCTTCATTTTACATGTAGATAATGTCAATTGTAGCATGCATAAACAACCTTTATTTTGAGGTGTGTTATTATTATAGGTGAAGGTTCATCTAAGTTAGGCATTTTTTTGGGTGACCTTCCCCTCTCTTTATTTATATGCTTATTGCAATTAAGGGGGAGAGTTCAAGTACTTGATTTCTTCTCATTCCCCTTGCAATTTGCCCTCTTTGGAATATTATTAGTTTGCTAGGACTTGGTTCCTTCCATCTTGTATCTTTTTCTCCCCCTTTGTTAGGTTATTTGTTTTATTGATAATTGGTAAGTTTTCATCATTTTTGAATTCTTTCACATGATGTAATAATGATCCTAAACATGTAGCCTACTAAAAATTTCTATAGTCTTTTACATCATGCAATCATGCATATGTTAATTTCAAGTTTCAACCCATAAAATATGGAGTTGTTATTATTATTTTCTCAAGTCTTCTGCTTGGAAAGCATGGATATTGTGAATCGAGAATAGAAACAAAGTTTATTGTGACATATTTATCACATCTTTTGCAAGAAAAACAAGGCTATTTTAAATCTAGAAAGATACCCAATTATGAAGTGTCATTGGTGTATGGAAAGTCACTAGGATGATCATCAATTAAAATGCGACATATAAAATCATAAATTAAAATCCAATATAACGATCATCAATTTGAAATTTGCAAGCTAAAAATATATAAGCAAATTCAATTTTGCATTAGTATTGACTAGGTATGACATGGAAATTTTTATTTTTAATGCATTATAACAAAAGGATCTAAGGCCATTGGAAAGGTTAATAACATTTTATGATTGTAACCTTTCGATGCAAAAAGATCATCATGAGAGGGAATATATATGTTGACCTTCTATTGCACCAAAGAATCATCAATCAAGTTTTCTTATTTTCACAAAAAAATCTTTTCATCACCATTTTCAGTCTTCATCCTTGATGGACCAACTTTTTAATCCACTTAATATGGCATTTACCAACAATCATATAACTCAAATTTAATGACAAAAATTCAAGTAACATTATGGGCAAGTGTGGATGTTTTTGGCCCTTGAAAGCTTCTATGACAACCATTTGATGAATGCACTACCTAACGTACTCAACTCACAATGGGAATATTTCATTACAAGTCATGGTTACAATGGTCACCCACAATAAGACTCTATTGATGGTTTTAATAAAAAATAACTAATGTTATATTCTTCTCAGTAAGTTGTACAATGGTCCTTTATGAATATCATTAAATGTCTTGACAAGATCTTGTTAGATTTTGTTTCTCCCAAACTTTGAAATCATTGTAATGATTTAGTAACTCAAACTTCAAACAATAGTTCCAATAAATCATTTACACAAGGTCACCACCCACATTAATCAGGCATTTTCAAAAATTTAACTCCATGATTTTTAGTCCATACTTTAAATGAATAAATTGTTCAACCTCTTTCTATACACACAATTATAATAATACAATATAAAATAGTTGATTTTTAAAGACAAATGGTTAGGATCTTGCTTCACCTTGAAGAGCCTTGACAATATCTAGCCTAATTAATGAAGGAATTTTTTTCCTAATGCCCAAGTTATGGTTGCCTCTAGTGGTAGTGCTCCAAAATTGTCAACATCCTTACATAACATGGCACACCCAACGTAAAAGCAAACCATACAGAAATTTCACCGACCCACATGAAGAAAATCTTACATAAGTATTAACATTCAACATACTTGAATAATTGTTATTGTTGTTGATTCCAATGGTGTATCCACTAACAAACATGAATAAAATTATTTTTCATTGCATCCTCCACATTCAATCAAGGTTCAAGGTCCTAAAACATTTATATGTTTAAGTGAGATTTATAAATCAATACAATTTAGATCAAATTGTAAATTCTTGTGGACCAAGTTCATTATGAAATGACTCATGAAACAAACAAACAACATTATTATGATATAAAAAAAGGGAATATGTCAACTTACAACTTTGGAATGCTTGAGTTTTTATAAAAAGGATTTTGACATACTAGAATAAAAACAGTATTTGCCAATTTTGTTAGAGCCATTGAAAGTTCAACATGTCCATTCTGCATTTGTAAACCACCCACATTCTCAATGCACAAAAAGATGTGGCCTAAGGTATGAAACTCCTCATCAAACAACTTAGTTGCTTTTTATTTATCAACTTCATTTTTGAGGTTCACAACTTCTTGCTAAAGCTCTATAAACTACAACATGTGAAACTACTTTCCACATTAGGAGCACCAATTTTCATGTTGATGTGATCAAATGAAAACAATGAACATGAACTTTGGCACATTTGCTCCTTCTCCTTTCCCATGTGTTGCAATATTGGACACTTCTCCATTAAATTCGTAGTGCCTAATACCTATCAAAACATAACATGTCCATAGTTTTGGTTCATCAACATACATGCATTTTTTTTGAGTATCTTGTTGAAGTTAATGTTACCCAAGGGGGTCATAGTTTCTAGCTTCCAAATACTTGTTCTTGTTTTCCTTGCTTGCCATAATTGGTTGGAATTAGTCACTAAAATCCTCAAAATAATGTTTGGCTAGGGTTTATTTTAAGCATTGACATAATACAAGATCACTTGATTAAGGTTCTTATGAATGGATATTGATCTTGCATCATTGTTTTTTGTTTTATAAACTTGTTTATGGAGTTTTACGTTTTATGCATTTAGTGCCAAAACCTTAATGTCTCTCAATTGGGTACATAATTAAATTAATGTTGTTATAGCAGCTCTTCACCAAACAAGCCAAGTGGAGCTACAAAAACCTTAGCTAGAGAAATACTCTATAAATTTTGTTAGAAACCAAACTACCAATTGTTTTTCAAGAAGTTTAAAAAATGGAAATGATGGGAGTTTCCTATAAATAAAAGAAAAAAAGTTGTGGGTGGGTAATGGATACCTTTCCAACGAAGGGGAAACCAAAGGTAGAAGTGACTTCATGAGCCACAAAGATGTACATCTCCCCTCTTGTTTCAATCCTTAAAGTTTTCAAAGAAAGAGGAAAGAAAGAAGTTGGGAAGAAAAGGTCAATTTCAACCTTCATGGATTTTAAGTCCATAATTGCAATGCACTAGCCTTTTTTCGATGCTTCTAAAGTTGCATTTAAAGCTTGCTTAAAATGTCTAAATTTTCATGTTCAAATCAAACCTTGTATCCACTTTATTGGAGATCTAAAAGAAGAAACAATTTTTGAATGACAAGTTCTAGAGGTTGTTCTAATCATAAACTCCTCTTGCACAAAAGATTTAGGGAAGATTATCACTCACATCTTTTTCCTTGTAACATTGGAGTTAAATATAGTCGACATAGAAAAAAAAATAGGATGCAATTCATGTGGGATGACATATCAATTTAACAATGATCAATCCTTCCCAAATGCAAATCATCATTTACTTCCCAAATGAAGATTACATTATTAATAGCAATGTGGAATGCCATTGTTGTTGCATCACCAAAATAAAATAATTTTAGTGTACTGGATTGACCAAGAACTTGCACCTTCAGTGGTTGTTCGTGCTTGGTGCTTCCTTGTCTTCCCAACCACAATGAACCAACAACCACTAATGCACCATGAAGGATGAATGAAAAGTTGTCAAATTTTTCTTTTTTGTTGGCTTTCAGTTCCTTAGCTAACCATGGTGGTTACCTCAATTTTTATTTATTTATTCCTACCTACCTATCAACAACCCATAAGCAGGTTGTTAATAGGTAGGTAATAAAAACAACCTTTACATATGTATAAACAAGGTGTCACAAACACGTTGGCCGTACCAATAGATTGTACATGTGCATTTATGTATATATATACAAATGCATATTTTATTGTGCACATGATTTATTTGTATGTGTTTGTGTGTATGTGCATATATGTGTTTATACATGTGTAATAACATTAAGATTATTATAGTTGCAATATTGAAACATGTACGTGATTATAATTTATTACAATCACATAATAAATTTTACAAATTTTAACTATTTGTAAAGTTAACATAATTACAATCTTATATTTTCAAATTGTACACATTTCAAAGAGGCACACTAGTCACAGTCATGTTTTTTTCCTACTGTGCAATATCTGATGTGCCTACAGAGATGGAAATTTCAGTTGCATTGATTCTTTGTGACTGTCCAGTTTCAATTAGGTGAAAAGGATTGTTGGGTGCATCATGTCAAGCTCAGTTCATTGTCTGTCATTTTTCTGCCAGTGTACTACACCAATGCTCAGAACTTGGAAGGGATGTGGCAGAGGTTAGGACGTGAGAAAAGTACAACAAAAGCAGCCATGGCCCTTCTTCAAGAGGTTTGTGTCAAAGTCATTTGTGCCTTTCTTCTTCCCATGATGGTTCTTTCCCCTCTTAAATCTATCCCCTATGCTTCTGGTTTTGAATTGTGCAACTAAAGGCTCTACTCTGTAATGTTGAGCTCAGCAGTTTCATGAGAAATGAATGCTGGAAAAGGCAATTGGTTGCATTGATCAATGCACATCATAAGAACAACAGAAGAGATGATTGCTGATCTTTCCCTGGGATTCTTGGATCTCCTTCTTCATCACTAGTCAGTGGAGCTCTTATAGCTGTCTCATTTGCTTGGTCTGATGGATTCAAGTGGAAATCTTCTCATTGGACATTGATAGATCAGTGTAGTGAACACATTTAAATTCTTGAGCACTAACTTGAGACTTCTTTCTGTACAGTACATGGAATTATCCAAGGGCGGAGGACCATTGAAGATCACTGATGGTAAATCTATCAGCAATTGCACAGGTGGTTGTAAGAATACCAGGAAGCAGATGAAGACTGAAGCTTGCAGAGGATCACAGAATCTTGAAGAAGACCTACCAGACCCTGACACAGTTGAAAGGGTGTCTGAGGCAACCAATGCATTTGAAATCCAAAAACAGGATCACAAGTTTGAAGAGACTGGGAAATTGGGGAGGGCAGAAGCACCAGATAAGGATAGAATTGCTGCAATTCCAGTAACAGTTTCTAAAGATGATCAAGGTAGAAAAGACTTTGAGAACTTGGAGGAAAGTGGAAGGGAGCCTGGAACATACAGTTGTGGAGAAGATCAACAAAAGGCTTGCCAGAGTTTTCCCTTGTGAAGTTAGCAAGAATGGGTATGGTGTACTTGTCAGTATCCAGTAGGACGTCAAGGGATATGGTGACAGTTCTGTCAAGGCTTCTGGCAGACATTCATGCAGGACTGAGAACATCTCCACAGTAGGTACCACTTTGTGTTCCTGAAAAATGCTAGTGTGCTCATGAGGGCCAGGCCATGAAAGATCAGAGAGTACAATTGTTTACATTGGATAGGTAATGAATTTGCCTAACCTTGGAGGTGGCAGTCCCCTCACTGGATCATTTATCTGCAATCCCCATTTCCAGAGTCACCCCTGTTTCATCAATCACCATCGTTAATCTCACACACAACATACAATGTCAGAAAAGGCTCAAAGTCACTTCTTGTACTAACAGAAGCAATTGTCATTTGGAAGTAGCAGTAGCACATCTGCTGCTTGAAGCAAATCAGCAACTCAATCTACACTCCTTGTTTTGGTTCAATCATGGTCCCACTATCCAGGGGACAGCATTAGATTAGGAACAATGGTATACAAACAGAATGCACATGCCAGAAGCCCTAACACACTGCATCAATCAGTTCCCTTGCAGCCATCACCGTAGCAAGAGAACATTTTGAAACAGGAGGCTTTGCACTTCTTTGGTATATTTGTTTCCTGGTAGAATCTATATCCGCCACAGGTGACTCAGATGCAAAGAAAAGGAAACCACTGGGCTGGCATTGACAGGCTTGGAGTTTTCCTGAAAGAAAGAGAGAGAACAAAGCGAAAAGAGAAGAGGGGGGGGTGGGGGGCGCGGTGGAAATGAGTACACGAGCTGCTTTGAGGAGGTGAGAGAAGTTGTCAAGAAGGCTGCCGATATCCGTATCTGCACGCTGCAATAAAGATCGCTGCCGCTGTGCTGCCTGCGCAGCTGCCGATACTGTTGGGCCTGCCACTACTGCCGCGGCACCTGCGAAGCTACAGGACCCGCCACCACCTCCTCCGCCTGCCCCAACTCCCTTGCTCATCGTTTCGTCGAACAAAAGCACACACAACGAGCCACTCGAACCTCAGGGCCCTCTTTTGGTGGGAGAAGGAGCCCTATATGGATATGGGGTAGTTTAGGTCTTGGATTGCTAAAAAGAATTTCAGCTGCTATCTACTCGTCTCCTCAATGAGTACTCACCCCTCTTCAGTTGAAAATTTCCACTCCCGGAAACACATACTGTTAGCTCGCGCTCACATTATCTCTCTAACCCTTTGTCTTTTTCTCCCTCCCTGCCTGCAACACCTGAAGAGTGCAATCCAAGAAATTCCACTCCACCAAACAGACTCTCACTCCTTGGCACCTCAGCTCCGACATTGACGTCTCTCTCTCTCCCTCCCTCTCTCTCCCTCCCCTAATCCCTAATTTACTTCCCTGCTAAACACTTCTTCACAGTTTTTCTTGATCAAAACAACCGAACTCTGTCAAAGCCACAAACACAAGAATACAATTTAAGATCTCTCTCACTTTCTCACCCATTAAGCTCCGGGGTGGCAGATTATGTCATTTTCTTGACCAAATTAGATGGCATAATCTTCCAGCGATGATCAAACACTCGTACTTTGTGACCAGAATGTGTCTGTTGAACATGAATTTATTTTTTAATTGTGAATCTGCCACCCCAGACCTTTAATGTCATGGAATGGTCTTGTCCTTGCCCATTATGTTGAGTGCATTGCCTATCTCTCCTGGCACCTTGCCCAACATAATGGTAAGAGGCTTGACCATTCCATAGTACACTAAAGAAGACATTAAGGTCTGGGGTTGTAGATTATGTCATTTCCTGGACCACATTATATGATATAATCTCCTGTTTCTGTTCATACTCTAATACTAATGACCAAACTGTGTCTGATGACTTTTTTTTAAATTGTTGAATCTGCCACCCCAGACCCTAATGTCATGGAATTGGCCCTGCCCATTATGTTGAGTGTGTTGCTTGGCTTACCCAACGTAATGGGCAGGGGTTTGATGATTCCATCGGATGTAAATCTCATGGATGTTAGAAAATTTCAAATAACTTACTAGGTGATTTGTAACATCTCCAGAAATTTTCAATATTCTTCATAAATAGTTTGCAACAGATCATTAAAGAATATCACAACCCTAAGGTAAGAGTAGTTGAACTAATAATAGAAGATAATTATGAACAAGTTTGGGGAAGTCCATGTTTTTTCCTCTTTGGATAATGATTAGATCATTTTAACTTGATGGTTGATACCAGTGTTGGGTGGGTATAAAAAAAATGTGAGAACTAGTCAGGGTTCAAGCCGGTTCTCAGTTTGAAACCCTTAGGGTATCACATTTAGTGATGCCCTTTACGAAACCCAACTGCAAGGTTTTATGTAATGTGAGAACCAGGGCTGGGCTTTGAAACCTTGATCAAATGTATATTTAAATTTTATTGAAACCTTGACAAATTATTAAAAAAATCAAGGTGAGGGTTTCAAAGTTTATAATTAATAGGTAGTCAACATCAAGTAGGGTTTAGTGTTTAGTTAGTAGTTAGTTAAGGGTTTCGTTAGGTTTAGGGTTAGGCAGTAGGCGGCCCCGCCTGTTGCTTGATATAAATCAAGTGTTTCAAGCTTTTTTTCTCATGCTTGTAGTTTGTTACTTAGTTTTAATTATGTTGATTAGTTGTTTTGGTTAGTAATTAATAGTCCTCGTTTGACACTCAAACTCCTTGCTCAACATTCCTTGTTGCTCCTTGTTCCTCTTGTTGTTCTTTACTCGATGTTATTACTCCTCTTGTTGTTCTTTGATAATCCTTAGTCAACACTACTACTTTTCTTGTTACACCTTGCTTCTCCTTGTTCGACGCTACAACTTTTCTTGTTGCACCTTGCTTTTCTTGGTCGATGCTATGGCTCCTCTTACTACTCCTTTTGTTGCTCCTTACTCAACATGCTCGACATTGTTGTTCCTCTTGCTATTCCTTGTTTGACACACTTGATGATCCTACTTTTCTTTCTATTCCTTACTCGATGTTATTGTTCCTCTTGTTCCTCTTTGCTTGACACTGTTACTCCCTTGCTTGCTTAGGCACCTTTCTACTACACTATGATGTTGTTCTTTTTACCGCTCATGTTCCTCATGTGTAAGATTGTATTCCCCCCTTTTAGTTTTTTGCAAGTATGGGAAGAGTTATCCAAATTCAAGTTTTTAGGCTAGACTTGAAAGGTGAGATGTTTTTTTTTTCAATCTTTGTTTGTCGATGAATTTTTTTATCATCCATATAGTTGGTTTTGGGAAATTTTAGTTGAAAATGTGTTTGTTTGTTGTGTGTAGGAATCATTTGGACATTGTACATTTAATTTTACACATTGCATTTCATTTGCACAATTGCATTGTGTATTTTTTTAACACATTGCATTTTTTTCCCCCCACCCCTTTCAATTGCTTATAAATGTGTAGGTTGATTTTCAGATAGATTTAACATAATTTTATTTTGACAAATTTGGGTTTTGAAGAGGAGTTAGAAAAATTTGAAGGCTTATTTGAATGAGATGAAATAATGAACATATAAAATGTTGGAATGAAATTTAAGAATTTTTTAATTTCTTTTGCAATTTTGTTATGTTTAAACATTAAAATTTTATTATTAACCAATATGTGAAAAGCAGCTTTGAAAACCAACTGGTATAAAATGTGTGAGAATTGACATTTTGAAACTCAAGTGAAATTTTTTTGCAAATTTTTGAAACGCTACATGGGTTTTTTTAAAATGAAAATATTTTTTTAAAAAAGAATTGGGTCAAATCTTTCAAAACAATCTACTACCTTGACCTGGTTGTTTTCAAAAAAATTAAATAACCACCCAACACTAGTTGATACTTATTTTTTGAGCTAATGCAATTTTACACTATTTTTGGCAATCTTGTCACATTATATTTTAGGTGTAAATTGTTGGATATAACAAAATATTCGTTACTTGTTTTTTTAACTTGATTTTTGAAATTTGGGAATACTTCTAATTTACACTAGCCCTTTTTTTATTGGAAAAATTCATCAAAAAGAGATTTTTTAAAAATTAAATGAAATGATTTTGGAGGCCCTCAATCACCAAAAGTGAAAAAATAAAATAAAATAAAATACTCAAGATTTTTATATTTTTTGTATGCAATCATAAATATAAAAGGTTGATTATAGATTTTAATTTCATATTTGGTTTATAGCCAATTTTGATTAAATCTTCCTAGGGATGATCACTATCTTTTTAACATTAGGGTGAAACACAATTCATTTGTTTTGAATGAGGCTAGATGGCATGTCTATGGAACAAATGCACCAATATGATGAGACAATACAAGAGGGAAAAGTGGAAAGTCTTCCAAATGGAAGGTACTATAGATTATTGTACTTGGATTGACCCAATGCCACCCATGTAATCTTTCGTTGCCTTCAAGGGTTAACTGATAAATTGGAAAGATTTGAAAATGAGATTTGCTATTGAAAGATAAAGTTAATCTATGAGAAGAATTTGACACCAATGTTCATGTGCAAAACTTACCATGAATATTTAGCATTTGGTACTATCAATTTTGCACAAATGAACAAGTGAAATGAATATTACATAAGGGTTTTAAATAAATCAATTCTCAATAATTTCATCAAATTTGCAACCACTTTTGTTGTGAATATTCCTACTTTATGGTCATCATTTGCACCCATAATCCAATTTTTAATCAATCAACGATCACATGGCACATCTTATCTTAGTCTTCTAATTAATTAGAGGCCTTCCTAATGAGTAGGGAGTGACTTTCTAGTGAGTAAAAGGTCACATAGTAAAGTTATGCATAAAATAACCATGTCTTCACCATGTCTTTGGTCCTCCTTTCACCCCCTATCCCCTCTTTTAGTGGTATCTACAAATTAAAGATATTTCAATAAATCTTAGTATGAAATGTTGATACTTAATATTTAATTCACAAGGTTCAAGACTAATTATAGTAGTTGTACAGTTAGGAGTAGTGAAAATATATGTAGTAGTAATGGAGGAGCTCAAGAAAAAGGAAAGATAGGATGAAACTTAATTTACCACCAAAATTGATTGTTTTATGAATTTCACCCCTTGTTGAATGGTAACATACTATTTTGTAGGTTTTTTTAACCTCACCTTAAGTATGACCAAACTCAAGGTTCTAATGTTATGTTTTTCTTACTTTATGGATAACTCTATTTTGTAAGTTATTTAAAACTTTTTATCACATGTTACAAGCATGGACGATGCATAAATAATGCATGGATGGAGAACATTTTATATCCTTTGTTTGCTTTGGTTCTTATCACTTTGTATTATTTTATGTTAAATTGATATGATCATATTTTTTCTTTTATTTATATCAAAGCACTATTTTTATAAGAAAAAAGATTTGTTTTTGTGAATTTGTTTTCACATAAAAGTGGACAAAGGAAATATAGTTTGTTAAACTAATTACACTCTCTGTGGAATTTAATACATTAGGGTCAAAACATGGTTGGGGTACCCAAAAGGACTATTTCATTTTATATTCATTGGAACCCACTTAAATATATTGTTGAAATTTAATGATACATTCATATTGAAAGTTTGATTTTATTCATGGATAGATACATTATAAAAATATTATTCTATGCAAAGCATGTGCCTATTTAAATTGATTACATGACCTATGTACCTAGGTTAGGTTTTCAACCTAGCATGGGTAGTGACACGTGTCAATAATTCATAATATAAAAATCATGAAATTATAAATATATTAAATTATGTATTAAATAATTTAAATTTAATTGATTTCCATGTTGCTTAATTAATTAACTAGCAAGTGAAATGGCTTGATAAATTTGTATTTTAGTTGAAAGTAACCTTGTTTCACTAGGTGTTAGTGGATCAGTTCACTATACATAGCAATTGGCCCCCGTTCATTAAGGGGTTGACCAATTTCACCATGGTAAAAATGTCCAAATTCACTCAAAATTTGATGTAACCTAGAGTGAACTAGGACACATTTTGGTGTATTAATGAGAGGAAAATTTACAACTCCATCCAAGTTCTTGATCGCTACATTCATTTCAATAACAAAAGTAAAAGTTACCAAAAAAATCCACTATGCAATTTTCAAATTTGGCAATTAAGTCGTGCAAACAACAATAAAAAACATTGTTATATGTTTGGTGAAATTATAGGATGTTGAAAGGACATGATGACATCCATCTTGGAAATCTTAAATTAGAACCAAGGAACCTAAATAAAAGAAAAAATAACATTTTCACCTTTCTTGAAACAAAATCCAAAACTAGATGAAAATGAATAAGTAGACAATAAGGGCTTGATGATGTCTTCTTGTTTTACCTATTAGTAAGGTAGAATTCCAATTTATGTTCATTAACTACAAGTTAGGTGACACCATATTGTCAATGTTGAAAAAGGTCCATGGAGGTATTTTCATAAGAAAACATCTTGTTTCTTTCCACCCCACACAATGCAACTATTGTTCGATTTAATAACATTTCAACTACATTTGGCCATCTTAAGTTTGCAAGTTGTTTGTTCCATTAATTAACAGTCAATATTATTCATAGTTGTTACATTCATTATGTTGTTCATTTATGAATATAATTTGGACTTTATTTAACTATTTAATAATTTCAAATTGTTGACGTGAGAATTGGGGTAGCTTTTAACTTTATTTACACAATGCATTATAATGGGTCAGTGAGTTTTTTGTCATTTTTTAAAACTATCAACATGGTACACAAGTTGAACTATCAACTTTTAACATGTTGAATCCATTACCTAGGGGTTGCATTTTACAATTACCATAAATTTATTAAAACATATGTAATAATTTTAGACTCGACATTTGTATTGGATTGAATTAGTGATTTTTTCACAACTATTCAATATCATAATTGAACCATTCACTTTTAATATATTAAAATGATTACTCAGATTTTGTATTTATTTATTTATTGTAATATATTAAAAGACATGCAACTTAATATTTTGCAATTATATTTGAATGGTTTAGTGAAAATTTTCACATTTTTTGAACTATCAACATCTTTATATGAGTTGAATCATTCACTTTGAATTTATTGAAACCATTATTCAAACATTGCATATCGCATTTATTAATATATATTGAAACACATATTACAACTTAATGCCTCACATATATATACTTGAATGGGTTAGTGAATTTTTTCACATCTTGTGAATTGTTAACATTTGCACATGAGTTGAATCATTCATTTTGAATGTTGTTAAATCCATTATTCATGAGTTGCATTTTGCACTCACTATAAGTTTTTGAAATGGATGTATAAAAATTTGAAAAGTCTCACATTTATATTGAAGGGGCTAGTGATTGGGTCAAAATGTTCATGCATGCAAAATCTAGGATGCATACAAACCTTTAAATTATTATTTTTCATATATTAAATTATTGTACATTTATAAATTAAGATTTTGTGTTTTTCCCCTAATTTGTCTTAAGCATCATGGACAAGTTGATTATTATGAATGTTCATAATGCTGAAAAAACAGTAAAAATAATCCTTAATTTTTTCCCTATTCTTTTTTGGTGTATGAAAAAAAACCATGTTAAAAAAAGGATTAAAATTTAAAATTTTAAGTATTAATAATATTATTATTACTTAAAATTATCAATATTTTATATTTATTATATTTATTTAAAACTTGGTTTATCACTTTCTTTTTAAAAAATTGTTACAAATTTATGTTTGAATATTCAGAGATGAATTTATAATTTTCATTTAAAATAAATGAATGAATGAATTCTAATGACAATAATATAGTGACATCAATCATTTTTTTTAAATTCAATTTTTTTAATTTTGTGTTCTTCTTCAACATCATCCATAAGAAAATTTAACCATGTTTTAGCTATAAACCATGTATGGAGGTACAAATTTGTTAAAATATTTTCAAATTTTGGCTACAAATCTCAAAACCCATTGTAAAATATATCATTTCCAAAAAATTAAAATGTAAATTATAAAAAAAAATTGTTGATGTTGAAGGCCTTTCTTATGTTTGCAAAATGGTGGAAGTTCATCACAAAAAAAACTCAATTACATAATTAATTTTTTAAAAAAAATCAAAAATATTGGATAAGGTTTATAATGATCTCAAATCTTAAACTTAAAAAGTTTTCAAATAAATTTGACGTTGGAATTGTTTGTGTCTATAATGTTGGAATTATTAAAATTATTTATAAAAAATACTCATTAAGAATAACCTTTTTTTAAAAATGTGATTTCAAATTTTTGGCAATTTTTTTTGTCATTTACATTTTTTTATTGAATATTGTTTTTCCATTTTAAAATGCTACCAATGTTTTATGTTGGGTAAGGATCTTGAAGAGGGTTGTTTTGGAAAATGGGTCTTGTTTTTAAGCCCCCATTCCCAATGCGGTCCCATTTTAGCTCCTTACCTTACACTGAATTAAGTAAGGTCAACAACATGCATTCATTCAACAACCCTTTTCCAAAGTCATTTAGCTTGGGCACATGAAAATGACCTTAAGTGCCCATCAATTCATGATTAGCCAATAACCAATAATGAATGGGTCCCAACATAATCACTTAAAACTTAAATATGGCCTAGGTGATTTTTTTTTACATAGTGCATTTTTTACTTGTTGCTTGTAGAGACTAGAGAGCCTCTAAAGACATCAAGCCCTTTATAAACCTAAAAATCCAAAACATATTTAGTGCATAGTTCCAATGGAATGGATTTTATTTATTTATCCTTGTTGATGTGGGTGGTTTTTTTTCTTTTTCAAACATATTTCTATTGAAACACTCATAACATATTCTTGGACTCATATTTTGGTGTGAATTTTTTAAATTTGGGTTTTCATTGTGAATGTGTTTTATATGGTTGTTTTAAGGTTTCTCAAAGTACATTATCAATATGGATCCAATGTTTATTGGGAAAGGTATATTGATTTTGATGTTATTTTGAATTGCACTAGGGAATTATTTTTTCTGTACTTCACAAGGTACAAAGTTTTTGGTATTCGAATGCATCATCATGTTTTGATGTGAATCCAATTTTGTTTGTTTTGTCAAAGAAAAAGAAAAAATATTCTTTTCACATGTTTTGAATTGAACCCAAACAAAAAATTCATTAGGAAAAAGTTGAAACCATCATATGGCATACAATGCCAAACATGAGGGGTAAGAAGTATTTGATGCATTATAAAATGTTATTTCCACTACTACATCAAGAATCAACGTAGATTTTGTTAGTACTAGAAACATTTCAGTCTAAATCAAATCCATGCAAGAGAATTTGTGTTACAACATTTTCATGATCCTCAACTTGTCATGAAATATATTTATTCATGATTGATGATGTAGCCTAATGTTGGTGTGAATCCCCACCCAATAGGCTACCAAGGACTTTGTACTAATGTGGTGGCTTATGGCTAGGGCTTGTTTTTGCCAAAAGAAAAGTAGGAGCATGATGATTTTGTAAAATAACCATTTTCATTATGAAAAGATTCAAGTTCATTCTTCACCTTAATGTGGGACCAAAATTCCTCTTCAGTTCCCAAGTGGACAAAATGATGGGTAACATTGCTCAAGTGTGGTTGCATGACTTAGTCTATTGAAGGAGGAGGAAGATGGCCATACTGGAAAAAAACCTAAGAGTCTGGGGAAAGGAGGCTTCCTTGTCAGACTATGGCTCACATGTAGGATTGGGGGAGGAACATGGTGGTGGGTTTATAAAGGCATTGTTGATTTATTAAAAGTCTTCATTGTCTAACTTGAGCTTTGTTACAGGATCCTTGTTGGTGAATATGATGAATGCAAAAATTAAAAATGTTGTTGGTTCCAACATACTAGCTTATATTCATTAATGATCAGGTGCCAAATTTGGTTGTTCCATACTCGCACCCATGGCCCAAGCTCCTTTCCACCAACATAAAATTCCTCATGCACTTGTATGGATTCTAAAAAGCAAAGGCAAAAGTCTTCATGATAGGATGGATGCTCCTATAGGAATCATTGATTTTTTACTTGTTGAAAAATTAGATTGTCAAAATTACAAAGTGCTGAACTTGTTCTTTTTGGAATTTATAGGGAAAAATCAAACATTTCATAAACATTAGGCATTTGATTATAGTCCAAACCTTGGCATCAAAATATACTTGGAACCTTCTTAATTCAAGATATGCTCCAAATCTATATTGCAGAACAACAATTGCATATGAATTTAGAAATTGTGATTTTAATTTTGCAAGAAGTGACAAGGTTGGTTATATTATATAATTGAATATGTTTTCAACTACAATTAGTTGATGTCGTATGGGTGGATAAACTTCAATTGCTTATGTGTCATATCATCTATCCTTGTGTTATAACATCAAATTGTATAAATTAAGACAACCTAATGGATCACTTTTTGCCATGTCAAATCATGGAAAAATGAAATGGTTTCTTGTCCAAAAATATTTTAAACTTGTATGAATTAGATGATGCCACATAGCCAAGATGTATGCATCCATCTGTTACAAATGCCTACATCTTTACCATTAAAGTTGAGGGGTCAACTCAAATGTGGTCAACATTAGTTGAAATAAAATAGATTATAGTCGAGTTAAAGTCAAAATATTTCATCCCTAAAACCAAACATTGGATTTTACAAATGAATATGTTATAATCATGTGCAACCATGTGATTATACAATTGCAACTATAAAATTTGAAAGCAATTTGACTACAAAAGTTGAAAAAATAAATAAATTTTGATTACAAAATTGGGTGGTATGTTTTGAAATAAAATTGAATTGGTGAATGTATAATCATAACATAATTTTTTAAAAATAACATATAATAACAAATTATATTTTGACTTTAGGCTCATTAAACACATCTACCACTCCTAGTGATGACATTCTTCATTTTGCAACTTAAAATTCTTCATTTAGCACCTTGTCATAACATTCTTTACCCGCGAATGTTTACCAAATTACACTATTTACCAATTAAAATTCTATAAAATTCTTTAAAATTCTTGCTTCTTTGGGCTTCCATAAC
>Ga0209208_10001507_pt1 | contig 32864 bp, 31 predicted proteins | sample S1TSphfallax_3_FD_187694 | JGI IMG/M metagenome (GOLD analysis project Ga0209208, IMG submission 187694) | Host-associated microbial communities from peat moss isolated from Minnesota, USA - S1T2_Fd - Sphagnum fallax MG (SPAdes) (version 2) | ecosystem: Host-associated > Plants > Peat moss >...
GCCGAGAAACACCGCGTCGAATTCCTCGACGAGAGTCTCGAAGGCGATGTCGCGGCCGATCTCCACGCCCAGGCGGAATTCGACACCCATGCCTTCCATGACTTCGCGGCGCTTCTCGACGACTTCTTTTTCGAGCTTGAACGGCGGGATCCCGAACGTGAGCAAGCCGCCGATCTTCGCATAGCGATCGAACACCACCGGGGTGACGCCGTTACGTACGAGTACGTCGGCACAGCCCAAGCCCGCCGGACCCGCGCCCACGATCGCGACGCGCCGGCCGGTCCGCTTGACGTGCGTCATGTCGGGTTTCCAACCGAGCTTGAACGCCTCGTCGGTGATGTACTTCTCGATCGACCCGATGCTGACGGCGCCCAAGCCGTCGTTGAGCGTGCAGGCACCCTCGCAAAGCCGATCCTGCGGGCAGATGCGCCCGCACATCTCCGGCAGCGAATTGGTCTGATGCGACAGCTCGGCGGCTTCGAACAGCTTGCCGGCGTTCAGCAGGTTCAGCCAGTTCGGAATGTAGTTGTGCACCGGGCATTTCCACTCGCAGAACGGATTTCCGCACGAGAGGCAGCGTCCCGCCTGCTGCTTCGCTTCGTCCGGCGCATACGGCGCGTAGATCTCGCGGAACTCGGTGGTGCGCACGGCCAGGGGGAGCTTGTCCGGGTCCTTGCGCGGGAATTCGAGGAAGCTTAAGTTTTTGTCGGCCATGATTCGTCAGGTCCGCGCCTCAGGCGGCGCGGCGCAGATTCTCCAGCAGCGATCCGATCGCAGCCGCTTTCGGCTTCACGACCCAGAACTTGCCGATGTAGGAACGGAAGTCGTTGAGCAGCGCGGCGCCCCAGACGCTGCCCGTCGCGGCGACGTGCTGCTCGATCAGACCGCGCAAATGTTGTACGTGCGTGCCCATGCCCTCGGGCGACACGCGATGAATGTCGATGAGGTCGTGATTATAGCGATCGACGAAATCGCGCTCCATGTCGAGCACGTAGGCGAATCCGCCGGTGAAACCCGCGCCGAAATTCACGCCCGTGCGTCCGAGCACGCAAATCACGCCGCCCGTCATGTATTCGCAGCAATGATCGCCCGCGCCCTCGAGCACCGCGAGCGCGCCGGAATTGCGCACGGCGAAGCGCTCGCCGGCGCAGCCCGCCGCATAGAGCTCGCCGCCGGTGGCGCCATAAAGGCAGGTATTGCCCATGATGATGGTGTCGCGGGCGGTGAACGTCGAGCGTGCCGGCGGCCGCAGCACGATGGTGCCGCCCGCCATGCCCTTGCCGACGTAGTCGTTCGCCTCTCCTTCGAGCAGGAGCCGCAAGCCCCCGGCGTTCCAGACACCGAAACTCTGCCCGACCGAACCGCGCAGATCGACGACGATCGGCGCATCGGCCATGCCGTGATTGCCCCAGTGCTTCGCAATCTCCCCGGAGATGCGGGCGCCGATCGAGCGGTGACGGTTGCTCACTTCGTAGGCGAACCGGCCGCCGGACTTGGTCGCGATCGCGCTGCGCATGTCGAGCAACATCTGCTCGGCGAGCGCGCCCTTGTCGAACGGCGGGTTGCGTGTATCCGTGCAGTATTGCGGTTCGGCGGAAACGAGCCCGCTGTTGGCGAGCAAGGGTGCGAGATTCAGCTTGCGCTGCTTGGGCGTCTCCCCCGGCAGGACCTCGAGGAGATCCGTCCGGCCGATCAATTCCTGGATGGAGCGCACCCCGAGAGACGCCAAGATCTCCCGGCATTCCTCGGCAACGAACTTGAAATAGTTGATGACCATCTCCGGCAGACCGACGAAATACTTCGTCCGCAGCACGTTGTGCTGCGTGGCGACGCCGGTAGCGCAATTATTGAGATGACAAATGCGCAGGTATTTGCAGCCGAGCGCGACCATCGGCGCGGTGCCGAAGCCGAAGCTCTCGGCGCCGAGAATCGCGGCCTTGATGACGTCGAGCCCGGTTTTCAAGCCGCCGTCCGTCTGCAGACGCACACGGTGCCGCAGTTCGTTGGCGCGCAGCGTCTGATGCGTCTCGGCGAGACCGAGTTCCCAGGGCGTGCCGGCATACTTGATCGAGGACAGGGGACTCGCGCCCGTGCCGCCGTCGTAGCCGCTGATCGTGATCAGGTCGGCATAGGCCTTGGTCACGCCGGCCGCGACCGTGCCGACGCCCGGCTCGGCGACGAGCTTGACCGACACCAAGGCTTCCGGATTGACCTGCTTCAAATCGAAGATCAGCTGCGCGAGGTCTTCGATCGAATAGATGTCGTGATGCGGGGGCGGCGAAATCAGGCCGACGCCCGGTCGCGCGAAACGCAGTCGGGCGATCATCTCGTTGACCTTGTGGCCGGGCAATTGGCCGCCCTCGCCGGGCTTCGCACCCTGGGCGACCTTGATCTGCAGCACCTCGGCGTTGATCAGATACTCCGGCGTCACGCCGAAGCGGCCCGAGGCGACCTGCTTGATCTTGGAATTCTTCTCCGTGCCATAACGGATCGGATCCTCGCCGCCTTCGCCGGAATTGGAGCGGGCGCCCAGGCGGTTCATCGCGATCGCCAGCGACTCGTGCGCTTCCGGCGAGAGCGCGCCCAGAGACATCCCGGCGCTGTCGAAGCGCGCGATGATCGCGCCGATCGATTCGACCTCCGCGAGCGGCAAGGGACCGGTCTTGGGGCGCAAGGCGAGCAGATCGCGTATGCACGACACCGGCCGCTCGTTGACCAGGGCGGCGTACTCTTTGTAGACGGCATAGTCGCCGGACATCACCGCGGCCTGCAGCGTCGCGATCACGTCGGGGTTGTACATGTGGTATTCGCCGTTGTGCATGTACTTGAGCAAGCCACCCTGTTCGATGCCCTCCATCGGATTCCAGGCGCGGGCCGCAAGATAGGCTTGATCGGACTGCAGATCACCGAAGTCCGCGCCGCCGATGCGGCTGTCGGACCCTTCGAAGCACAATTCCACGACGTCGTCGCCGAGACCCACGATCTCGAACAACTGGGCGCTGCGATAGCTCGCGATCGTCGAGATGCCCATCTTCGACATGATCTTGAACAAACCCTTGCGAATGCCGCGTCGGTAGCTGCGGCCGAGTTCGAGCTGGGTGCCGGACTCCATCTTCAGAGCGCCCTTGCGCATAAGATCGAACAAGGTCTGATAGGCAAGATAGGGATACACGGCGGTGGCGCCGTAGCCGATCAGACAGGCGCAATGATGGGCATCGCGTGCCGTGCCGGTCTCGACGAGGATGTTGCACTTGCAGCGCAGCCCGGTCATGACGAGGCGTCGATGCACGGCGCCCGTGGCGAGCAAGGCATGGATCGGCAGTTTGCCCTTGACGAGATACCGGTCGGACAACAACAGCACGAGCTTGCCGGCGCGTACCGCCGCCTCGGCCTGATCGCAAACCGCGAGGATCGCCGACTTCAGGTCGAGACTCTCGTCGTACTGCAAACCGATGAACTCGTGCGGCACGCCGGCGTCCGCGAGCCCCATGATCTGACGCAGCTTGCGTTGCGAAAGAATCGGCGAGCTGAGCACGACCTGTTCCGCATGCTGTTGCGCCGGCACGAATAGGTTGCTCTCCGGACCGATTTCGGTCTGCAGCGACATCACGATGCTCTCGCGCAGCGAATCGATCGGCGGATTCGTAACCTGGGCGAATTGCTGACGGAAGTAGTCGTACAAGGAGCGCACTTTCCTCGACAGCACGGGCATCGGCGTATCGTCGCCCATCGAGCCCACGGCCTCGCTCTCGTCCTCGGCCAGCACGCGGACGATGTCGTCGCGCTCCTCGGCCGACACGTTGTACATCTTCTGGAAGAGCGCGAGCGTATCGCGGTCGAACGGCTCGGCCGCGAGCCGCGGATCGACGAGGTCGGTCTGTAGATAGCGCACGCCCTTCTTGAGCCAGGCCTTGTAGGGATGGCGGCTCTTCAAAAGATCGTCCACCCGCTTCGTGTCCAGAAGCTCGCCCGTCTGCAGGTCGAGGGCGAGGATCTCGCCGGGGCCGAGCTTGCCCTTCTTGACGACGTCCTCGGGTAAATAGTCCCAGACGCCCGCCTCGGAAGCGATCGTGATGTGGCGGTCCCGCGTGATGCTCCAACGGGCCGGTCGCAGCCCGTTGCGGTCCAAGGTGCAGCAGGCATAGCGCCCGTCGGTCAGCACGATGCCCGCCGGACCGTCCCAGGGTTCCATGTGCCGGGCGTAATATTCGTAAAACGCCTTGAGATCCGGATCGATCATGTCCACCGATTGCCAGGCCGGCGGAATCAACAGACGCATCGCATGCATCGGATCGAGGCCGCCCACGAGCAGCAGTTCGAGCATGTTGTCGAGCGACTGGGAATCCGAGCCGGTCAGGGAAACGACGGGCAGTATGTCGCTCAAGTCCGGCAACACGGGTGAACGGAACATCGGACCACGCGCAACCGCCCAGCTACGATTGCCCGAGACGGTGTTGATCTCCCCGTTGTGCGCGAGATAGCGGTAGGGGTGGGCGAGGCGCCATTGCGGCAGCGTGTTGGTCGAGAAGCGTTGGTGGAACACCACGACCGAAGCCTCGAGGCGAGGATCCTGGAGATCCGGATAGAACTGGGCCAGGAACTGCGGCATCACCATGCCCTTGTAGACGATCGTGCTCGCCGACAGGGACGGCACGTAGAAAGCCGCATCCTTGCCTTCCAGCTGCTTCTCGGTACGTCGGCGCGCCAGAAACAGCTTGCGATTGAAAGTCGCCTCGTCGATGTCCGTGCGGCAATTGACGAACACTTGCTCGATCACCGGGAGACTACGCCGCGCCTCGTCACCGCATGCCTCGGGGTCCGTCGGCATCACCCTGAAACCCGCGACTTCGAGTTTCTCCCCCTGCAATTCCGCGCAGAGCGTGGCACGTGCCAGTTCGGCGAGGGCGGGGTCGCGATTGAGGAACACCAGTCCCGCCGCGAATGTGGGAGTCAACTGGAAACCCGCATCGGCGGCGACGGCGCGCAAGAAGGCAGTCGGCCTCTTGATCAAGAGGCCGCAGCCATCGCCGGTCTTGCCATCGGTGGCGATCGCCCCGCGATGCGTCAGCCGATTCAGTGAACTCATGGCGGTCTGCACCAGCCAGTGGCTGGGATGATCGTCGAGATTGGCGATTAAGCCAAAGCCGCAAGAATCGCGTTCGTACGCGCGCCGATAGAGGCCCCAGTCTTGCGAACGCGGATCTATGCCGCTCTGCGGCAGTGCCGAAGGAATTGCCGGAGGAATAGTGCTCAAAGTCCCGCCCATAGCGCCTCGCGCCTCATAGCCGAAGCCATAAAGTTCATGGAAAACAATTACTTAAATCGGTTCAAGGCGCAGGGTACGCGATGCGCCTAGTGGGCGTGCGCCGCAGCGCGCACCGGACTATATATAAAGTCATGATACCTAGGTCGCCGGCACCGTCAACTTCGTCGGCCGCCTGGTAAGCGTCGGGGAACCCGGGCATCGTCACCGAGACCTATAATGCCGGGCATGAAACAGCCTGCCCCCGTCGCCGCGATCCGCCCGCATCCGGTGCCCTCGCCGCACGGGACCCGCATCGATCCCTATTATTGGCTGCGCGACGACGAGCGCGAGGATCCGGACGTGCTCTCCTACCTCGCCGCGGAGAACGCCTACGTCGAGCGCGAGCTCGCCGACGCCAAGCCGCTCGAGGATCGTTTGTTCGAGGAGATCGTCGGCCGTCTGCAGCAGGACGACTCATCGGTGCCGTTTTTGCTGCGCGGCTACTGGTACTACTCGCGCTTCGAAACTGGTCATGAACACCCGGTCTATGCGCGCCGTCGCGGGACGCTCGATGCCGCGGAGGAGATTCTGCTCGATACCAACCGCCTCGCGGCGGAACACGAGTACTACCAGATCGGCGCACTCGCCGTGTCGCCGAACTCGGACTGGCTCGCCTTCTCGGAAGACATCGTAGGCCGTCGCCAATACCGGCTGCGCTTCAAGGATCTACGCTCCGGCGAACTGCACGATCCGGGTATCGCGGACATCGAGCCGGATCTCGCCTGGGCCAACGACGACCGCACGGTACTCTACGTCGCGAAGGATCCGGAGACGCTGCTCGGCCTGTACGTCAAGAAGCACCTGGTGGGCACCGACGCCAAGCACGATCGGCTGGTCTTCGAACAAACCGACCGCAGCTTTTACACCAGCATCGAAAAATCCAAGTCGGAGCGCTACCTGTTCATCCAAATCGAGAGCACGGTCGCGTCCGAATGGCATTATGCGGACGCCGCCGATCCGCAACTCGAGTTCCGGCTGTTCCTCGCGCAGGAGCGCGACCACGAGTACCAGCTCGAACATCTGGGTGACCGGTTCATCGTGCGCAGCAACTGGCAGGCGCCGAATTTTCGGATCATGAGCGCCCCGATCGCTGCGCATTCGGAGCGGTCGGGCTGGACGGAGATCGTGCCGCATCGCGCCGACACCTTCGTCGAAGATTTCGAGGTCTTCGACGAATTTCTCGCGCTGTCCCTGCGCAACGGCGGCTTGCACAAGATCAGCATCAAGCCGCATGGGGGCGACGAGTACTGGATCACGAGCGACGAGGCCGCCTACTCGATGTCACTCGGCGTCAATCCGGAATCGAAGACCCCGCTGCTGAGGTACACCTATACGTCGCTGACCACGCCGACCAGCGTCTTCGACTTCGACACGCGGTCGGGTGAAAAGACGCTGCTCAAGCGCGATCCGGTGCTCGGCGTCTTCGATCCGGCGCAATATCTCACCGAGTTCCTGTTCGTCACGGCACGCGACGGCGCGCGCGTGCCCGTCTCCCTGGTCTATCGACGCGGCACGGCACGGGACGGCACGGCGCCGCTGTTGCAATACGCCTACGGTGCCTACGGAATCTCGATGGAGCCGGCGTTCTCCTCCGCACGCCTGTCCTTGCTCGATCGGGGCTTCGTCTACGCGATCGCGCATGTACGCGGCGGCCAAGAACTCGGTCGCGCCTGGTACGAAGCCGGTCGGCTCACCCACAAGATGAACAGTTTCACCGACTTCATCGACGTGACCCACGAACTGGTGGAGCGGCGCTACGCGGCGCGCGATCGCGTTTTCGCGATGGGCGGCAGCGCCGGTGGCCTGCTCGTCGGTGCCGTCGCGAACCTCGCTCCGCAGGCTTATCGGGGCATCGTCGCGCAAGTCCCGTTCGTCGACGTCGTCACGACGATGCTAGACGCCGGCATTCCGCTGACCACGAATGAATACGACGAGTGGGGCAACCCGGACCAGCGCGTGCACTACGATTACATGCTCGCGTACTCGCCCTACGACAACGTGCGGGCGCAAGCCTATCCCGCCATTCTCGTGACCACCGGTCTGTGGGACAGCCAGGTCCAGTACTACGAACCGGCCAAATGGGTCGCGAAACTACGTTCGCTCAAGACCGACGATAATCTTTTGTTGCTGCATACCGACATGGATGCCGGACATGGCGGCAAATCAGGCCGGTTCCAACGTTACCGGGAGATCGCGAAGGAGTACGCGTTCATCCTGCACGAACTTCAGATCAGGACCTAGGGCCTGGGCGATTCGCGCCGCGCGCGCGAGTCGCGCGTCGATCTGGGCGAGCGCAATCCGGCCGTCCGACCGGCGCACCATCATCGTCGCCTGCGGGGAATCGGCGGGTACCAAGAGAGTCATGATCGAGTCTTCCATGCACGAAACCAAGCAAATGCCGTGCCATCGAAAATTCCGTTTAAATTCAAAGGATTGAAAAATCCTTAGCGCAAGGCACTGACAGTTTTCGTCACTTTTGGCGCGCCTTGGGCACGATCACGCAAGCCTCCGCGTGCGCCGTCAGACTCTTGCAGAGTTTACGCGCCGCCACCGGCGCGAGGCTCGCCACCTGCAATCGATAGACCGTCCCATGCGGGGTGTGCGCGGCCCGCACGACCGGCTCCAGGCCCTTCAACACCTGCGGGAATTTGCTCTTGAGTTGCGCCCCGCGATGATCGGCGGCGGCCCTGCCCGTCTTGAATGCCCCGAGTTGGACGACTTCCCCGCCCCGCGCAGGGGCCGAAGGCGTCGTCTTGGCCGGCTTGCTCGCTGCGGCGCGAGCCGGTGCGACGGCCGGCGGGGGCGCGGCGGCGCGAGGCGCCGATGCGCCCGTCCCCGGTGCGCTCGCTCCCGGGGCGGCCGGCACCGGTGGTGATTCGTCGGTCGACGCAGGGCCACCCGGTGTGGTCTGCGCCAAGGCAAAGTTCTCGACGCGAATCCGCGCCTCCTGACTCCATTTGCCTTCCGGATATTGTTGCAGAAAACCCTGATAGGCTTCGGTCGTGTCGACGTCGCGCGCCTTCTGCCAGTCGCGTTCCTCGTACTGCTCCTTGAGGCGGGCCTGCGCTTGTCCGGTGAACGCACCGTTAGGGTACTTTTTCACGAACGACTCGTAGGCATCGGTACTGTTGTCGGCGCGAGCTTTTTCCCACTCACTCTGTTCACGGTTGCATCCCGTGATGCCGAGCACCGCCCCGAGGATGATGGCGAGGAATATCGTGTGTCTCTGCATGGCGAATCTCGCGAAGTCTGCTTATCCCCCCTATTCTACTTGCATTTAGGGTGGTCTGCCGGTGCCGCCAAGCTCGTCACAGCGCGGTCGGCCCGTAATGGGGTACTAATTCCCGATGAGCGATGGAACCCCATGAGCGCCAAAGTCCCGGTACCGCTTAAAGTCCCGGCGCCGCTGAAATCGGTCGCACGGCGTTTCCTCGATCGCGCTCCCGTGAGTCCGACCATGATCGGGGCGGGTTCGCTCTTCGTCGGGAACCTGAGCGGCGCCGGACCCTTCGTCGTCGCCGGCGAGGTCAGAGGAGACGGCGAGTTCGCGGGAGACTTGAACGTGGCCGTCGGCGGCGAATGGACCGGAAACATCCGGGCACGGCGTGCCATCATCGCCGGCAGCGTCACCGGCCGCCTATGCGTCTCGCAGAAACTCGAGATCGGCCGCTCGGCCGTGATCCGCGGCAGCGTCAGCGCACGGCAAATTGCCATCGCGAAGGGCGCCATCGTCGACGGCGAGATCGAAATCACGTCGGGCGACGAGATGGTCCAGTTCGATGAAAAGCGCGGCGCCTAGCCGCCTTTGAAGGAGAAGCGAGTGAATCGTACCGGACGCGTTTTAGGGGCGCTCTTGCTTTGCTCGACGGCGACGCTCGCTGCCGCCGATGATGATTATTTCAGCCCAACCCGCTCACGCTTGGCTTTGTCCCTGGGCGTGATGCAACTCGACTCATCGACTTCGGTGAGCGTCGACAGCTCGGCAGGATTGGTCGGCACCGACTTGAACGGGGAAAACGAATTGGGGCTCGATCATCGACGCTACGAGCCGAAGTTCGATCTCGCCCTTCGGGCCGGCGCGCGCAACCGCGTGTTCTTCGATTACTTCTCGCTCGATCGCACGGGCAACACGGTATTGGCCGTGGGACCCATCGATTTCGGCAACGTCGTGCTGCAAAGCGGCTATCCGGTCACGACCGATCTCAGTCTGCGTGTACTGCAACTCGGATACGGGTATTCGTTCTGGCACGGCGAGAAACTCGAAATCGCCGGCATCTTGAGCATCAACGACACCGAGATTCAATCCAGCATCCGCGTCAACACCGCCAACCTGCATATCTTCGACGAGCAGTCGCTCGCCGGGCCCTTCCCGACACCGGGTCTCGACGTGACTTGGGCGGCGACCAAACGCTTCTATTTCGAAGGGAAAGCGCGCTATCTGAAGCTGGCGATCGACAAGCTGCAAGGCTCGGTGTCGCTGTACGATCTGGATGCGTTCTTTCGGTTGCGCCCCAACATCGCCTTCGCGCTCGGCTACAGCGGCACGCGCGCGGATCTCGTGTCCCATCAAGCTAGGAACGCCGGCAGCGTCGATTTCGATGCCAAAGGTCCCGAGTTGTTCGTGCGCGTCGAGTTCTAGAAACTCGCCTGCGTGTTGCCGGCCGTACCGGGCTCGGCGACGAACTCGACTCGATTATTGGCGAGCGCCGCTTTGTTCCATTCCCCCGCCGTCAGACTCTCGCCACGCGCCGGGTAGGGCACGGCGGGCCGGGGGTTCGGCGTGGCGTCGATCGTCACGGCGATCGCGCCGGCCGTGCGCTGACGGATTCCGGCGACGAGATTCGCGAACGCGAGCGACTCTCGCGACTGTCCCGAGGCGGCATCGTCGAGAGGATTGCCGACCAGGTCGCACTTACTGAACGGCAAAGTCGGGACCGCGGGTACGAAACCGTCGGTCGGGTTGCCGGTCAGGCAGAAAGCGCCCGCAGAGGTTCTGATCTTCACGAGCCCGTGAAAACCCTGAGCCTCGAGCTTGCCGAGCACTTCGCGCAAGACGTCGACTCGGCTCCGATCCAGAGCTAATTCGCCGTAGGGGACGAGTTCTGCCCGAGCGACCGGGGCAGCGGTCGCGCCGCCCGAGGGTCCGGCAGTGGCCGACGGTGCGGCGAGCGCCGTGCTCAGGTCCTTGAGGGTTTCATTGAGATCCTGCCGGTTCCGATTCAGCTCTGCATTGGTCGCGCTGAGCGCAGCCAGTTGCGCATTCGTTTTCGCAATCTCGTCGCGCCCCTGCAGCCACAGGACTGCGAACGCGGCGGCGGCCCCGACACCGACGGCGGCAGCCAAGGCCCAGGGCCAGACGACTCTTGCCGGTGACGGCGGCAACACGGTCGGCGGCTCGGCAACGGGCTTGGGCGTCGGCGGCCCATCGCGCAAATCGCTGACGATGCGCGAGGCGAAGCTATCCAAGCTGGTAACGACGAAACGGCGCAGCTCGGCGGATTGGTCCTTGACCGCAACTTCGAGACGCCGACCCCAGTCCACCGAGGCGGATGCAGCGCCAGCCTGTCCGGCGGGCTGCGCGGGCCGGACGATACCGCTCCCGGACTCGATATCGACCGGCAAGAGCGCGGGCTCCTCCGTGTCGCGACGATCGGGCAACAAGTGCAACTCGTAGAGCACCTTCGAGACGTCGACGGGGCGGACTTGCTTCGGCAGCACGCCCATGGCGCCGAGTGCGCGCGCCTGCCCGACATACAACTCACCCTCTTGCGAGGTGTACATCATGATCGGGATCGTTGCAGTCTCGGGATTACCTTTGATTGCCTTGACAGCCTCCAGACCGTCCATGCCCGGCATCAGATGGTCCATGAAAATCGCGTCCGGGCGATTCTCCTTGAGGTATTCGATGGATTGCTCTGCCGAGTCGGCCGTGTCGACCTCGATGTCGTATTTCTCGAGCATGCGACTCAAGATGACACGGGCCGACTTGGAATCGTCGACGATCAATGCGCGCTTGCGGGCCATCCGTCTAGTGTAGCGCGGGATGCCGCGGCGCAGCTACGCGCGATCAAGCCTCCGAGGCGGCCGACTCCTTATTTTGCTCGATCCAGGTCAAGGCCGACTCTACGTCGGCGAGTTCCGCCGCGGTGAAGCCTTCGATGCGCACGCCGGTGGCGGCCGCTTTTTTGCGCGCGAGTTCCGCGCTCGCGATGCCGTGGACCCAGACCAGCCCACGACGCACCTTCGCCGTGAACTTTTGCTGCTTTTCTTCGCTCATGTCGTCAACTCCTTCTAAAAACCCTTAAATTTTCCGTCCGGCACGATACACCACTCCCTAAGGGGTTGCGATCGCCCGTTCCAGTGCGGCGCGATAGGCGTCGAGACTCGACGCCACCACCACGATGTATTGGTTGGCTTCGTCCCAACGCCGATCTTCGATTGCTTCGCGAATGGCAGGCAGCGTTTTTGCCTCGTATCCGGTGTGCAGGCCAGGCGCATAGATCATATGCCGGTACCACTCACGCCGGGGTAGACCGCGCAGATCGGTCAAGGTTTCCTCCAAGCTGGTGAGGACTGCATTGATCCTTTCGCGGCGCGCTGCAGCGCCCGCGTCTTCTGCATTGCACGCGCTGGCGTAGGCGGCATCGAAGGCTTCGCTGCTCGCCTTGAGCTGCACGATCGCATTGTCGAGCGGCGCGAACTGTAGGTACGGAACATCGCCTTCCCGCCGCGGTGCGGCGAGCGGGTGCAGCGGATCTTCCGCGAGTTTGAATGCACCGGCGTCGAGGAGTCGATGCTGGGTCTCGGTCACGCTGCGCATGTGCTCGATGAGCTTCTGCAAGTCCTCGTCGAAACCGGCAACGGCGCGCGCGAAATCGGCAGCCCGCGTCGGCAGCAGTTCCGCCTGCGAGGACCGCAAAACGACCCGGCCGACGACCTTCGCGAGTGCGACTTGATACTCGAACGTGGGATCCACGAAACGCGAAAAATGATCGTACGAGTCATAGGCGGAGTGATAGACGCCATAGTCGCCCTCGCCGCCGAAGGAGAAATTCAAGGCGCTGACGCCGACGTGCTGCAGAAACGGCGAAAAATCAGAGCCGGATCCCAGCGCACCGAGATGCAGTTCGTTGCCCGCCGCCGGCGCCTCGCGTCCGGCCTCGTAGGCGACGACGCGACGGTCGGCAAGGCTGCGTGCCAGCACGCTCTCGTGCGTTTCCGGATCCTCGACGTCGCGCGCCACTTCGCTGACGAAATGCTGCAGGCCATTGCCGCCCTCGACGCGCAGGAACCCACGGGTGTTTTCGTCGGTATTGAGATAGATCGCGGCTTTTTGCTGCAATTCAGCCTCATGGGTTTCGGCCCATTCGGTCGAACCGAGCAGGCCCGGCTCCTCGCCGTCCCAACTCGCGTAGACCAGGGTTCGGCGCGGACGCCAGCCGTCCCTGACCAATCGGCCGATCGACTTTGCCTCGGCCATCAGTGCGACCGTGCCCGACAGCGGGTCGGCGGCGCCGAACACCCAACCATCGTGGTGATTGCCGCGCACGATCCAACGATCCGGTTCGACTGCGCCAGGCAGTTTCGCGATCACGTCGTAGAGCGTTTTCTGCCCCCAGTCGGAAAGCACTTTCAGATGAACCACGGCCTCGCCCGGACCCACGTGATACGCGACCGGCAGGCCCCCGCGCCACTTTGCGGGTGCGACCGGCCCACCGAGCGCGGCGAGCAGGGGCTCGGCATCCGCATAGGAGATCGGCAGCACCGGAATCTTCAGAATCGTCTTCGCGTCCTTGATCGCGAGCCGCGGCGCACCCTCGGTCGCGCCCACGCCGGGGGTCAGCGGGTCGCCGGAATAGAGCAGCATGTCCTGCACGGAACCGCGCTGGACCGAGTCGGCGGGACGAAAGCCACCCTTCGGATAGACGTCGCCCTGACCATAGCCGTCGTCCGCCGGATCGGAGTAGATCAGACAGCCGATGGCGCCATGCTCGTAGGCCAGCTTCGGTTTGAGTCCGCGCCAGCCGCCGCCGTAGCGCGTCAGGACGATGCGGCCCTTGACGCTGATTCCTAAGCGCTCGAGTTCCTGATAATCCTCGGGCATGCCGCGATTGACGTAGACGAGACCGCCGCTGACGTCGCCGTCCGCGCCGTAGACGTTGTAAGGCGGCAATTCATCGCGAACTTGAGCAGACGTCGCATCTCCTTTCACCGGCGGTTCGGCGAGCCGGGCGACGAAATGCGTCGGCGCCGTCAACTCGACTCGTAATTCCCGCGGCGTCGGATAGAGCACGCTGAAGGTCTCTATCGACGCATCCCAGCCCCATTCGCGGAACTTCGCGAGTATGAATTCCGCGTTGTCCTTGTCGTGCGGGCTGCCGACGTGGTTGGGAGCCGAGCTCAGACGCCGCAACCAGTCGCGCTCTTCCGCGGCCGATAAATCCGCGTCGAAGCGCGCCTCGAGCGCGGTCTCACGAGCGGCGCTCGCAGCCGTGAAACCTTCCATCGCGACCGTATCGGCCCCGGACTCGGCGGCGGCGCAGACCGCCATGCACAGAACCATTCCCGCCAGCAGCGCGCCGCCCTTGCGAATCATTCCCGCCATGAATACTCCTATAGCTTGTGGTCGCCCGGGTTTCAGTCGCGGATACCCGAACCGCGGTTCATCAGCGTCACCGCAAGGGCGAACATGAACGCCGCCGCGCCGATCATGATGGCATAGGCGAGGCGTAAATCGACGTCAGACGTATCGAGAAATCCGTACCGAAATGCGCTCACCATGTAGAGGATCGGATTCAGATGCGACGCGACATGCGCCCAGCGGGGCAGCATGTTGATCGAATAGAACACGCCGCCGAGATACGTGAGCGGCGTCAGGATGAAGGTAGGAAACCACGAGATTTGGTCGAAGTTCTTCGCGAACATAGCGTTGACGAATCCGCCGAGGGAAAACACGATTGCCGTCAGGAGCACGGCGGCGGTCGTCGCGAACACGTGGGCAACCGGCAGACGCGTGAAGAACAGCGCGACGATCGAGACGACGGCGCCGACGAGTCCGCCGCGCATGATTCCGCCGCCGACATAGCCGCATACGATCAGCCAGTTCGGCAGCGGCGAGACCAGCATCTCCTCGACGTGCTTGCCGAACTTGGCGCCGAAGAACGACGACACTACGTTGCCATAGGAGTTCGTGATCACCGCCATCATGATCAAACCGGGCGCGATGAACTGCAGGTAGTCGTAGCCGCCGACTTGACCGACTCGCTTGCCGATGAGGCTGCCGAAGATGACGAAGTACAACGTCGCGGTGACCGCGGGCGGAACGATCGTCTGGCCCCAAATGCGCACGATGCGTCCGAATTCGCGGATCAGTATCGTCTTGAAGCCGATCCAGTCGGCGCGCACGGGCGAGGGCACGGCGCTCACGGCACGCTCGCCTGGGTCGATGGCGTCGCCGTGCCGGCCGGGTCGGGCGGGGCGGCGCCCTCGCTGCCGCCGGCATCGACCAGACGGATGAACAGCTCCTCGAGTCGATTGACTTTGTTGCGCATGCTCCCGACCTCGATTCCCTGGGCGCTCAAGCGGGCGAAAATGTCGTTGAGGCTCTGTCCTTTCGAAATCTCGACCTCGAGCGTCTGGCTGTCCGGCATCGTGATCTTGAAGCCCGGCAACGCGGGCAAGGCGGTCACCGGCGAGCGGAAGTTGAACACGAATACCTCGGTCTGGAGCTTGCGCAGGACGTTCGCCATGTTGTCGCGCTCGATGATGCGGCCGCGGTCGATGATCGCGACGTTGCGGCACAGATTTTCCGCCTCTTCGAGGTAATGCGTGGTGAGGATGATCGTCGTGCCGCGCTCGTTGATCTCGCGCAGGAACTCCCACATGGATCTGCGGATCTCGATGTCGACGCCGGCCGTGGGCTCGTCGAGGATCAACAATCGCGGTTCGTGCATCAGAGCTCTGGCGATCATCAACCTGCGCTTCATCCCGCCGGACAGAGATCGCGCAATCGAGTTGCGGCGATCCCATAGCTGCAGTTGCTTGAGATACTTCTCGGCGCGCTCGCGCGCCAACGGCCGATCGATTCCGTAAAAGCCGGCCTGATTCACGACGATCGTGAAGATCGTCTCGAATTGATTGAAATTGAGCTCCTGCGGCACGACGCCGATGCAGGACTTCGCCGCCGACAGATCGGTGTCGAGGTCATGCCCGAATACGCTGACGGTACCGCTCGTCTTGTTGACGAGCGAGGTGACGATACCGATCACGGTGGTCTTGCCGGCGCCGTTCGGGCCGAGCAAGGCGAAGAAGTCGCCCACCTCGACCTCGAGATCGATGCCGCGGAGTGCCTGGATACCGTTCTTGTATGTCTTCGTGAGCTGGCTGAGGACTAGGGCTTGCATAGGAGCCGCGTAGCCTAAACCTCGCGAGGCTCGGCCCGCAATGGCAATTGCCCCGCTGCCGCGAGTTGGATGCCGTACAGACGCACGCGTTGCAAGCGGGGTTCATCCGCGCCTTCCGCCGCCGCTGCGAGCGCGGACCAGTAACGATCGCAGTCGCGCCAACGCGCCGATAGGCAGCCGGTCTCGCTCAGCGCCAACTCCAGAATGGCCGAGACCGGCGCCCGCGCGAACGCCGCCGTCGTGTGCGCATGCATGCCGAGCACGAGTTGTGGCGCGAGCCGGGATACGCCGGTGCCCGACGAGGCGGCGACGTGCCAGGCGAAGAAGAGCGCGAGCCGCAGAAAATCGGTCACCTCCGCGGCACGATCGACTTCTCGGTTTACGTCGCGGTCGCCGGGGACGTCGGCGACGCGCGGCACTCCGGCGTCGCGCAGGCGCGAACGCCAGTGCGAAGCGTCGTGCAGACGGACGTCGAACAGCGCGTAGGGGCACGACGCGACGGTATCCTTCTGCGCCGCCGACAGGCGCGCCAGGCGACCGCTCAAGCCCAGATCCTGGCGATCCAGATCGAGGAACCGGCGGTTCAATGCGTGTAGCGAGCCGATTCCCAGGCTGAAATCTCCTGCCGCCGCGCGGCTCGCGGCCGGGCTCCAGCCATCGGTGTATCCGTCCTGCATGATCTCGATCCTCCTTGATGGGCGCCACGTTCAGTATTTCTGCGTGATGTCACGCATTTCGAGACGAATACCCCACGATCTGTGCGGGTGGATGGGTGGCATTCACGCTAACTTTGTGATTAATTCTTGTCAAATTCTTTTTGCCCGAGAATCCGACGACAGCGCCGTGGGAGGATTGTTCATGAGAGTGACCGAGGACCGTTACACGCGCGATCGACAGCGATTCGATCTAGCTTGGCGACTGATCCATCACGAGGCGCGCACACTCACGATCCGCGCGTGGACCGGCCTCAGCGACGATCGCATTCGCAAACTGTATCGCACCTACGTGGCGGCCCACGGGCCGCGCTCCGCGCGCCGCCACCGCGGCAAATCGCCACGCCGGGTCGCGTTCTTCTTCCGTAGTCCGGACCATCGGTTCCACGCCGCGCAGTTGTCGAGTTTCTTTTTGCTCTATGGCTTGTTGAGCGGGACTTTCATCGGCGTCGAATCACGTTATCGCCTGGGATCGCTCGAATCCGGTGCGTTGCTCTGCGAAGCCTACGAGGCCTATCGGGAATTGCATGCGCCGGCGCGGATCTCCTTCGAGCATGCTTGGTTCTTGTTGCTCGCGCTCGCGCGCCGCGACGAACTCACGCTATCGCGGTGTGAGTCCTGCGGCGGCGTACAGCTTCGTGATTTGCTGGCGCAGCGCGGTTCGCCCCGCGTCGATTGCAGCGGGTGCGCTGGGACCGAGGCCTGTTTGTAGGGACGATTTCTTGGTGGTAGAATTTTTTCTACCGAGGTAGATACATGACCCTCAACATCAAGGACCCTGAAGCCCACGAACTCGCCCGAAAGCTCGCGCAGCGGACTGGTGAGACCATGACTCGTGCCGTCACCGAGGCGTTGCGCGAGCGCCTCGCACGGCTTACCCGTGCAGCGAAGCCGGATGCCACGGCGGATGATCTGCTTGCCATCGGACGGCGTTGCGCCGCGACGCTGAAGGGCAAACCGGTCGATCACGGGTCCCTGCTCTACGACGAGCGCGGGTTGCCAAAGTGATCGTCGACACCTCCGCGATCATCGCGGTTCTGTTCGACGAGGACGATGCAGAAATCTACGCCAAGGCGATCACACGGGCCGATTCATGCCGCATGTCGGCCGCGACGTTCGTCGAAACCGCGATCGTCGTCGAGACGCAGACCAGGAACAACGGCGGCCGCCAACTCGATGCATTCATCCGGCGAGCATCGATCGGCATCGAGTCCGTCACCGAAGAACAAGCCCACTTGGCTCGCCAGGCGTTCATCGATTTCGGCAAAGGGCGGCACCGTGCCGGCCTGAATTATGGTGATTGCTTTTCGTACGCCCTTGCCAAGGCGATGCGCGAACCCCTTCTTTTCAAAGGAAAAGATTTCGCACAGACGGACCTCGTCGCTGCCCGATGAAGCATCGCGGGACGGCCATCGGTCCGCCATCTCACTGTCAGCTTCTCCCTGTTAGAATGCCGCCGATGGAGCGTCGAAACATCTTCGCGGGTCCCTACCTCGACCGAGCCGCTCATCGCCGCCAGGATCCGGCCTGGTTCGAGACCGCTCTGGCCGATCCCAGCAGCCGCGCCGTACCGGTGTGGCAATCGCGCAACCTGGTGACCGACGGCGATGTAGCGCAGGCGGTGTTGCTCGAAATGTCCGCGGTACCGTCGGAAACGGCCACCTCCGACAGCCTGATCCTGCTGGGCCGCTTCGGTGAAATTTATTGTTTCGCTTACGAGATCGAGGCCATCGACCCGCCGCGGCTCGCCCTCGGTGCAAGCTTCGAGGACTTGCGCATGTACGCATCCCGGCTGCCTGCCGAGGAGGCCGGACTCTTAGCGTATGCGCGAGCGATGATCACTTGGAGGCGACGGCATCGCTTTTGCGGTACCTGCGGCGGCGCAACAGTGGCAAGTCGCGCCGGCCACGCGATGGTCTGCGGCAATGCGACTTGCCGTATCGAACAGTTTCCGCGCATCGATCCCGCCATCATCGTTCTGGTCAGCGACGGGGAGCGTGCCTTGCTCGGGCGCCAGGCGGCTTGGGCGCCCGGCCGCTACTCCACGATCGCCGGCTTCGTCGAACCCGGCGAATCTCTCGAGGACGCCGTGGTGCGGGAGGTCCTCGAGGAAACCGGTGTTCTCGCGAACGGGATCGTCTACCACTCTTCTCAACCCTGGCCTTTCCCGGCTTCGCTGATGCTCGGGTTCACCGCCAATGCGGTGTCGACGGAGGTGCGCCGCCAGGATGAGGAACTCGAGGACGTGCGCTGGTTCACGCGCTCGGAATTGGTGTCGGGCGAAGTCATCCTCCCGCCGCGCCAATCGATTTCGTTCTCATTGATCGAACATTGGTTCGACTCCGGCTCGGCCGTCAGCCTCCGTGACATTCAGGGCCAGGAACCCTGGCATAGATCGCGCTGAAGATCCGTCCGATTGTGCGTGGCAGTCGCAGGGCGCGTCGCTGCGCCTCAGTGGCGAATCCGTTCCCAGTGTCCCACCTTCAACACCCAGCCGTCGCCCTGTCGGACCCAGGCGTGAGGCACCCAGCGACGACCGGGACGTCCGGCGACCCAATGGCCCGGCACCCATTCGTGACGACTGCCCACCCAATTCCAATAGCCGCTGACCCAGACTTCGCCCGAAGCCGGCGGCTCCCCCTGCAACTCGTCGCGCGGCGCGGGCGGCGCGACCAGAACCACGCCGCCGATGTCATGGCGCTGGTCCGGGACGATGCAGCCTCCGACCAGAGAAACCGCGATGAACATCGCCGTGAGGACCGATCGACGCCAAGCCGAGGCTATCACGCGATGGCTTTCGGACCGATCTGATTCGCGTCCGAGCGGCGCCTCGCAGCAGCCGCTCGGACACCGCAGAGACGCCATCATCAAGGGGCTGATGGCTCCAATCCCGGAGAGGGCTCGGGCTCCGGCGCTATAGTGACCGGCGGGGCAACCGGAGCGACCACTGGGGCGGGTGGCGCCGCCACGACGGACTTCTTCTTGGCAGATTTCTTCTTCGGCTTCGCGACGACTTTCTTCGGAGCCGTCTTGGTCTTTTTCTTCGCGGCCTTCGCCACTACCGCCTTCTTCTTTGCAACTTTCTTCTTCGCCACCGGCTTCTTGGACACCGCTTTCTTCTTTGCTTTAGTTACCGGACGCTTCTTCCCTTTGCTCTTCTTTGCCATGATCAGTCTTCTCCTCGCAGGTCGATCCATTCCTCTTCGTGAGAGTAGCCCCGAAAAAGTCTGCTGTCATCTGCGTCGCGTGCTGGAGTTGCGCGAGCACATTGCGTAGGCTCCCCAGCACTCATCGCCATGACGACTCCACCCCTCCGACCCTTCCACGATGTTTGGCTCAAGCCCCGTCGAGTCTTTCGCGAAATGGCGAACACTCCGATCGGCGGCATCGATTATCTGCTCGCGGCGGCGCAAGGCACCGTGAACTGGCTGGCGCTCGCGCGGGCGGCATCGCTCGGAAAGAGCAGCTCCGTGCTGCAGATCATGACCACGGCGCTCGTGTTGGGGTCGGTCGCCGGCGTCTTGAGTTTCTTTCTGATGGCCGAAGTGTATCGACGGCTGGCTCGGACCCTTGGCGGCGAGGCGACTCGCGCTCAAGTGTTTCACGTGCTCGCGTATAGCGGCGTCCCGATGGTCGTTTCGCTCGGGCTCTGGATGCTGACCGCATCGTTGGTCGGCGAGCCGGCCTTTCTGGAAACTCCGTCCCCGGATCTGGACCGCTTCGTCGTCCTGATCCTCGGCATACAATTTGCCGCGCACGTGGGCTTGGTGCTGTGGAGCGCGCTGCTGCAGATCATGGGACTCAGCGAGATCGAGCAAATCTCGGTGCCGCGCGCCTTAGGCTTATGTGTGTTCGGTCAGCTCTTGGTCGCGTTCCTGGCCGTCTTGCTCGCGCTGATTATCGAGGGCGGCCAGCCCGCCTGAGGCGCGACGCGTATCAGGGGGCCGGGCTCGCGACCTGCACGGATTCCGCCGTGCCCGGGGTCGGCGTCTTCGTTCGTGCCGAGCCATCGAGCCGCTGGATCACGAGGCGCGCGACGGCCGCCGGCGCCGGGCGGCGCTTGACCGTCGTTTTCGTCGCCACCGGTTTCGTGACCGGCGGTTTCGCCGCTGCGGTGACCGGTTTGCCGCCAGCGGACTTCTTGGACTTCTTCTTGGGCGGCTTCGACTTTGCGGCTGCGGCGACCGGCGTCCGCGAGGCCGTCTTTGCAGCCTCCGCCTTCTTGCGGGCCAGTTTCGCGGCTTTTTTCGTGAGCTTGGAGGTCTTGCGTGCTTGCTTCAGCTGCGCCTTTGCCCAACGCACTTGCTTTTTTGCAGCTTCGGCGACTTCAAGCGCCTTATCCGCTGCCTCATCGAGCCGTTTTGCCTCTTCTGCTTTCTTCGGTGCAGAGGCGGACTTCGCTGGTGTAGCCACGATTCACCTCGTAAAAAAATGAATCCCGAGCTTAGCTGCGCGATTCTCGTCTGTCACGCTTTTGTCACAACAGTCTGCGAGGTCGAAAAAACCCTTAGTTCGGCAGGGCGGCGTCGAGAAAAACCCGGATGTCGGCCACCTCCGGCATGCATACGGAGTGACCCATCGGATACTCATGCCAGTCGACCCCGTAACCGAGGCTCAGCAAATGGTCGCGGGATTGCTGCGCGAAACTCAGCGACAGCGTCGCGTCGGATGTGCCGTGCGCCATGAAGATCGGCACGTCTTGATTCGCTGCGACGCGCTCGGTCGCAAGCCGATCCGGCAAGGGCAGATAACACGAGAGCGCGAGCACGCCGGCAAGCCGCTCGGGATAACGCGGTGCAGTATAGAGAGATACCGCGCCACCCTGAGAGAATCCCGCGAGCACGACCCGCGATGGGCTTATGCCGCGTGTCGACTCACGGGCGATCAATTCGCGCACCCGGGCATCGGCATCCCAGAACCCGGCAAGGTCCTCCGCTGCACGCCGGTCGAGCCCTTTGAGGTCATACCAGGCGCGCATGGGCAGGCCGCCGTTCAAGGTCACGGGGCGTATCGGAGCGTGGGGGAAAACGAACCGCCAGGCACGCTCACCACGCCTGACGATTTCCGGCACCAAGGGTTCGAAATCGTGGCCATCGGCGCCCAAACCATGCAGCCAAATGATCGCTGCATTCGGGTTGGCTGCGGTTTCGATGTCGATGGTGTCCAGCAAGATCGATCAAGGGTAGCAGCTGCCCAGCCTGTCGTGCGACTCGGGTGCTTCGTCGGCTTGACAGGCGCTGCATTTTTATGCATCATGCGCGCGATTTTTATGCAACGGTACGAAGTCATGCTGCCCGACAATCTCGACAACGGTGCGCCAAAGCGCCGCACGCTGCTCGCGAAAATCCTGCGCGAACGCTCCGTGGGGCGGCAGTCGGAGCTCGTCGCGATGTTGCGCCAATTGGGGTTCGAGGCAACGCAATCGAGCGTGAGTCGGGATCTACGCGAACTTGGCGTGGCCAAGATCGGCGATCGCTATGTGCTCATGGAGAATGGGCTCATGGAGAATGGGCTCGTGGAGAATGGGCGCGCGCCGAAGAGCCACTTTTCGGCGCTCCGCCAGTTCGTGCACGAGCGCAAGACGGCCGGAGTCAACCTGACGGTGCTCAAGACCCGCATCGGTTCGGCACAAAGCGTCGCCGTGGCGATCGACGCCGCGCGATGGCCGGAGGTCGTCGGCACGATCTCCGGGGATGACACGATATTCATAGCAACCGCGGGCGCCCGCGAGCAAGCGCAGCTCGGCGAGCGTCTTCGCGAAATATTCGGAATCTAAACTCCCATGAACTCGATCACACCCGCGGGCGACGAGCCCATACTCCTCGCTTTTTCCGGCGGCTTGGACACTTCGTTCTGTGTGCCCTGGTTGAAGGACACCTATCGACGCCCGGTGATCACCGTGACCGTCGACACCGGCGGCATCGACGCGGAAGCGGCGCGCTCGCTGGCTGAGCGATCGAAGCTGCTCGGTGCCAGCGAGCACCATCTCATCGACGCACGCCAGGCGTACTTCGACCAGGTCTTGAAGTTTCTGATCATGGGCAACGTGCGCCGTGGCGGTTTGTATCCGCTGTGCGTCGGTGCCGAGCGGGTCTTGCAGGCTCAAACGATCGCACAAATCGCGAGCAAGCTCGGCACGACCATGGTCGCGCACGGCTGCACGGCGGCCGGCAACGACCAGGTACGCTTCGAGGTCGCCTTGCGCACCCTGGGGCCGCAGCTCGAGATCATCGCGCCGGTGCGCGATCGGGCTTTCAAGCGACCGGAGCAGCTGCAATATCTCCAGGATCATTCCCTGCCGATCCCGGCGTTCGGCGCGGCGTACTCGGTGAACCGTGGCCTCTGGGGCGTGACGATCGGCGGCAAGGAGACCCTCACCTCCACGGGTTCGATCCCCGACGAAGCTTGGGTGCTGTCCAAGGACGCGTTCACCCATCCCCGGGCAGCCGAGCGACATACGCTGGGCTTCGAACGCGGCATACCGGTCAGTCTCGACGGCGCCGCCGCGACGCCGGTTGCAATCATCGAAGCCTTGGAGGCGCTTGCCGGTCCGTTCGGCATCGGGCGCGGTATCCATCTCGGCGATACCGTGATCGGCACCAAGGGTCGCGTCGCCTTCGAGGCACCCGCCGCCGACGTGCTGCTCACCTCGCACCGCGAACTGGAGAAACTGGTCCTCACCGGCAGACAGGCGCGAATCAAAGAGACCTTGGCCCAGCCGTATGGCGACCTCGTCCACGAAGGCCAGCACCTCGATCCGGTTTGCCGCGACATCGAAGCCCTGTTCTTGTCTTCCCAGGCACGGGTCACGGGTGAGGTCCACGTGCTGTTTCGGCCCGGCGCTCTGTTCGTCGAAGGGGTGAGCTCGCGCTTCTCGCTGATGGCCGCCTCGAAGGGGGTATACGGCGAGGCCGCGGGCGAATGGACGCCGAGCGATGCCCAGGGTTACTCGAAGATGTTGAGCCTGACGGGAATCTTTCACCAACGTGCCGGAGCGAAACCATCATGAGCGCCATGCGCAGCGTCGTCGTCGACAAGATCGCCTCGGTCACCCAGGCGTGCGGTCTGTCGCGCGAGATCCGCATTTCGACCGACATCGTGTGCGAAGAGGGCAACGTGCTCGTCGTCGAGATATTGAACACCAAGTCGACCTACAACACGCTGGAGCTGACCAGCGGCCGCATGGCGAAGATCACGCGTGGCGACGTCGTCGTCGGCGCACTCGGCCATCGCAAGGCTTTGTTTGGCTATTCGGGTCACATCCCGGAGAGCTTGAAGCCCGGCGACATCGTGCAGATGCTGAACATCGGCGGGGTGCTCGGCATCTGTGACTCGGCGACACCCGACAAGGGCAAGCCCTTCGACTGCAAGGTGCTGGGGGCGGCCCTGACCTTCCCCTATCTCGGCGAGCGCATCGGCGTACCCGCGAAAGCCGGCTACAAGGCACTGGATTACGATGCTCCGCTCAACGTACGGGGCGTGCCCGTCGTGGCCTTGGCGGGGACTTGCATGGAGGCCGGCAAGACGGCTGCCGCATCCGCAATCATTGCGCGCATGCGCCATCGCGGGCTGAACGTCGACGCCTTCAAGGCAACCGGTGTCTCCTTGCGCCGCGACATCCTCGCCTTCGAGGACGCCGGCGCGCGCCGCACGATGATCTTCACGGACCTCGGCATCATCACGACGACGGCGAAGTGCGGGCCGGCCTTGACGCGCACGATGCTGACGGAGATGGCGAGCGGCCAACCGGACGTGATCGTATTCGAACTCGGCGATGGATTGCTCGGCACCTACGGCGTCGAGGCCATCCTCAAGGACCCGGCCATCAAGGCCGCGCTCACGGCGGTGGTGCTCTCCGCCAATGATCCCGTTGCCGCCTGGGGCGGCGTCAAGCTGCTGCGCGAGCGCTTCGGCATCGAGCCGGCCGCGGTCACCGGCCCCTCGACCGACAATGCGGTCGGCGTGCAGATCATCCGCGAACAAATGGGCGTCGAAGCCTTCAACGCGATCAGCGGTCCGGCCGATCTCGGCGACCACATCATCGCGCGACTCGGGATCCAAAACGTCGCCGCGGCGAAAGTGGCCGTGGAATGATCGCGGAGCCGTCGCCGAACGCGCCGCACGCGGGTGCGCACGCGCCGCCGCGCACGCCCACTATCGTGCTCGGCGGCACTGGCTATGTGGCGGGCGAATTGCTGCGTCTGATCGCCGGCCATCCGCATCTCGACATCGCAGCCGTACTGTCTGACAGCCAGCCGGGCACGGCCGTGGCGACGGCGTTTCCGCATCTGCGCAGTGCCTACCCGCATTTGCAGTTCGCCGGCAACGAGGAAGTCGAAGCCTTGGTCCGCCGCACGCCGCGGCTTGCCTTGTTCTCGGCGGCGCCGCACGGCGTCTCAGCTGCCCTCGTCGACCGTTTGTTGAGTCTGGCCGAGACGGCTGCCACGCAGCTGCACTGCGTGGACATTTCCGCCGACTTTCGTTACGCGAGCGCCGCGGCGTACGAGGCCGTCTACGGTCACGCCCATGGTGCGCCCACACGCATCAAGGACTTCACCTGCGCCGTGCCCGAACATCTCGCGAAGTCGCCGACACCGCATGTCGCGCATCCCGGTTGCTTCGCCACGGCGACGCTGCTCGCGAGCGTGCCGATGCTCGCCACGGGCATCGCGGAACCGCGCCTGTTCGTCGCAGGGATCACGGGCAGCACGGGCTCCGGGAGAAAGCTGTCGGACGGCACGCATCATCCCCTGCGGCACGGCGACCTGTACGCCTACAACGCTTTGAGCCATCGCCACGTCCCCGAAATAGCGGCCTGTGCGGAGGCGGCGACCGGTGTCGACGCCGAATTCAATTTCGTGCCGCATTCCGGCCCGTTCGCGCGCGGCATCCACGTTACGGTGCAGGCGAATCTCCGGCGTCCGCTGGACACGGCGGAGGCACGGGCGATCTTTACGTCGTTCTATGAACACTGCCCGTTCGTGCGGGTGCTGGGTACGGCGCCGCGCGTCAAAGACGTCGCGACCAGCAACTATGCGCACATCGGCGTGACGACCAATGGGCGCTCGATCGCGATCATGGCGGCGATCGACAATCTGGCCAAGGGCGCTGCGGGCGGCGCGATGCAATGGATGAACCGATTATTGGCTCTGGACGAGACGGTCGGCTTGACCGCGCCCGCACCAGGCTGGACTTGAGGCACTTATCGATGGCAACTCCTTCCAACGCAATCACCGCCGGCGGCGTACAGGCAAGTCTCGGCGGCCACCTGGCGCAGGTGTTCGCGCAATATCCGATCGAGGTCGTGCACGGTGAGGGCGTATGGCTGTACGGCCGCGATGGCCGCAAGATCCTCGATTTCTACGGCGGCCACGCGGTTGCCGGTTTGGGGTACGGTCATCCGCGCTGGTTGGCCGCGGTCGAGCGTCAAGCGCGCCAAATGGCATTTCAAACGAATGCCCTGCCGATGGCGGTGCGCGAGCGCGCCGCAGCGCGCCTCGCGAAGTTCGTCGGGCTGGGCTTGGACACCGTGTTCTGGATCAACAGCGGTGCGGAAGCCAACGAGAACGCGCTCAAGCTCGCCTTCAAGATGACCGGCCGCACCAAGGCTGTGGCACTCGAACAAGGCTGGCACGGACGCACGGCCGCGGCCGGTGCCGTCACCTGGGGCGCACTCGAAAAGTGGTATGGCTTCCCGCGCCGACCGTTTGATGTGAGCTTCGTGCCGCGCGATGACCCGGGGGCCGTCGAACACTATATCGACCGGGACACGGCGGCGGTGATCGTGGAACCCGTGCAAGGAGTCGGGGGAGCGTACGACGTCGGCAAGCCCATGCTGCAGGCTTTGCGCCAGCGCTGCGACGACGTCGGCGCCCAGCTGATCTTCGACGAGGTGCAATGCGGCATGGGGCGCACGGGCGCGCCTTTCGCGGCAAATTATTATGGCGTCACGCCGGACATGCTGACCGCCGCGAAAGCGCTCGGCAACGGCTTCCCGGTATCCGCCTTGCTGCTGTCGCGCCGGGTCGCGAAGTCGATCAAATACGACGACATGGGGACGACCTTCGGTGGCGGACCGATGGCCTGTGCCGTTGCCGAGGCGGTCATCGAGACGATCGAATCCGAATCGCTGCTCGCGAACGTGCGGCAGGTCTCCGCGTATATCCGTGCGAACTGCCTCGTCGGACCCGTGACCGGCGCGCAGGGTGCGGGTTTTCTGCTGGGTTTGAAGACCTCGCGCCCCGCCAAGGAGGTGCAGGCCGCGCTGCTCGAGAAAAATATTCTCACGGGCACGAGCGGGGACCCGAACGTACTGCGGCTGTTGCCGGCCTATATTTTGAACGAGGGGCACGTCGATCAGCTCGCCGACGCACTCCGGGCGATCCACCCATGAGGCGCTTTCTCGATCTCGCCGATTTCGGGCGTGAAGAAATCCTGGATTTGCTGCGGCTCGCACAGTCGCTGCAAGACCATCCACAACCCCGGGCGCTCGCGGGCAAGATCCTGGGCCTCGTCTTCATGAACCCGTCGCTACGCACCCTGGCATCGTTCCAGGCAGGCATGGCCCGCCTCGGCGGCGACTCGTTCGTCATCACCCCGGGTCAGGGCACATGGCAGCTGGAGACCCGCTTGAACGCGATCATGAACGGCGTCGCGGCGGAGCACATCCGCGAGGGGATCCCGGTGCTGGCGTCGTATTGCGATGCGCTGGGCGTGCGCGCCTTCGCGGAGGGCAAGAGCCTCGCCGCGGACCTGCGCGAGCCTTTGTTCGGCATGCTGGATACGCTTTGCGAGAAGCCGCTGATCAATCTCGAGTCCGCCGTCAATCATCCGTGCCAAGCGCTCGCGGACTGGCGCACGCTGGATGAGCTTGGCGTTGCGCAGCGGGCGAAGTTCGTCTTGAGCTGGGTCTATCACCCCAAGCCCCTGCCTCTCGCGGTGCCGGCGGCAACCCTGCACATGGCGGCCATGCGTGGCATGGACGTCGTCGTCCTCCGGCCCGAGGGCTATGCCCTGCCGACCGCCATCATGGACAAGGCGGCCGCGGCCGCCGCAGCCTCGGGAGGCTCGGTCAGCGAAACCGCGGATCGGACCACCGCACTCGCCGGCGCTGACGTCGTCTACGCCAAGGAATGGGGCACGACGACTTATTACGGCGACTTCGATGCCGACTCGAAATTGCGTGCCGACTTGTCGGACTGGTGTGTCCGCGAGCGATGGTTCGCGAGCGCCGCACCGGATGCGAAGCTCATGCATTGTCTGCCGGTGCGTCGTAATGTCGCCGTGGCGGACGAGATCCTCGACGGGCCGCGCGCCGTGGTCAAGCGCGAGGCCTTCAATCGGCTGGTGGTGCAGATGGCCGTTCTGCATCGCATGCTCGCCTGAACGGCATCCCTGGAGAAAATCAACATGATCTTGAATAGACCCGACCCCTCCGTCGCCGTGCGCGCGTTGAAGAGCGCAGCCCCTTACATCCGCATGTACAAAGGCAAAGTCTTCGTCATCAAGGCGGGCGGTGCCGTGTTTGCCGATGAGGCGTCCACGCGCACGCTGATCGAGCAAGTGGCGATCCTGCATCAGGTGGGCATCAAGGTCGTGCTGGTGCACGGCGGCGGCCCGCAACTCGATGACGTGCAGAGCGCGCTCGGGATCGAGACGCGCATGGTGGCCGGCCGGCGCGTGACCGATAGCGAGACGATCGGCGTGACCGCGATGGTGCTGAACGGTTCGATCAACACGCGGATTCTCGCTATCTGCCGGGAATTGACGATCGAAGCGATCGGGATCAGCGGGGTCGATGCCGGCCTGATCCGCGCGCACAAGCGACCGCCGGTGAGCATCTCGCCGAGCTCCGACGAGACGGTCGACTACGGTTTCGTCGGCGACATCGACGCGGTCAACGCAGCCGTGCTCGACAAGCTGCTCGACAATGGCTTGATGCCGGTCGTGAGTCCGCTGTCGGCGGATTCGCACGGTACCTTGCTCAACATCAACGCCGACACCGTCGCGGCGGCAATCGGCGGCGCCCTCTCGGCCGAGAAGCTCGTGCTGTGTACGGGCGCGCCCGGCATCCTCGAGCGTCTCGAGGACCCTACATCGGTGATCTCCTATACGGATCTCAAGGGACTCGAGACCTTGCGCAATCAGGGCAGCCTGCAGACGGGCATGCTGCCGAAAGCGAGCGCGATCGAAGCGGCGATACGGGGCGGCGTGCGGCGCGTGCACGTGATCACTTACAAGTCCCCGGACAGCTTGCTTGCCGAGATCTTCACGAACGAGGGCACCGGCACTCTCGTCGTCGCGGACCTGAATGCGCTGAGCCCCGCCGAACAGGTCGGCGCGCCGCTGCTCGCATGACGAGACTCTGGGACAAGGGCGCACCGCTCGATGCCCGCGTGCTGCAATTCACGGCCGGCGACGATCACGTGTTGGACAATCGTCTGGTCCGCTACGACATCGCTGCGTCGATCGCGCACGCCGAGATGCTCGCTGCGCAAGGACTGCTGTCGGACCAGGATCTCGTTGCGATCACCACGGCATTGACCGAGATCGGCGCCGCGCACGCCGCCGGGGCCTGGGTCGTGACGCTCGACCAAGAGGACTGCCAGACCGCGATCGAGAATCTGCTGACGGAGCGCGTCGGCGTCGCGGGCGGACGCTTGCATGCCGGCCGTTCGCGCAACGATCAGGTGCTCGTCGCCCTGCGGCTCTACCTGCGCGACGCTGCGGCGGACCTAGCCGCCGCGGCGCTCGAGGTTGCCGTGGCGCTCGAGGCTCTCTGCAAGCGCGAGGGCGACGTCGCCTTGCCGGGTTACACGCACATGCAACAGGCGATGCCTAGCACCGTGGCGCTGTGGGCCGAGGGCTTCGCGGCGGAGATTCGCGACGACGCAGAAGGGTTGAGGCTCTCGGTCCGGCGCAGCGACAAGAACCCCTTGGGATCGGCCGCGGGCTACGGCACGCCGAATTTGAACGTAGATCGCGAAGCGACCCGTCGGCGGCTGGGCTTTGCGGTCACACAAGAGCCGGTCACGGCCGTGCAGCTGTCGCGCGGCAAAGCCGAGGCGCAGCTCTTGTTCGAGATCACTCTGCTGACGCAGGATCTCGGCAGACTCGCGTCGGATCTCTTGTTGTTCTACACCCAGGAATTCAGCTTCGTCAGCCTCCCGCCGGAGATGACCACGGGGTCGTCGATCATGCCGCAGAAACGTAATCCGGACGTCTTCGAACTCGTCCGCGGCCGCAGCGCCGTCGCCCAGGCGGCGCTGAACGAAGTACTCGGTGTCACGCAGAAAATGACTTCGGGCTATCACCGCGACCTACAGCTGATCAAGCCGCCGTTGTTTCGCGCGATCGATTCCTGCGCCGAGACCTTGGGGGTGCTGCCCGCGGCGCTCGCCGGCGTCCGGTTCAGGCCGGAACGGATCCGGCTCGACCCGAGCATTCATGCGGCGGCGGCGGCCAACAAGCTGGTGACCGAGCAAGGCATCCCGTTCCGCGAGGCGTATCGCAAGATCGCGGCGAGTTTCAAGCCCGAGTGATCCCCACGCTAGCAATTGCCACTCGTATTGGCGTATCTTCCCGCCATGAAAAAAACCAGCCGGCTATCTTTGCTCCAAGTAAGCGGCGCTTTTGCGCTGTTTTCCGTGCCTCTGATCTCCCTCGCTCAGGCGCCCAACCCGGCGGCTCCGCCGGCTAACGCCCCGCCTCCCGGTGCGCCGCCTGCGGGCGGATCGACGGCTGCGGCGGCCGGACCTTCCATGCCGTCCGCCGCCGAGGGTGGCTATTTGATTGGGCTGAGTTTCGGCGCCCAAATCCACGGCAGCGGCGTGACCAACGAAATCAGCGCCGAGGATATCGCGCGGGGAGTCCGGGATGCCTTGGCGGGCAAACCGATGACGCAGCTGGATGCCCAGCGCCTGCAACTGTTCGGCAAGTCCGTGATGGACGGCGTCCAAGCACGGCGCAAGGTCGAGGCCGACAAGAACAAGGCTGCGGGCGATGAGTTCCTCGCCAAGAACGCGCATCAAAAAGGAGTGCACGTCACCGCCTCCGGATTGCAGTACGAGATCGTGATCCCGGGTAACGCGAAGGCGGCTTCGCCCGGACCCGAAGATACGGTGACCGTGAACTATCGCGGCAAGCTCATCGACAACACCGAATTCGACAGCAGCTACGCGCGCAATGAGCCGATCAGTTTCCCGGTCAGCGGCGTGATCAAAGGCTGGACGGAGGCGCTGCAACTGATGAAGCCGGGCGCAAAATGGAAATTGTGGGTACCGGCGGATCTCGCTTATGGTGCGCAGGCGAAAGGCGCGATTCCGCCTGACTCGACTCTGATCTTCGAGGTCGAACTCCTCAGCGTCAAGAAGAACGAGACGCCGCCCGCGGCTGCGGCTCCGACGCCACCGCCGCCCGCGCCCGCGCCCGCGACGCAGCAATAAGACTATCGGCTCGGACCTTGCGAACGCGCCGCTAGAATTGCAGCGCGTTCGTCAGATCGCCCATCGGCTTCTCGCCGTGGGCGATCAGTGCTTGGTCGCGCCGTACCATCCCGGGAAGCGCTTCGAGACCGAAGCGGCGCGAGATCAGCCGGAGCACCGATTCGGTATCGTACTGGGTGTGATCGACCGTGCCTCTCTTGGCGAACGGCGAGATGATCAGCGCAGGAATGCGCGCGCCCGGCCCGAGCAGGTCGCCATGCGGGGGAGGAACATGATCCCAGGCGCCACCGTACTCGTCGTAAGTCACGACGATCACCATGTTGGGCCATTGCGGACCGGCTCGCAGCTTGGCGATCAGGTCCGCGATGTGCGCGTCGCCCTCCGCGATCGATGCGTAACCCGCATGCTGATTCAGGTTACCCTGAGGTTTGTAGAACACGACCGGCGGTAGGTCGCCGGTTGCGGTTGCCGCAACGAGATCTTGATAGTCCTTCAAGTGCGCGGCCCGCGCTTCCGGATGCTGGACCGGATCGAAGTCCGCGTAGTAATTGAACGGCTGGTGATGCGCTTGAAAGTCCGGACTCCCCGCCGGGGTATCGGGCGCGTAGATCGCCTTGCGCACGGCCGAAGGGGCTTGGCGACCGTCTGCGAGCGCGGCATTCCAGGCGCCGGAATACCAGGCCCAGGCAATTCCCTGTGCACTCAAGCGGTCACCGATCGTCACCTCGGTTTGCGGCGGCAGTGTCGTGGGCTTGGTGGGATCGGCGTAGAGACGCGAGGCGTCGTCGGACGCGGGGGCATTGCCGCTAGGCTGATAGCTCGGCTGCATGGTGTTGATCGCATGGAACTCGCCGTCGCCGAAGTAATTCGCCGGCGCGAGATTGCCGCTCTTGACGAACTTCGGTGGTCCATCGAGGGCCGACCGCGGCGAACTGGCGGCGACTTGCAAGCTTGGCAGGTAATGCCCTTGCGCATCCGTATCGAGCACCGTGATCGAGGGCTTTGCGGCCGCGTGGTCCGCGTCCGGATAAACCGGCGCGCAGGCACAAATCAGATACTGATGGTTCAGGAACGAGCCACCAAAAGCACCTTGAAAGAAATGGTCGGCGAGTACGTACTCGCGAGCCAGCGTGTAGAGCGCGGAGCGACTCGTGTCGTAATGTCCCATCGCGAGTCCGCCAGCATCGGACCAGGCCGCGTAGCCGTCGTTCTTACCGCCGTTGATCTGCATCTGGTGTTCGTAGAAGCGGTGATAAAGATCCCGCGTCACCGTGGTCGTCGACAAGGACACGCCCGACTCCCTCGTGAAGGCGTGCTCTATGCCGAAGGGACCGTTCGGCAAACCAGCGCTCTCGGCCTGCGTGACCACCGGATCGAAGCCTGCGGCGGTCACGCCGCCCCAAGTCTGCGGCAGCGTCGGCAACAACGTGCCGTCCCGGTCGCGCTGCGGCACGTAGCTTGGCAAGGGCCGCCCGTCCGGACCCACGACCGTGCGCAAGCCGTCCGCGCCCGGAAAATTTCCGTACAGATTGTCGAAGGCGCGATTCTCGGCATATATCACGACGATGGTCTTGACGTGCTCACGCAGCGCCGCGGTGAGCGCATCGGAATTCGCGCCGGTCGGCGGCGCGGCCGACCGGCTCGCGCAGGCAGCGATGCATACAACGACGAGTGTGCACAGCGAACGTAACCGCGTCATACGAGCAATGGACTCCATGCCTCGCAGTATAATGCCTCGCAGGACGAAGAACGGGACCTCGTTCGGCGGCCGATGATCCGACCGCTACCGTGCTCAGACCCTTAGAATGTCCACGTGACGCTCGCGGTCAGCGCATCGGGATCGCGGCCGCTCGTATCGATCCGTTCGTACTCGGCCCGCACGGCCAAACCCAGCCACTTGGTTTGCACCCCGACGCCATAGGCGAAGTTGGTCGACCAGCTGTCGACGCGATAAGCCCCTGGGGCGCTGCACGCGATTAGGGAACAGCCGTCGTAGTAG
>Ga0209208_10001508_pt1 | contig 32863 bp, 27 predicted proteins | sample S1TSphfallax_3_FD_187694 | JGI IMG/M metagenome (GOLD analysis project Ga0209208, IMG submission 187694) | Host-associated microbial communities from peat moss isolated from Minnesota, USA - S1T2_Fd - Sphagnum fallax MG (SPAdes) (version 2) | ecosystem: Host-associated > Plants > Peat moss >...
GCTGGTATTTCGACATCGGCGCGCACGTCAAAGCTGGCCAGTTGATGGCCGAAATTGAGTCGCCCGAAGTGGATCAGCAGCTCGCGCAAGCCCGCGAACAAGTCAACACCGCGCAAGCCAATCTGCAACTGGCGCAAATCACAGCCAATCGCTACACCGATCTCTTCAAAACCGACTCCGTCGCCAAGCAAGATGTCGACAACGCCGTGCAAAACGCCGCCGCCCGCGAAGCCGACGTCAAATCCGCCAAAGCAAATGTCGCGCGCCTGGAACAAATGGTCGGCTTCGAAAAAGTCTACGTGCCGTTCACAGGCGTCGTCACCGCGCGCAACACCGACATCGGCCAGCTCATTCAATCCGGCTCAGAGCAGAATCACGAACTCTTCCACGTCGCCTCCGTCGACAAGCTGCGCGTCTTCGTCAACGTCCCGCAGGCTTATTCGCACGCCACCAAGCCTGGCATGCAGGCCGACCTCACCCTTCCCGAACTCCCCGGCCGCCGCTTCACCGGAACCCTGGTCCGCACCGCCGATTCCTTCGACCCCGCCACCCGCACCCTCCTCGTCGAACTCGATGTCCCCAACAAAGACGGCCAGCTTTTCCCCGGCGCTTACACCGAAGTGCATTTCAAAATGAAAGCGCAAGGCGAAACGCTCATCATCCCCGCCACCTCGCTCATCTTCCGCGCGCAAGGCCTGCGCGTTCCCGTCGTGCGCGACGGCAAAACCGTCATGCTGCCCGTCACCGCCGGCCGCGACTTCGGCAACACCGTTGAAGTCCTCACCGGCCTCACCGCCGACGCCCAGATCATCGCCAACCCGCCCGATTCGCTCGTCGAAGGCGAACCCGTCCGCGTCACTTCTCCCAAATCATCGGGCATACAATAAGTGTCAAATGCTAGTGCAGTTTCTTCCCTCCAAGCCGGAAGTCGATTTATCCATCACCTATGACGCCGTGGTGGTCGGCTCCGGAGCCGCCGGTGGAATGGCCGCCCACGTCCTCACCTCCAAAGGCCTCAAGGTGCTCCTCCTCGAAGCCGGAAAATACCAGGACACCAGCCAGATCCTCCATTCCATGGAATGGCCCTATGATCATCCCCGCCGCGGCAACAAACCGCCCGATTATCACGCTCTCACCAGCAACGAATACACCTTCCGCAACTCCCCCTACGCCGCCAAAACGCCTTACAACAAAGTGCAATCCTACGTGCAAGGCTGGTCTGGAACCGACTATTCAAAGACGCTGGTCGTCGATGAAAAAGAAAATCCCTACAGCGGCACCCGCTACGCCTGGGTCCGCTCGCGCGTGGTCGGCGGCAAAACCAACATCTGGGGCCGCCTCGCCCTGCGCCTTTCCGATTACGATTTCAAAGCAAAGGACCGCGACGGCTACGGCGAAAACTGGCCCATCTCCTACTCGGACATCGAGCCTTATTACGACAAAGTCGATCTCTACCTCGGCATCTCCGGCCACAAAGAAAATCTGCCCTATCTGCCCGACAGCCTCTTTCAAAAGCCCAACAAGCTGACCTACGCCGAACTGCACCTGCGCGAAACCCTGCAAGGCATGGGCCGCGTCCTGACGCCCTACCGCGCCGGCGTCACCACCGAAGGCCTGAAGCACAACAAATATCGCAGCCGCTGTTACGGCCGCGGCGCATGCAATCGCCATGTCGGAGGCTGCGACATCCACGCCGCTTTCGATTCACCCACCGGCCTCATCCGCCCCGCCTACGACACTGGCAACCTCACCCTGCGCCCCAATTCCACCGTCTTCGAAGTGACGGTCGACAAAAACACCGGCAAAGCCACCGGCGTCTCCTTCCTTGACAGCGAAACCCGCAAAAGCTATCAAGCCAAAGCCAAAACCGTCATCCTGGCCGCTTCCACGCTCGAAAGCGCGCGCCTCCTGCTGTTGTCAAAAATTGCCAACTCCAGCGGCCACGTCGGCCACAACTTCTGCGAACACATGATGGGCCCCTCCGTCGCCGGTTATGTGAAAGACCTGGTGGGCAAGCCCCGCACCCTGGACGACGGCAAACCCGGCTCCTTCTACATCGCGCGCTTCCAAAATCTCGACGGCAAAAAATCCGACTTCCTGCGCGGCTACGGCTACGAAGGCAGCAGCGGCACCACTATGACTCCGACCACCGCCTTCTCCACTCCCGGCTTCGGCGAAGAATACAAGCGCAAAGTCCGCGACTACGCCGGCGCAATGATCGAAATCGGAGCCTTCGGCGAAGTGCTTGCGCGCTACGAAAACGCCGTCGATCTCGACCCCAACCTGAAAGACGCCTGGGGCATTCCGGTTCTGCGCTTCAGCTACAAATTCGGCGAAAACGAAGCCAAAATGGCCAAAGACATGGCCGCCGCCGGACGCGAAATGTTCGAAGCCGCCAAAATCGAAGTCGTCCGCGCCTCCAGCGAAATGCTGCCCGAAGGCTGGTCCATCCACGAACTGGGAACCGCGCGAATGGGCAACGACCCCAAAACCTCCGTGGTCAACCAGTTTCAGCAATGCCACGATGTCAAAAACCTGCTGGTGGTCGACGGAAGCACCCACGTCAACGCCTCCTGCCAAAATCCCACCTGGACCATCATGGCCCTCTGCTGGCGCTCCTGCGACCATTTGGCCGACCAGCTTCAGAAAGGAGAAGTCTAAAATGCAGCGCCGCGACTTACTAAAACTCCTCATCGGAACCGCCGCCCTCCAGCTAACCGCCGCCGAACCCGGCGCGCCCCTCTACTTCTCAAAACCCGAATTCGCCGCCCTCGACGATCTCAGCGAAATGATCATTCCCGCCGACGAACATTCCCCCGGAGCCCGCGACGCCCAAGTCGCCGCCTACATCGACAAAACCGTCGCCGAAGCCTTTCTGCCCGAAGACAAAACAAGCTGGCGCAAAGGCCTGTCTCCCTTCGTCCCGCTCAACAAAGCCCAGCGCCTGACCCTGCTCACCGAACTCGCCGCCAAAAACGACCCGTTCTTTCAGCGGCTCAAAGAATCCACCGCCTACGCCTACCACACCAGCAAAATCGGCATCCACCAGGACATCCAATACCTGGGCAACGTCATCCAAATCGAATTCGCCGGCTACGACGCAACCTGATCGTGCCACTGTCGCAGCGAGCGAAAAAGGGACGGACGACTATGTCCCCAACAGAATGCCTTCCCGCACCCGTAACCCCGCTTCGTGGACATAGCTGTCCGTCCCTTTTTCGCTGCCGGTCCCGTCTGAACCTCAACTAACCCCATGCCCACCCCGCCCCTCCCGCGCCCCCTAGCCGATCTCATCGGAGGCACCGACGACGCCGACCTCCTCGTCCGCCTCCGCCGCAAAGATCCCAACGCCATCGGCCTCCTCTACGACCGCTACGGCAAAACCGCCTACAGCCTAGCCCACCGCATTCTGGGCAGCCGCGAATCCGCCGAAAGCGCCGTCGCCGAAGCCATGCTCAAATGCTGGAACCGCATCTCCAGCTTCCGCCACGCCCGCGGCAGCGCCCTCGGCACCTGGCTACTCCTCACAACGTATGCAACCACCATGCAGCACCGCAAAGGCCAAGGCGTCAGCGCCGACGACTGGTCCCCCCACCCCAGCCCCCTCGAACAAGGCCCCCTCTTCCACGGCTGGTCCAAAGAAATGGACGGAGACCAAGTCCAAGCCCTCTTCGCCGCCCTCCAAAAACTCGACCCCCAAGAAAAGCAAGCCCTCGACCTAGCCTTCTTCGAAGGCCAAACCCCCGCCGAAATCACAACCACGCTCGCCTGCTCCCACGCCGACTTAGATCACCTCATCGCCTCTGCACTTGCTAAGTTAAGTGCATCGGAATGAATAGGCGGAGAAGGAGCCCCTGAAAACGTCAGTTATCTTCCTCCGTAGCCTCTCGCCGATCATCCCAAAGCTGTCTCATCTCGCGCCCCAAACCATCGAGATCGGGATAGATGACGGATTCGGTAACTCCACAATCTCTCAACTCCTGTCTGATTTTTCGGCGCGACTGAGCGGCAATTGTGATCAGTTTTATGGAGGAGTCCGGTTTCACGAATTCTTCAGCCAGCCAGTTGGGCTCCATTCCAAAAACGATAAATCGACTGCGTTGAGCTGCGATCCGTCGGGTGATGAGTGGAAAATCTAACACCAAGGGTGGACGCGGTATGTTCATTTCCATCAGGACCTCCTCGCGGGCAGGCAGATATGCGTCCTCCCATTCATCCTTCTTCAACTCCCAAGACGGGTGTTTGCAAACGAACGCTTTCCAAGCGTCCTCAACGAGTTTCACATCAGGCAGTTCTTTTAGCCGTTCCACTAAGCGGTAAGATTCCAGCACATAGACGCGGGCATTGTGGCAATCATCTGCCTTGTTACGTAGCGCGAAGTGCAATGCCATGAGCGCACCATCTGACCAGTCGAGCAAGCGAGTAGGTCCGTTGTGGTGCTGCATCAGAAAGTAAGAGTCCCAGTCCCAATCTTCCTCCGATGTTTTTTCATGAGCCCGCTCAACGGCGCTGCGCTGAAACTCTTCGTATAGATCGTTTTCGATTTTCAGCAGTTGCCAGATCGGTTTGAGTGACGCTTTGTGCGCCGGGCGATAAAGCTCAGGACGAAGAATGGTTTCTCCGTAGTCCATGCTTTCACCTCGAAACCAAAGCTCCTTGTGCTTAGCGAGCTTCCACCATGAGAGCCTAAGCTCACTGATACGGTCAGTGAATTGACCAAGGCTTTCAACCGGCTTTTCTGTTTCGGGCATGGCGTCTCCAGATTATCGGATACACGGGAGGAAACTGTACAGATACTGCAGCACAACGTGCTTTGCATCGCTGGACATCAGGGTCGCAGACGATGCCGCCCGTAACATATAATTAGCAAGGAATTACTTGATAAAAGCCTTATGCTCGATACCCGCCAAATCCACTCCCTCACCGACTTCCTGCGCAATCACAAAACCCATGTCGCGCGCCTGAAAAAAACCCAAGCTCCCGAAATACTGACCGTCAATGGCAAGGCGGAAGTTGTCGTTCAAGCCGCAGCCAGCTACCAGGCCATGCTTGACCGGCTCCATCACATGGAAACCATCGCTGCCATTCAGGAAGGCATGGCCAGCGCCGAACGCGGCGAACTGAAACCCGCCAGCCAAGTGCTTGCCGAGATGCAGGCGAAGTATGGCCTATCGCGTTAGCCTCTCCGCTTCGGCGGAGTCAGACGCCTACGCCGCCTTTGAATACATCCGCGACGTCGCACCAACGCATGCCGAGAGATGGCTTGTGCGGTTATTTCAGGAGATTCTGACCCTCGAAGAGATGCCCGCCCGATGCGCCGTCATCCCAGAGGCCAAGGAAGTGGGCTTCACTGCCCGCCATCTGCTCTACGGCAAAGGCAGAGGCACTTACCGAATCATTTTTCACGTCCGCGAGGACCAGCAGCACGTCCGCATCCTGCGCATCTGGCACGCTTCCCGCGATGCCATAACCGCCGCCGATGTTGTGGAGTGACGGCTAACTTGTGAGGAACATCCGCGCGTATCGTTTGGCGGCCTTCTGCAATTCAGCGTATGGTGACTCAGGAGCCGTTACAAGGGATTGCGCGAACCCTATCCTGTCAAGCCGGGTCAGTTCCTCCGCCCGCTCGTCTTGGCGGAATTCATGGATAATCGTGTCGATATCCTCTTCTTGAATGCCAAGCCGCGCGCTTGGCCCTCGCCATACACATACACACTCCTGCCGAGGCTTTTCGGCCATTCACAGATCTAGAAAAATATTTTCACTTCCTCAACCCATTCATTCCAAAACCACTTACACCCCAAACCTCAAAAATCCACCCTCCGTCCCGTTCGCCCCCATGAAATTCTCAACGCAGGTGAAAGCCTAATTTCAACCCCAAGGAGACCCCCAATGACCGAACGCCAGAAACGCCGCCTCGAAGCCCGCCGGATCGCGAAACGTGATGCCAAACAGGCCAACAAAGAAATCTCACCCGCCCAGCTTGCTGCCAACCAAGCCAACGCACAGCTCAGCACAGGACCCTCTTCAATAGAGGGTAAAGCCATCTCCTCCCAAAACAACTTCCGCCACGGCTTAACCCAAACCGAATCCGACCTGACATTCCTGGAAGGCGAATCCAAAGAAGCCTACTTGAAAAACCTCGCCGGCTTCCAAAAAGAATGGAACCCCGCCACCGAAACCGAGCACGACCTCGTCCAGCGCCTAGCCACCCGCCAATGGCTCCGCCGCCGAGCCTTCAAACTCCAGCAGCAATTCATCGCCCCGGACGGCACCATCACCGACCAAAAGCAATTCGCCTTATACAACCGCTACGAAACCCAGCACGAACGCGCCTACAACAAGGCCCTGGCCGACCTCATGCGCCTGAAATCTCTCCGCCTCCGCGAGCAAAATGGGTTCGAATCGCAAAAGCGCAAAGACGAAATCCACGCCTATAAAATCAAGGCTTTAAAAGACCGCGAATACCGCAACAAACTCCAAATTTTGGAGCGCGAAGCCCGTCTCACCCTCGCCCAGGCCAAGCTGAACATCGAACACCTCATGAACGTCGCCCCCAATCTCACCCAGTCGGAGGAAATCGCCCGCCAAGCCAGCGAATAATCACTCTCACTACAGGCCCGCCCAGATCCTAGTCAGATCCAGCACGAACCCGGACAGCGGCCCTGAAGCCGCCACCGATTTCACATTCTTGAGCGCTACTCGCGCCTGATTCGGACGGTACACCTCAACCGTCTTCGGTTCCGGATCAATCAGCCAAGCCTCAAGCGCGCCGCACTCAACATACCGGGCGCATTTCTCCTGAAATTCCGGAAGGCTGTTCGCCAGCGACTTCACTTCGATGGCAAAATCCGGACAAAAAGGCGCGAAGCCTTTCCGCTCCGCCTTGGGAATGGATTCAATCCTCTCGTTGCGGACCCACGCCGCATCCGGTGAGCGATTCTCATTGGGCGTGATAAAGAACCCGGCGCTGGAATCAAAAGCCTTTCCCTGCGCGTCTTGCACAGCCCAATTCGCCAGTTGGCCAAACACCTCGCCGCTGTTGTAGGCGCCTTCAAGTCCCGCCGGCGCCATCACCAGAATCTGACCGTTTTCGGTCAATTCCACCTTGCAGTCCGCATAAAGCGCCGCCATTTCAGCAAACACGCGCCGTGCATCGTCGCGGCCCGGGACGACCACCTCAATCCGCTCCAGCGTCATCACGCCATTATAAGTTTCCGCTGCGATACTCTAAAACTGATACAGTTCCACCGCCAAAAAAAGAAGGTTCCACCCTTCCCACTGGCAATCTAAACTACTAGGTATTCAAATGGCCACCACCGTGATAAGCGCGCGTGAAACCCACGCTGTGCGCTTTTGGGAGTCCACTAACGGCAAGAAAGTCATCATGGCCGTAACCGGCGTCATCCTTTTCGCCTTCGTTATCGGCCACATGGTCGGCAACCTCCAAACCTTCGAAGGCCCCGAAAAGCTCAACGCCTACAGCCGCTTTCTCCACAGCATCCCCGAAATTCTCTACGTCGTTCGCGCCGGCCTGCTCATCTCCGTCGGCCTGCACATCTGGGCGGCCGTCGGCCTCGCGCTGAAAAACAATTCCGCCCGTCCCGCCGGCTACGCCGCCAAGAAAAACGTCCACTCCTCCTACGCCTCGCGCACCATGTACTGGAGCGGCCCCATCCTGCTCGCCTTCATCATCTTTCACCTGCTGCATCTCACCGCCGGCGTCATCCAGCCGGGAGACGGCTTCATCGAAGGCGACGTATACCACAACGTCGTGGCTGGCTTCTCCGTCTGGTACGTCTCCGCGTGGTACATCTTCAGCATGATTCTGCTCGGCCTCCACCTGCGCCACGGCGTCTGGAGCATGACCCAGTCGCTCGGCTTCAATCAGCCCCAGTACACGCCCATTCTCAAAAACTTCGCGCTCCTCTTCGCCATCGTAATCACCGCCGGATTCATCTCCATCCCGCTCGGCGTGCTGACAAGGATTATTCAATGACACTTGACTCTCGCGTCCCAGAAGGTCCCATCGAAAAGAAGTGGGACAACGCCCGCTTCAACCTGAAACTGGTCAACCCCGCCAACAAGCGCAAGCATTCCATCATCGTCGTCGGGTCCGGTCTGGCCGGCGGTTCCGCCGCCGCCACTCTCGGCGAACTCGGCTACAAAGTAAGCTGTTTCTGTTTTCAGGATTCCCCCCGCCGCGCCCACTCCATCGCCGCGCAGGGCGGTATCAACGCCGCCAAAAACTATCAGAACGATGGCGACAGCGTCTTCCGCCTCTTCTACGACACCGTCAAGGGCGGCGACTTCCGCGCCCGCGAAGCCAACGTTTATCGCCTGGCCCAAATCAGCGTCAACATCATTGACCAATGCGTCGCCCAGGGCGTTCCCTTTGCCCGCGAATATGGCGGCGCGCTCACCAACCGCTCCTTCGGCGGCGCGCAGGTCTCCCGAACCTTCTACGCCCGCGGCCAGACCGGCCAGCAGCTTCTCCTCGGCGCATACCAGGCGCTGGAACGCCAGATCCACGCCGGCAGCGTCACCATGTATCCAAGAACAGAAATGCTGGACCTGTTGGTCGTCGATGGCCGCGCCCGCGGCATCGTCACGCGCAATCTGGTCACAGGCGAAGTCTCCACCCATTTCGCCGACGCCGTCATTTTAGGCACCGGCGGCTACGGCAACGTCTACTATCTTTCAACCAACGCCAAAGGTTCCAACGTCACCGCCTGCTGGCGCGCCCACAAACGCGGCGCTCTATTCGCCAATCCCTGCTTCACCCAAATTCATCCCACCTGCATCCCCGTCTCCGGCGACTATCAATCCAAGCTCACCCTGATGAGCGAAAGCCTCCGCAACGACGGCCGCATCTGGGTGCCCAAACAAAAAGGCGACAAGCGCCCTCCTGACCAGATCCCCGAATCTGACCGCGATTATTATCTGGAGCGCCGCTACCCCAGTTTCGGCAACCTGGTCCCGCGCGACGTCGCCTCCCGCAACGCCAAGAACGTCTGCGACGAAGGCCGCGGCGTCGGTGAATCCGGCCTCGGCGTCTATCTCGATTTCGGCGCATCCATCAATCGCCTCGGCCGCAAGACCATCGAAGAGCGCTACGGCAACCTCTTCGACATGTACCAGCGCATCACCGACGAAGACCCCTACAAAGTCCCCATGCGCATCTTTCCCGCCATTCATTACACAATGGGCGGCCTGTGGGTCGATTACAACCTGCAAAGCACCATCCCCGGCCTCTTTGTCATCGGCGAAGCCAACTTTTCCGACCACGGCGCTAACCGCTTAGGTGCCAGCGCTCTCATGCAAGGCCTCAGCGACGGCTACTTCGTCGTTCCCTACACCATTGGCGATTATCTGGCCACCAACAAATTTCCCATCGTCGCCGAATCATCCAGCGAAGTCCAGCAGGCCGTCTCCTGCGTCCACTCCAGCACCAAGAAACTGCTCTCTATTAAAGGCAAGCGCACCGTCGATTCCTTCCACCGCCAGCTCGGCAAAATCGTCTGGGATTACTGCGGCATGTCCCGCACCGCCGAAGGCCTCTCCAGCGCCATCGATCAAATCCGCGAACTGCGCAACGATTTCTGGAAAGACGTTAACGTCCCCGGCAGCGGTGACGACGTCAATCAAAGCCTCGAAAAAGCCGGCCGCGTGGCCGATTTCTTTGAGCTCGCCGAATTGATGTGCGTCGACGCGCTGGACCGCAACGAATCCTGCGGCGGCCACTTCCGCGAAGAATATCAAACCCCCGAAGGCGAAGCCCAGCGCAACGACGAAGACTTCTCATACGTCGCCGCCTGGGGCTATCGCGGCCCCGGCAACCAGCCCGACCTCGTCAAGGAACCGCTGGAATTCGATTACGTTCACCCCAGCCAGAGGAGTTACAAGTAAATGCGCATGACGTTAAAAATCTGGCGTCAGTCCGGCCCCCGTGATTCCGGCAAGCTCGTCACTTATCCCATGGACAACGTGAACCCGGACATGTCGGTGCTCGAATGTCTCGATGTCCTGAACGAAGGCCTGATCGAAAAAGGCGAACTGCCAGTCACCTTTGAGCACGATTGCCGCGAAGGCATCTGCGGCTCCTGCGGCTTCATGATCAACGGCGAAGCCCACGGCCCCATGAAAGCCACCACCGTCTGCCAGTTGACCATGCGCCACTTCAAGGAAGGCTCCGAACTCGTCATGGAGCCCTGGCGCGCCCGTCCGTTCCCCATCATTAAAGACCTGATGGTGGACCGCCGCGCCTTCGACCGCATCATCGCCTCCGGCGGCTACATTTCCGTCGGCACCGGCAGCGCGCCCGACGGCAACGCCATTCCCGTTTCGAAAGAAATTTCCGACCGCGCTATGGACGCTGCCGCCTGCATCGGCTGCGGAGCCTGCGTCGCCGCCTGTCCCAACGCCTCGGCCGCGCTCTTCACCGGAGCCAAAATGTCTCACCTCAGCATCCTGCCCCAAGGCGCGCCCGAACGCGACATCCGCGCTCTCCGCATGGTGTCGCAAATGAACGCCGAAGGCTTCGGCGGCTGCACCAACATCGGCGAATGCACCGCTGCCTGCCCCAAAGAAATCAAGCTGGAGGTCATCGCCACCATGAACCGCGACTACACCCGCGGAAGCTGGCGCGAACGCTCGAGCGAAATCACCACCATCACGCCCTTCACCGAATGGTCCACCGGCTCCAAGCTCCAGAACGACCCCATCAGCGGTTAGGCTTGTTCCTTAAAGGGCGCGAACAACTCCGTCGAAAAATACCGCTCCATGCGGTCCGGAAAAACCGTCACAATCCGCGCCCCGTCGCCTAGAATCTCGGCCGCCCGCTGCGCCGCCGCATAATTCAGCCCCGCGCTTGGGCCCACCGGAAACCCCATCCGAATCAGTCGCCGAGTGGCCTCAATCGCCAGCGAATCCTCAATCTCCAGCACCCGCAACCCCGGCAGCGCCTCTGGCCGGTAAATCGTCGAGATCGAATCCACCACGCCCGGAATCCGGCTGCTGAACCCGCAGCATTCCGCTTCCAGTTCGCGCCCATACATAATGGGCCGCGCCACAAACGGCAGCGCGGCATGTCCCGCCTGCGTGAAGCCGGCATGCAGGCCCACCAGCGTGCCGCCAGTCCCCACGCCCGACACCACCGCGTCTGCTTGGCCGCCGTCCATCTGGCGGATAATTTCCTGCGCGGTTCCTAAGCGGTGCGCCTCCGCGTTCTCCATATTCGAAAACTGCCGGGGCAGAAATCCGCCCATCTCCTCTGCCAACTCTTCCGCCTTTTGAATCGCCCCCGCAATGCCCGCGCCGCCCGGAGTAAAGCAAACCTGTCCGCCATACGCCCGAATCATCAAAACCCGTTCGTTGCTCACGCCCGCCGGCACCACCGCTGTGAACTTCAATCCAAGCTCAGCCGAGCTGCGCGCCATGGCAATGCTGGTGGATCCGCTGGAAGCCTCCACCACCATCTGCCCCAGCTTCAGCCGCCGTTCCGCCAGCGCTTTGCGCAGAATGAATTCGGCAATCCGGTCCTTGGTCGACCCGCTCGGATTCAGATACTCCAGCTTGCACCAAATGGCCGCGCCCTCGCCGTCCAGGCGCACCGAAACTAAAGGAATCAAGGGCGCGGTCTCCTAGTCCGAAATCGTGATCGTCGGACGTTCCTTCTTCTTCACGTCTTCGGCCCGCGCCACAATCGCTTGCGCCAGTTGCACAAACAGTTCCGCCTGCTTGTGCCCCGCCACCGTGGCAATCGGCTTCCCCGCGTCTCCGCCCGCGCGCGTTTCCGCGTCCAGCGGAATCTCCGCCAGCAGCGGCACCCGCATCAAGCGCGCCGTCTCCGCGCCGCCGCCCTTGCCAAAGATATAAAGCTTTTCGCCGTTATGCTCCAGAAAGCTCATGTTCTCCACAATGCCCAGCACCGGCTCCCGCACCTGTTCAAACATGTTCACCGCCTTGCGCGCGTCTTCCATGGAAACGTCAGAAGGCGTCGTCACAATCACCGCGCCCGTCAAAGGCGTCGTCTGAATCAGCGTCAACTGCACGTCGCCCGTGCCAGGAGGCAAGTCAATCACCAGGTAATCCAGTTGTCCCCATTCCACGTTGCGCAGAAACTGCTGAATAACCGAATTCAGCATCGGTCCGCGCCAAACCAGCGGCTTGTCGCCCGGATTCAGCAGCGCCATCGACATCAGCCGCACGCCATGCGCCTCCAGCGGCAGAATGCGCTGCCCAATCGCCTGCGGCGTCGCGCGCACGCCCATCATCAGCGGAACATTTGGCCCATAAACATCCGCATCCATCAAGCCAACCGAATATCCCAGCTTGCTCAGCGTAATGGCCAGATTCACCGCCACCGTGCTCTTTCCCACGCCGCCTTTGCCCGAACCAACCGCAATGATATTCTCAACGCCGGGAATGGGAAGTTTGGGCGGAGCCTGAGGGGGAACTTGCGTAGCCATGTGATTCCAGTTTAATCTTTGGCCGAAACGCCCGCCTCCTGATAAACCACCTTGCCCTGAAACACCGTCATCTCGCACTTCATATCTTTAATCTCGCCAGCCGAAACTCCATAAGGATCGCGGTCCCAAACGGCAATGTCCGCATCCTTGCCAATCTCAATCGACCCAATCCTGTCATCCAGAAACAACTGGTGCGCCGCCCAAACCGTGTAAGACCGCAGCGCCGCGTGAATATCCACCGCCTCCGCCATGCCAAACGGCTGCTTGCCGTAAGTGCCCTTCAATGTCTCGCGCGCGAGCGATGCCCAAATGCCCAGCCTGGGAGCAAACGGAGTCACCGGATAATCCGACCCGCCCGCCCACTGCACATCCTTTCGCAAGTAGGTCTGAAACGGCATCAAACGCAAGCATCGCGCCGGCCCAAAATTCCCCGCATACGTGTCTCCAATCCAGTACATAAACTCAGCCTGCGCTTCCGGATAACCGGCGTCATATTGCTTCTGCATGGCCGCCATCGCGGCAATGGCATGGTCGCTCGGAATATTGGCGTGAATAACGCTGTGCCGCAAGCCTTTTGTTGGCTTCTCCTTCAATACCTCCGCATAAGTGTCCACCACCCAGTCAATGGCATGGTCGCCAATGGCGTGTGTCCCCACATGAATGCCGGCGTCATGAATCAGCCGCACCTGCTGCCGGTAAACTTGCGGATCAGTCAGCGGATAACCCTTGTTCCCGCTGTCAATCTCGCTCCAGTTCTTGTTCCAGTCATTCACCATCCACGCCGTGCGCGCGCCGCCGCTGCCGTCCATGAATAGCTTCACGCCGCCCGAAATCAGCAAATCGTCCGGCGCCTTCGGCAAGCTTAGCATCCGCCTCACCACTTCCTGCGTCTGCGCCAAAGTGGTGCCGCCATGCCATAAAGCGAAAAGATGAATGCTCAGCTTCTTGTTATCTCTAAGCTCGCTATAAACGCTCCAGTTCTCCGGGTCCATCCCCGGATCTTTAATCGCCGTGATGCCTTCCTTGTTCAGTTCCGCCATCGTCGACAGATAACCCGCGCGCATCTGCTCACGCGAATAAGCCGGAATCAGCTTCGTCACCAGCGTCATGGCCGCTTCTTCCTTCAAAACTCCGGAAGGCTGGTCTTTCGCGTTGCGATCAATTGTCCCGGCCGGCGGGTTTGGCGTGCTGGCCGTGATATGCGCCATCTTCAGCGCCATGCTGTTGGCAACGCCGTAATGGCCCGTGGTGTGAATCAGCCAAACCGGATTATTCGGCGCAACGGCATCCAAGTCAGCGGCATAAATATAGCGCCGCTCCTTGAGTTTCCCTTCATCCCAGCCTTGCCCCAGAATCCATTCCCCCGGCTTTGCCTTCGCCACGCGTGTGCGCACGCCGTCCAGCACCTCCGCCATGCTGTGAACTGTCGAAAGATTAATCGAATAAACCGGATCAACCGACGCGAAATGCAGGTGCGAGTCAATCAAGCCAGGCGTGGCCGTGCGCCCGTGCAGGTCAATCACGCGCGTCGTTTTCCCCGCCAGCTTCATCACGGAATCTTTCGTTCCCGCCGCCGCAATCTTTCCGTCGCGGATGGCAACCGCCTCCACCACGGCATCGGCCCCGTTCATCGTGATAATCTTCCCGCCCGTCAGAATGCTGTCGGCAGGCGTCTGTGCCATCAGGGCGCGCGCGATAAGGAGACTGGCTAGCAACAATTTCATGGAGAAACTGTACCAGTTGCCAAACCCTGCGCAAATTAATGAAGGTTATCCAGTTTTTGGATTTGCCGTTTGCCGCCAAAATAAGCTACCCTCATAAGCTAGTGCTATGAAGCTTTTGCCTGCTTTGGTGATGTGTTCGGCGTCGCTATTGCTTTCCGCCCAAGAGGCCGCCCCTCCGTCTCCTGATGTGCAAGTGGAGGAAGGCATTCCGGTCACCAACAAGCTGGTCATTGAGAAATGCTCCGGCTGCCACACCAAAGACGCGAAGGGAAACTTGGCGCGCATCTCCTGGGAGCGCAGCACGCCCGAAGGCTGGGAAGAAGCTCTAAAGCGAATGATGCGGCTGCGCGGAGTCAGCCTGACTCCAGAAGAAGCGCGAGCCATCATTAAATACCTGAGCACCGACCACGGTCTCGCGCCAGAAGAGGCTTCCTCGGTGATGTACTATGCCGAAAAACGCCTCGACGATGAAACCAATATCCCCAACGACAAAGTAAAAGGCGCGTGCGCCAGTTGCCACGCCTTTGCCCGTCCTTTGTCCTGGCGTCGTTCCGCCAAAGACTGGCAGTTGCTGGCCAATCTGCATGTCGCCCTCTATCCGCAGGCGGATGAGTTGTTCCGCTTCGGTTTGCGCGCGGGCGAAGAAGGCGGCGACGGCGCTGCCTCCAGCACGGACAAAACGCTTCCCGTGGATGCGGCCATGTCATTTCTGAGCAAAGCCGCGCCGCTGGAAACTCCCGAATGGGCCGCCTGGCGCGCCCGCATGCGCGCTCCCAAATTGGAAGGCCGCTGGCTTGTTTCGGCCGACGTTCCAGGCAAAGGCAAATACTTCGGCGAGATGGTGGTGGAGCCCAGCGGCAACAGCGGCGATGAATTCACCACGCGCGTCACCTTGAAAAGCGCCCGCGACGGTTCCACCATTACGCGCGAAGGTCACAGCCTGGTTTACACCGGCTATGCCTGGCGCGGCCATTCTAAAGGCACTTCCCCTTCTGACTCCGGTCCTGACGACCTTTCTAAAGATATGCGCGAAGTGATGTCGGTCACGCCTGACCAGTCAGCCGCGCAAGGCCGCTGGTTCTGGGGCCAGTATCAGGAATTCGGCATGGATGTGAAACTCCAGCGCGCTTCCTCTGACCCCGTTCTGATGGGCATCGACAAGCTCGCCGTCAAGGCCGGATCGCAAGACAATCGCATTCGCCTCATCGGGGATAACTTGCCCGAGAAAGTGAGTCCAGCCGATCTCGATTTCGGCTCCGGCGTCACCGTGAACCGCGTGGTCTCAAACAATCGCAGCGAAGTTATCGTCGAGGTGAGTGTCGCGCCTGATGCTCTTTCTGGCAAGCGCGATATCGTTTTCCATCGCGCCGTTCTTCCCAAAGCAATTGCCGTTTATGACAAGGTGGATTACATTCGCGTTGTTCCCGAATCCGCTCTGGCGCGCCTGGGAAGCGATCATCATCCAAAGGGCTATCAGCAGTTTGAGGCGGTCGCTTACCAGCGCGGCGAGGACGGCAAACTGCACACTGCCGACGACGTGGAGTTGGGACCGGTGGACGTTACTTGGTCCATGGAGGAATTCATTGCCTCCTATGGAGACGATGACAAGAAATTTGTGGGAACGCTAAGTCCCACTGGGCTTTTCAAGCCGTCGGAGGACGGCCCGAACCCCAAGCGCCAGTTCAGCCGCAATAACTACGGAGACGTCTGGATAGTCGCCACCGCGAAATCCGAGAAAGGCAAAGACGGCCGCCCGCTAGTTGCCAAATCCTATCTCGTCGTCACCGTCCCTCAGTACATGCAGTGGGATCAGCCGGAGGTGGGCCAATGACCTACCGGCTGGGCGAATTTCATCCCTTTCAAGCGGAAGGTGAGCGGTTTCTTTACTTAGTTCCCGCTGGAGCTATTTTTCAGGTGGACGAAGCAGTAGAAAAACTCCTTCGTTGCATGGAGATCTCCACGCCGCACGACAAGCTGATTAGCGGCCTTGTAGATCAGGGTATGTCTCTGGAAGACGCCGAAGGCCTTGTGTCGGAGATGTTCCACGCCAATGTCATTATTTCCGAGACTGCCGCTGCCGAACGTCCGCAAACGCCTCCTGCAGTGTTTCCGCTTCAAACGCTGGTGATGAATCTCACCAACCAGTGCAATCTGTCCTGCCAGTATTGCTACGAATTCGGCGCGGATAAAGTGGCCACGCCCGAAGGCAAGCCGAAGTTCATGGATTTGCCCACCGCGAAAGCTTCCGTCGATTTTCTCCTTTCCCAGGCCGAAGGCCGCCGCAACATCCACATCACTTTCTTCGGCGGCGAAACTCTGATGAATTTCCCTTTGCTGAAGCAGGTGGTGAGTTATGCCACTGAGAAAGCCGCCGAAAAGGGCTGTCACATCGACTTCAGCTTGACCACCAACGCCACCCTGCTCACTCCAGCCATCATCGAATTCCTTTCCGAAAACCGCATCGGTGTCACCGTCAGCATGGACGGGCCCAAGGAAATGCATGACCAGTTGCGCGTCTTCTCCAATGGCAAAGGCAGCTACGACATCATTGCTCCGAAAGTTCGCGAACTGATTCAAAATCACAAAACCCGTCCCATCACCGCGCGCGTCACCTTGACCGCCGGAGTTACCGATGTGGTTCGCATCTTCAAGCACCTGAAACAGGATCTTGGTTTTCACGAAGTTGGTTTCGCGCCCGTCACCACTTCTCCGAACCAGCTTTACGCCATCAACGGCACCGGCATGGACAGCGTTCTGGGCCAATTCCATCTGCTGGCCAAAGAATATCTGGAATACGCGCTGCGCGGCGAAGCTCACGGCTTCTCGAATGTCAGCGACACCTTGGCCGAGTTATGCCAGGGCGTGAATAAATCTCACCCTTGCGGTGCCGGTTTGGGACTCATGGGCGTGGGCCCGTCTGGAGACATCGCTCCCTGCCATCGCTTTGTCGATTCGGACCAGCATGCGCTCGGACATATCTCCACCGGCATCGATCTCGCCAAGCAAAGCGATTTCTTAAGCCGGGGCCACATCGATTCCAAGTACGATTGCCACACTTGCTGGGCGCGCCCTTTGTGCGCCGGTGGCTGCCATCACGAAGCCTTTGTCCGCTATGGAGACACCGGCCATCCGAACCTCCATTATTGCGACTGGATTCGTGACTGGACCAACACTTGTCTGGAGATTTACGGCGCAATTGCCGCCAAGAATCCCGAGTTTTTAATGCAGTTCGCGGAAAGGAAGTCAGCATGAAACACATGCGCGCCTTGAACAAGAAGGCAGCACGAATCAGCGGTTATGTTGCGGCTCAGACAGCGGATGCTGTTCCCGATGTAGTCGCTCTGCAGGATCCGAGGCCCACGCAAACCCGCCCGCACGTCCCCACCGGATGCGCGCTTATGTTTTCGCCCGGCTGGGAAGTGGATTCGGCCGGCGGCACCGCTGGGCTTTGCCAGCCGGTGGAGCGTGACATCTACGATTGCTTCGTCAGTTGTTACTGGCCCGCCCAGGTGCCGGATCACCTGAATAACTCGCCCAATTGGGCCAGCAAATGCGCGGCGGCCACCAAAGACTGGCGCAATCTCGATTTGATCTTCCCATAAAATCATTCATGCGCAGAACAGCACTCTTATTCGCCTTGTTCGCCGGTCTCGTCCAGGCAGGCACTCTTTATCTGCCCGCTTATCCGGCCTCCGTTCTTGTCTTCGACGAGAGCAAAGGCCAGATAGTGGACAAGATACCGCTGGAGACCGGCACGCCCATGTCCATCAAGCTTTCTCCTGACAGAAAGCTGATCTACGTCACCACCATTGACCACAATGGCATTGAGGTGATTGATGTCGCGACACGCAAAGTGATTAATCACTTTGTGCTGAACACGCCCACCAAGCAATACCGGTTCTGGGGCGGGGCGGCCGATCCGACAGGCAAGTTTTATTACACGGTGACCAAAGAGATTGACCAGGAACTCAGCCAGTACGAGGTGCATAAACCCATGTACACGGTGGTTGACCTGCAGCAGCAAAAAATCGTCAAGACGTTTGAGGTGCCTAAAGAAGTGGCCGAGGCGCGCGATTTCGACTATGCCGGCGCAGCCTTTCAAGTTTCTCCCGACGGCAAATATATTTACAAATTCGGCGAAAATATCACCATCTTGCAGTCCAGCGACTTCAAGGAAGTGGACAAAATAGACCTGGCCAAGCCCGAGTTCCCGGGAATGCAAAATGTGCATTTTGGAGGCGGCTTTGGACCCGATCTCGATTTGCTGAATGAGCCCGGCCAGCATATCTCGCTTTTTAACTCGGAAGATCCTATTGTGCACAGCAAAGTGTTTGGCTTGGCGCGCTTCGACCTCAGCACCCGCCAAATTGATTTCAGCCCCATTGGTCCCTCTCCGAATGGCATGTCCGAGTTTCAGGTAACTCCAGACAAGAAAGCCGCTTACACGGTGGCCATCACGGGCATTCACGGAACAAAGTCCTGTGAGTTTTGGGCTTTTGATCTGGGCAGCGACCAGATCATCAAGAAAGCGCCGGTGCCCTGCCGCACCCGCTTCACGCTCGGCATCTCCTCCAACGGAAAAAAGCTGTATATCTATGGAGCAGGCTTCGATATTGAAGTCTACGATGCCGCCACCCTCAAGTACGAGAAGACATACGACCTGAATACCGACGTCACTTACGGCGGCATTGTCGTTCTTCCCTGATCTTGGCAAATCTAGTACCAGTCCGTCTTGCTGCAAAGACGTAAAACATACTAAACTTCTCCCAACCCACGTCTGGTTACTCCGAAATTTTTATAACTCGATAGAAGGGGGGCACAGTATGAAGCTATACTGCCTCGCCGCCATTTGCGCGGCAACACTGTCTCTTTCGGCCTACGGCCAGTCTACGTTTGGAACGGTGCTGGGCACCGTGAAAGACCCCTCCGGCAGCGTGGTTCCCAAAGCCCTGGTCCAGCTTCTGAACGTGGGCACCGGCGCCAGCCGCTCCACGGTGAGCGGGCCCGGCGGTTCTTATGAATTTGTGAACGTGGATGTGGGCACCTACAAGCTCAGCATTCAGGCCACCGGCTTTCATAACTCGGACTTTGATGCTTTTGAGTTAAGCGCCAAAGAAACCAAGCGCCTGGATATAGAGCTTCAAGTTGCTTCTCAAGCAACGACGGTGGATGTCCAGGCCACCAGCACGATCCAGACGGACGTTTCCAACGTTGCGGAGAGCAAAGGCAGCCGCGAATTAACTGACCTGCCCGTGGCCATCACCACGCGCGCCAGCGGCTCCACCAGCGCCTTCTCCACACTGACCGCGCAGCCTGGAGTGCAAACCGACACCAGCGGCAACATCTCGGTAGCCGGCACCACGCCGGGACAGATCTCGGTCAGCATTGACGGCATCAGTTCCGTCGGTCCTGGCACCATCGGTGCGCTGGGCGAACTGTTTCCTTCCTTCAACGCCATTGAGGAAATTCGCATCAGCGAAACCATGAACCCGGCCGAGTACGGCGGCGTCGCCGACATCACCACAATCTCCAAATCCGGCACCAATACGTTTCACGGCGGCTTGTTTGAAAATGTTCAGAACACCGATTTCGACGCCAGCGACACCTTCAGCCACGTTGCGCCCTTGATCAAGATGAATAACTTCGGCGCGTTCGTGGGCGGGCCGGTGATTATTCCCAAACTCTATAACGGCCGCAACAAAACATTCTTCTTCGGCAGTCTGGAATATCTGCGCCTTCCCAAGCAGAGTTCGCAACTGATATCGGTTCCCACCGCCGCCATGCGCAACGGCGACTTATCTGCCTTTACTCTGCCGCAAAACGATCCAACCATGAGCAATGCTCTGGGCGGCAACTATCCGGGCAACATCATTCCCGCATCCCAACTGAATCCTTTCGCGCTGGCTGTTTTGAACAAGTATTATCCGCTGCCCAACTATGGAGACCCCACGCTGGTGTCCAACAACTATCTGGATACTTTCAGCAACCCCATCAACAGCGCGCAAGGCGATATTCGCGTGGACGAACTGATCACTCCCAAGCATCTTGTCTATGCGAGATACACCTACAAGAATCGGCGAGTGGAGAATCCTCCTCTCGATCCTAACGGGAACATCGGCTCCCCCTATATAGGTGACACCAGCCAGCCTGAGGTGGATAGCGCTCTTGCGGTTGCTTATAACTGGGTGATAAGCCCGTCGCTGGTGAACGAAGCTCGCGGCGGATTCAGCCGCATTCACAGCGCTCCCAGCATCAATGTCAACACTCAGAACGTAGTCAATTCGCTGGGTTTGCAGGGATTCCCCTCCATACCCTCGACGGCCGATCTGCCCAGCATCAACATCGAAGGCTTCATGGGTATTTACAGTCCGGTAAACGACACCAATCCGCGCCAGGCCACCACCCAGTTCCTGGATAACCTGACTTACACCAAGGGCAAGCACACCTACAAGTTTGGCGGCGATTTCCGCTATCTCAGCAGCCTCTTCACAGACGTGTTCGCCAACTACCGTCTGGGCAGCTACACCTTCAATAACTCCACGACCACAAGTTTCCTGGGCAGCGGAGCGGGCGCGCCCTTAGCCGGTTTCCTGCTGGGCTATCCGGACGCGACAACCATCGCGACGGTGCAAAATCCCACCACGGACGCCTACGCCAAGCACTATGCATTCTTCGCCCAGGACGATTTTAAAGTCACGCAATCCCTGACGCTGAATTACGGCCTGCGCTGGGAATATCATCCGATGTTCCGCGACCATCAAAATAATCTGGCTAACTTCGACCCTGCTTATACCAGCACCGTGAATGGCCAGACAGTGAATGGCGCGGTGATTCTGCCGGGACAATCGACGTTCGCGCTGGTCAATCCTGGTTTCGCTGAAACTCTTGCGCCGACTCCCATCCTGACCGCGGCCCAGGCTGGTGTTCCCGCCAGTTTGCGTTTCTCCTCCAAAAAAGATTTTGCGCCCCGGATCGGTTTTGCCTACCGCATTGGCGGCAGCAATAAGACGGTCCTGCGCGGCGGTTACGGGCGCTTCATTGAGACATTGCTGACTTCGCAAGTCATCGATGGCTGGGCCGTCGAAGCCAGCGACGTTTCAACCTTCTATAATTCCATCGGGAGCAACGGTCTGCCTATCTATCAGGCGCCTTACTCGTTCCCCTCGAACATAGCTCAGCCCGGAACCTACTTCTTTGACTTGGCCTCCAACATTCACTACAAAGATCCCGTCATTGACGAGTGGGATCTGACGCTGGAGCGCGACCTTGGAAAAGGCTTTGGATTCCGCGCGTCTTACGATGGGAACCACGGCAGCAACCTGGGAACCACCATCAACTTGAATCAGCAGCACGCCAACACCGCCGGCTATGACCCGACTCAGGTTCCTTTCCCGGCGCTGTCTTATATCGCCTATCAGACCAATGACGGCTATGCCAACTATGACACCGGAACGTTTTCGGTATCGAAGCGCGCCTCCAACTTCCAGCTTGAGGCCAGTTATGTTTATTCCCGTAGTCTCACGAATATTTACGGTGCCACGGCCGGCAGCACTGCCAGCTTCGGCTCCGCCAACGAATTCGGAGGAACGCTTAGCGATCCTTACAACCCCAGCCTTGATTACGGAAACGTGCCATTCACACGCCGTCACCGTGTCTTGATCACCTTTCTTTATGAACTGCCGTTCGGCAAGGGGAAAATGTTCCTAAACGGTTCCAACCCCTATGTCAGCCGCGTGGTGGGTGGGTGGACTCTAAGCGGCATCGCGCTGGTGCAGAGCGGCCCATTCATGACTGTGAGCACGCTGAATGACCCGTCTGGCACGGGTTATAACATCTATAACTACAATGGAGGCCGCGCCGACACCGTTCCCGGCGTCAACCCTTATGCGGGCCAAAGCCTGGCTTCCTGGATCAATCCCAACGCATTTGTCGATCCGGCCAACGATATCGGCCGCTTCGGCGACTCTCAGCAAGGCAGCGTGGTCGGTCCGGGAACCGTGGCTATCTCGCTCTCGCTGCTCAAACGCATCGCCATCACGGACGCAGCCCGTTTTGAATTCGGCGCGCAAGTGGCCAACGCCACCAACCACCCCAACTATGTTGCGCCAGCCAACTTAACTGTGGGCGTTTCGGGCTTCGGCCAGATCACCACCATGCAAAGCGCGGAAGGCGGCGGACCGCGCGCCATTCAGCTAACCGGGCGTTTCACCTTTTAATAGAAGGCCGGAGGTGATAGCTTGTTTCTAAATGGCCGAACATGAAGAAATAGAGGAACACGTCCACCACGCCAAGGAACCTTTCGACAAAGTGGTGGCCGGAACAATGGCTATCATCGCCGCGCTGCTGGCGATGGTGTCGGTGCTGGGACAGCACTTCACCACGGAAACGCTGCTGAAGCAGCAGGAAAGCTCAGACCAGTGGGCCTTCTATCAAGCCAAGAACATCCGCCGCTACTCCGCCCAGATGAGCCAGGATTTCTTGACCCAGATGAAGGCTCCGGCCAGCGCAATCGACAAATATGTGAAGGATGCCGAGAAGTACGACAAGCAAATGGAGGAGATCCAGAAGGAAGCGCGCAGCTTGGCCAAGGAACGCGATGACGCCGAAGCCAAGTCCAAGCGCTTTCACTTCGGCGAAGTGTTTCTGGAAGTCGCCATAGTGCTTTCCTCGCTGGCTATCTTGACCAAGATGAGGGCCATGTATTTTGGCGGCGCGGTGTTGGCCGTCGCCGGAGTGGTTTACTCGGCCACGGCGTATATGAGTTAGGCCGTATAAGAAGTGTCAGAGCGCCTGATGCAGCAGGACTCGGCGAGTTCACGCCGTTTACTTCTTAGCCAGGAGCTTGATCAGCTCAACTTTTTTGATGTGCTGACCCTCAGGCCTGGAGCGATTAGTGAACTGCGCATACAAGGAGGCGATTAACAGTCCGCCCAACGTAGCTCCAATCCACTCGAGAATATCATTCGCCTTTGCCAAACTTCAGCCCCAATCCCCCAAGCACATCCATCGGCAAAGGGAACACAATTGTCGTGTTCTTCTCCACGCCAATCTCAATCAGCGTCTGCAAATAGCGCAGCGTAATCGCGGCCGGCTGGCGGTTTAAAACCTCGGCCGCCTCTGCCAGTTTCGCGGCTGCCTGGAACTCGCCCTCGGCCGCAATCACTTTGGCGCGGCGCTCGCGTTCAGCCTCGGCCTGCGCGGCAATGGCGCGCTGCATGTCGGGCGGCAGATCCACCTGCTTCACCTGCACGCTGGAAACCTTGATGCCCCATGGTTCGGTGTGGTCATCCAGAATTGTGCGCAGTTTTTCGTTCAGCATTTCCCGCTGCGACAGCAGTTCATCCAGTTCCACCTCGCCCAGCACTGATCGCAATCCCGTCTGCGCCGCCTGCTCCACCGCGAAGCGAATATTTTCCACTTCCACAACTGACTTCACCGCATCCACCACGCGAAAGTAAACCACCGCATTCACCTTCAGCGAAACGTTGTCGCGCGTAATCACATCCTGGGGCGGAATTTCCCACGTCACCACGCGCAGCGAAACGCGCGCAATTTTGTCAATGGGCCAAAGAATGAGCACCAGTCCCGGACCTTTCGCTTTGTCCAGCACGCGGCCCAGCCGGAACACCACGGCCCGCTCGTATTCGTTCATTACGTTCAGGCAGCGGACAATCCAGACCAAAAACAGAAAGAGGACGAATGCCAAAAAGATCAGCATGTGGCTGACTTAAGCTTAGACGATGTGCCGCCACTCGCGACCGTCGCGCTCCAGCATTTGGTCGGCGGACACCGGACCTTCGCTGCCGGAACGGTAATTGGGAAAATCGTTCGGCTTGTTGTTGCCCCAGTAATCCAGAATCGGCTGCACCACGGCCCAGCCCGATTCGATATTGTCGGCGCGCTGGAACAGCGTTGCATCGCCCAGCATCACATCGTATATCAGCGTTTCATAACCGGTGGCTGGCGCAGTTCCGAAATAATCCCGATATTTGAAGTCCATGCGCACATCGCCAATCTGCATGGTTGGTCCCGGCACCTTCGCGCCAAACTCCAGCGACATCCCTTCATCCGGCTGAATCCGCAGCAGCAGCCAGTTGGGCGACGCCTTGCGAACGTTCATATCGCGCAGCAGCACGGAAGGCGGCTCTTTGAATCGAATGGCGATGGAAGACTTGCGCATGCGCATGCGCTTGCCCGTCCTGATATAAAAAGGCACGCCTGCCCAGCGCCAGTTGTCGATGCACAGTTTCAAAGCCGCATAGGTTTCGACAGGCGATTCGGGCGCGACATCCGGCTCCTCGCGATATTCCGGAACATTTTTGTCGTCAATCCAGCCGCGGCCATACTGCCCGCGCACCGCGACGGTTGGCACCTGATCCACCGGCACAATGCGGATGGCTTCAATGGCCTTGGCCTTTTCGCTGCGCACCGCATCGGCGCTCAAGGTATTGGGCGCTTCCATGGCCGTCATGGCCAGAAGCTGAAACACGTGGTTGGGAACCATGTCGCGCAGCGCGCCAGTGTTCTCATAGAACTTGCCGCGCTTTTCCACGCCCACCGTTTCGGCGACGGTGATTTGCACATGGTCAATGCGGTCGCGATTCCAGATGGGCTCAAACATGCCATTTGAAAAGCGGAACATCATGATGTTCTGAACTGTTTCCTTGCCCAGGAAATGGTCGATGCGGTAAATCTGCTTTTCGTCAATCACCTTCAAAATCTGCGCGTTCAGCGCCTTAGCCGAAGCCAGGTCATGCCCAAACGGCTTTTCGACAACCACGCGCCGCCACTGGTTGTTTTCTTCCTTCATCAGCCCGGCTTGCGCCAGGTGCTCAATCGTTGGCCCAAAGAAGCGGTCCGCCACGGCCAGGTAAAACAGGTAGTTGCCGCTATGGTCGACCTCCTTCAGCCTGCCCTTCAGGTTTTCGTAAGAGGCCTGGTTCGTCAGGTCGCCCTGCACATAGAAGAGCTTGTCGGTGATCGACTTCCAGGCTTCCTCATTCAGGCTGCCGGATTGCTCGGAATGCTGTTTCACAAACTGCCCCAGCATCTCGGTCAGGTTCTGTTTCCAGTGGTCCACGTTTTCCGCTGTCAGGTCCACGCCCACCAGGGCAAATTCCTTCGGCAGCAGATTCGCGCACGCCAGATTGTATAAGGAAGGAACCACCAGCCGTTTTGTTAAATCGCCGGCCGCTCCAAAAATAACCATGCAACAAGGACCCGCCGGTTTGGCACCGCTTGCTTTATCGTGAGGCATCGCTCCATTCTCGCCTAATGCATGAGCGCGCCCTGATCCGTTTTTGTCAGTTCGTCGTACATATGCGTGAACGCGGCGTTGGTCCAGCCAAAACCTGCCTGATTCGCGCTGTAGCCGAAGTGAATATTCTTGGCCACGTTCGACCCGCCGCTGACCACATCGTACTTTTCGACAATGAATCCCTGCCGCTGATACTCTTTTTCCACCGTGCCGAGAAACTCCATGGAAATCCGCTCGGCTTCCGCGTTATAGCCATAGCGCCGCAGGCCATCCACCGCAATCATCTGCAATGGCGCCCAGCCAAAGGGAGAGTCCCATTGGTTGCCGCTGGCGTAAGTGCTGGTTCTCAATCCGCCCTTGCGTTCAAACAGCGGCAGGTTCTTCACAATGCGTGCCGCCTGCTCTTTCGTTGCGATGCCTGCCCAGAGCGGATAAAACGTGGTTAAGAATGGATAATGCCGGACGCGGCGGTTCACGAAATCGTAATCGTAATAAAGCCCGTCTTTTTCATCCCACATCAGCTTGTTAATCTTATCGGCGCGTTGATTGGCAAGGTCGCGCCATTTTCCCGATTCGCCGGCTCGGCCCAGCTCATCCAAAATCTGCGCCGTCTGCTGCTCCATCAGATAGAGCAAGGTGTTCAAGCAAACCGGATTGTAATGAATAACATCTATATTGAACGGGCCGAAGCGGTTGGAAGGATCAAACCCTGATTCGCGCATGGAACGGTCGCCTTTATAGAACAGCGGAGTCAGTTGGTCCGTCTGTTTATCGAAATACTGGCTTAGCTCATAATCGTCGAACTGATGAGTCTTAAAATACTCTTTCACCAGGTCGTAATGCGTGCGGCCTTGCGCATCTTTCTCGTCGGATAACACCTCCGGTGCAGGCCCTTCTCCGAAATCCCAATAACGCGAAAGCCCAGTTTCGGGAATCACATGCGGCTCCGTCGCCCATAACTGGTAGCACTTGAAGATAGCGGGCACCGAGTCTTCCAGCCACTTTTTGTCATGCGTCTTTTGATAGACGCCCCAGATCATTTGCGTGAAAAACGGCGGCTGGGAACGGCTTAGATAGTAAGTCCGGTTCGCGTTCAAAATGCGGCCGTAATTGTTCACTTGGTAGATAAAGTCATCCGCCATGTTCTTGGCCATCTGCACTTCGCCGTCGCGCAGCAAGCCTACCTGGATGAAGTAACTGTCCCAGCCATACATCTCGTTGAAGCGGCCGCCGGGAACCACATAAGGCTTCGGCAGGTACAAAAGCCCTTGCGATTTCAACGAATCCAGATCAGCGGGCAGCGTCTCGATATCAATGGTCTTGAACCCGGTAGCCGGCATCTCACGCCGCAGACTTTCTTCCACCAACTGAGTGTCTTCGCTGCGCGGGATGTAGACCGGCCAGCGGCCATCGGCTTCCGGCTTGAACTTGGGGTCGGGAACGGCCTTGGCCAGGTTGGCGTTGGTGCGCGTCAGCACGCTCCAGGTGTTCTTTATATAGGTCAGGATATCTGGCGTGGTTTGCGCATGCAGCGCAGCCGCCGCCAGAACGCAGGCAATGAACCGGAAGCTTTTTACCATGTGAACCGCACCGTCTTTTCTTGATATCCGCTGCCTTCCGGAAACTCAACCTTCAGCGTGCCATTGCCCAGAGTGCCGCCATCCGCGGTAATTCCTTTCGCCTTATACAGCCGCACCGGCAACGTCGCGACGGTCTTGCCGGGAGCGGACAGGACGAATGTTTCGGAATTGGCGGCTGTCTCTTGCGAGACTACTTTCAAGGCGGAAGTGGTTGCCCCTTGCGCCGGAACTTCGACAGGAACGCTTAACTCGACCATGGGAAGAGGAAGCGTGATGATATGCAAACTGGAGGGCTTCGCCTTGCACGCAGTCTCACTCGGATTGTCGGAGGTTAAGCATAACACTGAAGCCTGCTTGCTGCGTTCCTTGACCACTAACTTATCTCCCGACTTATCAAACTCCAGATCAATCAGCTCATCGCCGAGCGCAATATTCGAAACGGTGGCATGGTCCCATTCGGCCGGCATATGCGGCGTCACGCGAATGGTTCTGGTGGCTGCGTTCCAGTCCAAGCCAAACAACCCGCGCACCATGGGAGTGATCACCATGGCTGAAGACCATAACTGATGCGAACTGCTTCGGCCCAGCGGTTGATAATACTCGCCCGACAATAACTCCGTCACCGAGCCTAAGTCCTGATCCCAGGTCAAGTTAACATTCTGCATCAGGTGGGCATAAGCGGATAACGGCCGCCCGGCGCGATATTCGGCTAGCGAGACCCAGCCGGTAAACAGCGGCCAAATGCTGCCCTGGTGATAACTGATGGCGTCATAGAATGAGGTTTTCGGGCTGATATCGCGCGTGCCCCAATCGGTTGAAAACTCGTCCGACGCCCAGCGCGAGAGCATCTTGCCCGCGCGGTTCAAGCGAAAGTTTCCATCCCACCAGGCCACTGACGGATAGATGCTGTCAGTCTTGTCATTCGTGCTGAAGTCGTAGAAGTCATCTTGAGAGTCAAAATAATCAGACTCAATATGATTCGCAATTTCGCCCGACTTCTTATAAGCATTGCTGGATAACTCCGGCTCATTCATCAATTGCGCCAGCCGCGACATGGCTTCGGCGGTTTGTTCATCCAAGGCGGCCATGTAGATTTCGCGCTTCGGCATTCCGGGTGGCCAGCTTTCCACCCAGCCCGTGCCTTCGCGGTTGTCATACATGCCTTCGGCATCCTGATGCTTGGCCATGAAGTCCCAGGCCTTGTTCACGGCGGCCCAGTTCGCTTTCAGATAATTCACATCGCCGCTGCTGCGCACGTAATCCCACATGGCCATGATGAACAATGGAGTGGAATCAGCAGACGCGTAAAAGTAGGGCGTGCTTTTCCAGTCGATACTTTCGGCCGCCTGCGAATATTCGTGCATCATCTTGCCGTCGTCCCGCTGCCGCTTTATTAGAAAATCCAGCGCGCGGCGTGTCAGCGCAAAATCGCCGTATGAATTCACCGCGTAAGTGGTGAAAAGCGTGTCGCGGCCAAAGAACCACGCATACCCGGGCCGCGCCGAATCGGCCGATTCGTAATAGCCGGCAATTAGTCCGATTTCATTTCCATGCGCCACCTGCGCCTGGTCGATAGAGACTTCGGCCCATTTCAGCGCTTCATCCATATGCTTGTCAGGCGTTTCCACTGTCAGTTTCTTGTCGAAAAAATGCTGATAGTAAGCCTGTGTCTCGGAATACTCGCGCGGCACCGCGGCGAGAAGCGCCGCAGCCTGATCCACCGCATTCGTTTTATCGGCCATCGCCATCACCAGCGGAAAAACCAGGCCCGCATCGCGCTTGGGGTCAAAGGAAAGCTTCAGTTCCGTGGGATAAGTTTGCGGATGCTCCTGATAAGGCACCATAATTCCCGGCCTGGTGCGCGGCATGGCGACAATGGCCGAAAAGTCCGGATTATCGGTATGCAGAATGTACGCGCCGTTGGCCCATTCGCTGTCCGGCCTGCCGAAATTCGGAGCGGGCCAGTTCTTCAGCATCTCCGGCTTGAACGAAAACGTGATTTCCATGGGCCGCAGCGAACTGATTTCAAAAAACACCGCCGGCTGGCGCCCCGCAAACATGTGCTGCTTGATGGTGAAGGCGGCATGCGAATAAGTGATGATGGTTTCGGCCGGCGTCACATTGATTTGCGCGGCCAGCGCGTTGACGTCAATGGGCACCGCATAATCAGCCAGTTCCGCGCGAATTTTAAAATCGCTCAGAATCTTCACCGGCCACACCCACGCTTCAAACTTGCCGTTCTGGCGGCCGAAAATTGCGCCGTGTTTGCCAGCCACGGTAAACGGTCTTTCCGGGATAGCCAGCGACGTGATTTCCAGCGAGCCGGGCACAGGTTCGGGCTTGGGAATGGGCGTCAGCGCGGCAGCAAAGGCGCTGTTCACCAGAAGGGCTAAACTCAAATACTTGGGCAACATATACTTTGTGTTATCCATCGTATGCTCTCCGTAGTTCAAATTTCTCTTGACCTGACTGATTTGCAGGAAGCCATTGACACCGCCACCTTAGCCATTCGCGCAGGCGTGGACTGGCTGGAAGTGGGCACGCCGCTGGTGATTGCCGAAGGCATGCGCGCGGTTCGCGAACTGCGCGCGCGTTTCCCCAAAACGCCCATCGTGGCCGATCTGAAAATCACCGATGGCGGCTGGCTGGAAGCCGAAATGGCTATCAAGGCCGGCGCGAACATGGTTGTTGTCATGGGTCAGGCGCACGACGAGACCATTGAGCTGGTGGCCAAAGCAGGCCGAAACCTGGGCGCGAAGACCATGGGCGACAACATGAACATGCCGGACCCGGTGACAGGCGCGAAAAAGCTGGAAGAGCTGGGCTGCGATTACGTCATTCATCACATTGGTTACGACATGCGCACCGTGCGCCGTCAGCGCGGGCTTTCCGCGCCCACTCCGCTGGACCGCTTGAAAGAAGTTGTTGAAGCCGTTTCCGTGCCCGTGCAAGCGGTTGGCGGACTCACCATTCAGCAGGCGATCGACACGCCCAGTTATGGCGCGCCGCTGGTGGTGATTGGCGCTCCGCTTGCTATTGACGCGCATGCTTTCAAATTAGCCACGGGTGATCTGGAAAGCACCCTGCGCCTGATTTGTGAGCATGTGCATGCTTATGAAGGAATCACTAAATAAATGAACTCGCAAATGCCCGCGCTTGTCAATTACGCAAGCGCTCCTCTGTCGGTGGAACTTCGCGAAAGCGCGATTCCGGAAATTGGGCCAGGTGATGTGCTGCTGAAAGTGGGCGCGGTCAGCGTCTGCGGCAGTGACCTGCATCAATGGCGCGGCTCCCATAGCTGGCACGTGAATTATCCCTGCATCCTGGGGCACGAATTTGGCGGAACTATTGCGGCCAAAGGTTCGGCCGTCTCGCACTTCAAAGAGGGCGACCGCGTGGTGAGTGAAACAGCCGCCATCATTGACGAATTCTCTCCGCTCACTCGCGCCGGTCTCTACAACCTGGACCCGTCGCGCCGCGGCTTTGGTTATGGAGTTAACGGCGCCATGACCGAATACGTGCGCGTTCCCGCACGCTGCCTTCACGCCATCCCCGGCCAGTTGCCTTTTGAAAAAGCCGCGCTGACGGAGCCTTGCTGCGTTGCCTACAACGCGGTCTGCGTGAATGGCCGCATCAAGCCGGGCGATTCCGTGCTGGTTGTCGGCCCCGGCCCCATCGGGCTGCTTTGCGCATTGATGGCGAAGCTCAGCGGTGCGGGCCAGATTATTGTTGCCGGTTTGCCATCGGACGAATATCGTTTTTCAGTAGCGCGCAAGCTGGGCGCATCGCTCACGCTTTCCAGCAATGTGGTGGAAACCATCATGGCGCAAGGCGACGGCCTGGGCGTGGATGTGGCCATTGATGCCGCGGGCGTTTCGGCGGCGCTGCAAATGGCGTTGCAAGCCGTTCGTCCCAATGGCCAGATCATCAAAGTGGGCTGGGGCCCCAAGCCGCTGGGCTTTAACCTCGATCCGCTGGTGCAAAAGAACGTCACGCTGGCCGGGAGTTTCTCGCATAATTGGCCCATTTGGGAGCGCGTTCTTTCCATGATCGCTTCCGGCCAGATTGACCTGGATCTAATCATCAGCCGAGTTGCGCCGCTGGCTGAATGGCACACCTGTTTCGAAAAAATGGAGCAGGGAGAATTTGTGAAAGCTGTCTTAGTTCCTTAAATGCCGCTGAATATTTCCGCATTCCCAAAATGCTATCTGGAGCAGATAGCGGCCGGCAAAATGTCGGTCTTTGAATGGATTGAGCAAGCCAAGCAGTTGGATGCCGACGGCCTTGAGATGTATGAAGGCTTTTTCACCAGCTTTGAAAACGGCTATATCGATTGCATTGGCGAGGCGCTGCACGGCGGCAGTTTCGCCATGCCCATGTTTTGCTGCTCGCCCGATTTCACCACGCCCGATTCTAACTGGCGCAAGCGCGAAATTGAGCGCCAGCAGCACATGGTTCGCGTCGCGCGCCGGCTGGGCGGGCCTAAAACCGTTTGCCGCATTCTCAGCGGCCAGCGCTACCCCGATGTTTCCTGGGAGCAGGGCAGGGAATGGGTGCTGGAAGCGATTGACCAGGTGCTTCCCGTGGCGCGCGAGAGCGACGTGATTCTGGGCATGGAGAATCATTATAAAGATGGTTTCTGGAGTTATCCCGAATTTGCGCAGAAAGCTGAGCGTTTCGTGGACATCATCGATTCGGTGGTGGACCATACCAACTTCGGAGTTCAATATGATCCATCGAACGCCATTGTGGCCGGCGACGATCCAATTGAGTTACTAAAGCGCGTTGCCCCGCGCGTGGTCAGCATGCATGCCAGCGACCGCTATCTGGCGGAAGGCGCCACTATTGAATCATTGCGCCAGACCGATGGCACACTGGGCTATTCGCCTAACTTGCGCCATGGAGTGACCGGCAAGGGTATGAACGATTACGACACCATTTTCAAGATTCTGGCCGAGCATAACTACCAGGGCTGGGTGAGCATCGAGGATGGCATGAACGGCATGGAGGAGATGGCGCAATCTCTGGAATTCTTACGTGAGATGAGCAATAAATATTTCAGTTGAAACTGTGACGCGGGCTCAGCGTGCTGGGAATGAAGAACCTGGGCGGACATCTAAAACTGTTCAAGGCCACCGTGAAGTACGACGGAAAATTGGGCCGGCCAGCGGCATGAATACCCAACCGTTGAAGTCCTGCCCGTCTAGCCTCGGCGCAACTGCGTTATCCTAAAGCTCAGTTTCACTAACTCCCCAGCATGTGGATAGTTCATCTTGCGCTCAGAAGGCCTTACACCTTTGTCGTTTTCTCGGTGCTCGTACTCATTCTAGGTGCGCTCTCCTCCATCGTCACGCCGAAAGACATCTTCCCGTATATCAACATTCCAGTTATTACAATCGTGTGGACCTATACGGGGCTGTCTCCCGACGAGATGGAGAAACGCGTCGTCACCATCTCGGAACGCTCACTCACCACCACGGTGAATGACATTGAGCATATTGAGTCAGAGTCTTACTCGGGCGTCTCGGTGGTGCATGTTTACTTTCAGCCCGGAGCTTCGGTGGACCTCGCGTTGGCGCAAGTCACAGCTATCTGCCAGACCATCCTGCGTGTGCTTCCGCCTGGAGCGTACCCGCCGAACATTCTGAAATATGACGCCTCCAGTGTTCCGGTTTTGCAGCTTGGATTGTCAGGCGAAGGACTGACTGAACAGGATCTTTATGACCTGGGGCTGAATTTCATTCGCGCCCGCCTGGCAACGGTTCAGGGCGCTTCCATTCCGCTGCCGTGGGGCGGCAAGTCGCGCCAGATTATGGTGGATGTCGACCCTAA
>Ga0209208_10001509_pt1 | contig 32861 bp, 38 predicted proteins | sample S1TSphfallax_3_FD_187694 | JGI IMG/M metagenome (GOLD analysis project Ga0209208, IMG submission 187694) | Host-associated microbial communities from peat moss isolated from Minnesota, USA - S1T2_Fd - Sphagnum fallax MG (SPAdes) (version 2) | ecosystem: Host-associated > Plants > Peat moss >...
CAGAGCCATTTACTTTTCCCAGTCATGTAGAACAATGCTTTTATCTTCCTTATCCCCCAAACCCAGAGGAGTGGTCACTTGTTGTCACATATGTGCCACGGTCCCGTTCTATTCTAGGTGAGAAACTAGAGGTTGTGCTTACAACCTCTGAGGTGGATGATGACCACGTATAATGTACTACTCATTATTTTTATGCAAATTGCCATTAAGGCTTGTGATTCTATATTATTGCACAATGTTCATTGTGTCAAAGTTTTTAGCGAATTTTAGCCTTTATAGTTCTGCAAGTAGGCCTTCTGGGAACTTTGTACTACTCTCCTTTGCACTATCGCATGTACTACCTCAATGTCACCGAGATTTTATGCGACTTAAAAAAGGCCGTGATAAATCAGATGACATTGCAAAACCTTTTGCGAAACTTCCTTCTTTAGTAACCTTTTTACTAATTTGCGAGCTGTCGCACCTCGCAACTTGCGATACTTCCACCACCGGAAAGTTGTGTAAAAATTTGTGATGAGGTTTGCGATACATATTCCAACGCAAAATGCGATGCGCCGAATAACGCAAGCTTGCGATTCGTTGTGACTTTCAAAGTTTTTAGCGATACTTGTTGTATTGTAAAATGTGCGATGTTTTGAGTATGATTAAAATCTTGCGAAGTGTGGAATATCGCTAGTGTGGACGGAGCATGAGCGGGTCGCAAAGTTTTGTTTGTGGTATATGTCGCAAAAGTGTTGCGATGATTTAATGTACATTATAGAGTAGTGATGGTTGGTGTACCACAAGGTGCGATGCGTGTGGCATCGCAAATATGGCAGGTTGTTTTAGCTTCGCAAACCCTTCATGTTTTTTGTTTTGGCCCTTCGCAAAAAGGCACAATATGTAGTAGTGATGTTTAGGTTGCACCAACTAAACAAATTTAATGAGTTTGAAAATGTATCTTTTAATGTCTAGCATAATTTTCAAGAGTTGTCCCAAGATGATTACATACTTGGTCTCTAAAACTTGAGTTGATGTTTCTCATAATCTCTTCCAAAGTCTTTTATGGTAATGTTGTTTGTGAAGTCAATTAAATAGGTTGCTTATAAACAACTAGTTGACTTATTGGTTCTAGTAAACTTACCCAATTTGAATGAAGTGGTTCGTTAAACTCAATGGGTGCTTGTGATATTGAATCATTCCTCTATAGCTCCTTAATAGTATGGACAAAAGAATCATGCATTTATTTTTAAGTTTGTCAATTAACTATTGATTTTGCCTTCACTGGTTCACATTCTTTAAGCACTTGTTGTTCCGGTACTTGGCTACATGCCATGGCAACAACAACTACATTAACATGTACATTATATGGTTTAGAGGTTTTTGTTACTATAGTGATAATAATAGTTGACTTAATTTGAAACTTGTTTTGAACTTTTGTTTTTTTTCAGATAATCAAGTGCATGGTGTTTAGAACTAGAACAAAGAATGTAAAGATATCTTAATGGTACTCTAGTTGGTTTGACTAGTGTAGTAACTTTAACTACAATTCAACAACTTTGGTGGGAACAATAGGTACTGCAAGTTTTTTTTTTTTTTTTTTTTGTTTGTTTATTATAATAATTTTTTTGGCATGACCTATTTTACCACAATTTGAACAGGTAAGCTATTGTTTAACAGTAGTATAAGTGATTATAGACTATGCAATTGGTTTGGACTTTGAGTGAGTTATCAAGGCATGGTAATTTGTTATGACTAATCCATTTTCTTTACATATCACTTCAACATCCTCATGCTTGATAAGGGTATTTCTTATCATACATAATATTGTTAATCTAAGGTACATTCACAAACTTGTTATGAAAATAGTAGTAAAGAACACATTAATAGCCTTTATTTGTAAACAATTAACAAGTTTTAACAAACATTCTTGATAGACCTTTGATTGTTCACCAACTTGTTGTTGGAGGTTCCTTAAATGCATATAGACTTCTTTGTCATCCTCCATAGTTCAAAACCATTTGCAAAACGCTTGTTCTAACTCCTCATAAGTGCAATTGGGATGATCTTGTACAAAGTTTTCACCCCATTCCGAAATATTGTTTTGTAAAGTGAAACCAAATAGGTTGATGATATCAACTTCCACAATCTCCCCATTAGCTTTGATTATTTTTTTGAAAACTCTAATGTGAGCATTAGGATTAGTATCCTTCGTGTATGTTGGATATTAAATTTTTTGAATATGGCAATTTATTGATTGGCTCAAATCGAACTACAACCAATCGATACCATGGCATCATGAACATTCTTGGATCAAATATTAGCCATCCATAAAATCCAACATGTGGATCAAGGTGTGGTCTTCCATGTGGGTTTCAATTAAGTGATTTTCCTCCTAGTGATCATCCATTAGGTGAACCTCTAGGTGGTTCTCCACCCAACTATGGATGTGAATTAATCCTTCTTGGTTGCTAAAATAAAACATCATTGCCATGGATATGTAGTCCATTGGCAATATGTATGTTAATAGGTAAAGTAATTGCCATTGTTTATTGAACAAGTACACCTTTGGGAATTATAAGTAGTTGTTCTAATCTAGAAGTTAATATTCTGACCAGATATTGAGTTTGTTCCAATAGTTCAATAGGTGGCATCAAATTTGTTTGGTTGATATCGGTTGCATATCTTTCCTCTCTCCCATAAATCAATGGATCAGGTCTTTTGATTCCAAAATAATACATAGAATACATGTTAAGATCAATGGGTACAAAAGGTGGAACTATATTATATCACATTGGATATGGTGGATATGGTACAACTTTAGGTTGTCATGCTATTAGTGGTGTAACAAGTTGCCAACTTAAGTGTTGACTAACTAGTGTTGGATGCATAACCAAACCCAACTATGATTGGATTTGTGGCACATGTACACCGACCTATATTGTTGGTGTGTTTGTCATGGTAGGTGGTAGAAAACACTATGACAAATTGTGTTCACAAAAAATAAATTAACGTGCAATTAAATCATCATGGAAATCACTATGCAACTAGGGATACAACTATAGTATGGAAATACAATGAATTAATAATTATTATGCCACGTCAAATATTTCATAGTTGTAATTTAGTTGCACATTAGTTACAACTTGGACTCTATATGGGCGTATGTACGCAAAGTATTTACGATGATAGTCAATTGTAGTTTGACCATGATCACAAGTTGTAATGAAGTGGTTAATTTCAACTATGTTGCAATTAGTGTAACTTTAACATTGAGTGAACAACTATTTTGTAATTGGTGTATGATGTTGATGCATATGATCATGCCATGTGTATGGTTAGGTAAAGGTCTAAAACTTGTAACTTGTTTGCAACTAAGAGTCAATAACATTAACTAGCTTTATAACTAAGTTACAACCAAATGTGCCACTATGATTTCACTACATAGCTACTACTTGTCCACTATTTTAGAACTTGAGTGTTCAACTCATTTAAAATTAGTTGTCAACTATGTGGCAATTCATACTATTAATTTTTTTACAAATTGTGCAATTCATTGAAATTGTAAATGTAGGCCTTTAGTTGGATTGGAATGGTGTATTAAAGTGTTCATGAGTATGTACATATACATATAATTGTTCATACACTTCAAACTTTTCTAGACTAGATTATTAAATGTTTTATTGATACAAGCCAATTCTTTTATTGAATTAATTAATTAATTAAAATAATTATCTAAATAACTAAAATTTAAATAATCTAGTAAATATTATGGTCCTATTTTTTTATTATTGATGTTCAATTGTTGTGTTAGTAATATTACATTACATTGGAATTCACAATATTATGATGGTATACATACATATCAAACCATAGAATTTCATGAAAGGTGAAAGTCTATTTATGAATTAAAAAATATATATATTAAACATTCAATAAAGGTGTACATATGAATATGTCTTTATATACCTCAATGTCTTCTACTCAAATTCATGTTTATTATTTAATATTTCAAAATGAATTATTTGTTATTTATTCATAAATAATGAACTATTCATATAATTCATTAATCAAATTTGATTAATTAATATTTAATTAATTCAGATAATAAATCAATAATTATCTAACAACTAATTACTTAAACTCAATAATTGATTATATAAATTTAATTAATTATTTCAAATAATTCCAGATAACAAACTTTGTTAATGTAGATGAGTAATTACTGAATTTTATTTGAATGTAGATCATCAATTATCAACATAATTAATTAATTAATATTTATTTAAATAATTAATAATCTAATATCTATTTTGATAATTAACTATTTGAATCAATCAACTAATTAATTATCATATATTTAATTCAAATAATTTAATTCCAAATAATTATGTTAGATGATTAATTATAAACTTGAAATTGATTACAAAATTAAAATCAAATTAAAAACATGCGGGAATATTTTTTTGTAATTACAATTCAATTGCAATTAGGGTGTCACTAAAAGATTTAACCCATATGCTTTGTCTTCAATATTTCATTTCACAAACTATATAAAGGAAATGTCTCCTTTTACATTCTCACATTAAAATACATGTGCCATGTTGGGATGAGCTCATAAAAGCTTAACGTTAAAGGCAAAACAAATAACAAATTAAAAAACTTACGTGGTTACTCTTTGATTCACCTATTCTTATAGTATTATACCTTCCTACCTACCTATTTGCCTACCTAAAATAAGTAGGTCCTACTTTTCTACCTACCTAAATAGTAAGTAAATAGCTAGGTAAGTAAATAGGTTGGAGTTATATCAACTTACCTACCTATGGCTATGTACTGACCTACCTAGGTATATATATATTTATTATTTACATATTTGTTTCCAAAATTTGGTTAATATGCCACATGGCAACTTTTGATTGTGTCAAGTGTCATAATCCAAGACCATCTAAAATGAATAATCATATTGGACAATGGAGATCAATATTTCAAAAAGAATCATGAAAAATCCTCATAGTGCCAAGTGTTAAATTTTGATGGATGGATAAAAAATGACGTCAACATGACATTATGATTATAGTCATAGGGGGTTGCATAGTAGTTGAAAAGGAGTTGTTACAACAAAATTGTAATTGAGTTGTAATGAGTTGCATTGTATATATGGCAAGTTGCAACTCTTGCAACTTGTCCAATAACATTCATAACATATAAATACGGTGAGTTGTAAGTGTTGGATGCAACTTAAAAATTGAGTTGCAAGGCTAGTTGCGAAACACCCTTTTTTTTCACAATGGAAGTTCTAAGTTATCTCATTAATTGTTTCAATTTATCATCCACAAAAAGACAATTTTTGAATTCATGCCCAACTTATTAACAATATGCACAAGTTAATGCAATTTCAACAATGGGCGATGGGATTATAACTAATATACTTTGTTGAACAAATGGTTGTTCAATGGTTCCCATAATAATATTTTTGACCAAACACCTTGAATGATAAGTTGTGTTTGTTGGATAGTATTAGGTACTACGACCAGGTCCACCGATTCTACATGTTGAAAACTAGATCGATGTGAATGTCTTTACTCCAAGTTGCGTAGCTATTCCAATTGGTTTAAAAATTGATTATGCTCCAAGTCTGCAATTTGTCATAATTCAAATGTGTAATACCCAACAATTAGTGTTGATTGGGATGGTATAGTAGTTGGGATTGTAGTAATCGGGTGTTGCAAACTACTACCTCTGTGCTGCAGAAATTACTTCATCAGCATGTCGAACATGTGTGGGGTTTTGCCCACCCAGTTGTGCATTTGGCCTTCATTGTTGGGACAACTATTGGGTTCAAAAATCAATTGATTAAAGATACTTGTGGTTCCCTTCTTTCCTTATTTTATGTTGGTATCTAATGAAAAGGTAAATCTACCATAGCCGATTGTTGAAGCTCATTACTGGGAACATCAATTGGTTGAATTCCTTTGGTTTGAGAATGGACATTTTTTAGTTATATCTAGTTCTATTGAACATTTTTTAATTGCAATGGACATAGTTTTCTCATAGTGATTGCCTTTTAAAGCCCTTGTGATTATTCTTGACATCTTTTATACTGATTAAAACAATTATTAATTCAAGTTCTTTTTATCAACAATTTGTTATAAAAATCAAGAATCATCAATGCACAAAACATTCTTAGAAAACTACTAAAATTATTAAAAATCCAAACTAAAATTTTCAAAAGAAAACAATCGTTAAAAACCAAAAAGTGTAAGCATGATTCCTTATAATTCCGTTCCATTGCACGGTTACCAAAATGTTAGTGGTTTTTTCTATTTTTTTTGAAGTAAGGGGTTTTTTCCTCTTTTATGTTTTTTGATTATGGTTTGAAATAATGTCAACAAGCGAGTTGTTTCAGATCTATGTATTGTGAAAACCAATGACACAAAGATATAGATATTCTTCATAAATGAAAAAACATAACTAAAATCAAGCTTCCATGGGAAGTTGAAAATAAAATCTCAAAATCCAAGGTAAACTTGTTCATAAAAGCAAAGAAATGATTTCAAAAATTAAGAAGAAAGAAGAAAAAGTTCAAAAGTTAAAAAGAAGTTTCAAAAAGAAGTTCTTCATTATCCTCTAATCCTTCTATTTATACCAAAGATAACACTATTTTAAGTTAAACAATCACTAGCTAGTATACCAATTAGAAAAGTCAAACTTAAACTATAGCAACTATTAACCACAAATTCAAAACGACCTATTACTATGAACAACCAGTTATTGTAATAGACCGGTTATTAGTTCACTTAATCCATTGATTACCCTAACACATGTTATTGATTATTTTAACAAACTAGTTAACTTAAGGTCCTATTATCGAATAATAATTAAATTAAATCTCAAAATTATATTGCTTCACCGATTGCCAATTGCTAATAGCTGATTACTATGTACATATTGAAAAATTGGGTTAACAAAGTTCATTGAAGATAAAACTTTACAACTTGTATTAGTTAAACTTAGTGATATGATTATTGATGAACATGTTCAAATAGAGAAACTTGAACCATTATTAGTTGAGATTGAAAATTCTAAACCTATAGAGTTTGAATTGATTAATAATTATTGACACATGGCAATATTATTGGAACAATAGAACATGTTCATCATCATGAGGATGTACATTTTGGGTTTAACTATGTACTTGATTGCAATGATCAAAATGACACATTTACTAAAAAAATTATAAATGTATGTACCCTAGAAGTCTATAACATTAAAAGTTGCATCTATTCATAGTTGCAAGGTTGTTATCAATTGGAAAAATATTAAGAACAATCACATCCCTTGTCCTACCTTTTTATTCTTGTTTACTTATTTCTACTACTAGAGGCCATGAGTGTGAAAATGTTTTAGACAAGTTGAAAAGAGAAGCAAGAGAGAGAAAACTTGAGAAGAAAGCTAAAATAGCCAGGAGAGAACAAGTGGAAAGAGAGAAAGCAGAACATGTTCATCTAATTGGAGTGATTTACAGTGAACCTCTAGCTTTGTGTGAACCTATAGCAAAAGAGATTAGAATATGTGAGCAAGAACATAAAAGTAGGGAGTTAGAAGAGGAATTAAAAATAGATTTTATTTTATTTAGATGAACTATTACTTCTATAACAACACCAGAGCCGCAAATTATAGGTATTTTAGATTCAAACTTGGAGGTTGAAATTATTCCTCAACCTGTTGCTAAGGAGTAGTCACCACAAGCTCTTGAATTAAAACCTATGGAGAAATAAGTTGAGTTGTAGCAACTTATGAGCAAAGATAATGGAAAAGAGTTTTTCCAAGAACTATTTAAAAAATTTGTTTGTAGCTTATTCCCTAGCACTTATGATCAAGAACCAAAGCCACAATGAAGAAAAAAGGCAAAGCAATGTAGAAGAACATGTTGAGAAACATGTTAAGAAGAAAACAATGTCTAAGGTGAAGGAGACCTAGAAGATGATGTAATGGATGAAGATGGATTTAAATGAAGTCAAATGGGCCAAATAAGCCACTTTGGAAAGCCTATTCAACTTGTAGTGGACTTTGCCATGAGAGGACCTATTACAAGATTTTTTACAAACGTGGGAAGAAATGGAGGATGGAAGAATCCAAGGACAAGTGCGTGGTCAAGAAAGTTTGATTGATTGGGTACTTATTCATGAATAACTTGGGATTTCCAATGAAGGGGTAGTAGATGCTATGAATGCAACATTTGACGAAAGAAAATTTGCTTTGAAGAAAATGGTAGGTCCACGTGCCTTTGTGGAAAATGAACAATGTAGTCTAGTTTACGTGAAAGAGGAATTTCATGTGAAATTTGTAGCCATTTTGCAAATTATTTACCAATAAAAGGTTAGCATACTTTAGCAACATGATTGCCATTACCTTTGACTTGGGCAACAAATGGCAACTTGTAAATTGGTGTTCTATAGTTTTGACTCAGTTGTTGGTTGAATTTACTTGCTAGACAAAATGTCAATAGAAAGTAGCAGTTAACCTAATGTCTAGTAAGACCAAAACAAACAATTGTTATTCGGGCCCTATCCTAAATGTTCTATTTAGGAAGTGGTTCCCATTATTTGAAGTGTCTTCACCAATAATAACCCTAGAAAAACCTATGTCACCAGTTAGCCAAGAATGACATGTTTCATTTGAACCTATTACAAGGGAATAGTTTTTGCAAGAAAGAAGACCAACACATTCTACCATAACATCACCCTTACCAATATGTCAATCACATAGACTAAAGATGCGCATATATGCCTACACCACATGACAAGTTAAATCTTGAACCTATTACCTCACCACCAAGAAAGAAATCTAGAACCATTTTTAGGTCTCAAGTTATTGACTTGGAAGAGGATGAAGAGCGAAGCTATTCAAATAAGATGGGAGGTGGAGGTGAAGAAGAGCTTCAAACAACAACTATGTAAGGCAACTTGGAAGAAGAACTTGAGCTTAATCTGGACCACGTAATTGATAACATCCAAGTTGAACCTGTTGAACATGTTGAACTTGTGCTACCAATTACAAAGCCTAATCAACCTATAGTGTAGATGTAGAATTATCACAACTAGTTTAACCTATGGTTGAACCTATTCATATAGAAAACCTATAGTTTTTTGTAACCCAATTTGTCCCAATTTTTGGTCATCCTATAGATAACATGAAATAGATTAATTTGTCTTTTGAGCAAGTTGTTCAAAATCCCACAACTTGGTCAAGAACATCGCAAGAACTTGCCAACCTTAGAATTGAATATGAGCATACAAAGGAAAACTTGTTTGAAACCAACAATCACTTACAAACTTGTAGCCTAAAGCTAGAAACAATGTAGTAGACTTTGGAGAACTGTGACAAAAAATTAGTCATAATCAAGGGGCAATTGATTAAAGTCTAACATGAGAACCAAAACCATCCAACAAGTTAAAAGAAGTAGAACATGTTATTAAGAAAACTAAAAACCTACAACAAGAATACACCAAGTTCAATTAGTTTAATTAAAAAACTCATAATGATTTAAAACATCTCCAAATTGACTATGTGCAAATGATGCAAAACTACAACAAGATGGAGGAGTTTAACATGCAATAGTAGAACACCATAACAAGTTTGGAGGAAACTTGTCAAGAACTTAAAGAACAACATGTAGTTGCCCATATATAGTTTGAAAGGGAAAAACAAACTCTGATTACCCAAAATCCAAGACTAGAAAGGTTATTATGAAATGGTTAAGGTACAATTGAGCAAACCCAACCCCGTTCTACTTGTTTGGATGAAAAAGTTGAAGGAGTTTCAAAAATTATTACTATATAACACCATGTTTAAGGTGCAGAATCAAGCCTTAGGAGACAAAAACCCCAAATGGAAGGAATAATGGCAAATTGTTCAATAATTTATGGAGGTATAAATCCAAGAAAACAGGGAATTAACTTGCTCTAACAAACAAGTTTACCAACTGGAGCTACAAGTGCATCGAACAACTTCTCTTAATTTTAAATTCAAACCACCTAGTTTTGTATTTATGGAAATTGGAACCAATACTAGAGCACTAGCAACACCATTTGTGGTACAACATGTTGCCACTACTAAACCAATTAGTCCACTTAAAGGTGGAACATGTTTAGAAATCATACCCTTACCTATTCACATTTTTACTATACATGTTCAAGTTATTACTAATACTATTAAACCTATGGAAAGTAACAACAAGTCTATCAAGGAACATGTTGACCCCATTGATCCTTCATATAATATTATATTTGATAGTGGAACCATACCCTTCAAGTTCCTATATGCTACAATACTTTGACCCCACATTAGTTAGGTATAGGTCAAGAGATTACTTTGATTACTAATACCTTGCATGTTTTAGAGGACTTAACGATACCCATAATGATTTTTGAAGAAACACCTAAGTAAGAGAAGGTTATTAGAATGCCAACATGTTTTCAAATTTTGAACCAAGTTGAACATGTGGAAGAAACAAGTGTCGAACGTGCCAAAGGAGCAGTCAACCAACCAGTTGCAAAAGACCAAAAGAACTTAGATATTTGAGCTAACATTTCAATAAAACGTAGTTTTTTAGGGGATAATGTTACCTAGATTTAACAAGTTATAGGTTTAGGTAGGTTGTTATACTTAACATGTGATTTAACTAACCAATTATATTAACCTAACCTATGACATTATCCTAACCAATTACAAATTATGATAGGGGACATTATACTAGGTTATTAGATAGGTTGACATGTTGTTAAGTCAATTGGTAGTTTGAAGAACAAGTTGGCAAAACAAAGAGTGAAACAAATGGTTAAACATGGTGTAATTTAAATTTTTTTTAGGATTGTTAGTTTAGTACTAGCTGCTAATTGTTTAAAATTTTGAATTAATTAGTATAAGACTAAGAGGAAAAACTTATTCGAGAGGACTTTTGATGTTATTTTGATTTTGTGTTTTTCTTTCATTAAAAACATGAAAGTATTTTGTTTTAGCAATAGTTATCTTGAAGCTATGTGCAATTTAAGTAAATGTTAGTATAAGAATTATAGATATAATTAGTTTATATTAATTCAAGTGTACCTGTTGTTGTTTTAAGAACATGTTGCTTGAAATTTAGAAGTTGAAAACTTAAACGAGAATAGAAAATCTCGTTAACACCTATACAAAGAAACATCCTCCCTTGACCCTTCATTGGTCACATCCTTTAAAACAAAAAATGATAGGCAAAATAAAGATACTCTCGGTTACTCCATCTGTCATTAATCATTACTAATTTTATGTTAAATTTTCTTGTGAATTAGCTTAATTATCTTTGATCATTAAGATCAAACTATCGGCGTCAAGTTGATATTAGATTGATTATGGGCTATACTTGGTGATAGATATTAAATACCCCTAATGAATTTATTATGGGCATCAATGTAACACACTCTAGAAAAAAACCTCGCACATGTAGCAAAGCCTGAACTATACCTTGGGGTTTGTTGGATGAAGTATCTATGAGGGGTCCAAAATTGGGGTTTTCAAGTTTTGGCTCCAACACATAAAACCCTAGGATTCTAGACCCAAAGTGTTCAATGCACCCTTCTTTTTAACTTGTGACATACGACAATCAAATAAAAATTAACCCCCCAATAGTTAAATAAAACTAACCCTTAACAATAAAGTGGGCAAAACCTTAACCTTTTGTTTTTTCAACCACCATTATGGAGGTTAGTTAGGGCACCTAAACTATAATAAAAATAAGACATTATTCACGATTTTTTTCTTTCAACTTCAAAATTGCAATGGATAATCAACAACTTCCAAGCTTACTTTGGTTATGTGGAGATGAAAAAAAGCTTTTTCCACAACATTGGTTGTGCACATACCACACCCATATGTCATAGCTTTGTTGTTGGAGCTTCCACTAACAAAGAAGAAGAGGGAGACCAATGAATTTGTGGAAGGTCAAGTTTGGAGTTTTGGTGCTATACAATTTTTTTTGGATTTGTACAAAACAAAAATCTTGCAATTGGAATGGGCAATATGAAGGAGGCATATTGGTTGACAATGAGCAATGCGATTTGAAAGAATATTTTTCATGAAAGTTTTCGTACATGGGAACAAACCAAATCAAAATGAGGTAAAATGCGTCAACAATATTATCGAGAGAAAGGCATCCTTGGCACTAGCACCCAAGCTTTGGAATGGATTTGGTATGATCAAATGGGTGACATTCTTGTTGGAACTACAAAGGCCAATGGACATGGGAGAAGACATTCACCCAAGTTAGTCTTCAAGAGGTTGATGGTGACATCAATTCTAACATTGATCCAACATCACTAGCTATTCAAGTTCTAGTTTTTGGAGCTATTTCAAAAGAGGTCCCCATTTCACTTCAATTTGCAACTTGTGCACACAAGGGAGTTGGAGGTGCACCAAACAAAAGGTTAAAAACTTATGCTTAAAGTTCAACTACTGGAACAACCAACATTGCATTTGCTTTGTGTGGAAGCATCTTCAAAGATTGAGCTTTTAAAGATGGAAACAAACAAGGAGATAGCTTTGAAGATGATTGAGCTTGATGATCACAAGGCTAAATTTCAATTACAATTTGCACAACTTTTTGCTAAAATTGTGCGACAAGGCAATGATAATAACCCTTCAACAAGCTAGACACATGTAGCTTGTAGATGACAAGTCTTTATGGATTGCTATAACATATCTTTTGATATGCAATAAAGATTTCCAATCTTCACCTTCAAATCCCAAAACTGAGAATTTAAATTTTTTTAATGTACCCCCTGCACTTCTCATGGTGCCATTCTCACACACAATGTCCCATTTAAATTTTTTTTGTTCCATATAGATGCTTAGACTCATATTGAACATAATGAATTGGCCAAAACAAAAAAAAAACTTAAATCAGAAAAAATGTAGCTGCTGTCCCATTCCTTGGTAAAACAAGGAGTGACAATTCTGATTTTTTAGAAAATTACCCCCTCCACTTATTATAGTGCCAATTGCACACAGAAAGTCCAAATCAATTTTTTGTTCCAATAGATGCTCATATTCACACATGAGCTCTCAAAATTCATGGAATTGAAAAAAATAAAATCAGAAAAATGGTAGCTGCTGTCTTACTCTTTTCTATTTCTGATGCTTGGGAGGATAGTGTTGTGAGAAAATATACCATCCTCCACTTGTCATAGTGCCGTTTCCACACAGAAAGTCCAAATCAATTATTTTCTGTTACAGTAGATGTTCATACTCACACATGCACTCTCAAAATTCATGGAATTGAAAAAAATAAAATAAAATTTAAAAATAAAATAAAAATGGTAGCTGATGTCTTACTCTTTTCTATTTCTGATACTTGGGAGGATAGTGTTGTGAGAAAATATAACCCTCTCCACTTGTCATAGTGACATTTCCACATAGAAAGTGCAAATCATTTTTTTTGTGTTACAGTAGATGTTCATACTCACACATGAACTCATGCAATTCATGGAATTGAAAAAAAATAAAAAAATCAGAAAAAATAGTAGCTGCTGTCCTACTTTTCTCTACTTCTGGAGAGAGAACAATAAGAAACCAAGCATCGTCTCCACCCTTGAAAAAGGAGATGTTCTTTAACTGTCAGAAAATCACAAATCAACAGGTGGCTCTTTGTCATTGGGTGATTTTTGGACTCCTCAGGGGTAAGGGTTTGGTTTCACCCTAACATGTGCGAGGGCCAAGAGCCACGTTCTTTTTATCACAAGATTTGACTAGTTTGATTGATTTGATTATTTAAATAAAAAATGACATTCCATTTTATCATAGCCTAGGTCAATTTTCACAGTGACAAAACGAATAATTATTTACTTTCAAAAAATAAATTATTTAAAAATTTTATAATAATAATAATTTTCATCATCTACTATAATATTGTGAAATTATTCAGAGTGTAGTCTACAATAACTACAATATTTTCAACATGTCAACTTCATATTTTCACAAAATTTCATTTCGTTATTTTGAGGATTATTTAATGATGAAACTGACCTTAGGGTGAGGTATTCAGTGTTGGAAAGTATGTCGCGTGGAAAGTATGTCGATTCGACGCCTTCACCCTCTCTTGAGTTGAGAGGCGATAGGGTAGAGAATGTTGTGAGACAATCACATTGCAACAGATCAAGTAACATGTAGGACATAACACACACACACACATATATATGCCAGAACAAGCAAAATTGCTCCCATTCTTGCAGAACCATGCAAGGTGTATAAGGGACACAAAAAGACAAGCGGGGACAAAGCAAGTGAAGGGTTGTTTAGAGTCCTGCATAGCCGGCCATCTTTTGGGTGGGGGGGTGAGGGGGGTGACGAGGGGAGGGATTCTCTGGAAATGAGAAAAAGAAAGAAAACAAAAGACTTAATGTTGGGTGGAGTCTGAACCAAAGCAAAAAAATGGGGTACAATATCTCTGTCACCCAATAGCGCAACCGACTTATCCTCCTGCATCCAATCAGACTGCTCCAATACTATCATCTTGCAGCTCCTCAACATCAATTGCCAAAAGAAAATTCTAATGTTGATACTCTATTACTATTGTATTTATAGTCGGTATTCCAAACGGGGAATTTCCAAACTCAAGAAGACTACAATGTGCATCCATCATGATTAGCAAACACAACCTCAGATTTATGTACTATAATGATCAGTTTTGTAAAAGCTCCATTCTAATTATTATTTATTGAGGGTTTAAAGTCTTTGTACCACCACAAGCACAACTCGACCTGCTGAAAAAGTGTGGAACTTTGTCTGCCCTTATCCCTTCATGATGCTGTAACCAAACATGGACCGATCAAAATATTAAATATGGAAGCGAAGGAACGGAATATCTCTCTGTGAGTCTATAGGACAGAGAAGAGGGCGAGTTATAAAATTTTACCCAATCAGCGACCATGAACATGCAAAACATGTCTGAAGATGGCACAAAAATGTTCCAAAGCAGCAAAATATTGACTATGACTGCAGAGCTCTTGTCAAATGAACTCCCTAGGATAGGTTATGGAAAAGCAGCTCATTAAAAGGAAAAACAAAAGGAGGAAAGGCGGTTTGGTTGCACATGAGCCTTAATATTATGATGATCGTGCAAAATAACTCTTTCGAAAATAAAAAAAGAAAAGTAGCTTGGGTTATACTTAAATAATGGTCAATTCCACTCCCAACATGTGCAGGCGGAATTGTCGTCCAGCTCTGGTACTCCATGTTCATTGATGGTTCATTTCGTGAGAATAAAGATTGGTGCGGTATTGTCGTTCCGTTCTGGAACTGTCGTCCGAGTCTGGAACTGCACTCCCGCGAAGCACGGCGACAAACGAAAGGGAAAACCCAAAGGCTCTGGAAAGGAGAGGTCGGAGAGCGAGAGGAAAAGAGCTCTGGCGATGGCGTCTCAGATTCCTACGCACTGCACTACGAGCTCTTATCCTCTCTTCTTCTGCGGTAACGAAAATATGCACAACATGCTGCATGCTCCTGTCTATGGTCGAACGGGAAGCTTTGGCGTGAGTAAAAGGCGGGCAACTTGTCCGTCACTTCATCCACGGAAGTTTCTGCTCAGATATCGAGCTGCAGGTAAGTGGTCACGTGCAGCAGTTCGTTCTCTTCTTTGGTTTTCCTTCCGGGGTGGATAGATTGAGATCTTGATACAATTGGCATGGGGGAGATTGCTTGCGTGTGGTTCGGGAAACTGCAAGCTCAGATAAGGCCGGAAGTTGGCTCTGCTTTTGGTCCGGGAGGTTGAAAGTGCTACGTCCCGCAGGAATTGGGATTGGGAAATCGTAGATGTTTGCTATACATTGCTATGATGTGGAAGGGAATTGCGGGATTTCGGAAAATTGCAACTTCGAAGCTTATTTTTGAGTTGGTCTTCTCTGAGGTGCTCAATCGAAAGATGTGATCCTAGTTCAGGGACATGAAAGCATTTTCGCTAGAGCTGAAATTTTATAGATGTAGCACAGGTATAAAGGAGAGATGTACGTTGCGTGTGGAGGTGTCCGCGCACTCGTGCGTAAAGTACCGAGGGGTTGGTTCTTTCAGCCACTTATGGCGTTACATCGTTGTTTCATTCGCAGGTCGAATTCCTCTCGGCACGCTGAAGCTAAAGAGCGATGAGGTGACGGAAGAAACCGAGTCGGAGGTTGCAACAGGCACACGGAAGCTCCGGAGTCTTCCGGGCACATTAAACTTAGAGTGGGGAAAGACAAACGCGAATCACTTGTTTGTAGCTGGCGCGACAGGCGGTGTCGGATCGCGTCTCGTGAGGTCTGGTAGCTCCTACATGCTGTTTTGCTAGTTTAAATGACACAAAGGAATAATGCATCGAAGCCACAAGTGCAGCTTGAGAAGTGTTGCTAAGAATTTATGCTACACTAAGAACCACAGAATAAAGAAAGAAAGAGGAGTCCAGAGGATAAAACTTCGATTCTGTGCATCACCTTTAGAGTGCAAATTTTTGTAACAGCAGTTATTCTTAGAAGGATGCTTCCCAAATGAGCAGTTTGCCTCTAAATTCTCAAGCAACGTCAACAGGATTGATTTCTTTTGGCAGTTGATAGGTTATTCATTCCATTTGAGCATCCCAAGGCAAAGAGAATGTAGCTTGACATTGGCAAAACAAGAACAGAAACTAACGATAACTAGTGTCAACCTGTGAAACTGGGACACAGAAATACTAACAGAAAATATGTAAGTTCAGCATAGTCTGGGCAATAGCTGCAGCAAAGTTTATGCTGGCAATCTTGGAACAAGGTACCAAAAGATAAGCATCCAGGGGATTTATTTTGCATAGTTATATGGCAGTAGAAAATGTGGATGAATTAAAACATCTTTAATCTTGCTGTGATTAAATACAAGATTGCTACCATGTGCCATCTCAGAAAAGTAGATTTTCATGATCTCATGCTGGGCTGGGCTAGTTTAAATCTGTTCTGTTAGGGAACTTCTGAAGCTAGGATTCCAAGTGCGGGCAGGTGTGAGGGATTTTGCAAAGGGCGATCCCCTTCTTGAGGTATGGCTCACTTGAAGTATCTTGAACTATTGTCTGAGAATTTTTTGGATATTCAGATCCAGAAGTGGCAAACATCTAGGTCTGCGTAGCTCAGTTAATAAATTTTCTTTACCTAGACATTATGCAAAGGTTTTGACTGTTTGTGCATAATGACAAAAATACATGATTTCTAAGCAAGTACTCAGGATGCACACAAATCTGTCATTCTATCCTAGCTCACCAAATCCTTACAATTGTCTATAAATCACATGGTTCCATAAGTGTCTTTGAGGTTTGAGCACTGTCTTCCTTTTCACTACTGTTCCTCCTGCTAGATTTATACTTCATTTCAAACTAGTTCTTCCCTTCTTTGTTTCTGTTAAGATTCCTTATTCCTTCAATCTTATCTGGTTTTTTTCCTCCTTTTCTTTGACTTAATTGAAAGTTTTTCACCTGGTTCTGGTTACCTTTAAGTGAATATGGGGGATATTTGATACTCATGAGAGTTACTATCTTCTTGCTTTTCCTGCAGATGGCTGCTGAAATCAAATCAGAAGTTGAAGACTCAATGCTTTGGGTAAATGCTAAATCCTCCAAGTAATCTTTCTGTTATTGACATGTTGCAGGTACACTCTAAGAAGTTACATCAAGTTGTCAAGTGCTCAAATAAGCTTTAATAGCTGATAGCTGAAATGGTTAGTTTTACTACTGTATGAGAGTTCCACTCTTGCACAATAATTGCAGCAGGGGTCTTCATGTAGCAAGGATGTTGTAGCAGTGGACATCTTCATTAAATGAGTACCACTAGAATGCAATTCCAACAAGAAATATGGATTTGAATTGCTGCTAATTTGTAGTGCAGCCAGCCCGACTTTTTCAATTTCTCTCCCCTTCACAAGGCAAACTGGAGCTCACAGAGTGTGATCTGGAAAAAGAAGATCAAATAGAAGTGGCCTTGGGAGATGCAGGGGTGGTGATCTGTGTTGTTGGTGCCAGTGAGAAGGAAGTTCTGGATGTGACAGGTCCATACCGTATTGATTATAAGGCTACAAAGAATCTCATTGATGCTGGTATGCTTGTACCTTGACTAGGCATCCTTGGCCACTGCTAAGGAACATTGCAACCCTCACTCTGTGAAACAAGTTTATAATAACTAAAGAATGAGATTCAAGTGAAGAAGACATCAGCAGTAGGTGCCTGATAATAGTTTCAGCATGCTCAAAGGGATCTGGATAGCATCAGAAGTGCAAAAACTCAATGAAGATGCCGGTTTTCCTTTTGTTGTTGTGTTAACAGCAAGTGCAGCAAATGTGAAACACTTTATACTAGTGACCTCCTTAGGCACTGCAAAGTTTGGCTGGCCAGCATCTATACTCAAGTAGGTCTCTCTCTCTACACTGGATGAGTAATACTTCTGCTCTCTCCTCTTTACACTTTCTCATGCCCAGGAATGGTTAATACTCTTTGTTTCTTTGCTGTTTCTTCTTCCTGTGCTAGAGGGCAAGAAGATGTATGAGAGATGTCCAGCACTGCTTCACACTGCTGCTTTCAGTGTTGTATTTGGTTGAGGTTCTACTGTGATAAAAATCTCTGCATTGTGTTGACTTTGTTGGGGTATTGTTGCAGCTTGTTCTGGGGTGTGCTTATCTGGAAGGCAAAGGCTGAGAAAGCACTGAAAGAGAGTGGGATTCCATATACTGTGAGTATCAATTTCAATTTTGCCCTTGTGTGTTAATTTGTCACAAGGAGGTTTAAATCCAATTAGTTGCAGGTTTCTCCATATCTGTCCACCAACTGATAAATAATCCATGAAAAAAATCCCCACCTATTGATGTCTCTTTCTTGTAGTTGTTTCCTGCCACAGCTGATGAAGAGCTAAAGGTACTCTTCCAGAAGTAATCAGAAGTTCTGAAGAATTTATAATTAGTTATTTCCATCCAAGGATAAATAGATGACATGGAACACCAGTCAGACATAGTTGTTTTGGGTGGAAGGCAGATAGTGAGGCCAGGTGGCATGGAGAGGCCAACAGATGCATTCAAAGAGACTCACAACCTGGTTCTTTATAGGAAGGATTCACTTAGTGGAGGTCAAGTATCAAGACTCCAGGTGTTCTTCAACCTTTCTCTCCCCTTGACTGTAACTTGGTTGAATCAGTCAAAGAGATCTACTGACTTAGTTATTCAGCTTGACAGAGAATTAACAAATAGAGGACTCTTTGTCATCAAAATCATAAGTCTAGAAAGTGGATTGTTGGTGCCAACAGAAATTTTTGCATATTGTAGGGTCCAAGTATAGGTAATATAACAAAAGGTGATGTTGATCAATCTTTGCAAAGTAAGTAATTATCCAGTCAGCTTCATTGGCTCACTTTTATACACAGGACATTAATTTGTCCTGCTTTGGTCTTGCAGTAATTTCATTTGATTGATTCCTGAGTCTTTCTGTGAACCAGGTGGCAGAGCTGATTGCCTGCTGTGTGAGCAATCCACGTCTCTCCAAAAACAAGGTTCTTGAGGCAATTGCAGAAACCACTGCACCTCTGCGCCCTATTGAAGAGCTTTTGTCAATCATACCCTCTGAAGATGGTGAGACTGAATCTGATGCTACTCGAGTTGAGGATGCACAGTCAATTGCAATCACTGGCCAGGCAAGCAAAATATCAAGGCGAGAAGAGGTTCATTTCTTTTTGAGCTCCCATCATTTTAGGTACCAGGAGGTTACCAATTTGAGGTGCTAGTGTGATGCCATTTAAATTTGACCTCTCTTTCTCTGTCTCTGGAAGGTCAAACTGTCAAGGAAATGAAAGGAAACTGAGTCAAACTTTCAGGAGGGCATGTCTGTTTTACTATTTCCAGTGTAAGTAACCGGAATTAGGGAATTTGTCAGAGTACTTTCCTGGTGACCTTCACTTATTATATTCCAAACACCCATTAATGGTGATACACTTGCAGGAGAAGAAACTGGCTAAGAAGGCTAAGCTTGAGAAAGAACAGAAGAGGGCTCTCCGTGACAAATACGAGGCGGAGCTCTCAGAAGCCCGTGAAACTGAAAAAGAGGCAAAGAAGGAGGCTGAGATGGCAGCTTCTCAAAAGGAGCAGCTTGAGAAGAAGAAGAAAGAGTTGCAAGCTCAAGCAGATGCTGCTTTGCGTGAAGCTCAGACAGCAAAGGCCCTTGAGACTGCTTCTCTGAATGCTGCTCGTCAAGGGCTACGGTATGCTACCAGACAGTATCATGAATTTAAATTACAGTTTAAATGTTACTCATGTGCATAAATAATTTAGAAGACTAACATTTTCTTACAAGCTTGTAAATCAGCCCCAGGGGCATCTGAGACTGAGTTTTTCTTTTGAAGGTTGAGTGAAAAGGAGAAAGTAGAGATTGTCGCAGCTGTTATTGCAGAAATCTACAGTGTGCAAAAGGTGGAGGAGAAAGGAAAAAGCATCGACACAAGTGCGGGTGAAAAGAAAAAACGTGCAGAATCAACAGCAATACCTGCTGAGAGGAAGACACAACCAATTGCAGCACAGATTGGAACTGCTGTGAAAGAAGGTGAGAACACATTGAGAGGATGATGATGCACATTGACTATTCCTGGTTGTGAACATCTGGATGTTGTGCTAAAGGAAGAGAATATTCTTGTTGCTCCTTTTTATCAACTAAGGAAAAGAATCACAGAATGAAACAAAGAACTGAAGAAATTATTAACATGCCCGCAAATCAGTGATGCAATAATGCAAGCATACAATGAAAAAGTGTGACTGCCTATAATATCCACAGCAACCCAGAAGGTGAATGTAGTATGCTGATTTTTGTTCCACTGGAATGTTTGTCTGAGACCCAGAGGACAAGCACACCATTGATGATGGATCCAAAAAGGAGAAAATCAATTCTCAAGCAGCAAAGAGCAAGGCTGTGGAGGAAGAACAAGCTAGAGCTTCTGCAGAACCAGAAAAGAGGGAAGAAAGAGAGTGTGCTGCTGAAAAGGAAGCAGCTACAAAGGACAAGGAAATGGTGCTTCAGGCCAAAGCAAAAGAGGAAGAGAGAGCCAAAACAATTGTTGAAGAAACTGAGAAAAAAGAGAGGGTGACAGCAGGAAGGAAGGCTGAGGAAGATGCAGCCACAAGCAAGATAAATGAAGAAGAACAAGTAGAAACATCTGCTGAAGCTTCTGAAAGAGAGCAGGAGGCTATCCAAAAGGCAAAAGGCATAGCAAAAATCAAAGCATATCGAGATGAAGTGGTTGCAAGGGAGAGTTTGGCTCTTAAGAAAGCTAAAGTTGTTAGATTTACATGGCCATGGCAGGCAAAGGCAGTATCTACAGCAGAGTTCACAAGAGAGACTCGTGCAGAGTCTGCAACAGAGGATGCAATTGATCAAGCAGCAAGGAAGGAAGAAGAGAGCAGACTAAAGGCTGAGGCAGTGAAGAGAAAAGCAGATGAGGAAGCACATGCCAAAGCATCTGCTGAATTTAAAAGGAAGGAAATGGAGGCACCAGAGAGGAAGTCTCATGAAGAGGCTGCACAAATCAATGCAGGGGAGGAAGTGTGGGCCACAGCAGCTGCTGAGGCCTCTGAAAGAAAGGAAAAGGAGGTAATAGAGAAGGATGAAAAGGAAGATCGGGACAGCATTGCTGAGAAGAAATCACTTCAAAAAGATGTGGTTGCAAGGGAGCAGCTGGCACTTGAGAGAGCTAAAGCTGCCACTAGCTTCACATGGCCATGGCAGAAGAATGTGGACTTTGTCTCTTCAAGAGAATCTGCAGCAGTTCACTATTCTCTGCCTGAAAGTGAACCCCAACTTCCAAAACTTCCTTTTGTCAATGGGCCTGTGAGCACAATTTCAGATGATCAGCCTCCACTCTCATCTCAGCCCCTCTCACCTTATACAAGGTCAGAAGCACAATGCTACCATATCATTCCTTTGTTTACATGATATGCCATCAGGTGTTTGGCCTTTGCTAATTCTTCACAGTTACATCCCTTGGTAGTCTGCATTTCTGAGTTAGGCAATGAACTTTGAAGACCAAATTTTCTTTCTTGATAGGGGAAGCTTCATCAGTATGTTTTTTGTGCACTTTAACTAGTACTGAAACCATTACAAAAAAATTGAGCTTAAGCCAAATGGCAATTCCTAGCCAATTTACTTGAATTTAAGCAATACCAGCTTCTATTGGAAGCAAGACTTGAATGCTCTGCACAAGTCTGCTTGATTTCATGGAACTTAAGGAATATCATAATTGCAATGCTTAACTTGTTGGAGTGATTCTACAGATACCCAGATTTGAAGCCCCCTGCATCTCCAACACCCCAAGCACCAACATCTGGTAATGGAAGGTCAGAGGCCATCAAGGAGGATCTGAAACCCCTTGCTGCTGCAGAAGAGGATCTGAAACTAAAGGAAGCTCAGTGGTCCCTGGAAGAGAAAGTAGCTCTTGTAGTCGACCCAGCCAGTACTGAAGATGTGAAGGAAAGGGCACGTTTGGCAAAGGAAGCTGCAGAGGAGGCAGCTGCTAGGGCCATTCTTGCTTTGGAGAAGGCAAAATCTGTTGCTACATTTAGCTGGCCATGGAAAGGAGAAGAAGCACTGCCATCATCATCCTTTGTGACTAAAAACATGTCACAATCTGCATCTGCCTCCACCAATTTGCCACGCCCTCCAAGACCATTATCTCCCTACACCAGGTCTGACCCTTGAGATGTCACTCCTTGCTTATATGTTGCTTTCCCTTGTCTGGGATTTGTCCACACTGGGCAATGGATGGCAAAATTGTGGCAAGCAGAGTCTGATGAGAGTAGTCACTTATCATTTCTTCTTTTCTAGTTTCTTTTCATTGTTATTATGGCTGTGTTTTCCTTTTCCCTGAAGGTCTTTGAACTTTTGGTGGTCTCAAGTACCCCCTTTCATCTCAATTTATCAGAAATTGATAGAATTTCTATATTATGAAAGCACTGGATCCAGCTGGAAGAAATCTTGTGTGGTGTATCATATAAGAATAATACTAAACTTTGCATGGCCATATTAAGGTATATCCAAGTGCTTCATTACTGTTAATGAAATGCAGAGTGCTAACAATCTGATTTCTTTTGTGCAAATTTTTGTACAGATACCAAGACTTGAAGCCTCCTGCATCACCAACACCTTCACCACCCAAGGTTGTGAAACTTGTGAACCTGACACTTGCCCCCGCCATAAAAGTGAAGAAATCCAGCAATGGAGCTGGGGAACAACAGGAAAAGCAGGAACTGGAGACAGCAAACCAAAGTGGGTTTAAATGGCCATGGCAAGCTTAAAAAATTGTTTATTATTTCTATCATCTTTGTACCAGAATACCTGCCATGTTGTAATCTTATGCACTCTGCATGTATGCTGTGTCATAGGATCCTTAAGGGGAGCCCAAAGCCTTCCTCCAGATCCAACTTCAATGAAGAGATTGTCTCTACTGTCACTAATCATACAACAGTGTCTTGATTGTCCCATTCATTTATCTTTGGCAGTATCAAGCAATTTACTCACTGTGACACAACTTGGGGGGAGGGGGGGGAGTAGTTCATATGCACTTAAAATAACAGCATTTAGAACAAATTTAGGAATCCTGACATGTGTAGTGGTAAAAGTTTTGCCAATTGAACACAATCAACAAAACAAACAATTTTGAGAACTATAATTATGCGGTGGGGCAAATAAATTAAACAATATTTATGGTCATTAAGGTAACTTCATCCAACGACCTTCAAATTTACCCAGGTACTTAAAGGTAATGAGCCATGAAGGAGGCTAGGTCGTTATTTGTAATGGTGAGTCCAACACAAAGTCCATCCATCCCCTATTGTCATCGCTCATTGTTATCTTTCTCTCATCTTGCAACGCATTATCTTGTAGCTTTCATTTTGCAACTTGTTTCTCTCCTAGCATTTTTGTGTTCATCTCCTTGCAATTGCTGCTCTCACCTTGGAGCTCAACTTTTTTGTTGCAAATATTGATTTCACCTTGTTGCAACTTGTTTCTCTTGCCCTTGTAGCTTGTTATTTACATAGACATAATGAGATGATGATGAAAATTGCTTGATGGGATTGCATAGGAACTTGAAGAACAAACTCTAACAATCTCCTTATTATTGCATGGTTGTCACAAGTACAACCAAATTTACACATCATGGGGAGAAGGTGCCATGGTGGGTCACTTCTAGGGCAAAAAATGAATAGAACAAGAAAGTGCAAGGTCAATCATCAACCCATTTTTAAAGATTATTTCACAAATTCCCTATTTATGAAGACAAATTATTTCATCATTTAGGGTGCTTGTGCACATTACCCATTTTTTGTCCAAAAGAAAAATGTGTGAGATGTTCAAGGTTTGAACTCTATTTTAAAATGCACAAGCATTTTAAACAATCTTGCATATGGTCAAGTTTATAATACTTGTGATGGATATTGTAGAATAGGAAAGAGCACAACATTTGAATTCTTCAATTTTTTTGTTAAAGCAATCAAAGAATTTTTGAACCCAAATACTTCAAGCAACTGACATGATTAGGAGGATTGTAGTTGAATGTCAATGCAAAGAAGGGTTGTTTCAAGCATGAATCTTTTTTTTGTGTCCTATACACAAGGTTGATAAACTAACAAAGATGGGAACATGTAGAATTCCAAGTTGGCATTGGTTGGTGAGTAGTAGAGACTCTTGGTACATGTGCTAGTAAACCAGTATTAACTAGTATGGGGGTTTGATATTGGAACAATAACTTGTTATTGAACAAGTCTCTATCTCTACTAATGACTAGTTGAACCATTGTAGTAAATTGATCACCGATATATGGTGTTTGTATTGGTGGTTTCACAAGTTGCTTTAAGACTGAGGGAACATATCCAAGTACATAACTTCTATAGTTCCTAGAAATCAAAAGATCAAATCCTTTTGTTCCATTAAGATATGTTGGACACAAATTAAGATTTAAAGGAATGTCAGGGGTATGACATTATACCACATATGGTATGTAGATGTAGGTAAAGTATTGGTTCTACCTAGTACAAATGGTGTAACAAGTGGTGGCCATGTACTACAATAGTACCAATACTAGGATTCATGGCTTGATTTCCTAATACAGATACATTATGCAATATTGTTATAATAGTTAGAATGACAAGTTGATGAACATTCATCACCTCCTCCTTTAATAATTGTCTTAATCAATTAGAGTAACAAAAGGACAACAATTACATTAATGTCCCACCTATTGACATAAAAATAAGTTATAATTCCAATACTTTCCTTTCCCCTTGGAATCGATATAGAATGTGGAACATGTGGTCATTCACTTTGACCAAGTATTGATTTGGTTGGCTAGGTGACATGTTGGTATGTTAGTTCTTGTCAAATTAGTTATTGATGTTGCTCGAGGCTCAACAAGTTCCAAATTTGTGGTGTGGAAATCAATTGATTAAAAGGTCTTTAATCGATATGACAAAGTTGTTCTAATTTGTTGGGAAGTTGGATTCATTCCATCTCCAAATTAGTGGGTACCAAATTGATGTTGGGACTTCGTGGTTGGTTTTACAAACCATAAGATTTATAGTTAGTGTAGGTGCACTTGTTTTGGGTAGGTAGTAACATGGGGTTGTTGTTTGCCATTGTTGTTATGCGAAGACAACTTCATCAAACTATTGAACATGTTCATGATTGCCACCATTGTGAACATTTACTGCCCATGATGTCATTTGGTGAGTGGTTGAAAACACAAACGGGTCTCTTTACACACAATCAATTATGTGCAATTTGATGTTGTTTGTTGGCTTCTACCTTCTGCTACATCCGCATTTTGGTGCATCCACTTACCCATCCCCCATAGGTTACATTTGTTGTTCATCTTACATTTGTGCAAATTTTGATGCCCATGTTGTAAATAACTTGATCCAACTATTTTATAGACTTTTAATGACTACTCTTAACATTTCTTAAAATCAACAAGTTTTTAAAAAGCATTTGCAATATTTTTAAACCTAAAATCAAATCAATTCCTCCCATAATAAAAAACTTGTATAAAATTTCTTTTATAGATTGGACCCCTAATTTCTTTCAAAAATTGTACACTAACTTCAAACTATTACCTAATGCTTTCAAAATTAATCAATAAATAAATACCCTTATTATAAAAAATTGCACAAAATAATTAAAAATGTGATACAAACCATAATTTTGTAAACGCTAGTGCTTTCAAATCTAGTCTAGTAAATAATGAATATAACCAAAAAATCTGAATTTGAATGCTTTAAAATTCTAATCCCTAGCATGGTGAGCAAATGTTAATGGGTTTTTTATATTCCCATCCAAGTTTTTGACCTTTTATTTATTGAGTAATAGGTTAGCAACATGTATACTCAAAATGAAAAACTATAAATCTTATGTGCAATTCCTAGATAAACATGTATTCAAATTGCATGAACCCTTCAAGAACTCATAACTGAAAAAAAAATTGTTTCATTCTTCATTTCATAATGGAAAGGGAAAAAAACATAGATATCCAAAAACTTTTCTTAGAAATCAAGTTCCTCCTCCTATTAATATACAAGTTAATCCAAATTTTAAATAGTCTAAATAGACCATTTAAATAATCACTAGCCAGTAATAACATTAATAGTTCAAAAAATTCAAAAATTAACAATGTGTTTCAAAACCACTTATTCTATAGACCACCAATTCTTCCAACTACTTGTCCAACTTGTATAACTAATTCAACATGTCTCACCAGTTAAGCTACTACTAATTATAGAATCATAAAAAACTAATCAAAAAATTTGGTTAACATCAAGTGACTAAACATAGTGGCTTAGTCCAATGATTTAATATAGTGGTTAAACCTAGTGATAAAATTTAATGGATAAATCTAGTTAATAAACCTAATGGCTAAATTTAATGTTTAAACATAGTGACTAAACTTAAGATAAACCTAGTGGTTAAACATAATGACGAAACCTAGGCTATACATAGTGGCAAAATTTAAGTTAAATCTAGTGGCCAAATCCAATGGCTCAATTTAAGTTAAACCCAATGGACAAATCTAGTAACTAAACATAGTGGTTACACCTGATGCCTAAATTTAATGGCTAAACTTAAATTCAACCTAATGGTTAAAACTAAGTTAAACTTTGGGTAAATTTAGTGGCTAAATCTAGTGGTTAACCTTAAACCCAATGGTTACACCCAATGGATAAATTTAAATAGGTAAATGGGTGGGTAGGATGTAAGGAGGTAGTATGTACATAGGTGGGTAGGTAAGTAGGTAGGTAGGTAAATAGTAGGTGGGTGGGTAATAAGTAGATAAATAACTAACTAGGTAAATAAATGGATGAATACATAAGAAGTAGATACATAAGGTAGCAAACCATGTAACATTTGATTTAAAAACATTGGCCATCTTCACTAAATGGAACCTCCACTCAATTAAAGGCCATTGGCCATTGTGACTAAAATTATACAACTTGATCAATCATTATAATCAAATTGAATAATAAAAAAAAATACGTGTCATTCAAGCCCTTAACCTTTAATCAAAATGTGTATGTCCATTAATCAAAAATGATAAATTAGTCAACTTGAAGGGTGTCAAGAAGGTTAAATAAACAAAAAAAAAACAGTCAACCCAAAATCCAATTAGAAAAATGAAACAAATTTTGATATGGACACAAGAAAGTAAATTCAAAATGTTTTAAAGTAAAAATATGAAACCATAGGTCACTACATTTAGTTTATAGGAAATTGGACATAAATTTTAAACAACTTTAGTATCATTAAAATATGTTGCAAGTATATTTGAAATTTATTGGTTCAAAATGGTGTTCAAACCTACTTCATATTTTAAAAATTGATATATTATGATTATAACATGTATAATTTGATAATACATAAATATCTTTTAGGTCCTCACTAATTTGAATTTTTTTTAATCGATATTTCATTTACATGTAACCCATTTTGTAAAATTGAACATCTTGTGCAAGTACAAGCATTTTTTTAATTTCTAATTAATTCTACTTTCAAAATCAGGTTTTTCAAGATTTTAAATATCATATGAAAGATTATCATCATGTTAATTATTGTACATAATAAAAAAATTAGTTTCAATACATTAAAAAATCATAATGGCTACTTGTAGTTTTTTTGACACATAGTAGTGAATTGTATGTTTGACCTTGCTTGCACAATGAACCCTTTTTTAAAAATTATGATTTGAGGTAATGTGATGTTTCAAACAATGGCCAATTTCCCAAATAGTTTGTAATTATTCCATGTTTCATTCAACTCTAATAAACAAATTGCAGTTTATATTTATTAACATTACACTACTCTTCTTGTTTATGTTATCATACTCCAAGCATTCCTACACATATTAGAATTTTAATTTGATAAAAATAACAATATTTTCATGAATTTTTTTATAATCCTTCATTGACCCATCTTGTGATTGTTTTTTTTGCAAATCAGTGCAAGACTTCAAGTGAACGAATAACATTTTAGCCAAGCAAATCATGAAAACAATAGCAACATGCATGTGACATGCAAACTCTTGAACCCTAGTCATGATGTGTGAAAATTAAAAAAACATGATTCAAGTAACCCCAAACAATCTTGTATGGTTCATGTAATTGTTCATTATGTCCAAATGACATTACATTGTGATATGTTTGATTGAAAGTGTGCCTATTTGCCCACTTGTTTGCCACCAAGTTTTGACACACATTCAAAATTTTTTTTGTATCTCCACATTAGAAGAAGAAATTGATATCTCCATTTGGGAGTTATGGTTTAGGGTGGTTAAATACAACTTTTATTTGTAAAAAATAATGGAGTGAACATAACACCCTTCATTAACAATCTTTTCCATAGCATGGGTGCATGGTCATCACTTTCAACACCTCCTTTTTTTTAAGTTCATGTCAAACTTTAGGTTATAACATTTGAGTTAGTCTTGAATTTGGATGTCATTTTTTAAAAAAAGTTTTGGACAAATGTGAAGGCAAATGGGAAAAAAACAATTTGGGCTGATGTGATCAATTGTTTGTAAACAAGGAGTTGTGACCTTTAAGTTCATGAACACCTTCATGGAGTTGACTCAAGTGTTCATGATGAAAACAATGGCCATGTGTGACGAGCTCCCAAGTTCCTTATTAGACCCACTTGAGGGTCTAAGTATGTCGAGTTGCAGAAAGTTGGAACTTGAGGGCCGTTCCCGACTTCCAGCACTAAAGGGGGTAAGAGGGGCATGCTAGAAGTCTCGGGATTAGACTAGGACGAAGGACAATTATGTTATTACACGGTCCTGCATCCAAAACCAACACAAGTTGGTTAGAACTCATTCTGCACCCTTTTGGTGTTGGGACAAGCCATGGGCGACCTTGGACTCACTTGACTCATCATGGCCCAAACTCGAGGGAAGCCACCACCTTCCCCCATATAGTATTCTCTACGTTACTCCGCGTAACAAAACTTTGGAGTGTCTTTCGACTCCTTCTTCCATCCTTCTTGAGAGAAGACCTGCAATGATGTTCTAAGAAGACTAACTTATTGTAGATAAGGATGGAAATCAGCTCTAATCCAAAGGATCAGCAGCTATTTCCAAATTAGGCGAAGATTTTCAGGTAGCAAGCAAAATTAGAAAAGCGGGGGAGAGCGCCCGTTCAGGGCTCGGAAATTTCAAATCGAGCTTTGGCAACGGCTCTTTTTCCCTCCCGCCCGAAAACGAGAGGGTTTTTTCAAACTCGGTTCGTCTCTCAGCTCCTCTTTCGAAATGGAGCAGCGAGATTCAAGCCGCTCCGAGCTGCTCTCCTCCAGAGGGAAAGCTCAGCGATGGAAAATATGCATGTTCAACGCTGGAGGGCCCAGCGTCAAGCAACGAGCAATGGAGGAGGCAATCCTCAGGAGGGAGCGAGCGAGCTCGCGATGCCAGGAGCGATGGAGAGAACATCGAAGAAGGTCCGCTTCACGCGTTCTCGCCCGGTTGCCATCGCGAAGGTGCACCCCGTCCAAAAAAAGGAAATGTCGCGATCTCTGGCAGATCCTCTCATCCTCAGGTTCTCACATTAAACTCTTCCCCCCCCTCGTGCTTTCCAGAGTCTTTCTTAGTAGTGGCGGGAAAAGAAACAAGTTCGGAAGCTCGAGTCGTGGTTGCCGAAAGGAAACCAGCAAGAAGGGAATCTCTGGATAGAAGGCAGGATCCAAACGAGAGACAACACTCGGGAAGTAGACCAGTGCCCTCAAAGGACAATCTGAGCAACCCCGCTCTGTCCATGCACCCGAGCAACGGGCCAAGATCGATCACTCCATCGAGAGTCGATCTCCAAGGCCCATCGCCTGTGGACCAGAACTTCGTGTTAGAAGCGGACTTCCCAAAGGAAATGGTTCTCGAAATGCAAGGAGCGGCAGCAAAAAAGGCTCGTAGGACTGTCATAGGTCGGACTCTGGGGGGGAGAGCCTCCTTCAAGTCTCTCCATGAATGCCTAAAGCTTCATCTCCCTTCCTCCTTCGTGTCCACTACCCTTTTGACGAGAGGATATTTTCTAATCCTCTTCGACAAGGAAGAAGGCGCCATCGCCACCAGAAAACTCTCATCGGTTGAGTGGAGCGGTCTCACTCTCTCATTCTCTAAGTTCTCCCCGGACTTCGACACCAGCGCACAAGGATCCGAATTGGTTTTAACGCACTCCATCAAGGTCCAATTCCCGGACCTGCATGAGGTATTCAGGAACGAGAAGGCTCTCATGATTCTGGCCAGCAAGATCGGGGAAGTGCTGGACATCGAGCTAACCGACTCGTACATCAAAAGGTCGGCTAGCCCCATGGTAACAGTGGAGGTGCAGGACATCTCCAAATTGGCAGGTTCCATCAGAATTCCAAAGATGGTGGAGGGCGCTGGAACCTCTAATATAATTGTACAAAAAATAATATACTCTGGTCTACCTAACCAGTGTAGAAAATGCCGGAGATTTGGGCATCACGCCAGAGCATGCACCACCAACATGCCCAAGCCACAAGAGGTCTCGGGGATCCACAACCTCTCACAAAGGGAGAGCTCAGGGGGGGCATCAGGCCCGAGCTATGCTACTCAGGGGTCAGGAAAGGGGCCCAATGCAAGGCAATTGAGTAACCCCCCGCTCGCTCCTCAGAGCAGAAAAGGAGGTCTGCAAAGGGAAGGAGCACAGACTCAGGCTCCAGCGGCCCCCTCTCAGACCCTCACAAGCACAGCAAACCAAGGGAATGCAGCCACGGGTAATCCAGGTCAGTCGGGCAGGCAAAGAAGCCTAGACGGAAGGGAACAGAGGGACCAGGAGATGCCAGACATCGCCACGCTCCCGGCCCAATTCACGCCTGAGCCACTCCGACAAAAGGAAAAGCTCCTATTCGACCTCCCTTATCAGGTCGAATGCCAAATTATTAAGAACCAGGCAGGAGGAAACCCCTTCGCCAGCCCCGATATAAGAGAAAGAGAGCCAGGAAGCCGTGGTCGGGAAGAAGAGGATCCCTCAGAAGGCTGGATCTTCAAAGCCAAGAAAAGGGGGAGCACCCGCGCCACACCAAGAACAGAAACCACCCAAGCTTCCCCCCTCACTCCCCAAAGGACCCCCACCCCAGGGGACAAGAGAGGCGCCTTACACTCGGATACGCATCGGTCCTTCTTCGAGTCACTAGGAATTCCAGCTCCAATAGGAAGAGAACCATTCAGAGCCAGACTCTGGCCGGTACTAACCAGAATCAAGGACTCAAGGAAGGAAACGCTGAAGCGCCTTAAAGAACACACCCCCCCCGGGTCTACCACTAAGTATAAGACTCAAAGGCCCCGCGGAAACTCTCGAGGAGGAATGGACCCCTGACATCGCCTAGGAGGAGCTCACCCACAGAGTGGAAACAGAGCTAAAGGAGCAAACTTTGAGGTTCAATTTTAGTATCAAAGAGAAACCCCACCTGGAATGGGCCTAGCATGATGAGCATAACAGGGGGGGCATGGAGTGCACCATTCTGGTACACATTCATACGGGCCCCAGTGGCGCAAATGTTCAAAAAAGAAAACACCTACAATGGATCGCTCTGGATCAAATCCAAAACTTGAACAACGAGGTGTCATTCACAGTACCGGCGCACAACCTGCTCAAGAAGACGGGCGAGGTGGACTCGACCCGGCAAGAGCTTAGAAACACCTCGGCAAACATTCAAGCTTCGCCACATGCAGCCAGGAAAAAAAGGCTCACCAGACTCGATATGACGATCCTCATGGATCTAGAAATCGACGCCCTGGTCTTAGCAAAAGGGGACCACAACGAGGAGTGCGAGGACAGCGCGCTCCCGCAAACCATCTCAGCTAACCTCCCAGGATCGACCAGCCACCCGGCTGCCCGAAGCAAGCTGAATTATGTTTGACAAGACCCTTACCTTAGTTTCCCTCAACGTAAGAGGGATGAAGAGCAACAAAGCCAAACCCAAGCAAATCAAGGCCTGGCTTGGCTCTCTCGCAACTCCTCCCCAGATTGTGTTGATCCAGGAGCACCATCTAGGGGAATTAGACATGAGAAACCCTGCCAGAGGAGTAGAATTCTGGCAGGGGGAGGCACTTTGGAACGAAGGGATACCAGTGGGACGTTCTCAGAGGACAAAGGCAGGCACTGCAATCCTGGTGAACAAATCCATCGCTCCTTACATTGTGGAACACGGGATTCTGGAAACGGGCCGAGCCCAGTTCATCTCTCTTCAGCCCCCAGGCGAGGGAACGTTGACCATCATCAACGTGTACGCGCCAACTCTCTCCACAGACCGCGCACAGCTCTCGCGCAAGGTGGAGCAAGCA
>Ga0209208_10001511_pt1 | contig 32853 bp, 22 predicted proteins | sample S1TSphfallax_3_FD_187694 | JGI IMG/M metagenome (GOLD analysis project Ga0209208, IMG submission 187694) | Host-associated microbial communities from peat moss isolated from Minnesota, USA - S1T2_Fd - Sphagnum fallax MG (SPAdes) (version 2) | ecosystem: Host-associated > Plants > Peat moss >...
ATTAAATACAATATGTTTAGCCAAAATATAATCTTCAAAAAAAAAAAATCCTCTAAAAGAAAAACCAAAAATCCTTCTAGATATCATAATTCTATAACTAATCTCAAGTTTGAACACAAGCCAAAATATCAAGTTTAATGGTTTAATTCATTAGCTTTAGAAAGAGATGCTAAAAGCCTAAATAAATAAATAAATAAATGTTTACTAAATTATATCAAATTGACCCTGAACACGAATTGCATTCAAGTTTTTTTTTATAAATAAATTTGTCCTTTAAAGAAAGACTCAGCTTATTTTGTTCAGAATTTTTTACCATATTTTGGAAGGTTTTGTTGGTGCCTGATGATCGAACGCGTGTTCGAACCCCACCAGCTACAAACGGTTTTTAGGGTTTCATTGCACGCGCTCTCTCGTCTCGTCTCGTCTCGTCTCGTCCCGTTCGGCCTTGAATGCGCCGTGCCAATTCTCTATTACATTGTTGTTGGGTCTTTTGCGTTGCAATTGCACGAGGATCTTCTCCTCTTTGGCGTCTGCAATCAGGTGCCAATTTTGCTGCAAAATCTGTTCTGTAAATTTGTGTGTTCGTGTGTTTGTGTGTGTGGGTGTTTCTTTGGGGGGTGGGGGGTGGGGGAGTTTGCTTCTTCTTCACAATTTAGATTTGGTTTTCTGTATTGAGTTGTTTATTGTCTTGGTGTTTATTGATTTTGATTCTGATTTTGTTGCTGTTGGGTGCATTTTCATGTATCCGTGTTGTAGTATGTTGTTTTTGGCTTGAAGGAGAGTTTGGTATTGGTTTGCTTTGTTTTGTAGTTTTGGGAATCTAGTAGGCATCCGGTTTTTGTGGGTGGGCGGGGAGTAGAAGAAGACGAAGAAGAAGAAGAAGAAAATGAAGCGGGTGCGATGAGGGGTGCTGAGAAGAATAATCTCCTCCTGTCTGTGGAGTTTGTTCATATCGGAAGATTTTAAGCTTCGGAAATTGGTGTCATTTGTTTTTTAGGGTTTATAGCAGCAGTTGTTGTGGTTTTTCTCTCTTGAAGGCTTTTTTATTTGGGCATGTTTGTGGTTCTTTTTATAGTTCACTTGCAGTCTGATGTTTGAATCACCGTCAGCCATCTCTTAATTCTTGGGTTTCATTGGGAAAGTTTCTTGAGTTTGTTTTTCTTTGTCTTACCAATCTTCCATCCACACTCTTTTCGTCTGAACAACACTTTATTTATTTATTTGGGTGGGTTTGTTTGCCGGTTTTTCCATGCAATTGTTGATGTTCTGTTTTGTGCACAATGATCGAAACCCAGAGTCCTGAAGGTGAGTTGTCTCCGGGGGACCCAAGTGCAAGCCCACCAACAAATGAGTTCCCCTCTGTCTCTAAACCTCCCCCATTTTCATCACCCGGACAACTGCAGAATCCCCTTCTTCCTAGTGCTGCAGAACTTGTCATACCAGAAGAGTTGGACACTTCATCTGTGGCCGAGGTTCATCAGCCTGCAGGCACCAAACCAAGAATTGTTGCTGTGGGGGATGCACATGACAGGGAAGCTCTAGATTTTGTTGATGGGCTCAGCTCAGGGCAGGCTTTGAGTGTTGTTGGCGACTCACACAAAGAGCAAGTTTCATATCTTTTTGCAGGGTCTAGAGAGGGGCACTTTCCCAATATTGCTGCCTCACTGAGTGAATGTCAACTTCCACTTTGCACTGCTGAAAGCAGACATAGGCCAGCTCCTGATGTCGCTGCTGAGAATAGAGACAGTGCAGCTGCAATTGATGTTGTTACTGAATCCACAGAAAGGAAAGTTTCAAATGTCGTTGTTGTTGTTGAGCCAAGTCATGGGCATACTTCAATTGATAATGGCAGGAATGGAGGTGGCCAAGCTTTTGATGTTGGTAATGATGCAAGGGAAGAGAATGTTTCAGTTGTTGCTCCTAACAGAGAAGAGATAGATTCCATTGTTGTTTCCAGCCAAATAGAGGGGCAAGTTCCAACTCTTGTTGCAGACACCAGTGATGGGCAACAAGAAGCTCTGGTTAACAATGTTGCTGATCAGGCAGAAGGGAACCCATCAATTGTTGCTGTTGAGATTCAAGATGATCAAGCTCCAAATGTTGCTGACAGGCTACATGAAGGGGAAGCTCAAGTGGTTGCTTCTCAGAATAGAGACATGGCAGCTCCTTTTGCTGTTGCAGAAAGCAGAGAAGAGCAAGGCACAACTGTGGCTGTGGAGACCACAGATGGGCAAATTCCAATTGGTGCTCATGGGCAGAGTGAAGAGCAAGCTGAAATTATGGCTGCAGGGCTTGAAGATGGGCAAGCTTCAGACGCTGCTGCTGAGGACCAAGCCCCAGTTGTTGTTGCAGAGAGCAACACACTGCCAGCTGAAAGTGTTGCTGCAGGATCAATAGGAGGGGAATCTGCAATTGCCCTCGCTGAGATGAGTGATGTGCCACCTCTGACTACTGATAGGATGCTGAATGAAGAGCAAGTTGCAATTCTTGCTGTGGGAGAAAGCCAAGCTCCCACTATCAACACAAATGAGCAGGTACCAGGCATTTTTTTTGAGCCCAGAGAGGGACAAACTGCATTTGTTATTGTGGAAACCAGAGAAACACAAGGTAGGAATGCTGTCATTGAGTCCACACACATTACAGATGTTGCAGCAAATGGAGGAGATCAAGCTTCAAATATGGTTGGTGAGAGCATAGAAGCTCCTCATGTTGTTGTCAATGCAAGGCAAATTCCAAAATTTGCTGTGGGGTCAAGAGGAGGGCCAGCTCCAAGTGTTGCTGCTGGTATGAGAGAAAGTGAATCTACCCATGTTTCTGGTGAGGCTGGAGCTACTCAAGCTCCAAGTGTTATTGCAGGACCTAGAGAAGGCATAGCTCAAAATACTGTTTCTGGCAACCAAGCTCCCTATGTTGTCATTGTTCAGGGCTTAGGTAGGCAAGTGCCAAATGCTGCAACAGGCCCAAGAGAAGGGCAAGCTACAAATGTTGTTGCAGGGACCAGAGTTGTTGTTGAGGCTAAAGGTCTTGGAGAGCTTGAACCATCTGAAGAACCCACTAAGCTTCCAGTGACCAAGAGGAGGAAGATTACTTTAAGGGGCCAGTGGACAAATGACACATTGCAGGAGGCCATATCAGCAGTGAGGCATGGAGCTATGACATTGCGCCAAGCAGGAAGGCACTACAACATTCCACCTTCCTCCCTCTCTGATCACATGACTGGCAGGATCACCAAGCGTAAGTACGGGCCCCAGGGAGTGTTATCTGTAGAGGAAGAGGCATCAATTGTCAACTGGGTGAGGCAGACTTTAGCTGATGGGTGGCCTGTGGGGATCAAGCAGCTGAAGATGAAAGTGGCAGAGGTCACAAAAGGACGACCCACACCTTTCACCAAAGGCATTCCAGGGAGCAGCTGGCTGAGGCTGTTCAAGAACAGGCATCCAGATCTGATGATAGGAATGCCAGAGGTTAGACAAAACAAGAGCTACAGCCTTCCTTCCACATTAGGTGTTTCTTGTTTCTATACTTATCAGTCACTGTCTAGCTTCTCCTCCATTGAAGATTATGTCTGTTGGATTCAAGTAAGGGACTGTCTTAAAGTCCTTGCATGCAGCAGGACTCAGAGTTTTTCAGGAAGCATCCAACAGATAATTGCAATTTTAGGTTGCCAATTTTGTTCTGGGAAGATGAGCAGATGTACAAAATACTAAGGCTGAACTATGTCTCTGTTCAAATGTCTCTGTGCACTAGTTTATCATGGCATTGATGTTGTGCATATCTGTGTTGGGTTGACTTGGTGCAGGAAAGATCAAGGCGGAAATCCTCTACCAGGTCCTCTTTTCCCACTCTCCCTCCCCCACATAATTCTGCAAATGTTGATGGGCTCACAGACGCTGATTCATCTGCACCATACTCGTTACCTTATGTTTTCCAGCTTGAAGATTCCCAAGTGCCTAGTGATGTTCAGCCTCAAGACACTGAACTTTCAAATGTCTCTCAGCCAACAGACTCACAACCATCTGCAAATACTGGGGAGCAAGTATCCAAGAGAAAGAGATCCATTGAGAGGGGACAGTGGACAAGTGATGCTTTGGAAAAGGCCATTGTAGCTGTGAACGGTGGATACATGAGTATGCGCCGAGCTGCAAGGATGTACAACATCCCTCCTTCATCCCTTTCTGATCACATTAAGGGAAAGGTTGGGAAACGAAAGCCTGGGCTTCAAGATGTGCTATCTGAGGAGGAAGAGGAGTTACTTGTCAAATGGGCAATCAAAACCCAAGGGGAGGGCCATCCTTTAACTATCCAGCAATTGAAGTTGAAGGTTGCTGAGTTGACAAAAACAAAGGATACTACTACTGGTGGACACAGTCCAGGAGCCAGCTGGTGGAAGCTGTTTAAAGCAAGGCATCCAGAATTGTCAATAGAAAGGGCTGAGGTTAGATGGACTGATATCCAGCACGTTGTTGTCGCTCTTGGGTTTGGGTTGATTGATGGGTGATGTCTGAGTAAGGATATCAGGCTGCTAACAGAGGGACTAATGTGACATTTTTACCTGTGAACTGAATTTTTCTCTCTAGTACTAGGTACTAACTATGAAATGTTTGTTGCTCTTAGGCTCATGGTTTCTCCTCATATTGACATGGAGCTGTCTTGATTTCATGCATGCAGAAGGGCTCAATCTCAAAACCCTCGGCACCTCTACTTCCTGCTCCAGAAGGCCATTCTCAAAATGGTGAGCAACTTCTATGTTCCCAGCTGGCTGCACCACCTCATACTCAAAGTGCTGAATATCCCTCAGCTCTCAAACCATCTGCACGATATCCTTTTCAAATTGCTCAGCTTACAGATCACCAACTTCCAGATGCTGTTGTTGAGTCTGGAGATATGCAAGTGCCTGATGTTGTGTTGCCCAGCAAGTCCCAACCATCTGGAGCTAGGAAGCTTCAAGTGAGCAAGAAGAGGAAAAGAACTGAGAGGGGCCAGTGGACGAGTGACACTCTTGCAGAAGCAATTGCAGCCATCAAAAGTGAAGGCATGAGTTTGCGGCAAGCAGCAAGATTTTACAACATTCCCGCATCCTCACTTTTTGACCACATGACAGGCAGGATAACCAAGCGAAAATATGGTCCCCAGGGGGTGCTGTCAGACGAAGAAGAGGCATCAGTTGTCAAGTGGGTTCTCAAGATGAAGGAGGATGGACAATCTGTGTCAGTCCAGCAACTGAAGTTGAAGGTAGCAGAGATCACACAGTCAAGACCCACACCTTTCACCAAAGGCATTCCTGGAGACAGTTGGTGGAATCTCTTCAAACGTAGGCATCCTGATTTGTCGATAGGAGTTACTGAGGTTAGGCAATTAAGATCTATGCCTTTCCCTCAATGTTCATATTCTTGTACTGTCTGTGATTCTTGAATGCCCCTCTGGACCAGTACTCAAAGAATGGCCACCCTTAGCATCAAGTCAGTAACCTGGCTGCCAGTGTTTGGGTGATGAGCCCCTGTTGGTTTGACCACATAGGAAATTCCCATGATTTGAGTGAGCACTTGAAGCAAGGGTCTACTGATGTCTGATGTCATGGATATTTTGTAGTTCTATATGCAGATGTTGTGGCATCATGGGCTGCAGCTTGATTGACACAGAAATTGCCATCAAGTAATTCTATCAGTGGCAGGTTTCAAGGTTGCATTCTAATGTGGTGAATTTTGTGGGTTTGATGCAGGGAATGTTGAACTGTTCATTGTCCACTGTACCCAATCACACAACTACCCCTCTCAATGTGCAGCCGCCCATGGATTCACAATTTTCCAATGATGAAAATCCCACTTATTTTCAGCAAAGTATTGAGGATCCCACATATGCCTTGCCATCTGAAACATGTTCTTCTCCAAATGGTTCTCATCTCACAAATTTTCAACCATCTGGTGCTATTAAAAGCCAATACTCCAAGAGAAGGAGAACTGGTCAGAGAGGACAATGGACAAATGATGCTTTGGCCGAGGCAATAGCAGCTGTTAAACAAGGAGTGATGAATATGCGTCAGTCAGCAAGATTCTATAACATTCCTCCATCATCTCTTTCTGACCACTTGAAGGGCAAGATAACCAAGCGAAAGTATGGGCCGCAAGGAGTGTTATCTGACTCTGAAGAGAAATTAGTTGTAGAATGGCTACTCCAGAAGCAAGAGGAAGGAGAGGCTGTGTCTATCCAACAACTGAAGTTGAAGGTAGCAGAGATCACAAAAACAAGGCAAACACCATTCACCAAAGGCATTCCTGGACCTACTTGGTGGAAGCTGTTTAAAGCCAGACATCCTGATCTGTCAATATGTTCATCTGAGGTTAGAGACACTGCAAGCTTTAATTCATGTGGGTTCAACAATAGTCTCAATCAGAAGTTGAAAACCTATAGTTTGATTGGTTTTATTTCCAATATTCACATTTGGTGATGTGAGTTGTGTTGATCTGTTTGCAGGGAAGGTCCAACCCAAAACTGTACATCTGTGTCACTCCCCCCATTCCTGCTTCACCATCTCATTCTGCTGGGCAGATTCCCTCAGATTCTCAACTTCTAGACATTGAGCATCCGGCAGATTCCCAAGCATTTCAGCCATCTGCTTTAAGTGTTTGTCAGGCGGTGGGTTTGCAACTATCTGCACCTCATATGTCAAATGTTGATCAACTGACAGATACCCATACTCCAAATATCTTTCAGCTGACAGGACCTCAAACTCCAAATGGTGAGCAGCCCATGGATTCTGAACCATCTGCACATACTAATGTTCAAGTAGGGAAGAGAAAGGGAATGACTAAGACAGGACAATGGACAAGTGACTCGTTGGCAAAGGCCATCATGGCTGTCAAACGGGGAATTATGGGATTACGACAAGCAGCAAGAGCACACAACATTCCTCCTTCCTCTCTATATGATCACTTAACCGGGAAGATAAAGAAGCGGAAGCGTGGGCCTCAAGGAGTGTTATCTCAGGAGGAAGAGGCCTTGGTTGTTGAATGGATACTCAAGACCCAAGAGGAGGGGCATTCTGTGACTATCCAGCAGCTGAAGTTGAAAGTAGCAGAGATTACACAATCAAGACCCACACCTTTCACAAAAGGGATACCGGGACCCACTTGGTGGAAGCTGTTCAAAGCCAGGCACCCTGATTTAATGATTGTACCAGAGGTTAGGGTGTATAAGAGCTAATGCTGCTCCTTTCCTGTTGTGGTTTTTGTAAGATGTATCATGCCAGTTGCAGAGGGCGTTGCGCATCATGAGTTTGATGTCTCCATCTCTCTGAATGTGGTGTTCAATTCAAAGTCCTCTATGTTTTCTCCAATCACCTGGGTTGTGAGAATGCATGTGGAAAAGGCCAATTCAGGAAGCATTTCAACCAAGAACTACCAAGTTCTTGGTCACTGACTGCAGTTTGGTAGCAGGTTCTACCAAAAAGCAAGGGCTGCACAGATAGCTGCTAAATTCTGCTTGAGCTTCTTGGCTCTATGTGTGAAAGGGGGATTGGAGCTTCTGTTTGTTGCTTGATTTGTGTCCTTGTGAGGCTTGCTTAGGACTGGTGCAGTAGCTAGGTTTCCAAATAGAATGAGCTCAATGGGAATGAGGTCGTTCGGAGGAAGTCAGAGTGATAGTGGGTGCTTGGCGGGGTTCCAATTGTACTCTTGGGCTTATTACTTGACAGCCACAGCCCTCACTGCAAGTTTGTACTTCAGTTTAGGAAATCTCTGGTTTACAGGAAAGCCTTCCCAGTGGTGGAATTTGGAAGCATTGTCTGCAGAAACAGCTGGGGTTATTTTACAGCAATTTCCATGCTGAAACCTCAGTGAAATGTGTGGAACACCTGTAAATTGTGTAATTTAGAAAAAGTGGTGCTCAGTGGTTAGCATTTTACAAGAAAAGGTATATTCCATTTCCAAGTGATGGTTGAGAGCTGGAATATCATAGTATTTTAAATGACAGTATGTTGAACCTTTTACCAGAGTTAGGCAAGTCCACCAATGACTCTGTTAGTCTAACATTACATGACCTAGGACATGATGTGCACCATGCTTTAGCTCTCTTGGAAGCATTATTTCTTTAGCATAATCCCTGAAGGTTCTTACAGCAGTGGAATTGTTTTCAAGATGACAGGAGAGATAGTCTTGGGACATGAAATGCTGATTTTTTTGACATGGATTCTCCTGATAAAGTAGTTGGTTGTATCAGTCAAACCATATGGCTGACAGATATGGACAATATTCTCATTTGGGAGAAAGTTGACATCAAAGGAAAACCTGCATAATTTTGCAGTTATTTTGACCAAAAACATGTGACAAGGAAAATTCTGCTTTGCTACTCACAATTCCAGAACAGAGTTACAGCACTCTTACTGTACATGAATCTGCACCTACTATAACGGACAGAGATATGGGAAGTTCTGACACTGACAAATCACATGCCATCCCAATTCTACCCAGTTTGAAAGTCTCATATAAGATCACTGAGTAAATTTCAAGGTTGGTTTGTACCCCAAGACAACACTAATCAGGCAAAGCAGTGCCTCTCTCTAGATTATTTTTAATCTCCACGGTGTATTTGCCAAATGCACGCTCAATCTTGCGGTTGAAGTGCTCATTGCGGTCATTGATAGAATCCACATCCCTTTCTTCATGAAACTTGCGGCGCCGGCTGAATTCCTTACGCTTGTGACCCCGATCTACAAGCTCATTCACCATCCTGTCGATATTTGCTTCTGGAAGTTCTGGAGCCTGTTGCCAGAAAAAACCAATATACCCCACTATGATTAAACATTTCACCTGACCAGCTGAGGTAGTGCTTTGCAACATACTCAAGACAGTCTAAGCCATAGGTAGCACAGGAATTGAACAAATATTTGTGTGCCTGACATAAAATGGATGATATTTTTAGGTGCATATGATGGTGCATGAGACTGTACCTTGCCATACTGGAGACTGGTGCCATCACGATAGAAGTCAGGATCTGCTTTCTGTGCCTCTATATACTCCTCCATGGTCACTTCAACGTTTTTTGTGCGTTTCTTATAGGCATTGTATAATGAGCGTTGGTTGAACACTGTCAGAAAACACACAAACCAATCAGCACAATTCCTGGGAAAAGCATTTTCTAAAGGTTACCACCAGCTACTGACGTTTGGATGTTTGCTGTTGTGCACTAATGACACTGGCAATCATGTTTGACAGGAAAGAAATAGGATGATGTATTCCTGTCCAGCGACAAACAGTTTCTCTATAGTCCAAGAAGATGACAGAAGCAAAAGGATTAAATTGACACTCACCATCCCATCCAAATGGGGCAGGCTTCTTGTCCCATTTTTTGTATTTGTACTCAGCATCCTCCTGTGTGTCCAACATGTAAGCCTTGGACATATCCAGGCCATTGGACTCCAGCTGCTTGCCAAGCTTCTTTTGCTTCTCCTCAAACCATTTCTTCTTGGAAATTCCACGAGGCTCTTGAGGAGCATCCTCCCGCTTCTTCTCAGCAACTATTGCCATCTGATTTGCCTTGCGAGCCGCATTCTGAACAAACCACCAGACCACGACAGTCACCACACCAGCAATGTACATTCCCATGCACCACAAACATTTCTCTCTTTCCTTCACATCCTGAGATAAAAGGAGATCCTCAACACAACAAAAAAAATAGCACCACAATACTGTGTAGAACAACAACATCAATACTGCAGAAGAGAGAGCCCCCACCACCCCTCACCAGTTTCAGCCGCAGGTCAAATAACTTCTTCTCTTTTGCACTAAGACCAGCATAAACTTCAGTATCAACAGGTTCATCAGCATTGTCTGTGCTTTGGTCTTGAGCTTCAAAGATTCGCTTTCCTTCCATCCCAGCTGATCCCTCACCACCATTGGCCTTGATGTCTTCATCTGCCTCCTGTGCACTTCCTTGTGTTTCCTTTAACTGGCGTGTAGTATATCCTCTCCCAAATGCTGTTGGTAGCCCTGCATCTATGTGTCTAACAGAGTCTGCACATCAAGGTGTATTTGTGGTTCAGAAAATGGATCAACAATCCATAGTCAGAGGTCATGAACACCTTCCTACCTGGTTTTAAGAGCATGCCACATGTTGCCAGCATCACAAATCAACCCAGCTACACTGATGGTGTTCATTACAGCAACCAGTCCTCCATGCCACAAGTGTGCATCTTCAATAAGTAAGCAACAGCCCTAACCCTACTGATGAAGAGACTATCAATTCATCTTCTTCTTCTGCCCTCTCTTCTCGTGAAGCTGTTCGGACCTTGAACGAAGCAATGGAGATGCTTTTCACATCCTCTCTCTTCTCCATTGATGAAAAACTACAGCGGACTTCCGAATTTCATCAAATTCAGCAAAACAAAACGGCAAAAAAAGTGACTGATTTTGGAACGCTACCATCCTCTCATAGAAACAAACACAGTATAAATCCCCACAGCAAAAAAAGAAGAAACGGCAGAGCACAGAAAAGAACAGAACAGGAGCGAGGCGCGCTCATTACCGTCAGAGGTGGTTGCATCCAGCGGCTGTTGCTGTGCTTGAGCGATTCTGCGAAAACAGTACTCAGAGCATTCATGAAACGGGTTGCTTGCATTGATACATGCAGGGTGCACTCTCCCATCCGTCTCCACCGAACTCGTCACCATCACGAAGCGAAGGAGCTCCTCCTACTTGAAGCAGCGACAGCGATCAAAGCAAGCAAACGCACAATAGAAGGAAGGGAACACCAGCAGGAGCAATCACTACCAAAACCAGGGTTTGTAGGATTAGGGTTAGGGTTTGAAGCTTGGATTAGGATTTGTCTCCAAGCCCTTATGACCAGCAGTCTCGAGCATCGTTTGATCTCTTGTTTGAGAGAATTCCATCGACGAGAGCATTAGTATGCATTTTGTTTCGCTGCGACTCTTGTGACAAAACTTTCAAGGTTCGCTCCAGGAAGAGAGTTTTGTTTGTGTGTGTTAGGGGATCAGGAAAGTTCCAGCAATGGTTATGGTGGTGCCACGCTTACAAGGCTTGGCTTCTCCTAACTCTCTCTCATTCCTTGACAAGAGGATCGCCACGAGAGTTCTCCTCTCGAATGCACTGGGCAGTCGTCGACTTCCGTTTTCAGCCACAACTCGCTTAGGGTGGTGTGGTGATGAGCCCTTGCATCATCACAAACAGCAAAGCACTGCTCTGCACGCCACAACAGTCATGTCCACTGAGGATCTGGGAGCCGTAGAAAGAGCAGCACCTGTCTCCACACCTGAGGTACGCCACATTGCTCTTATATGCATATTGTGCTAGTTCAAAGCACGTGAGGATCTTGCCTTCTTCAGGTTGGAAATGTACTTGGAGCAGCAATTAGCAGAATAAACTTGGAAGCGACGCGATCCACGACAAAGTTCTGCCATCACTTTCTCTGCATTTTATGTGTTTCATGAGTCAAGAAGGTTCAAGGTTGTTCAAATTTGCCAGATGTTTGGTACATTCTCTGGAATCTGGTTGTCCCTTAAAGCAACTTCATCATCAATGCCATGGTGTCACTTGCCAGAAAATATGACCAGTGCAGCAGCTACTATGCAGCGATTTGAGAGTAACAAAGTAGCATTTGAGGGAGTGCAAGTGCAGCTGTTGATTGGCACAAACATTGAGTGAGCAAGATTTCTGCTGCAGATGGAGGTGCTGCTGGACATGCTTAAATGGGATAAGCAAGGCTTGTTGGTGGCTGTCGCACAACATGTTGATACAGGCGCAGTGCTTATGCAGGGCTTTGCAAACCGTGATGCAGTTTCCGCTACACTGGCTTCTCGAAGGGCCACCTTCTACAGCCGCAGCCGCTCTTCACTGTGGACCAAAGGCGAGACTTCTTCCAATTTCATCCACATCCTTGATGTTTATATCGACTGTGACCGAGATTCTGTATGACATTTGCCCATGACACTCACTTGCTTTGCAATTCCCTCTTGACATTGGATCTTCTTCTTTAACAGCATGGAAAAAAATGTTTCAGATGTAATGAGGATTTTGTTGCTGTCATTTTTGAGGATTTTATGCATTTGGGTGTGAATTGAATGATTTTGATGAGTGTTATTTCTGTTGTGGCAAATTGTAATCACAGGAAATACAGCATGAGCTTGGTTTTGATTCAAAATCACTCACTGTTAAATGAGATGACTCATGGGAAATACAGCATGTGCTTTGTTTTTGATTTGTAAGTGCTTGCTGTGAACTGAGATGACTCATTGTAAATGTATGCAAGGGTGTTGCAGATCATATATCTGGGAAAGCCAGATGGACCCACTTGTCACACAGGTGCTGAAACCTGCTACTACACATCTGCTTTACAGGTTAGGAGGGGTCCACAACTCAGTTGTCAGGCAGGATACTTTGTCTTGCACAGACGTTCATCCTTTGTCAATTCTTGACTTCCCATATATGTTTGTGTTTCTTTTAGGGTTTTGCAAGCAACACATGGTGGGTAAGTAATGACCTATTATGCATGTTAGCGCTGTTTGTATAGTCTATGAAGTATTGAATACAAAAGGAAACAATCTTCTCTCCCCATGAGGATGACCTCTGATTGCCATGTACATATACATTTTGACCTATGTGCGGTCAGCAATAGTCCTTACTTTGATTTGGGGAACTCAGGCTATACATCTCTCCACCTGACAGATGTCAATGGAGCTTTTAGGATGAGTGCGATTCTGTGCTCCAACTTCATAACTTTGCAGCAGAGAGGCGAAATGTCAATAGATGTTTCTGATGGTAAAAATTAGTGTGGACATTTGTAATGTGACTGTGTGTAGAAGGAATCAGTATCTGACAAATAGTTTGCACCTTGTCAGCTCCTGCAGGGAGGGGGTGCCAAACCACTTCTCCCAACTTTGCTTTCACTAGAATCCACCATTGCTCAGCGGAAAGCTGAGGAAATAACAAACCTGGCAGCAAAACCCTCCTGGACAAAACGCCTACTTGAAAATCCTAAGTTACTTTGTTCCAAGATCCGGTAAGTGTGAATTTTCAACCCTCTCCACTTGGTGGGAGCACTTCATGTTGAGATTTTGTTCCTTATGTTCGCTTTTGCCAATATGTGGAGGATGTTTAACTAGTGATGTTTACATTTGTTGAAGTCTTCCTCGTTTTACCAAGTAGGATGCATAATGAGATGAACAGGGATAATGAAACAATATATTTACTGTGAGATATTGATATGGATTAAATAAAGTCTTTCTGAGCTATTCTCATGTTAGCATTTAGGATGCCTGATGGGTTGAACATGTCTGTGCCCTGCATATTTTCATCTTGGCAGAGAAGAGGCAGATGAACTATGCCAGACTCTTGAAGCATCAGAGGGCAAAGCCCGGACAGCATCAGAGATGGCAGATGTCTTGTACCATGCAATGGTTTTACTAGCAGCTCAGGATGTTAAGCTGGAAGATGTGCTGGCCACTCTCAGGGCTCGTTTCACTCAATCTGGTGTAGAGGAGAAGAACAGTCGATTGAAGCAAGTTTAGCTAATATTTGCATCAAATTTCTCATAGCTTATGCTCAACAGTTGTTAGGCGGATAACTATTTTTGAAGATGTTTGAAATAGTCCTAGTGCAATCACAGGCATAGTTGAAGTCATTGTGCTTTTCTAAATCTGAATGAGAGAGCTTATTTGTCTTTTTAAATTCCTCTTTGGAGCGATGGGAAGGGGATACAGAGATGCATAATTGGAAGTCAATGTAGAGTGCTATCCTTTCATAGCACAAATTGGTTGAGATTTGTTGCATAAGGTACGGATTTGTTTGCACTTTCTGGTTAGCACATTTGAGTTCCAATAATATGAATGTTTACTTACCATTTTCATGTTTTTCTTAATGACCATTGCACAATTGGGTGCAGGAAAAAATTTATTAATGGAATGGGACCATAATGGTCAAATATTTTATGGTCATTCCCAGTTGAATCTCATGAGCCAAAGCAGCTGATAAGTTTGCATACGGAGTTTTCATTGTGTAGGAGGAATGTTAAAAGCTTGATGGTCGATACTGAAAGTACCACAGTGGGTAAAATTTGCTATGGTGGGAATCGGACTATTGATAGTTGGTATTATTGAACATTCAAGTTAAAAGAGTCTTTACAAAAGTGAGGCAAAATAGGCTTGCAATGGTGTTTCCAAAAAATATTACATTTATGAACGGCAGCAACCCAAAATTTAGCATTTGTGAACATGTTTATTCCACTTTTCACAACCTTAAAATTCCAATAATTTTTCCTTTAGGATTTTTGGCTTACAAATGAATACAACCCATCTGGCAAGTCATGTTGTCTTGCCTAAATTTGCACTTCAAACAACCATGATTCTTTTCATCAAGATTTACCAAAAAAAGTTTAATTAAAACTAAACAATTACTGAACTTAATTTGGGACAAATCTCCAAGTAACTCATATACTCTAATGAATTTAATTGTGCATTTCTTTGTAGGAGACTTCTTCCAATATGCAGAGTTGATTGAATAAGTGTTCACAAGAGTTGGGCTTCAACTACATAGTAATAGTTGATGATCATATGTAAATGATAAAATTGCAACTAGCCCTTTGTTAACTTTTATCACTTCTAAGGCTTTGGTCAATCTTTCTAAATAGAGTAAGAGTTTGCAATTTATCACTCACTCTCCGTTATAACAAGTCTGACTATAACAAGTCTGACTAAGTCTATTAATCTTTCTATCTTAGTAAAAGCCTGATATTGTAGATCTTTCAATTTGAGCCAAGTGGTATAAAAGTGAATATAGAAAGGCTTGACCCCTAAAGTTGGATCATATGTTATCATACTGCAAGACTTGGTTCAATACCAAAGATGATACCATCAGTAGCATTATGTAATATGAAATATACAACCCCAATTGACCTTAAACAGCCTTATTGCACATCCTTCCATTATAGGAATTAATCCATATTCAACCAATTTGTGGAACCATATAGACACTGAATTAGACTTCACATAAATTTCATTCATAATGGAAAAACCAACTTGACAACACCAATTGTTGACTTGGAACTAGGCACAGACATTTATTCTTAAAATAATTCAAATAATTAAATCATATATGGGCTACTTCAGGTTGCATCCTTCCACTCTAAGCTCTTGAAGCTTTCAGCAAATATATATACAAATTCATATTTCTTACCAAATTTCAGATTGGCTCCCTTCATTGTCAGTCAGCAAAGACTCCATTGCCCATCAGACATACTTTGTGCCCTGTACAAAGAGCACTATATACAATAAACAAGATCACATATACACCTACAGTTCCTGTCTGCAAATAATAAACACCTGTTGCAACAATGAATGTATCCCTTGATTACCCCAATCATTCTACCAATTAAATGAACCAATGCATAATTGTCAACAAATTGTCAGTATCTCCAATGTTCTCTAAAATGCTGTTTTTAAGCCTGCCAATAGGTAGCATATATACTTGTGTCAAGCACACATTCAGTTCCAGTAAAGTCAAGTGCAGTTCTTGGCCAGGTACAAGTTACCCAAATGACATGCCAGAGTGAGAGGAAGAGAAGAGAGTCCAAGTAGGGCTCCACTGCTTGAAACACAGTAGCACCGATGTCACTTCAGTGTAGTTGTCTTCTTTGAGTCTTTCTCATCCTCTGCTTTAGACTTTGAGGGAAGATTGCGAATGCCCCTGTGGTCCACTCCCTGCCGGGAATATTCTCGCCAGCGTCGTGCAGCAGCTGCTGTTTTGGCTGCTCTCTCTCGTGTACCCAGATCCTCTGGACAAACAGAGGACTTGTCTCAGGGACCAGCTGTAATGGTTACACTTCCTTTCAGGAAGTTTGGTTGAACCCATAGATATTCAGAAGAGAGCACAGGTTGTATTGTCTGAAACAATTTCTTAGTAAAATTACAATCTCCCATCTTTGAACCCACTGCCCAGTTGATAGTAAGAACTTAACAGATCATGGTGACAGCATTATATGCACATACCTCTCTGACCATAAGTGTTGTAACTGTTTACAGTAACATGGCAACCTGATTTCAAACTGAGAAATTGTACGAGGCAGCCATACCTGGCATGGGATCACCATCACCTCCAGGATTTGACCAGATGCCTTGCCACCATGGTGCCTTCTGGCTACTGCCCCTCTCCTTCATCATCTGGACATGTGCACGTTCCTGCATGCTCACCTCCATCACTTAGGCTAAGTCCCAAGAGCTGCTGTGACAGACTAGATATTTATGTCAAAACACACAAATCGCACCAGGAGAATGATTGTTATCTTAGAGCTTGCAACCCCTGTGACATTACTGTTGAACTGTGCAAAATGGGTGCTACACATCTACTACAACAGTCCCTAGGTAGAGTTTTGGCTGCAAATCCAGGTTTGAATGGTAACTGAACAAATGACTTCTTGAGTCTAAAATGACAAGCTATCATACCAGGGCCTTTGCTTGACGCTTTTCCCATCTCCAGCTTGCCTGAAGAACCCCATTATTCCCTCAAGGAGTGAGATAGAGCTCACAAATGAACAATTGGATGAATCCACTTCACATATCTTCTCCATCAAAGATTGTGGAGAACTCTGACTGCCATGATGGCATGAACTGAAGGGCTTTTCTCTCTTTTCATACATAACACTCTTACTCCCAACTTTATATCTCAGGAGTGTGCCGTAATAACAAGGAAATGGTTACATTGATCATTCACCTGAGAGAAGACATTAGGAGATCTGTAGCCCATGCCTGATAGCATCATGCCCACCTGTTCATAACCAATGAGAACCTTCTTGATACTGTCAGCAATGAGCATGGTTAATCCAACAGATCAATATATCAGCATACTTGACCTTGAAAGCTGTTGCCAAAAGAGAATCTAGGATCCTGCATCAAAGACATACTGAAATATGCAAGCAACATCCTCACTGTCCTTGAGTTCCAAGAAGTATCTGGGTCCTATGCTAGTATGTTACTGCAAGCAAACTAGAATGTTGAGACTATTCATGACTGGAAGTGTAAGAAAGAGAGGGCACACATTGACACGCTCAATTCTCCTCATTTCATCCTCCAATAATGTCAACTGGGCAGCTGTTACCCGATGTATGCAATCAACAGGGCTGCAAGATTCAGACACACCTTGTCAACACCCTGAATGCTTAGCATGTTGCATTCCAGGGCTGTCCTTGAACAAGTCAATAGCAGTATTCAGCATGCAATGAAAATGAGACCTAATGACCATGATTTCTACCCTTCAGAAACAAAAATCCCAGCACAAGTAGAATGGCTGTGGTGAGGCTCAAAACCAGGTCTCAATAGCTGATTGTGCCTGTACAGGATTCCCTGATTGGGACACAACACGGGCCCTTCCAAAGTCTTCTTCTATGGCGAATGTGTCTGGTGCTGTGTTGGCACAATTCTTACAACCTGCAAGACAACCCAACCTCACATTTCAGGTGTCACAGGTGCTTGAGAGAGTACATACTGATGCTGTGTGAAGGGCGACTAGAATCAGAATGGTCAAATGAAGTATTAATGCAATCAGAGCAAAACATGTTCAACCTTCATTCCTGAGCTCTGAAGGCCTTACAAATGCACAACCTAGGTGTCAGGCCATTTGAGATCATTTTTCATGAAAGGGGAAATGCAAAAATATCAATGGCCTCCCAGTGACTGAAAGATCCATCAAATCAAAGGGCATACTGTTGCTGAAGAACCAAAATATAATTTGAACCGAACTACTTCTGCAGTAATTATCAAGCTTGTGATCTACCACACAGAAACATCTTGGCAGATTTTTTTCCAACAGACCATAGATGCAACTCTATGAGATCTAGTTTTAACCAAAGAGAAACAGGATATCTGACCAATGCAGGTGAACTCGTCAACAAAAACATGGTCACGCTCATGGGCACGATTCAGAAAAGGGTTGGTGGATGTGAGTGCATAGCCATTGATCTCATCATATACCATGCGCTGCTCTGGATCACTCAGAACCTGCAGCTCACAGGTACCAGATGACTAGATTCAAATCCTAGTGTACAAACGCAATAATGAGTGGAAAATCAGAGCACAGCTACAAACCTTCTTTATTGCCCATCTTCATGGTCTCTAAAGAGTAGGAAATCCAATACATGCAAAGCAACTGAATTTGCAAAAGAGACAGGTAATAAAAAGACTGTGTGAAGTCTTGACAGGGCACCTCATATATTTCATTAACAAACATACAGAAGTCCGTCGACTCTGGATGGTTGCCACTTAAGTCTGGGTGGCAGGACTTCATGCACGAGTAATAAGCCCTTTTTATCTCATCTGCAGTTGCATCCGAGTTCTGCAGAGACAAAGCAAAATATATGCTTTAGTTATCACAAACTAACACATAACACAAATCAAGGGCTGTCACACAATCCTACAAACAAATCCAGGATTCCATTCTCTCAAAAACTGTTTTCCACATATTCTAGAAGCAAGCTTTTCACGTTCTCCTTCCTATTGAAGAATCTCTGATTGCTTCTCAGAAAATGTCTGGCATACTCATCTGTCTGCAAACCCTGTTCTATGGACCTGACAGCTTTATGTCTGCAGTTTGATCTGCCACATGTAGGTACGTCATCTCTACAATGAGGATGTGCTCCGGTTTGAGAGATCTTCTAGTGGAAGCATCTTCAGTTCGGATGCCTGAAACACAGTGTAGAAGCGATGAAACAAACAGAACGGCAACAAAACAAAACAAAAAAACAAATCTCTGGAAACAGCACAGCCTGGGAGACAATACCAAGCCAAGAACGGAATAGAAGTCGTCGGCAAGTGTTTCGCCATAGAGGTCAATGTCGCCATTCCCCCCTATCCTTGCCCGCACTCCAGTAGACCTCCCGCGGATCTTCGCGTCTGCCGGAACACCTTTGATGAACACGGGAGCGAAGAAAGAACTCGAGGCGTTAGCAACTCCTCTAATGCCCTTGCATGTCATTGCCACCGATGGTAGCAACAAAGCCATGGTTATAATGAGCCTTGGAATCAAAACACAAAACCGACGACGACGACGAGTCTTTTCTTCTTCCTAACCTCGGCGTCAATCACTCCAATCACAAACTGATATTTTCTTCCTTCAATGTGCCCTTGCTCACTACAAGCAAGCAATCTCAAGGCTGTTATTGCCTTGGTTCTGCTTCAGGAAACACAAGAGAATAGCAATGTTTCTGACGGCACAATTCCTCCTTATACAGAGCTCCAGAGCTTGCAAGTGTAAATCCATCTCCCTGTGTGACTGACTACTAGGCACCTTTCCTTCTTCCCCTTTCACATCCTTGTCAAATAAAGCTCCAGGGAGTGGTTACATCGGCATGTCTCGAGCACCAAGGACACCGAGTGCACACACAGATACACATACAGAGTTCAATTTGCACAGAGCTTCATGGGATGCAGAAACAAAGGCGGACAGTAAGGACAGGTTTGAAACGTTTTTGGTGAATCTTCTTCTTGAGCTTCTTCTTGATGGCCCGGTTGCTTCTTTCTTTCCACATGCTGCCAAAACAGGAGCGTTAAATTTTCGTGTGCAGATGCGATGATTCTTCTGCCGCCTGGCGTGTCGGGGTTGTTGCTGCTGCGATTGCTGCCGTGTGTGGCTCTGGTTCCATGGAGCGCGGACATGCGCAAAGAGACATCCCTCCTTGCACGACACCGCAGGCACGCACGCACGCCGGAAGAATCACGCGCGCACGCAGCCTGCAATGCACAAGACGGCCCACCAAATGACCAGAGCGCCACCATACGCGCCGTGACTGGTAACCGCCTGGTATTGAGTTTTCCAGATTCTAATAACCTACCTGGATGACACGAGTATCATCCAGGTAGGTTATCAATCTTTACATACTAACACAAAAAATATATAATAAATAAAATAAAATTATATATATAACAGGGAAAAAAATATTTTTTATTTTTTTAGAACCAGTGTATAACCAAAGGTTATTAACCGGTCATTTGATAACCTATCCTTATTACCGAGTTCAAATCCAATGAACAACAATTAAATTGTACAATTTTTTTGGTTCTTAGAAAACAAGGAGGACACAAATTACATAATGCTCAAAATTGGGCAGTTTAGGGTTTACCCAAATTGTAAAAACCCTAAAATTGTACAATTATTTTTTGTCCGTAGCAAAATAAGTACCTATTGATGGTGGAAGACATGAATTGTGCAATGCCCAAACTTGTGTAGGGGATCATAAATACATCGACCAAAGCTCGTTAAGGTGCGTATTTTACATCCTCCCACCCATTGCTCATGAAAATCAAGATGCATTTTTTTCATCCATGCAATGAATGATTGCAAAATTTTCATCCAAGTAAGAAGGGTTATGAAATAAGTGGGCCAATAAAGAGCCCCGGTGGGTTGTACCTTGTGTTAACTAGTAGGCCTCCCAACTTAATGTGAGGGGTTTCTTGGTGCAACTTCACAAATGTGTTGTGTGATCCCTTTAGCCTTAGTCAATGATTTTAAGCAACCTTACTTAAAACCCCTTATAATGGTGTCAAAGTTTTAAATGTCCAATGAAATTCCCTTCATGCACATCCTCCTCTTTCATTGAAAATTTCTCATTAGAAGATGTCAAACATGTGAATTTGCAAGTCTTCAAATTACTTACAAGCTAAGTTTTTGAAATGCAAACTAAGTTTCTACACAATGCCCTTTGTACTTACTTTGATGTATTGCTCTTAGGTTTGAATTATTGTGTACTTTTTACATCTTTTGACCTAGTTCTTGCATTAGTATTTTCTTATTGGTCCAAGGTTTTTTAATGGTCCAAAAGGTCACTTAGCTTATTATCATCACGCTTTTCTTCCCATATTTTTAGGGGATGTTGGTTGGGTTTCATTCCTATTGTTGCCATCGCCCCTAATAACATTTTTAAGGACTTGGGCACTTGTTGTTTCATGTGTTTTGTCCTTTTGATTCTTGACTAATTGATGTATTTTCTTGTTTAAATATTTTATTCAATTTGAATCAAACACCAACTTTCTTTTCCAACACAATTGAAATTAGCTTTGAACTTCCTCCCCTCATGGCTAACATGTGTTTTCTCCCTTTAAAAAAAATTATCGAAAAATAATTTGAACACTCCATATCAAAATGTTTACATCATCACAACCTTTTCAATATTCTTTCTTGTGAAACATCACATGTCAATTACACTTGCATCATTTATTTTTCAAGCTTTTGTCTAAGCATTTGGATCACAATTCAACGTGTCCTTCCAATGTTTTGCCTATCATTCACAATCTTTTCCATCACCTTACAAATTTAACTTGAACTATCATGTGTTGCTATATCAAGCCTTTTTTTGGTTATAACATGTGTGATTAACCCATTGGGTATCCATATATTTTAATGTGCCTAAGGCAATGAACACACATACATATGACACCATGATGTTTTTGCATCATTGCAAAAGAAGTTGGTTTCCATGTGACCTGAAAACAATTGCATGTGAACTTCCATCTTTCACATTTTAAACATCTAAATTAATAAAACCATGTCAATGGGTGTAAATGTGTGGTAAGACCCATCATAAAACCCATCCTAAGGCAAGCAATATCTTTAAAATTGACCTAGGATCTAACTAGAAATGAATTCAAGCTATTTAAATTCAACCTAAGACCTAGCCTATGAATCTTAAAACATTTTTTGCAAGTTTTAGGTCTTAGGTATATGTAGGGGGTAGGGTCTTAGGTTGAGCTAATGTTTTAGGGAATATGAAGTTATGAAATGGAAGATTGCATTAAGTTTTTAAAATTTGGCAAATGCAAGCAATGATTATTAAGTCCAAGGAAGTTAAAGTCAAAGTTCAAACCAAAAGATGATATCAAGCCATGCATCTTTACCAATAGGTAGCATGTTTACATGTCATGATGAAATTATGTGGTTTTCCAACAAGTGTAAAAGTTATTGTTAAAGTTAGATGTTTGGTACATGTTATTTAATGTTTAAAAATGGGTGGTTGGTGATCCCTTCCTCCTCTGAGAATTAAATAGACACGAAAATGCATTGTCTTCTCCTTTGCAACTAGGAAAAAATCTTTTGTTTTTATGGTTTTTTGTCTCTTTTTAATTATAGGGAAGAGTTATTTTCTAAGTTTTTGGTGTGACAACATGCCAAAGATTTAAATTCACTTGATTGCAAAATGGATTTCATGTTCAAGAGTGGTTTTGTGTACTATATCAAAGGTGGACTTGTCAAACACCAAAGTTGTCACACGTGTCAAGTCATTAACATAGAAGACTAAGGGTGGTCAAAATGCACAACCCTCCCATTTTGCCATCCCCATGTATCCCACTTTGCCTTCTTCCTCTATCCAACAATGCACAATTATCCCTCCGCTAGTACCTCCTTTTTGTGTTTTTGTGACATGGTACTAAAACTAAAACAACCACTATGCCAAAAACATGGATCTATGACTACATTCATACAACTACATAGTTAAATAAAACATATTATTTATACTAAAGTTGGCACAAATGACTTGTGCCAATACCCATATGTAATCATATGAATGTAGTCATAGATCCACGTTTTTAGCATAATGAACAAACCATGACAATATTGACCAATGTGACACAAATGATCATCAGTGTATTCAACCTATACCTCTTATAAAGCATTATTACTATTGATCTCAAAAAGATTTAAGGTCAAGGTAAATTTGTTTTGTTTTTTGTCCAAATGTTGCAAAAATCAAAGATGCTTCAAATGTTAAAGGTTATTTCAAGACTAGCATACTTTGATGTCACCTTTTGATGTTAATGGGTTATTGTTGTAATGTGATGAATACAAGTTTGAAATATGGTGGAATGTATTCAATGTCATTAATACATGAGCATGTGAACATGAGCTATTAACTTGTGAGCATGAATTTATGACCAACAAGGAATATTTTTGTCACATGGTCGGAATATTTGGATGAAATATTTTGACCATATGGCAAGAATATTTCATTCATTTGGCCATATTTGACACACCCCCAAGCTCCTTGATGGACTCAACTGCAAATCCAAAGGTGACAACAATGGAAGGAGAAGAAATTTGGGCACTCCCTAGCTTGCAACATTTTAGGGGTAGAAGGGTGTGTTGAAGTTCTAGGATGGGGATTACGAAGATTGACAAGCAAGTCAATTACTCACACAAACTTGCACAAACCAAATATCAAGTTGGTTAGTGTGTAGTTGGAACATTTTTGGTGCATGGACAAGCCACGAACAAACACATACTCACAAGATTCACCACGGTCCATACTTGAAGGAAGCCACCACCTTCCCCTTTATAGTATTATCTTTGCCTGGCCACATGACCAACACCCAAATGTCATTTTGTCCTGGGACTCCCAAGTGAGAATCCCGAAATTCTCAAAATTAGGGATTTTGCAATTTTGGTAACCCATAACTTTATGTGTAGACCTCCAATTGAGGTGAGGTCTAAAGCAAAGTTGTAGTTATTGTCAAAAGCTTTCCAACGGTATGTGGCAAATCACCTTCATGCAAAGATATTGGAGCGATTCCTGACTTTTAATGATCAGGAATCAAATTGGCAATTTGACTTTCGGCCCTTCTTTTAACCATAACATGTGTTTCAAATACCCAAATGGGTCATGCAAGCCCATTTTAAACATCTAAATTTCAAAAGCTTTTCAATGATACAAGGAAATATTCAATCCAATGAATTTTGACCCTTACAATCGTTCTTTGAATATTCAGGAATTCATCGGGACTTTACCTCTGACGCGCTCCCAAGTTCCTAATTAGACCCAAGATGGGTCTAAGTTACTCAAACAATGGAATTGTGAAGAACTCGAGGCACACTCCCAACTCTCATCACTAAAAGGGGTAGAGGGGCGTGTTGAAGCTCCGAGATGGGACTAGGAAGAGTGACAAGCTTTAGTTACTTATTTGAACCTACACCAAACCAACCATAAGTTGGTTAGTACAATTTATGGAGCACCCTTAGTGCTAAAACAAACCACGAGCAATTCTGGATTCACAAGACTCAACACAACCCGGATTCAGGGGAAGCCACCACCTTCCCCAATATAGTATTTTTTGTGCCTCCCAATGGCACCCACATCCAAATGGCTTTTTGTCCCAGGACTCCCAAGGAGGAGTCCTGAAACTACCACAATTTGGACTCCCGCAACTTTGTGGGAGTATAACTCTTTGTTCAGACCTTCGATTGGGACAAGGTCTAAAGCAAAGTTGTAGCTCTCATCAAGAGCTTTCCAACGGTGTGTCGCACTTTTCCTGTACGCATCAGGTTCGGGTCGATTCCTGACTTTTAGTGGTCGGGCATCAAATTGGCAACTTGACTCCCGGCCTTTCTTTTTACCATAACTTGTGCTACAAATGTCCAAATGGCTCTTTTGAGCCCATTTTCGACATCTACACTTTGATAGCTTTCCAATGATATAAAAAATGCCCCAATGCGAGGTGTTTTGACCCCTATAATCGAATTCTAAAGTATCAAAAGTCTCGGAGGACTCCCAACACCCCATTTCGGGAGTGTGAGTCTCATCCTCACACTTTCTCAAAGTATGGTTGCGACAACCTCCCAAAGTGGGAGCTCACTTGGGAGTGTGGAGGCTCATTCCCTCACACTCTCTCACACTCTCGAAAGCATGAAATGTGACTCTCAAGCTTCATTCTTAGCAAGCCCTTGCCTTGGGCTTGTGCTAGGGTTGCGACAATATTAATCTTTTGGATGGATAAAATATTTTGTCCATGTGAATGAAAATTATTTTCACATGGGAGGTGAAAAAATGGGTACAAAGTGGATGCAAGTTTTGCATATTTTAATGTGTGGAGCTAACAAAAGAAACTGAACAATGTTCACTTGGGATACTTTATGAAATTATTTGCACATAAAACAATAGTTGCAAAACAATTGATCTTTACATTAATTTGCCAATCAGAGCTCTAAATGAACAATATTTAAAACCCTAATGAAATCAAATTATTTATATGTTTTTAAATTTATACCCTCATAATGAAAATCAATTTCTATTATGATTTCATCCTATGTAATCTATTTCGCACTTCCTAGAACTACAAATTCTAATGTCATTTCTAGTTATTTAAAAAAATTGGCACAAGATAACAAGCAACAAACTTCATCGCAACTCCAAGTGGAAAAATGGATGTAATTTTTTGATCTCCCCAAAACATGACATGTTGCAACATGTAATAGATGTGTTTACATGGCACCCACTTCCTTCATTGACCTTAATAACATAATCACAAAATCCAAGCAAATGCAAGCTAAGAAGTTTCCAATTATAATCTCATATTGTCTTTGGTTTGGAGCTACACCAGAAATAAAAGTAAATATTCATCCATATCTAAGTGCAAAAACCTCCAATAGTGAGTTCACAACCACTTCAAGAAGTTGACTAACCTCCCATTTATTATAGTGTAGTTTAGACATCTCAAAAAACATTGTCTATTTAATAATTTTACCATTCTATGTTGTAGGCCATGCCATCTCCTTGAACGAACAATTAATTGGAACAAAACCTTCCCCACCAAATAAACTTCGAAGAAGGATATGTAGTTGTTTGTTAAGAACAAACCCTAATTCCTCGAGAGACATTATGTCATCCTAGGTGAAGTTGGTTTTTGTTTCATACGCCAATAGTGGGTATGACTAATTTATCGACGGCACGGTTTTGTTTGGTATTGCCCACACAATGACTCATGTTGTTAACATAAACCAAAAGTTATGAAACTTAAGGAGTGCACCAAGGAACTAAGACCACAAACCAACATAAGTTGGGGCAAGAATACCAATTACATACATCTTGGAAATTATCCTTGCAATGCAAAAATGTTTCATGGTGTTTTGTAAAGTTCAACATTGTACATGCAACAATAGGGGACAATGTTCTATGTGCCACATTCCATCTCCACAAAGCACTTATAGGACATCAACACATCCATCAGAGGGAATTGTGTATGGAAGCTAACCAAAGTTAAAGCAAACCCCTTCCACTTGCACATGGGACTTACCAGATAATGTGTGAGAAAAATTGACATGATCATGTCAATGGGAATCCCCTTTTAATCTAGGAAGCAAGTTTGACTTCTATTTGCAAGAACCAAATATTTCATCACCTTCCAAGTGGGCGATTTTGGACATCGAGGTTATGCTAGGGGTGCATTTCTAAATTGCATCTACAAGTTGAATAAAATTGCTAGACATGGTCGCTCTTCACAAAAGGACTTCACTTATGTTGGGTCCCTAACCATAATTACCACCTTTCTTGAATATGTAATATAACATCATTTGCTTGAAAGTTCAAACATAGTCATCAATCATTACAACATACAAACAAAATCCTCTTTCCCTAATAGTTGTACCTAAACATTATGCACAATTTTTGACAAGTTGCAGATAGGCATGTTTGCAACCTCTTTTAGAAAGAATTTTTGTAGAGCATCATAAATTTATGTCAACCTCCTTTTTACCTATGTTATATATTTTTTGGAAGATATAACAAAGATGCATTAATAGAAAATAGGCCAAAATGTAACCACTCTATTTTTCACTACATGCAACTATTAGTCCTTTCTGACTACCTTTGGACATTTTTGCAACTATTTCTTCTATTGGTCATAATTGTGACTACATTGCAAACTAGTTTCCAACTATTTTGGTTTTCATCCTTCCATGTAAATTTCTACGTAATATATTTACTAAATATATTGTGCCCATATTACAAGTTTATCAAAACTATTTTATTATATTATTTTTATTTTTAATTATTTATATTATATATGTATATTAATGCAGTAATCACATATAACAAAAAAATGAAAAAACATTATATTTGATTTTAAAATTAAATAATATTATTTTATTACATCATAATGAGGACGATGATATTAATTTGGGAGGAAAATTAATAATATAATTACAAAAATAAAAACCATTATGCCTACTAAAATTATTATTATTATTGATAGTTTACAACATATATACAAATTGACATAAAAATAAAAATACGAATAATAAAATAATTAACCTAAGTTAATTAATAATTCCAATAATAATTTTATTATGATTTAATATTTCTTTATTTATTTTTAAAAATTACTGAGCTAATTACTAAATAAATTTAATAGACTATTGCATTATTATTAAATTTTTAAAAAAAGACAAATGTAGTTATTAATCATTCTTTAATTTATTGAAAATAATAATAATCATAATAAATCATAATTGCTATATAAAAATGACATAAAAATATATAAAATAAATAATAATAAAATAGCTAACTGATACTAGCTACGAATTACATCATTATTATGATTATAAGTAATCAAAGTACTATTACATTATAGTAATTGCTGAAAATTTAATATATAGTTTCAATTTTTATTTCTCTCCTATTATTAATTATTATTAATGAATGATTATTTTCTATTTTATTATTTTATAATAACTAATGTAATAGTTATTAAGGGAATAGATTATTATACAAATGCATAAATTATTTTTAAAGGGAAATAAACTTGTTAAAAATATATAATACATATTTCAATACCTTATAAATAAGTATAATGCGGGAAGTAATAATATGAATACTAAAAATAAAATAGTTAACCTTGGCTACAAACTACCTACAATAATATTTCAATTATTGTCATTGTTACTATTAAATATTTATATTTATATTTAATAATAAATATAAAAATGAATAAAATGGGAATAATTATCATAAAATAGTTAGCCTAGGCTAGTTTTTAATTATATTATTATATTTTGAAAATAAAATAAAAATATTTATAGTTGAAAATTACTAAGTAATAATTACTGAATATTTCAGTTATTATAATAACTTATTTGGTTTCGAAATATTAATTAACTGGTTCTTAATGATTGGCTATTTATTTTCATAATTAAAAAGTTATCTCGTATAATTAAGATTTTTATTCGAAAATACTATAATAATCTTAAAATAATGAGCAAAGTTGATGTAGTTAATCTTTTTTTTTAATGCATTAAATAAGTGTATGTATTACTCATTATTTACTTATTTACAATATATTTGTGATATAAAAAGATAAATTTCCATATTAATAATTATTATTTTAGATAAATATAAAATCATTGTATAATCATTGTAATTATTTCATTTATTTGTTAGCTAGAATTATAATACTTGCAGAATTAATTTACAATTGAAATTAATTATTCATCATCTATAATATACAATTTATAACATTAGTTCTTATTTAAGTTTTTTAGAATAATCAAATTTAACTAAAATAATTAATATTATGACCATAAGTACATGGATTCTAATATAATAAATTAAAATATTTATTCTTCTAACTATTGCCCATAATAAAGCAACTTTATAATTAATTATAAATAATTATATTTATTAATTATAAGTTACTCCAAATAATTTATTGAAATAAATCAATTACTGTACTTAATGTAAAATTGCTTTTAAATCATTGTAATTACTATAAACAAGAATTAATTATCGTATGTGCAAATTTATTTTTTAATTGAACATAATTATTCACAATCCATAATTGATAGCTTTGAATCAGAACTAAAATTTTGGAAAAATTATAATGTAGTTAGAATAATTGTTTTAATGATTGTAATGGCAAGAATTATGACAGAAAAAATCATTTTTTCAATTATGTTTTAATTTATTTATGATAAATATTTTTATATTAATTTCACGATAATTTGAAAAATTAATGTACGTTCAACAAATTATTGTATTTATAGTTAATAATTTACCAGCAATTTTTTTTACTTCACGGATAAGTTTTTTACAATAATTATGTAATTATATAATAATTACTATAATTGTTTTAATAGTATTTTGTTAATGAGTAATTTGTGGAGGAATTGTTTTTTGAACAAAAAATTGTTAGGTCATTATTTGTAATTTGAAAATATGTATTTATAATAACTATTTTATTACATCAATTATATTAGTTTTCAGATTAATTATATCATCTATAATTCGACCAGATTTTTAAAAGTAAGGAAATATTTTTCAATATTATAGTTATTTATTTATCTATGAGTTGTGTATTGACAAGTTGTGAATAACTAGATTATTAGTTAGTTAAATAGTAAAAAATTATTAATTTTTAAAGTAGTTGATAATGAATATTTTATATTAGTAGTGTATATTTTATATTTTAAAATATGTTAAATTTTATCATTATTAATTAAATGATTATTTAATTATGTAGTGAAGCATATTTTTCAATTGTTTACAAATTTAAAAACTATGAACAAAAGGCACGAAGAAAGTTTTGGAATCGCAATTTAGTTTGTGAAAAGTTACAGTTTCAAAACTTATTCCATATTGTTTGTTGTCCAATCCTATTTTGAACATTATATAAACAAGGGGTATGGTCATCCAATTATACATTAAAAAATTTGTGCACATGGATATTTATACTTTAAATAATTAAATATTGGGACATGTGGCAACACATCATTTGCCCTCAATAGTGACTAAAATAGGTGAAAGCACGTTATGGTGAAAACAAAAAGTTGTCACAGTTTGACAATTTTTGATACCTATCGAACTTTGATATATCGTGGTGGATGTTCAAAAAACATTTTCTAACTAAAATTTACAATTAATGGTGGTTTACATCGCAATATATCATTGTATCATGAAATTGGAGCAAATATGAACAAATTAATTACTAATTAGAGTACATATTCACTTTGTGACAACCTTGTCACAATGCTACAATTATAATAAAAAAACTACGAAGGATTAGGTTTAATGGTAGTTTATCCATGAAATTTTGCATATGTAAAAAAACAACCATGAAGAAAAATCTTTTTCATTAAAATTTTCAATTTCTTTTCAAGTTGTGAATTTCATATCAGATTTTTTAAAACATTTATTAGTACATTTTGTTATAATAATGCTGAACATTGTGGTATTTTTAAGTTGTAAAATGTTATTTCATTGAAAATGTAGACGGGCTAAATGTTTTTTTTACCATTTTACACAATAAAAAATGGATTTTCAAAATTAATAAAAAATGGAAATCTTTTGTAAAATAAAGGCTCTAAATCAATGCTTATAAAATTATTGGGTATTTTTACACAATGATAAAACTACCAATCAATTGCATATTGATGGGTTTAACAATTTATTTTATGTTTGAATTTCAATTTAACTACATGTGATCTCTAAATTTTTTTAAAGTGAGTGAAATCCTATGTGTCACTATTTTTTATATTACATGCAATCCCAATTTTCCTTAAAATTGTACATCTTAATGCACTTTCAACGAATAGTTATAGATTAGTCGCATGTGACAATACATATATAATGACGAACTTAGATTTGTTGATTTTTTCTTTCATCCAATACCCTTTGTTGGTTGTAACTAATGTCACTTACAACAAATGTCACATGTGACTTGTCAAAGGTGATTAAGGGGATTTTAGTCACAAATGTCGGTTGCGACTAAAATTTAGTCATAGAAACCAAACGAAAATACATGTTTTTCTTCTAATGATGGGATGCAATGAAGGATGTAAGAGAGTGTTTAAAATTTGATGTGTTTCATAAACCTTTTCCATTTCGTTACACAAAAGTACCAAAAACTAAACCAAATCTTCAACTTTTGAAATCCAACTTCATCAACCACCCCAAAGGAATACCACCAACATCAAATGACCACATATTGAGCATTATTTTCTTCCAACCATGTGGCATTTTTATACTCATAACACAATCCTTTATGTTGTTCACGTAATTCTAATTTAATTTGTTTTCTTGGTTCTACCTATGGATTGAATTTAATGAAAGTAACAAATACGTTCTTTGTCAACCATTGGTTCACTTGAGTCACCATAACCATACACAATTCACACAACATTTCAATTGGTATGAAAATTATTTACCCCTTGAAATTTAAATGTGGAACACCATTTTTTACCATCACCTTGCTTAATTATTGCCACATCATAAATTGAACATCTATGGTGTTGTATTGCATATTGTAAACAGTAATCATTATTGTTTTATACCAAATCGAATGATAGACATGCACTAATAGAAATCAGCCAAAATGTAACCAGTCGATTTACAACTACATGCGACTTGTAGTCATTTGCGACTAGATTTGGGAATATTGCAACTACAAGATCAAATTTCAACTATTTTGGTCATTCTCACAACTATGACGCAACTATTAGAAAATTTCATCCTATTGGTTGGATTGATTTTACATTTATTTTCATCCATTAATAGGTTGATATGTCCCATTATTCGCAATAGTCACCAAATTAGTTACATCCTAAAAGTATTCTACAATGACATAAGGGTGTATTTTAATGTATGTACTAAAATTATATATAATATGCATACGTATGTATACTATTCATATAATGAATCTCAAAATTAATAATTGACCTCTGAATTTTTTATTCAAATCTGAAAATTGTTATTTCAATTGTTTAAAACATTATTTGAATTTTAGATTTTGGATTTGAACATGATATTTTCAATTAAAATTTAAAGAGGCTTATTTGATCTAAAATTTGATATTTGAATTCTACACTAATATTTTCGAATCCAAAAATTAATATTTCAATTCAGAAAATCATAATTGATTGTAAAAATGGACATTTTAATTTTGAATATTTTAATATAAATATTAAAATTATATTTCAACTCTGAAATTTTTTCATTTAAGTTTTAAAATAATCATTTGATTTGAACCTGAAATTTTAAATCCAAATTATTATTTTGGATTCTCAAAATTAATACTTCTAGTCTGAAAATTATTAATTGAGTCTAAAAATGGACATTTCAATTTTGAATATTTTATTTGACTCTGAAAATTGACAGTTCAATTCTGGAAATTTTTATTTAAATTAAAAAAGCTTATTTGATCTAAAAATTAATATTTGATTTGTACATTATTATTTTCAAATCTAAAAATCATTATTTTAATTCAAAAAACAATATTGAGTTTAAAAATTGACATTTTGATTTTAAATACTTTTATTTGAACTTGAAATTTGATATTTGAATTCTGAATTACTATTTTGGAATCTTAAATTTATATTTTAATTCAAGAAATTATTGATTGAGCTTTCAGGATTTTTTCTAGTAGTGTTATCCATAGTATATCACTTTTATAAATAATTATAAATGATTATTTTTTATTAAACCTTAGTTACACATAATAATAATTGTTGTAACATAGATTTGTATATTTTCGAAATTTATATTTTTATATTAGAAGAAATTAATTAATGTAATTAATGTGACATTACTTTTAAATCATTGCAATTACTTCATATAAGAATTAATTAGTATGTGCATAATTATTTTCTAATTGAACATAATTATTCAAATTCTGTAATTTATAACTTCAAACCTGAATTATAAATTTGGAAAAGCTATAGTGTAGTTAAAATAATTATTTTACTGATTTTAATTTCACGAATTATATATATAATTTTTAAATTTTGTGATTAATCATCTATGATAAATATTTTACAATAATTTTAAAGTAATTATGAAAATTAACATTATGTTTAGCAAATTATTTTATTTATAATTAATAATTAGCAAAAGAAAAAACTTACTTGACTTATAATTTTTTTTACAAACTAAATGTAATTATACAATAAGTAATGTAAATAATTGAATAAATTATTTTAAAAATTCGTGTAAGAATTTACTTTCTAATAGTAATTGTTAATCCATTACTTATAATTTTAACATAAATATTTAAAATAAATATTTTAAAAATTATAATCATTAAATTAATTTTACATTAATTGTATTATA
>Ga0209208_10001512_pt1 | contig 32848 bp, 26 predicted proteins | sample S1TSphfallax_3_FD_187694 | JGI IMG/M metagenome (GOLD analysis project Ga0209208, IMG submission 187694) | Host-associated microbial communities from peat moss isolated from Minnesota, USA - S1T2_Fd - Sphagnum fallax MG (SPAdes) (version 2) | ecosystem: Host-associated > Plants > Peat moss >...
ATGGATTTTAACCAACTCGTTTGTGATGCAGGTTCGTGTAACCTAAAAGCTTGATCTCTTCTTAGTCTAATCCCGGGGCTCCCAACTCGACCCTCTAACCCTTTCTAGAGTTGGAAGCCGGGAGCGTGCTACCAAGTCTTGATTCCGCAACTTGACTTTGTGAGACCTTCAACTTGGTCTCACCCCGTGACTTGGGAGCGCGTCAAGATATCTTTGTTGATTCCATAGAACACAATTATATAATTTCTATTGACTCCATAGAGCACAACCCAACAATTTTCTATGCATGTAATTTATCATTCTAAAGTTTTTCCAACTTGTTGATAAGCTTGTGAATACCCTAACAAGATTTGCATCTCTATGGTCCCCCACTACATGTTAGTAGAACATATTATGTGGGCATTAGAGGATGCAATCCATACACCAATTGATATGGAGTATACCATGTAGCTACCTTGTCAGTTGTTTTATACATGAAAAAATGTAGTAGGTAAATGTCCATTCCAATTTTGCCTTATTAGATCGTTGATTAACTTAGTAATGAAATTAACAATGAACTTGTTAGTCGATTTTGCTTGCCCATTTTCTTGTGGATAACAAGTGGTAGAACTAACATGCTTCAACAAAAAATGATTAATCAAATATTTGATAACATCATTAATAAAATGAATTTTCTAATTTGTTACTAGGGTTAGTGGATAACTAAACTTAACAAAAATATATTCATACATAAATTTGCTATAACAACATCAATATTGGTCTTAAATGCCTTATCCTCCACCCATTTGCTAACATAATCTATGGCTACAAGAATATATTGTTATTTGTGAATTGTATTGTATGTTCAATTAATCCAATAAAATCAAATCCCCATTTCATAAATGGTTCTTTTAATAAAATAGTGACCAACTTAACCAAACTTTGTGTTGTTAAACCTCCATTCATTGGCAAACGTCATAAAATTTGCAGTATTCTATAGTGTCATGGAACAATGTGGGCCACTAATATCTTGCATCGAGGATTTTCTTGGCAGTGATGTCTAATGTGAAATGGCCACCATCAAAACCTTCATGGAGTTCCTATAATATCTTCTATGATTATATAATGTTGAAATTTGTTATCCTAGCCCATGCGATACAATGTTCCTTCTTATATAGTAAAAGGATTTGCTTATCATTATTATAATTCATGGCTATTTTATTGGGTTTTCTAGTTTTAAAAATACCCAAAAATAATAAGTGTAAAAAAACAACCTTGTTAATTTGGACATGTCCAACACAACTAGGTAGTCAAATTGGACCTTATCATTTTGACTAGTAGAATGACTGACAAAATGACTAACCATTTAACTAAGTCAATTTTATACTTAAATTAAAATAAATTTTTGGATTATTTTTAATAAAATTAGTAGGTAGTAAATAGGTTTAAATCAGTCAAAAAGGCACTTAGGTAGGTAGGTGTTAGCTTAATTAATTAACCTAACCTAACCTCAGTGAGTTACATTAATCTAACCTCCTACCCTAGCCTTCTAAGCATGCACATAGGTTATAATTATAAGGTTTTGAAGTTCAAACCTTCACAATGATAAACCAATTTCTTGCCAATGAATTACACCATCAAAGGTGTTCAACTTTTATCAACTTTTTTTTATTTCTCATGTTTAATTTCCACTAATTGAAATTCTTCTTATTCAATAAAAATATCTTCCTCCATTAAGGGCAAAATTGTGTTATCCATGTTGGACAGACTAAACAAAATAGTACCAACATCTAACATGGTGGACATAGGTGTAGCAGGACTTTGTAGGTTAAGTGGATTAGGACTTATGGGGATTGATTCAAATTGGGGTTTATGGCAAGAATATGAAGTGGATTTTTAAAAAAATGTTGTTAATGCCTAGACATTAAAGAACATGAAGAGAATTATGATTCAAAGAAAGGAAGTAATTTTGACATATGGAAAAGCTCATGTTAAAGTAAAAAAATAATTTTGATGATAAAGAGCAAGGATACAATAATATGATTTTTTTAAATATTTTCTATTTCTACCTAATGATATGGTCTAAATATCACACTACAAAAGTGATAATTGTGCATATATGTATTTTTAATGCATTTTTGGTTGAGTTTTAGTTCTGAATTTTATAATTGTTATTAATTATATTCTTTATGTTTGAAAATAACGAGTTAAAGTACAAAATTTCAAAATGAATGTTTCTAAATGAATAATGTTAAAATTTATAAATTAGTATTTACCATCTTCCTGTTCCTGATTTTGCTTCAACATATCTTTCTTCTCCTTTATTCTATCCATTGACTTTAACTATTACTACACATTATGCTTCCTTTGATTCATCTGGAATAAATTCATCAGCATTTCGTTAAAAGTTATTGTCCTTTTGCCCTTAAGACCTTCTTTGTTTGAACTCCTAAGCCATGATCGTATGTTTCATAGTTTCCACTTCCTAGGGTGTAGATTTAAATTCAGTCTCCAATTCCAACTTTTTTGCTTCATGTCTAGTCCACTCTAGCTTAAATCTTGACAATTCAATCACTATTTAATCCATCTTCTTGTTGTAATGTGCCAAGTGTTGGAACATTCTAGCAACCTTAAAATGTTCACATACCTCCTAACACAACAATCTAGGGGTCTATGGCATTTGAAAGACTACAATACCTCCTTTAGATGTTTTAGCAAATGGCACTACACTTTTGTAGATTTGATATATTGAAGCTCATGTTTCATAGAAACATGTGGATGAGGATGGCTTATCCTCTTGCTATATAACAAATCTTGCACAAATTGAAAAGGTGTTGGAGATTGTGAATGAGGTGGGAACCATCTAGCAAAGTCTAGTTCTAGAGACGTAGATTGTCTCCTCTACTCATGTTGCGGCTATAAATTCAAGTTGTGAAGCATTCCACTAAAGCTTGGAATGCATGTTTCTTGTTTGGCATGTAGTTTTGACTTGGGAACAAGTTATAGTGACTTTAGTCTTTCTACTTGCTCTTGAGGTTGTTGCCTTGGAATAGTAAAAGTTGATATTACCTCTGGAATTTGGTTCAATGTTCTTTTCATCTACCTTCTCTTGAAATTCAAAGTTTCTTCCTCTTCATTGAAATCTAATACATTATGTTGACTTGTTCTTTGCCCCTTCCTTTCTAGCTTTGGACTTATCATTGGTGATTTGCTAAATGGCCTTAAAGGATGTTTGGTTATCTATAACCTATCCTTCAATTCTAAAGCATTAACCTTGGATGTTGAGGCTTGTTGTGCTTTAGCAAGTTCTTGCATGGTTAATATTTGTGGATTATTTTCAGGAAAAAAATGTTGCATCTACACCTTTATGACCAATGCAAAATGGCATACATCCTTCTTGACATCAACTTTCATTCTACCCTTGAGCATTTTGTCTAAGATGTTGTTTACATAACCAATCCCTATGCAACTATCTATACATGGTGTTTACCCAATTTACAAAATTTCCCTAATCTGCCATCATTATTTATGGAACTAATAAACCTTATATTTATGGTAGACTATTTGGATAAGCACAAGAAAATGATCATAGGGTTCTTTTATTTTGCTAACACTCCATTATTTTGCATTTATGTATGTTTTAGACAAAACAATGCAAGAAAAATAATTTTTACAATTTATGTATTTGCATGTTTTAATTCTTTCCAACCAATGTTGGAAATTTTAAACACATCTATGATGACATGCTTATCAACAATAACTACTTTCTCCCCTATCCTAGCATAAATTGTCTCCTCCTTCTTTTGCTAAGTATGGAAAAACTCCAACAAATCATGGCATGGTGTTTTCTAGTCAATTTCAAACAATCCCACCAATTTTACCTTAGATGCCCATCTCTTCTTTATAATTCCCATCCTCACCTTGGTAGTGACTTTCTTTAACTCTGGGTATACGATTACTCTATGGGTGTGAATATCAACCTTTGTGGCTTTCATGAAAGTATTGACCTAATCTATCAAGCCATTCTATCCTACTTCTTTGGTTTAAACACAATAATTGAACAATTAAAGTTTAAGGAACATGGTGCATAATGTTGGCAAGAAATAATTGGAGATGAAGATGGTGCTAGTTTTGTTGATTATTTTTGTGCTTGAAGAAAAAAATGTAGATTGTCGTCGTCTTCAAAGTTTGATAACACCACCATTTCAAACGCAACTTGAAGAAAAAATAGCTTTTGTTTCCAAAGCACATGCAACCACCTCTAAGTTTCATTCCTTATTTTTGCTAAATGATGTAGATTCTCCTCAATTCACCTTCTTGCGTCATAGTTTGGAGAAGAAGATGGAGAGTGAACTTTAAAAAGTTGCGGATTTGTGAATCCCGAATGTGGAATTACACTTCTTTCCTCATTTCGTCTTTTACAACAACCATTTTTTCACACTATTTCTCCTTCTCTTGCTCACTCACAATGTTTCTCCTTGCCTTTTCCTTTTCCCTCACAATTATCTTCAATTTCTGAACAAATCTTTCGTCATTCATGTTGCTTAGATGAAAGAGATGAAAAACGATGCAAGTATGGGATAATGACTATTCACAAATGTGGTCATGGGAAATTGGCGATTGTAATTTTTGTGTTTTTTGATTTGTCACTTCTACTTTTAAGGTTTCCACCTTTGAAACTCTACACCTCCTACTGTCATCTAACAATAAATGAAAACAAAGGTCATCCAATTCAATCATAAGAAAACAAAATTCTACAAGATTTTTGCATTGTTGTTTGATTTTCTAAATTTGTACAATATGTATTGTTTCATGACGATTGTCCTCTTATTTGTCATTAATTGCAACATCACATTGTCCTTCCCAATATATAAGTGTAAAACCTTTTGCACTTTATGCTTCATCATACAAAAACTAATAAGGTTTTAACTTGTTCATGTTAACAAGTATAGGGTTCGAATTAAGCTTGTGGACACTATGATTAAAAGAATAATATTATTTGGTAAACATAATTATATTATGTACGGACCAAACCACTTCTTGGTGAATTTTCCAAGATGTGTTTTCTATCCTTTTGGGAACCACAACAGATGATCCCTAAATTTAAACTTATTTTTTGGATACCTTTGTTGATTCTAAAATGCACAACTCCATTACTAATTAGCAGTGGTTTCTTATGCCTATAGTATGTCAATATGCAGTTTCTCCAAAAAACAATTGTCTACTAATGGAAAGCATAATAAGATTTGGATATCTTTAGTCCCCACTAAATGCCAAAATAACATATTATGTGGGCATTAGAGGATGTAGTATATAGACCAATTCATTGGAATATACCATGTGACCTTGTAAGTTGTTTTGTAGGGAAAAAAATACAATAGGTAAAAGTTCATCCCAATCTATCTTATTCACATTAACTAATTCAATAATGAGATTCATAACATAAACTTATTAGTTGATTTTGCCTACCCATTTCCCCATGGATAATAGCTGGTAGTGGAACTAACATGTTTCAATAGAAAATGGTCAATTAAATGCTTAATAACATCATTGATAAAATGAGCTCTTTAGTCTATTACTAAAGTCTATGGACAACCAAACCTTGTAAGGATGTACTCATATGAAGTTTTAGGTATCATTGTTACAATAGTCGTTTGGAGTGCTTTCACCTCTACCCATTTTGTTGCATAATATGGGGCTATTAAAATGTATTTGTTACCTATAAATCTCCTTGTTGGTTTGATCAATCTAATAAAGTCCAGCACCCACTTCATAAATGGTTATTCTAGGAAGTAATTACCAATTTTGCTAAACTTTGTGTTGTTAGAATGCTAGTTCTTTAGCACACATCACATGTTCTATAATATTTTGTAGCATCATTGAACAACATGGACCACTAGTAACCAACATCTAAAATCTTCTTGGCAATTATGTCTATTGCAAAATGTCCACTTGCAAATCCCTCATCAAGCTTTCGTAATATCTTTTTATGCTTCATTTGTGGTTATACAACATCAAAGTCTATTGTCATCCTATATTCTGAAAGCTTTTGCTATTTTTGGCAACCTTTACTTTTGAATAGTGGTCAAGATTTTAACCATTTATCCTATCTACAAATAATCCTTTAAACCTCCTTCAATTAGACCAATTGTAATTAGAACAAAACTCCATCTATGGTTTGATCAAACACACTTGTTGGTTTCTATAATATTTGGTAGCCTAAATATTGCATCTACCACTACATGTGTATGTCTTAGCTTATCTACTACTGTAAATTCATATTCCAAAAACAAAAACAACCATTTAGCAATACGACCTAAAACATGTGATTTGTTTACTATAGACCAAAGCCATATGGTCAACATAGAACACAAATTTATTACGTAGTAGGCAATGTTTGAAGTTATGAAGTGCAAATACCATAGCTAAGGCTTCACATTTTGTGGTATATAGTTTCTCTCTACACTATTCAAAAATTTAGAAGCATAGACGACATGTTGATCATGTTTCCTTGTCAAATTATGTGCTAGCATAATATCTACAACTAACAATGATGCATATGTATGAACATGAAACTCTATATGCCAATCAAGACATATAAAAATAGGTGTTTCTATATACTTATGTTTTATCAACTCCCAAGTTGTTTAACATTATGGGGTCCATGGAACTTGTTTTATCTTCCTCATGAATTTAGTAATTGGGGCCATTATGGATGCAATTTTTTTATGAAACACAAAAAAATTCATTACAAAACTCCACCCCTAACCTTCGTTTTGAAATATATTTGCAAATTTTCATATTTTGTGATGTAAATTTTGACACAAATATATTTCATATTTTCAAATTCATAAGTGTTTGTGGGAGTTTCTTTTTAAATAAATTAGTTTAAGTTTAAAGTTAATGCAATATATTTGAATGAACAAAAATATTTCAAAATATGATGTCCAAATTTACCAAAAAACACCAAATGCAAAATTTCTATGTTTGTGACTACAATTTTTTAAGGACTAATGTGCTTTCACCCCATTTCCATTTGTAAGTTTTACCCATGGTAAAGCTTAAGGCCATCTATTATGAACATAAACTATTTAAACATATGCAATATATCATGAAACATTGGAAAAGGTTTTTAGCATGATTCAAACTTCATGTTAAGGTTTAAATTGTTAGGTAGCCTAACATTTAAATAACATTATAAAGAAAAAAATACCTATGCTAAAGTTAGCATTAACTTAAAATGTTAGTGAATAATTTGATTCCCATTCACACCTAGGTTAATGTTAAGCTAAATTAAGATATCAAAAGGTAAAGCAGCTTACCATTGTCATGATAGATTCACACCATCATGATGAATGTTAATGGTTAGTAACCACAATTATGATTGATTATTACCATCAAGATTGCTTTATATAACATTGAGTTAAAAGGTCATTTTTGGCCTCTTACATAACATTGAATTAGCACCTCAAAACTTTAGCTTTTGGGTCGACTTGAATACACAAATGTTAACACCAAATTAACACCACCTACTAACAAGGATGCCACATCATCGGCAATGCTACCTGCCATTACATATGTTACCACACCAAAAACTAACATGTACATGATTATGATTATATGATTAATCATATAATCATATGATTATGTGTGAATGATGCTACTATATTATGCCTACTTATAAGCTTATAGGCATAATATCCTATCTATTCAAGGAGGCATCTATCTCTTATGGAAGGTGGTTTAGGTTTGTTTTGTTTTTTTTCGTTTTGTTTGTCACATTAAGATCTCCCAAATGACAACACTTCACATTGCATTCTTGGAGCCAACTTCCATGAGATGGGTGCATTGATGTGGTTTCATAATATTTAGACCTATGGTGCAAGAATTATTTTTATTAAAAATTGCAATGCATTTTTGGTATTGTTGGAAAATTGCAATGAGTAAGATTTTGTGAATAATTTTGCAATTTCTAGACCTAAGGTGTAAGCGATACTGAAATTTCAATAATCATTTTCATGGGAAATCAATAAATTTTCAATTTTCAAATTGAACTAATTAGGTAACTAGTTCACACTTGGGTCAAGTACATGTCACACTATATTCATGGATATAAGGTACCCTCCAAATACATTTAAGAAGTTTTTCTAAGTGCCTTTCTATGTAAGGTAAGGATTGAGAATGGGGTTGTTTCAAAAATTTGGGTTTAATGTTAGTGTATGAATTGAATTTAAGACTCAAATCCCAAATCCACTTGGTTTAAGGTCCTTAATCCTTACTTGACATAAAAACCCAAGAGAATTTTGCTCCAAAACATCATATTATGTTGAAAGGAAAAGAGGCACCTTAATTGTAAAGTTTTTCATTTTTGTTGAACCTTCTAGGCAAGGCACCATCTTGGATTGAGGTAGAAGGTTTTACTATAGGGGAAGTCCCACGACTGAAGGATTTCCTGGTTAAAGACCTATTAGATTATTTCCATTCTTTTAGGGTTTCTTTATGTTGTGGTCAAACAGTTAGTATCACCTTTCTTCATCATTCATTTCATCGTTTTTTGTGATTGTGTGTGTGACTCTACATGGCAATGTTTTGTTGTTGTTTCTATGCATGTTAATGCCATCGTCGCTATGCCTGTTTATGGAAGTTGAGCACTTCACATGCTTTTACCTTTGCACTTCACATGTTTGGAATTTATTTCTCGTAGATTTCCTTTAATAGTTTTTATTCCAAAGAGGTTTGTTGTTCATTGATGGAGGATGTACTAACATCTTTGAATGAATGAGAGCTTAGAAGTGAGAGTCTCATAGGACTTGCACCATTGGATTTCAAAATTTCTCAACTCATAGATGCAATTTTGCCAAATGATGAGAACATTGTTCCACACCCATCAATGGATCTTGATTTGGTACCTTTGGAAGCTACAATGTACAAATCTTTGAAATTGCAATTCTTTAATCATCTTGTGTGTTATTCTCCATCTTGAATCCCAAACTAGGTCAACAACATGTAGGACCTTACCTCACACATGATCATTGCGTCTCCATTACTTTACTAGAGTTTGCAATTATTTCAAAGAGTGATGATGTCAAGAGCATTTCGTGTGTTTTAGGCCCTATTCATGTCAAGAATCAAATGTCCAATATTCCAAATGTTGAGGCTCCAAATCATCCTAATTATGTAGTTGATGTGGAGGACAATACACAACACCACCAACAAACAAGAGAACTTTGATGAAAGAGTGCTGCTGAGTTCATCTCAGGCTCAGCTCCTTCTTCGTCATCTCCTCATCCTTTCAGACAGAAAAGCTCAGAATGTCTGGAGGGCCTACTATCATGTCTGCCTCCAAGCATACATTGTTCAGAAGGTGGTTCAATGGGAACAACATGACCAAGCCTCGTGGTGGTGCACCAAGCCCTTTGTAGTGTCAAGCACCTTCTTCAATGCATACAATAGAACTCCAATGCCCATCATGTTAGATCCATCTGATGAACCGACCAGATCAAGTTGTGCCATTTGCTGAAATCCTCTTTGGAAATTTCTTGATGACTATGAAGGACATGTTCCATTTTTGCATTAGCTTTAAATATCATGTGGGTGGTGTGGCAGGGTATCTATGGCTATCCAATTGAAATTCAGCCCCTTTTCTTCATGGCATTGTGGTCAGCCAAGATTTGCTGAACCAGAGGGGGAAGGGAAAGAGTCTCTTCAGAGTATTGATAAGTGACTTGCATGCATCAGGCTTTCACATGTGCAAATACTTCTGGCAGGATTGTGCCCAGCTCAACAACATCTATCATTATAAAACAGAAGAGTATTCCGATACTGCAGTCAATAAGTTCAATGTGATTCAAGATTCAATTCTGGATTGGGTGTTTGACTTTCTACCAATGAAAGGTGGTTACTTTATCAGAAATGTAAGCCCTGCTCTCATGGATTTCCAGTGGTTTGCCATTGACAACTGTATAGCTATTCTCTTGTCACTTGCAACACCTGATCCAGCTACAGCTATAATGGACCTGTTTGAGGAGAATTGGCAAGAGCTTATAGGAGACATGCCTCTCAAGGTTGTTTACCCTGCCCGGGACGGTCATGACTGGCAGATTGTGACTGGGTGTGGTCCAAAGAACACCAGGTGGAGCTACCACAATGGTGACTCTTGGCCAAGTAAAAAAAATTCTGTTTGGGTTCTTTCAGTGGAGTGGTAAAGCATATGTCACAGGTTCAAGGCATGAAGGTTGTCTCTCTTTGTGAGTATGCTGATCATCAGTACTACTGGTTACTAGATCTAATCATGACAATTTTGACATGATTGTCCATCATGTTGCATGGGTGACCCTTGAGCTAAAAATCCATCAGTTCTGTTTTGGGGATGCAATTCTGCTCTGATTGTTAACAGCAGCATGCATCTTGTCAGCCAACCTCAAGTTGCTCACCATGCAAGTAGAGCAAAGGTTATCAAAAGACATATGGCCAGAGTACTATGATGGAAAGCTAGCCTGTTACATAGGGAAAGAAGCTCAGAAGTTTCAGACATGGTCAATTGCCAGTTACCTTGTCGCCAAGATGATGTTGGAGGATTCTTCACACTTTAGCACGATTGGGTTGGAAGAAGACAAAAAGGTGAAGAAGCCTTGTCTGACTTGATCTGCATCATGGACAGCTTGATGGATAGGTAGAACTTCTTTCTCCAAGAACTTTTTTGCATGTACAAGAGCACCAATAGCAACATAAATATACATTAGACCCTCCTCTTGCTCTGTGGTAATGAGATCAATTTATGGACAGCGCCCTTGTTCCACCTTGGGCAAAACTATTCCCATGGAATGTGGATAGAGGGGGGGATCACCTAAAACAGGATTCCACTGAACTCTGAGATAACACCACTCTGCAATGTCCTTGTTCATCCAGCTGAGAGGGGGTAAATTATGTTAATGATCAAAATACAAAATTTGACCCAAACTGGAGGATGAACCAGTGTGTTTCTACCATACTTGTCATCAACAATACATTTGGTTTCGTTCTGTGTTAGCTCACAATGGCAACATTCCCTACCATTGCAAGCAAGACTTCTCATGAGCTCTGCGCAATTGTCATACACAAGATGGAGTCAGTTTTCAGAAGATAAATTCCAAGCAACAAGCAGCAATGACAAGAATTGAAGAACATCATTTTGGAACGCAGAAGACTCAGAGAGAGACCATTGAAAACTTCCTAGTGGAATTCCAACATGGAGCAGACTCATCAAGAATTTCAAACCTACTCACACAGAAGTGAATGCAAATTGGGATCTGCAAATTACTCAGAAATTCATTGAACACAGGAAGTACACTCCTCAACTTTCCAAAATTTCTACACGGATCAAACTGTCAATGTGGAAATTCTCTAACCTGCAGCGACGAGACCGCCGATGAACAGAGTGCGGAAGGTGGTGCTTTGGAGGAAGTTGCCTGGGACTTTGGTACCCCGGCGACCATCTAGTAACCCTTCCTGCTTTATCCTGTACCTTGTCCGGTAGGGATCAGCCATCCTTGAACTTGCTAGTTCTTAGCCCTGTGCTGCGACAACATGCCTCCAAGCCAATGATCACTCCCGAATCAGTTTTGTTCTCAGGATTGTTTTCATGATCCTCAATCAGTCCCAATTTATGCAATTTCATAAACCTGGGCTGAAGTTGGCCATGGAACTGATCATTCAAGACTAACGGACGCTAGTGCTCCTACCCGTCACCCCCTCGCTCAACAATCTACCAATTCATGACTGCATGTTATAATCTTGAGTCCCAAATTCCCTCTCCATTGATTTAGTGGGAGGCGGAATGACTTCTCAGGGACGGGATGCTGAATCTACAACACACTCTCTGTCAATCAGATGCGATCTCTCGGGCTTGAATTGGAGCAGCAGAGTACGTCAGAATAATTGCAAGACCCACGTGCCCTGAAACTCACGTAGAGTGCGCAGCGAGCTCCCCTGTCGAAGTCTTTTGGTCACAAATCAGAAATCGCCAGCTTCAGCAATCTATTCGGCGGCTAGATTTCTACCGATCCGACCTATCGATTACAAAAATATACCACACACCTCTCTCCCACATCAAAACGCCCGAAGGAAGGCCAAAGTTTCTTTGCACCCACAGACTCAGAGACTAACGGCATAAAAATACTAGCCTGACAAAACGCAAACAACAGGGAATCGACAAGCAGCAGAAGAATACTTTTGCATCCTGGCACAACAATTAAACTGTGGAAAAGAAAAAGGATGGAACGCAACAATTCATGTGCAAGGAGAGTGGGGTGAAGAAAACAGCTGAAGATTTGCCATGTGGAACTTCTTAAGCAACCACACGTGTAGTGTTGTTGCGGCTGGAACAACCGTGCAAAAACCGTGCTCCTGGCATGCCGCTACACAAGAGCATAACAACGGACCTAATTTTGGCTTCCCTCTGTCGCTATCTCTGTTGCTTTCTGTCTATCTTCTCTCCTTTCTGTTGATAAAAAGCCAAAAGCAAGCTCTTTGAGACGATGGAACGTATCTGTTTCTGTCGTGCGACAATCCGAGAGACGACAGAACGAGAAATTCCATGAACGAAAACGAGAGTAACAAAACATGACAATTTTTTGCATTTCTTTTGCAAGGCAGGGGTCCAAACAACACTCATCATCGTCAATGGAAAATTCTGTTGCTAAAGGAGTTTCAACTACTTTTTGATTGCCACTCACATAGTTTGTTTTCTTCAAAGTGAGAGTTAAAAAAAGTCTCTTCTTCAACTGGTATGAACTCAGATCTGGAGAGAACAGCAGGACAAAATACAAAACCAACAATATCCATCTTTCTTCTCATTCATACCATACAATTAGTGTCTGACATTCTAGCATTTCAATACAGAACTTCCATTTAAAAATTCACAGTTTAGATTCAATTGCATATTCTGAACCACAGCATAAAATTAGTACAGGAGTTGCACACCTTTTGTATGCACAAATTTACTAGCTCAAACACCATCAATTTGCTCCTTCAAGATCTTGTTTTTTCTGCTTACAGAGGTTTGAGTGTTATAACAGAAAACTTCCAAGATCATGAGTGATTGGAATCAGGCTTTGGGACTAACTCCCCAGGTCTCATCACAGCTTCTGCTCTGCCAAAGTGCTAAAGCTCATGATGCCATATGGACAAAGAAGCAAATATATCAGCATTCTTCATAATGCTGAATGCACATTGCTGAAGTTACATTGGAAATTGTTCACAATTAGAGACATTAGGCAAGTTCAGAAATCTTGCTGTACAAAGTTCAAAGTTCAGAAATTTGCCTGACTCACATTAATAGGCTCTGCATATTAAAGGGATTTATGTCATTTTGAACACAAATTCTCGGTATAAGTAGTGTACATCAAACATACAGTGGGCAGCATCCATTTGCCAATTTTTAGCATAACCGTGATGCCACCCAAAAATTCCTCTTGGTCACATCACAAAATGTGAGATGCAGCAGCAGACATTGGGCTTCAACCTCTCCCATATGAACTGATCAAGGTTCAGGAAAATGAGTATTTGTAATTTAGATATGTTTGTTCTGTTGTTGCAGACTTCTAGAAATCAGAGAGGTGCAATGTTGGATGAGAAGCCAAATTTTGTAGACAAGTGTGGTTGCAAGATATGTTCATCCTCTGCTTCATGGACACTCATCCGATGGTTCTGATACCACTTTGTCCTTGCTGTTGCCATCATTCCAACAAGAGATACATCTTGTTAGCATCATCACAAATAGCCATTTCAAAGCAGAACAGTTGACAGATGCTTACCAGCAAGCTGATTTGGGAGGTTGAAGTTGTAGTCGTCTTCGACACTGTGGCGTTTGAGATAAAAGTATACCAGTATTATCACTGCAAGCACTGCGGTCGAAGTCCCAATTACTATACCTATCTTGCTACCTGTAGACAAACCCCCTCTCCAGAAAGGTGGACATCTTGGCAATGACGGTACTCCGCACAGCCCTGCATTGGATGACAGGTTAATGAAGCCACCATGGACTCCCATGGAATAGATTGGAATTGGAACCTGCCCTGACAATTGGTTGTTGCTCAGTAATCTGCAGTGGACAATGAGAAAGATTTTATCAAAATCCTCTTGTTATACACTAGTGGATCCTTCCTGTTGAGATTGTCATTTGAATAGGTCAAGATCAGACTTTGGGATGTTTCTGAAACAAACATGGGTTCAGGAAACCTGAAAGCTTACAGTTGTCGCAGCTGCTGTGACCCAAGACTGGCTGGAATGTTTCCAGTGAGAAGGTTTCCCGACAAGTCCCTGTCACCATGCCCATTGCAATCTTTACAGGTTGCATGTGAACATCAATCCAGGCTTGCTAATCAGGTAACAGATCCAGGCTGAAATTGATGGTGTCTGTGGTGTAAGATGCATGCAGAAACATCATTGTGGCATGTTCAATGTAAGACAATTCTAGCACCATTGTCCCAAAGCCTAACTCAAAAATTCAATCAAATATGGCTGTAAATATGCTTTGACTATAACTCTCACCAGCTCAACGAGAATGTAAGTCCTCACAGGAGAACCCAAAGCTCTTGAAAGTTGACTAAGCCTCAGGAGTGTTCTGAATTCTGAGCAGCAGCAGTAATTTGTCACAAGATAGGTTGGTATCCATATAAGAAATGTGAAAATCACTTACACACTGGTGAGGCTGTTTAGGCCTAGCCCTGCTGGGATGCTGCCTCCTAGCATATTGTTGCTTAGATTCCTGTTAGTAAAATTCCATTGTGAGACATGTAGTAAGGAGCGAAAAGATCCTGTAAGACTATAGTGTCCTCTTACAGCTCTCCTCATAAACACAATGCAATGTCACTCCATCATCTCATATCTTAGATTCTTAAAACCCCCATCAATGAAGTTCAAACAAATTCCAAAAGCATTCTAAAAGCATGGCAGGCTTATTATCCGTAAAATAATAATAATCGTGCTATTCTACTATTCTTACAACAATGGGAAGCAGCAGAGGTGCCACTCACAGTGTGGTAAGATGAGTTAGGAGAGTTATCTGATCACTGATGAAGCCTTGTAGACCTTGACCTGAGATGTTTCTGCACACCATAACCAGCACAACATGTTGACAAGGAGTGCAACTGCTGCAATCAAAAAATTTCATAGCAATGATGCTGACAATTTGATGATGGCACTTCATCACCGGGTGCTTCAACAGATGCCAAAAAGAAATGTCTTCATAAGTATTGCAAACTTCTCCATACCAAGGAACCCAAAAGATACCAAAAAGAAAGTCAAATCAGTTCGTGCATTACCTTGCCTGCAAAACACCTCCACCCCTCTTCTAAAAAAACCTGAATTGGTCTTTGAATGCTGAACCAGATAATAACCTCACTTATCTACTGTTGTTTTAAGACTTCTTTCAAGAGTTAATCATTTGCTTGATAACAGAGCTCCTAAGCAGTGACTGGAATCAGTCATGGAATGATTGCAGGATTGGGTGAAGGTTAAGCAACAGTGCAGATATGGAGAATAAGGAAGGGAGCAAATACAAATTTGTGATTATAAGCCCTGATTTGTCCACTGCTAGGTTGCATGTCACACCTTCCCATGGATCCCACCTGACATCCAGATCAGAACACCCTTTTAGCATCCAAATTCACTTCTTGCTAAAACCAATCAGGCTGTAACTGAATATAGATGCAATTCTTATTGCACAGGGGTGGGTTGATTAAATTCACCTAGTAGGGGCACAAGGATCTCCATTCCAACCCATCCTTTCTGGAACATTTAGAGACATTCTCAATGCCTGCATGGCCATGGCTGCAAGCAAAGTCCTTGAGAGCATACTTTAATTAGCACTTCTCCAGCATTCTGTTTTCTTTATTTCCACCTAAATTTTAGAGATGTATTTGTTTCCAAACATGTTATAGTCTTGCCCTTCCTTTCTAGCATCAAGATCAGCTGATCTTCACCATAAAAATGTATCTTCTGTGTCCCTGGACAGAAGGGAATGAACAAATGCTGATGTTCTGACAAGTTCATGTCAAGTCAGATGTCAGCACAGTTCTGACAGGTTCATGTCGTATCTGTTCAAACTTGGCAAATTATTGCTTGAGACATGGCAACTTTCATCTGAACACTCCTCACAACATTGCTCCACTACACGCACCAAGAAACTTAAGAATCTCAAATGTCTTGATATTCCTGATCCAGAGTTGAGACTGCCTTGGTTTAGAGTACAACTCACCTTCTGTGACCTTTGTAGTCAGGTCTGCAGTCAGCAGTGCATAAACCTCCAGCCCACATATCAATGGAGGCCCAATTTTTGCCTCAAAGTCTATGGTCAGGGAGGACCCAGTTAGGTTGACCACAGTGAAATGCCAGTCATAAGCAGAAAATGGCCCTCCTGCCAATTTGTAAATATCAAGACTGGGGAGCACCACCTGGTTGTTGATACGAACATCAAACACTCGTTGCCCCTGTGCCTTGACACTTGGGTCAATCTCTGCAAAATGCAACCATATTGCATAATCCAAGTTTGAATCAACCTCAAACACATAATTGATGCTCCCTCCCTCAGCCAAGCTCCGACATGCTTGGTAGAGCTTCTCTGGGAAGTAATTTGGTGGCAGTGTGGTGTTCAGAATATTCTGAGTTGTTGTCAGGACGGATTTAGGGCTGAAGCTGTAAAAGTCATCTTGTTCCCATCCTCGCCCCAATTCATCAGTATCATTTGTAAACCCAGGCCCAAATGACTCATAGCCAGTCATGAGCCTGCCATAGTTCACCAAAATAACACTCTCACCTGTGCTCTGAGAATCATAGGAAAGCTCATCAACTTCAAGAAGCTCCAGAGCTCCAATGACAGGTGAGTCAGTGGCAATGCTGTAGAAACACACAGTTGCTGCCCCATCATGAATGAATGCAAAAAGATCAGAGTATGCACCATTTTGTGCAAAGTAATCCTGCCATGGATTGCGCCAACTGAACACCACTGTCCCCTCCACTGAGACATCAAAGCTTGGTGAATGCTGTTGCCTGTCATAATCATCATACACAAAAAACATGCGAATGAAGTACCGTCCATTTGGGACATTGACCACATAACAATTCTTCTTTCCCATTGCAATAGGGAAGAAGCGCACAGTTCGCTCCTGTTGTTGTACAAACTGGCCTGGATCCAGCACAGTAGCAGGAGCTCCACCAGTGAAATACTTGTCTGACATCCATGTCTCATTGATGTTGTTAGTGAAGTCAACAGATCCTCCACAGTCTATGCGTATATAATTGTCTGTAGAGTACACGCATGGCAATCCCATCAGCAGGGGGTTTAAGAATGACACTGTGAACTGAACTCATGCCTCCTGGCAGGTGAACATTCAACAATTGGTGAATTCTGCTTCATAAATATATGAAGAGCTGACATCAAAGGATTAAAATGCAACATGAGTATAAATTCTCAGCTGCCACAAAAGCTAGTGATACCCGTGTGACTTTTGTGACAACACCATCTTCAAATTCCAAAAACTATCAATGTGTCATGCTTTCACAATTTGCTTTTGTATTGAAAACAGAAATCAAATGAATTTCAATCTATTGTTTTTCCTCATGAGATTTCTGTTCTTGTTGAGCTCATCTTAGGGCACCTGGATTTAACAGATGTGGTGCCCTAGCAAACCTTCCCTACTGACATTGAGTCTACTGTCTTTCACTTATATCATTGGCCAAAACATGATGTTTGACAAAAGTGATTGCAATCTGCTAGAGAGATGAGCAAAACTGAATGGGAGTCAAGACAAGTTCAGGGGCATGATACTTGGGGTTGCAGATATATTCAAGATCCTTCCACCCACAGATGGACTGTATAAATTCATGGTCAGCAACTAATAGCTTTAAAACAGTAACAGCAGCAGAAACTATGATAAAGACTTTGCAATCCCAAGCCCAATCTGCCAGAAAGATAGTGAGAAAATCATATCTATGGGACAGCAGCAGAGGAAACTCTAGCACAACACTTTGAAGGTAACCGTTATCTCAGTTCTGGACAAATAAAAACAAATATGACAACAGTGAGTGTTGTCATAACCTCGTGAGCGTTACTCTCAAAGTACGAGACCATCTGCCATGAGAATCTCCCCATAGTTTACAACCAGAGGAGCAGCTTGTCACGGGAAAGCTTTGCTACTGCTCAGTTGAGCGTTCCATCTAGGAGCGTAATCTCTTTTCTAGTATGCACAGAATCCAAAATGGTAGGGCAAAGTTGCTTTCACTGTCAATCGTCAACAACACAAGACGCCTCTCCCAACACAATCTTCGAACCCTAAGTCTGATGCGCCTGGCCTACTGTTTCCCCAGAGATACGGAAGCCTCCAGTTTCCCTCCATACCATCGGGAACATTAGCACACATTCAGGATTATTTGAACTTGCAAGCAGATGCAAGAAAGCAAGAAAGTCAGAGACATTAAAACCCACAGGGGCATTGACTGAATGCCCATAGCCTCTATAGGCTTTTGGTTTCTACCTATTGAACTCGGTCTACTGAGCTCTCCCCCCGCCAAATCGCAATCTGCTTCAAAAAGGAGCAAGAAAATATCAAATCAAGCATTGCTATGAGCTAGAGCAGGCTCAGAGGACTTGCCAACGGCGTTGTTCTGGGCAGAGACGATGGCGTAGAGAGCGATGAGCAGGATCCAGAGGAGGCACCAAGCCATGGTAATCGGAAGACAGAAGACGAGTGTGAACCAGCGGGGTCTTGGTTTCCCACCGCTGAAGGGGCTGCACAGCGCCGCACCCTCTCTCACAGGGCTGTCCATCCAGCTGCAATGCTCCGGTTCCATGGTGCAGCAGCAGCAACGACAAGGAACGAAGAATAGTAAGTTCGCAGAAGACAACTCCAGGGCCGTGGCAGTGAAGGCAGCTCTCCATCGCCCGGTCTTCGTACTCCCACCGCGGTGTTTTGCAGCAGCATGTTGGGGGGAGTCACGGATTATGAAAACCGAGTAGCGGCGCAACCCAACGCCGGACCCGTAGACTGTCGCGTGGTGCCGATCGCGAGAAGAGTGCCGCAAACCTCGATAGCCACAGTTTCCCTTATATATGCACAAACTCGGCGCGCGTGTAACAATAGAAAGGCGGAAAAACACAAACACAGACGCACGCATACGCACACAAGCAATGGCGGGGAGACCTGATCAAATCATTTTACACACAAAATATGAATTTTTTTCTTCCCCTCAGTAGCTCTACGTACTTTCTACTCGATGGATCTATCAGCGTGTCATCTCCAGTCGACCAATGTACACACTCAATCGACTTCATTCACACGGCCGTATACATCAGAATCGATAGCATCTCCGGTTCAGTACACTGTGCAATCGATCGCTACTTCAATCTGTAGCTCGATGACTTGATCCGTCGTCCCCAACCACTGCACAAATCGAACTTCTTTTTTACTCGATGGATCTGTGTGTTGTTAATTAAACAGCATTTCGAGTGGCAATCAGACTGAACAGTGGAATTCAGATGCGATTTTAATACTATTATCTTCCGTCCAGTACATTGTACAATCTATAGATTTCAATTATTGAATCTACCTGTCCACCAGGTGTGATCTGTGGTCCACATAGTCTCTCTTTTTCAAGTCCGTCTGGTTGTTGGTTTGTTTGTTCTGTTTGCTGGCGAGTGCAGATATACAACAAACAAAAAAAGGGTTCAGAAAAATGGATATTTTTGTTTTCCGGCGTGGTTGTTTACTTCTTCTTTTTCTGGTGGGTTTGTCTTTTTAGGGTGAGAACTGTGACAAGAAGATGAAAAGAACAAGAGGATTATGACGATGAAGTGCAATAAAAATGATGAAAATTCCTGGCAAACTTCAGTGAGCCTAATTTCTGAATTTGGCTATTTGGGGGAACACGACAATCAACTGAAAAATGGCAGCAAGAAATAGTTCGGTGACGATTAAGATGACAACGACAACCACGGTTCGTTGTTTCAGATGAGGTCCTCCTCCTCCTGCTCCCTGGTGATTCCCAGTGAATGACACGATACTCATGTATACTAGCCTGCACGCAGCCCTCGCATTTGAAGGGCCGGGTTCGTCGGACTTCGGACCTCTCCCCAGTGAAGGGTCCTGTCAGCGCTGCCCTTCAAATTGAAGGATTTGAGTTCAACTTGCCCTTTCAAATAAATCCACAAAGAAATTGAGCTACCCGCCTTGGTTACCTTGTGAACTGGAACAGAAAGAAAAAAGTTCTTCTTGCCCACCCACGACATTTTTCTCTATGAATTAAAAAAGATTAGACCAGTGTTGCACAATTATTGAGAAAATGACTGGATATCAACAAGGGTCAAAGGGTAGGTTATTCATTATCAAATGATAACAAATCAAACAGCTCGATACCCTACTTATCTGGTTTATACATACTAAAGACCTGATGAGGCTCTTATGGGCTGGCTATTGCTTTGATGCAAACCAAAAATTGACATGGTCCTTTCTATGTCTTGTCCAGTATTCACAGGTTCTTGATTTTTACAAGAATCATATGGTATGGGTTTCAATTTTTTATAAAACTAAAGACTTGTCAATTCTAGGTCTAAAGAATCTTCTTAAAAGTTAAAGATTCCAAGTTCTGGGTTTGGATCATTACCAATTCCCATGTTTAATGGTTCTTACTTGGAAAAGACTTGTTGGGGTTTGAAATGTATTCCCAAGTTTATTAGGAACACAATGTGACAGTAAAGATTTGGCTTCTTCATATCAGAGGGTTCAAATAATCATTAATCATCACAAATGTATGTATGTAGTTAATTGCTTGCAATTGTAGACAATCTGCAATATCAGATGAAAAATGATGCGTTGCACCTGTATCGCCATAACATATTACAAGGCAATACTCAAGTTTAAAAAAATCTCCTACTTACCATCCCATTTCATAGTCCATGTGAACATGAGTTAATTGAATGAAGACAAAGTAAGTTGGATATAACAAAATTCAAACAATGGAAAGTTCAAAAGGAAAACTAAGGGAAGAGGGCATGAGAAGTAAAGAATTTTTATTTTTCTTAAATGAAAATTTGTATGACTTTGAGGACAAATCAAGCTCTAAAATATTCCATACTAAGAATAAGAAGTGCTTAACATAATAATTGCGATGATCCCAAAAGTTAAAACTTCATAAACAACTATGTTTTCATTAAGTGATCTAGATCACCCTAAGAAAAGCTCAAAGAGTAAACTTCATCCTTAAAAATACAAATTTTTGAAAAGGGAAAGTGGGGATGGGGGTTAATATGCAATTATACACTGATTGTAGGGTTAACTTTTTATGATATGTTTAATAAATAAATAAATTACATTAGTACTTTAAGATGATACCTACATGATGATAATTGGGTCATCCAAGTAGGTTATTAGATTTTTAAAACTCAATGTCAAGACGTTATCAATTTAACTAGTTATCAAAAAATTCAGTAGCTAGTTGGTAGGTTATTAGTAATCAGCTTGATAACTAGTCCAAAACTCAATAACCAGCCAACACTGGTTTTGAACCTGAACCATACTAGTTAAAACAAGGACTAAGGCCTGCCAGCGCAGGTCCAAGGTTGGACCTAACCCCTGGGTTTTGTGGGGGCAGATCCAGATCTGGATTTAGGGAACACTAGCCTCGTCCTAAGTCCGTACAAGTTTTTGAATTCTCAAACATTTTAAGCCTTTGAGCTGTGACTTTTTATTTTGTTACTTTTTTTGAATTTTAGCTCCACTTTCAGCTCCCATTTTATATTGAATTTGATCAGTATGGGTTGGTGATTATGAGGAGTGCACCAAAAATGAGTATTTTCATTTGATAAGTTTCATGCACAACAATTTATCTTGACATTATACAAGACAATTATCAAGTTGGGTATTTAAAAACCCAATTTCTTATGCATACTAAGTGGGTATTATAAAAGTAGCCTTGGAAATTAGTAAATGGGAGCATTGCTTAACCCAAGCAAATTGACAGTAAACAAAAGTCAAAAAATTTAAAAATTGAATCATTTGATTCTAGTGTGAGACACAAAATATTCAAAATATTCTTGCCCTCCAGCTATGAAAAATGATAGAACCAACCAACATTGGATTAGACCCCTTTGAAGGTCGTGGTGCACCAATGGAATCAAAACAAGAAAGCAAATGTAAACACACATTGTTATCAGATGGTCAAAATACATATATGTACCTAAGGTAGGAATAACTCACACCAACTCTTCGTTTTTAATCAACAACATTTTCTTAAAACCTACCTTACATTCCTATGGCTTTTTATCTAATTGTTAATTATACATGGTTTGAAATTAAATTCAAAACCTTTAAGAATGAAATTGATCATATCACTCCAAATTTCCTTTCATAGGCTATCTTGATCTTTTATATGGTGTCAAAGTTACAATCTAAATTGTAAACCTTTCATACAACTTTCAGAATTACCCACAAGATTGCCCAAACATTATGATTTGAATATTCCATCTTGTTTTCCCAACATTTCATGGTAGATAGTTGCAATTGTCCTTTTAGAGATTTTAGACACTCAACATTGGACCTAAACCCCAACCTCTCAAAAAAAATTCCCCTTACACAAGTAAACAAAACCCAAGACAATAGATGGTTTCCAAGGAACATTAAAACTAAACTCGAAGTCCTCACATCAATAGGTACCCATTTTCTATCCTTGTAACACAATTTAAATCCTTGAAACTAATTCAAGTATAAAATTTCTGATGTTATGAACAAATTTGTTGTGTGATCTTATGTTGATGCCTATAACCATCGTTGTCACCACACTCACAACACATAACATAAAAATAACCTAAATTGTACACCACATCCAAACTACCCCCCTATCTAGGACTAAGGTCCCCTTAAGCCAAATAACATTACAAAACTACATGTTGGAAATCCACCATGCATGAACACTTTGGTTCCAAAGCAAAAGGACCACTAGGCCAAATGTAAATGTGAACCCCATTGTTAGTTGCCTAATTGTAATCCTTCAAATCCCCAGCCAAATGTGAACTACCATGGAAAAAAACTTTATATTTGTTTTATTTTGTGACCCTAGGGAATTTACATCTATTGGGTGCACCAAAAGCAAAACCATTTGCCAACTGACATTTCTTCCATTAGTGGCATGAAACATCCCATATGCCAACCTCGATAACACTTATCACAAATCAACATAGTGGTAGCTCCTAAAGCTTGCTCACACAAGATACATCATAGGCCAGCTAGAACCACGGCTAAAGATGGGCCCATTAGGCCATCCACATCGGGAAGATGACATGGTGCACAATTACACACATGGTTTTTGCATGTTTGACCATCTCAACCTTCTAACAAAAACATTCCAGAAAGTTAAACCTTTCATACACATAAAACAACACATCTTGCAATCACATCCAAAATAGTTGGTGTTGTTTATTGCAAGTAAACATAATTTCATCACTCAACCCTCCAAATTTGAAGTCGATAACCACCTCCACATATAGTCACATAATGGAAAGTATCCAAATGTTGGGCAATTGCCAAACTTTCCATAGCCATGGGCATAACATGTTGGAACAAGGTGGTTCATTGCTCACATGCCTAAATCCACACATTAGGATCATTCATGTTGATTATTTCCATCAAATATTATCGAATTGAAGCTAGTAACTTGAACTCATGACCAAACAATAAAAAGTATGGTGAAAAAAATGAAAGAGAAGTCTGCCAACTTAACCTATACCCCATAACTAACCATGGTAACTATAAGTCTCAATCTCAAATATGGCCCTTATGGAGACCATACTTTTGCAAACCCCCTCTTCACCATCTACACCATTCGCTCAACTAACCCGTCTACCTCATGATGATCTCATGAAGTCGTTCAATGATCAATATGTGTTTTCTCACACAACTCTTGGAATTCCCCACAAAATTTTGTACTTTAGTTAATGAAAATTTTGACTGGAGCCCAAACCTATTAAAGTACCTTATCTAAAAATGAATATGTTACCCTTTCATTACTACAATTCAACAATGGAACCAACTCCAACCACTTGGAGAAATGTTCAATCATAACCAAAACATATCAATTATGTCAAAATGTCAAACTCAATGGGCTAGCAAAATCCAAATTCCATTGGTACCCAAGCCCCATAATTGGTAAGGGTTGTAGGTGAAGTGTAGGTGCATTGAAGGATGCCCAAATTCGATCATACACCATACACCTAAACAAATTGCTAAACTTGCAATTGTATCCCTCACCACTAATATTGTGTTTGGAGCAAATTATATGTCTGTTGGACCCCAAAATGGCCCTAATTCCTCATGAGCATGCCTCAAAAGGCTCTCACATTGTTTTGGGCAAAGCACAACCTTCATTTGTCCATCTACCCACATTTGTAAAAAAGATCTACCCACTTTCCCACTTGAGGCTACAAATGGGATAGCATGAGCCACACCCACCCCTTTGGGACTATTTTTTGGATTATTTTATTTTTAGAATATTCCACAAAAAGTATTTTTAAAAATTATAGTATTTTGATAATGCTTGCATTAAAAATATGTCATTGAAAAAAAATTCAAGTTGTTATACATGTATTTTTTATATTTTTTAAAACATTGGTTACACTTGTTGTGTTATGTGTTACCATGATTGCACCCTTGAATTGTTTGGCCTCATGCATAACATGATCCCTTTCCTTGGGTGTTACTCCAATTGGAATTTCACCTTCTTGTAAATATGAAATGACAAGTGCATCATCATAAATATCCAGGACACCATTACCTTCTAATAGAATTGAAATTTAATTTTTGCAAAATATTTCACATTACTGTAACAATAGATTTGCACTGCACATGCATACGTTCATTATTTTTGCCTTAATTCTCAACATTTTTAACATTACCATTCATTAACACACCAAATTCATGGTTATTTCATAAAACCAGAACCTGCACTTCAAAATACATTATAAATAAAAACTCCAAAAACAATATTACATTTCATTTCATCATATTCTCATAATAAAATAATTCACACAACAATATGAATATAAAATTCATTGTAGAAGTTGGTGTTTCTTTATATTACTGTAAACATGAATTAAAATTATAGTAGAATCCCATGTTTTGTTGAAAAAAATCCCAAAAAAACAATTATAGTTTGTGGTATTTCAAATCAAAGTTTGTGGTTTTCCACTACAAGTACCTACAATTCCTCTCACTTTTCTTTCCCAAAACTGTCTAAGAATTTCTTTGTTTTCCAAAACTTTCTCCTTTACAACAATCCCTACTTTCTTCATCATGATCAAAACCAACAAGAATTCAAAATTCAAACTAACAAAGTTCCCTAATCAATCCATATCCTAAATGCCTTATTCATCCAAAATCATGTACTCATCCTACCCCCTTAACACCCTCCGACTCCATGTCCACATCATGGGGATCCCCATCATCCACACTAGTTTGAGATACATCCCTAGAACACCCCAATAAAATAAAAAGGTATCAAAGGCATGCCATCTCGGTACCGCCTCCAAATCCACATCACCATGCCAACAAGTTCCAATGGTATCCTCTTAATTGGAACATGAGTTCCAACTCAACCCATTAACATCTCTTTTAACCCGACTAGGCCTATGAATTATATCAAAGTCATACTCCTACAAAATAAGTGCCCACCTAACTAACTTTCCTATGAGTAAAAATGATTCCATAAGGAATCTTAAAAGTTGGTGATCGATAATCGAAATGAATGGGCTACCATAAAGATAACATTTGAATGATGAAACAATTCACACAACCACAAAACACTCCCTTTCATATGAGTTGTACTTGGCCCCTGTCTTGTTGTTGGACCAACTAGCATATGCAACCACAAACTTTCAACCATCATCATCAAGTTTGGTAAACATAGCTCCCAACCCCTACAATGCTCTAATCAATGTGTAATTGGAACGGTCATCCTCAAATGGGTCACCTCAAAATGGGAGTTGATGAAACATGGCCTTCAATTCTTAAAAGGCCTACTCTTGTGTTTCATCCCAAATGAACTATTGGTCAATTTGTGTCAGTTGGGTTAAAGGTTTGGCTATGCTACTAAAGTCTTTCACAAACCTCTGGTAGTAATTACACAAGCCTAGAAAAGTTCGTAACTAATTGACATCTATTGGTTGGGGCACATGTGAAATGGTTTCACCTTCTAAACCCCCAATCCACCTAGATAAATCATGTGACCTATGTATTCCACCTAAGTATGAAAAAACCAACACTTGCTTGGATGAAACTTAAGGTTATGTTCTTTAAGTCCTCCAAACACCTCGCATAAATGGTGCACATGATCTCCTTGGGTTAGGCTAAAAATAATAGTGTCATCAATGTAACATTTGGCAATGCCAACACTCAATCCATGACCTTTTGAAATTCTGCAAGGGCATTTTTCAAACCAAATGGCAAAAACTTCCATTGGTACAAACAATCTTTCCCATGGGGTCAATTTCCCAAAATGTTGTCTTGATTTTATCACCCTACTTCAATGGCAACTAATGTTAGCTAGACCTCAAGTCCAAGGTATTAAAAACCTTGGCCTAACCAAAGGCATCAAAAAAGTCCACCAATAGGGACATGGCATATTTGTTTGAATGGGTTTGTTTATTCATTGGACGGTAATCCCCACACATGTAATGTTTAGTCCTATTACCAAAAATGTCCTTGGCTAGCATCACTATTGTTGAAGCATATTCACCCTTAGATAGTTCCACCAAACCAACATCTAGCAACTTTATTGTTCAAGCTTGAACCAAGGTTCACTCCACCTCATTAAGCCTGTAAGGTTGCTTGAAAATTGGATTATCATCCTCCAATATGATTCGAATCTCTTGTCCTTTTAATTGATGCAATTCCTTCAAACTAAAGGCAACATCCAATGAAATCTTGTATTATCCATCGTGTTTCATGCATTCACCTCCTATAATTGCTAGTGCCAATTCTTGGGTCCCATGTTTTTACATTCACCTATACCTCGAGGGTGGGGTGATGGAACATCCTTAGCACTTGAGGTTGAGGGCAAGGCCTATGGTTGCTATGCAAAATGTGGAAAGGTGCCATCATGTCATGGTGCCCCCACATCACCAATTTCCTATTCCACACCCATAAATGTCCCTTGGAATCCTTAATCCCATAATTGCTAGGGATGTACTTGTCATGTTGTAACATCACCCCGCCCTTGCATCACCATAGTTGACCTAACAAAAGGTGCAATAAGTGGAAGATGGGGTGGAGTGGGCGAATGTGATTAGCCATAACATAATTGATATATTAAAACCAAAATGAAAATTCATGTGTAGCAATCGAAATCCATAACTTGCCCCAAAATCTACCTACAAGCTCCCTCAAAAATGCCTTACACAGTTGTGGTGCTAATGCAAAACCCCATGGCCTATTCCCTTTCATCTACATTAGGTTCTTCCATATTGGAGGAATGGGAATCCCAAACCATCCATGGGCCTCCATTCCTAAATGCATGAGAATGTGGAAAATTAAAAAATGTTGGTAGGGCTACTTGTGGAAGGCCAACCTTATTGACCACAACCAAAGGTGGTTGGTCATCGTGACAAACCATGCATGAATGGCATCTTGGATTCAGTATGTCATCCACTAAGCATGTGGGTGATCTAAAAACGAGTTCATATGTTCGTTGGATCACCTTTGGTGGTGCTAGGTTAATCCACATCCATTAGAACCAATGAACTCATGAACCAATTCAAACAACATCCACCTACATTAGCTCGCCGATCCAAGCCTTAATTTGTTGCCATCCAACCAAAATAGTTGGCTTAAAATCCTTCAATGGTGGGACATTCTCCAACAAATATGCACATGAATGCATATGTGACTTTTGCAAATGTTGCACAACATAAATTAATTCCCATAACAAACTTGACCTGGGATCGAAAAGTCCTTAACCCATACCTACTTGTGAAAAACCTTGGTATGGCCATTCAGAAATGACCAAATCAATGGGCCTAATCTTTGCCAAATTCGGAGCCCCGGACAAGCTGATATTGCTTGGTAAGGAACATTAATAACCATGTATGGTTGATGTTGGTAACAAATGGGGATACCTTTGTTGAAACATCATGACATGTCACATGGAAACTTATTTGGTTTATGGATCCTTCTCCACATAATGGTATTTCCATATTAAGATGTTCAATTGTAAAATTGCAACTAATCCAAAATGAATGTTTTCAAATAACTCAAGTAGGCATATCCCATGCTTGGGAATATCCCACTGAATAACCTTGGTATCCAATGGGCTTAAACCTAAAGGCCCATTACCAAGGTTCATAAGTGACTATGGGCTTGGTGACGGTAGAGTGTGCAAAGCTTAATAAATATAATGATTGGCCAATACATGGAGTTCAATCAATGTGCCCCATGGTGGCCATTGGATCCTAAGCCACCATGGGGCCTATGGAGAAATTGGAATGATTAGCATCCATTGTGGCCCTGACATCACCAATTTACCATTTGGAGGTGCATCCTAATCATGGACATTATCCTCCAACAACTCAAGTCCATGTGGAAGGCTTTAACATCCAACCAACATAGTCGACTTGTTAGATTTTCCCACTTGCCCCCCAATGAATCTCATTAGCAATGAAGGCTTGTGATTAACTCATGTTTGCCAGCATGGATGGTAATACATAGTTTCCTCCCAAAAATCAATGGTAACCCCTAGGGGATACAACACCACACCTCCAACCAACACATCATAGGACGTAGCATGTGTGACTATTGCTCAAGCCCACACAGTAGTGTAGTTTGCAAGCTTGTTAGGATTAACTTAGATCACAATCTCCTACTTGGTTAACGTTCATATTTTCTCTAACTCGCCCATAGATGTCAAAATGTGATATGGGCACGGGTCAAAGATTGGCATTAATCAATCCAAGAACATTAATAATATATTTGCCTAGCATCATTAATTGAGCACTAGAATCCAATAACACCTTGAGGGGTCAATACCATGGTGTCAATGCCCCCTTCAATTGAAACATTCCTTCTTCATTGTGCACAACAACCCCAGGAATGACATTGGTTTGATCACTGGTTAACTATGCTAGAAGGTCATGAAGTTTGGCCATAGCCGCATGCCAATATTTAGGTTGAACTTCGGACACCTCCATGCAGTTAACCTCAAAAAATGAATGGAGATCTGTAGGAGGCACAAAAATGTCCTTCGACCTAACCATCACATCTAATGTTCCACCATTCTCACATAATGTGGCTACGAAACAAAACACGGTTGCTAGTTGAATACTTGAAATGCCAATGTCTCAACAAAAAACAATGGTGTTTGACACATTACTTTGGCTACCCCCATCAAACTTGTGGGTGTGTTGGACCTAGGAATAAAACTAGGTGCCTTCCTTGACATTTGACTAGAAGTTGACACTCCCATGGGATCGGGAATGGTGTCCATCAACACAAATGATTGTGGGAGCCGCACCTAACGTTGAGCCTCACCATGCCAAGGATCCAATATCTCATTAGGACCTTGTGGTTTTGGCATCCGCATACTAGCTCTTGTCAATGGTGCAACTGTGGAAATCGTCTCACTAAAATTTGGAACCATAACATGGTTTCGATCATTTATTGTGCATGACTCATGATGTCTTGACATATGTGGCATTGCTTCATCCAATGCCATTGATCCTAAGAAACCAACTCCACGAAAAGAATTTTAGGTCAACATTTGGCCCATATGATTCGCCATCTTTTTAATCCTTAGCCTTCCTTGACCCAGATGCAATAGATTTCACTTGGGTTGCCATGCTTGTGACTATGGCCTCCAATAGTGCAAACCTAACTTCCATGGTGTTAGGTTGGCCTTGAGCTAGCTTGGTGGTTGACCCTTTGTTGGCCACAATTTTCCCCTTTTGGCCTTTCTCAGAACCTTGGCCCTTACTAGCATTGGTGTAATGTGACTAGCCTTGCCATAATTCTAGGCGAAGTGTGAACTAATGATCGACATCATGCCCATATGCATGACAATGGGAACATGGTTGGCCGGAATTAGGGTTGGAAGTTATGGCCTATGGTGGATTAAGACAATCCTTCTTCTTATGAGGCCCACCACACCTCCAACATTTGTCTTCACCTTGTTTCGTTGAATAGGATGTGGAACCACCACCTAAATATGGTTTGGCCCCCTTGGCCTTGGGTGATGTAACCTTGGTGGGTTGACATCATGATTGTTGACTTGATGGTTTTCACAACCCTAGCCTTGGGCTCACGACCAAGGCAAGGGGTTGCAAGGTTGCGGGCCAAGAGAGAAGCCCGGGAGTCATGCCGCATGCCGCATGCTCCCGAGAGTGCAAGAGAGTGTGAGGGAATAGACCCTCACACTCCCAAGGGAACTCCCACATTGGAAGTTGGAGTCCTGGTGGACTCCCGAATCTTTAGAGGGCGATTGCAGGTGTCAAAACTCAATGGCTTGCTAAATTATTTATATCATTGGAAAGCTCTTGGAACTTAGTTGTCCAAAATGGGCTCACATCACCCATTTGGACATCTAAAACACAAGTTATGGCCGAAAGAAGGGCCGAGAGTTGAATTGGTAGTTTGGACCCGATTTCCTTACGTGTAGGTGGCATGCGACATAACGTTGGAAAGCTCTCAACGAGGGCTACAACTTTGATTTAGACCTTATCTCCATCAGAGGTCTGCATGCAAAATTATAATGCCCCAAAGTCGTGGGAATCCTAATCTTAGCAATTTTGAGACTCCCACTTGGGAGTCTCGGGACAAAAAGCCATTTGGATGTGGGCCTCGTGGGTAGCCACATAGTATACTATAAAGGGGAAGGTGGTGGCTTCCCCCAAGTTCGGGCCGTGGTGAGTCTTGTGTCCGAGTTGCTTGTGGCTCGTCCTAGTGTGAGCCATACCGACACAACCATGTGCGGTAGTCTCAATTTTTAAGAGTTACATCAGGGTTATTCGAGTAGAGTGAGGTTATTAGGGGTTTTTAGCGACTTCATAAGGAATCATGAATGTGCTTGGTGCAAAGGGGGGTTGTTTTCTTTTTTAAAGGGGTTATTAGTGAATAAGGAGTTGGATTAGTCCTTTTCTTCAACAAAGGCTAATAACCATAATTTTAGGAACTCTGTAGCGTAATTAGGGGTGAGAATTCTCTAGAAGGTTGGGGGTAGAAGTAGGCACCAAATTTACGATGTTCAACACAACATTAGTCTTGTTATGGTATTTAGGAGTAGCAAGGATGTTAGAAATTCTTGAAACAGTTGAAGGGGTGCTAATGAAAGGTTTAACAGAGATAGAACAATCTTCAAGCCATTGAACGTAAGGTTAATTCGAGGCAATTCAACGATTAAATAGATAGTATGATAGTGGGCCAATGGCGATAGGAGTCTGATGGTAATTGAAACATTTATTTATAATAGGGATAAGCTTAGCAAAGAGCTGCGAGTACATGTAAAATCCTGAGCTATGCCATAGTGATAGTTCACAACTGCAGGAAATCTAAGATGCGACGAATGGTGCGAACTAGGTAGTCCGCCTTGCTATTGGGAGGCAGTCGACGGATCGGTTCGCGCAACCAACGATAGTGACCAATGCCGGGGACTGAAGACCATGCGAAGATAGAAGTATCTTCAGTTTCGTAACAACCTTCGCAAACAGTCTTGGGTTCGTCACCAGAAGCGGGGTCGACTTGCAACAGGATCACCAGGGTGCGGGAGTTCGGAGAAATACGGTAATACCAAGCTCGAGGGGGCTCGACTTCAAGACGAGCACGCACCTCTCGAGGTTCGGGTTCTTCATCACGAGGATGTTGTGTCAAGGTGAGATCTAGGGACAACTCCGGAGGCGGTTCTTCATTCGCTTGTGCGGCTTGCGGCCCGTAAGATGCAATCGCGCGCGACGCCATAAATTCAAGGAAAGGAAAAGGTCAGATCTTCAATCAAAATCAAGTTGACAATGAAGGCGTGAAAGACTTGTTACATGGAAGTGGGCAATCATAATTTATAGATCGAAGGAAAGGAAAGAAAGGCGTGAGTAACGATTTAGGACCATGGTAAAGTAAAACCGTGGGGTCAAGGGGAAAAAATTGAGGGCGTAAGTAAAGTTTGTTGGGGGAAAATGGAAGAGGTGAAAGGGTGTTTTTCTTTTCTTCACATTCCAATGGCCACCAAGCATGGAACATTCCAATGGCCACCAAGCATGGAACATTCCATTGACCACCAAGTCAAGAACCTTTTCCTTCTCCTTCCATTGGCCACCAAGCAAAGAAGCTTCACCCTCTCTTTAAAGGACGGACTTGGATCTTGGGAGGGGGTTCTTATTTTTTTCCCTCGAAAAACAATTTCAATTGAATCTTGAAAGTGTTTATTTCGACAAGTTTCTTGAGGAGGGGAGGAAGGATCAGCTTTGGAGTTGGAGAAAGGAAGGAGAATAGAATGAGGATCTTGTAAGAGTTTTCAAGGGATGGAGGTGAAGAGTGATAGGTTGGAATGTTAGAACCTAGAGAAACTTCACAAAAAACCCTCTCGGGTTTGGTAGTGTAACTTCTTGCTGTTTTAGCTATAGAGCCTAAATTTTGGTGGGTAGATGCGCCTTGTCGTTAGCTTTCCAAAGAGCTATAGCAAGCTAGATTTGGACAACGTATGTGGGAGAAACAATGTTTTAAGTGATTAGGGGTCTGCAGTCGAGTAGAAACCACTACCTTCACAAAAACCCTCTCGGGTTTGGTAGTGTAACTTCTTGCTGTTTTAGCTGCAGAGCCTAAAATTTGGTGAGTAGATGCGCCTTGTCATTAGCTTTCTAGAGAGCTATAGC